>Ga0265297_10002165_pt1 | contig 41456 bp, 49 predicted proteins | sample Munlanlwell13791_FD_192502 | JGI IMG/M metagenome (GOLD analysis project Ga0265297, IMG submission 192502) | Leachate microbial communities from a municipal landfill in Southern Ontario, Canada - Leachate well 137-91 | ecosystem: Engineered > Solid waste > Landfill > Unclassified | place... | reverse complement strand
AAACGCTCGCTGATCGTTTTCAGTCATCTTTTTTATTGGCTAACGACCTAAAAAATTCAGTCAATTGCGCCAAACTCTCTGCGTCAACTTCCATATCAAAAGACGCTTTTGGTTTTCCTTCAAGCATCTGCCAACCTAATTCCCGATTCTTCTTAACGAAGTACTTAACAAATCTGGCTTTTTCTTCCGGGTGTTCTTCAAGATAATCCTTTAAGCATTCTTTGATAGTCTTCCCTTTCGGCCTGCCTGTGGGATTAGCATTATTGCCTGGACCGAAAGTGCCGTCTTCTCTCCGATTTTCCACCGGTTTTATCGGCTCTTGACTTATCTCTCCAATTGTTGGCTGATTTTCTTCCATACTAAAATTGCTTTAAATAATCCCTGTACATTTTAAGCAATTCTCGCATACCTTCAATTTGCGGAATAGTGCCGATTATCGGCGAACCATTTCCGTCAACCGCCCCTTCAGGAGCGCCGCCGTTAATTTCCCAATCCAAGAATTGAATTTGTTGCTCAAGGTGCTCTTTATATTTAATTTGTTCGTCTTTCTTGCCGGTCAACTCTTTAATTGTTTCTTCTTTATGATCCGGCTTTTTTAACTGAACCTCATAAGCATCAATTGTTTCCATGGCCCGGTCGCGCTGCTTGCGACGTTCCTCTCTCATTTCCCGAATCTTATACAATTTAAACTCCAAATCCCAAATCGAACGTTCAACCTGTTTGATTTTTGATTTAAAAAATTTGCGTTTTTTGTTAAACATATTCATTTATTTAATTCTATTTGATTATGGTTTGGCTGAAATCAGATAAGCGAACTTATCTTGTGGCGCGCCGTTCCAAGATTCCTTCGGTATCTTCCATATCATTATATCATAAAAACCAATCTTTTCCAAGCGCCGGAAATAGTTATAAGCGTGATAACCGCCCCATCTTAACTTAAACCTTTCCCACCAACTATCCGAATGAAGCTCGACCAAGATTAACCGTCGCCGGCAAATCCGTTTCATTTCTTTAAGGTAACTATCGATCTTAAATGGGTCAACGTAAAGCAAGCACATATCGCTTAACACAACGTCCGTCGCCCCATCTGACATAATAATATCATTTCCCGGGCTAACTTCAAATACACCGCCCTTAAAAGTTTCACTGGCCAACTTGATAGCGTCCGCGTTAACATCGTTTCCGCCTAATTGTTTTTCCGGAAATGTCTGGCAAATTTTTACCAAGTTTGGCCCCGGGCCGCAACCGACTTCCCATAAACTCTGCCAAATAAAAGTTTTCAATACCTGTATAATGAATTGGCGGTGCGGGTGATTCCAGGTAGCCAAATAAAATTTTTTCCAATCAAGCTGGCGCTCCTGCCAGTATTTCAAATGTTTTGAAGTACTTTTAAACATAGTTCATATCAACTCGGCTTTCTAAAACGCCTTAAATCGCATTCTATTGCCTCGTTTTTCTTAAAAACCTGTTTTTTTAATGATTATTTCCCGCCAGTACCTCAGTTTGCGTCGGACACGATAAGGTAGTTTTTTTAAAATTCTTTTGGCTAAACTGATTTTAATTTTCAATGGCTCAACCTCGTCTAACCCAAAATCTTTTAGGACAATGCCGTTGACTGTCTCTCCTTTAAATGGATGGTCGAATACCGTTGAAATGTTTTCCCCATGAATCCCTACTAAAAAACCCCTCTCGTCGGAAAGAAAATACTTTAACTTTTGACCGACGTATTCGTGGCTTTTATACGGACCGGTGTATTCCAAGTGTTGAAGCGGATCAATAAAAACCGGCTTAGGAAATTTAATTGTGAAAAATGGCGGTGTAGTCAATGGATTATATTCGGCTATTTGCTGAGTATCATATCGCATAATATACCCGCGCGAATAACCGATGGCCTGCGCTTCCGGTTTAGCTGAAAATGTTTTCTGAATTTCATCAACCATTGTCCTACGATAACAATCATCCGACGGCTGGAGGGTCATTAAAACCCAATCGCCACGTAAATCATAAACCAAATCGTTAATAGAATGATGAAGCGCCATGATCAAGCGTTCCCGGGCTTCTTCGTCTTTATACTTATCATCCCAGAAACAAACGCCGCCATAAGTAAAAATAGTTTTTAGCCCTAAATCCTCAAGATAACCAAATAATTCCCTCACTTGTTTATTGTTTCGTTCCTGTGGGCGCCAAGAAATCCAAAGTGTGAAATTTTTATTTGTTTGTGCCAGCAAAGATGGCACGACAAACTGCTTGAAAACTTGAATGCGGTTTTTTAGCCATCCATCTCCCCGGTAACCGTTAAACAACCCTAAACCGGTGAATGGAACATAAAGAAAATGACTAAAATTATTCATAACGATAGATGAACATCCCATAATGCGTCGGGATATAAACTCCTTTTAATTTTAATTTTTTGATTGCCGCGGCCACATAGCCGGGATCCCAAGGAACATAATCGTGAAATATAACCAACGCGCCTTTGCTTAAATTCTTTTTAAGATGCTTAAACTCTTTAACGATAAATTTGGTTTCATGGCAACCATCGACAAAAACAAAATCTATGTCTAACGGCAAATTGACCTTTGAACTATCCGCTATTTTATAACTCACATAACGGCTATTTTTAGCGCCGCACGAAATAATATCGTAAGTCCATAAATGACCCGATCTGTTTTTCCTTAAAGCATCGCCAATGGCTTTAGCCGTGCAACCATTATGCGTGCCGGTCTCCACGCAAGTTTTCGGTTTGATAACCCTAATCAAGGCCGCTAAAAAATGGCTTTCGTTGACAGTGGACGATTCTCCATCCCTTTTTAAATACTCAAATGGCATAACGTTTTAATCTTTCTCTGGCGGCGCGACGCTCTTGGCTATCCATATACCAGTCATAAACACGCCAGCCAAATAAGATAAAAAATAAATGCTTGAAAGTCCGCCAGTTAGGTAAGGCCATAAACGACAGCCAAAAGTATTTCAAGCCTTTTAACTTATATCCCCCGGAATAAAAATTCCTTCCGGCCAAACGATAAAGATATCTCAATTCGTTTTTATCTTGTTTATAGTAATCTAAATTTTTCCCGATAAAATACTCCAGTCCGGACAATCTTTTAATCGTGGGCGTACAATTGCTTTTTTCTTCTGCCGCGTGGCAAATAGTTAACGGCTCCTCTATCGATAAACTTCTGAAATGTTTAGCGAATTGGATTCCAAAATCAGCATCTTCGTCACCGCGGCATAAAGGATCGTATTGAACTTTATTAAAAACTTCTCGTTTCATCATAAAACCCCAGTCAATTGAATCAAATAATCCTGTGTGGACCGGCGCATAATCCTTATAGCCGTCTTGGATTATCACTCGCCCAACCCTTATCCCCCCGACTTTTTTTGAAGAATTGCCTAATAAAGCAATCGATTTTTCAAAAAAAGTCGGCGCAAATTCATTATCATCGTCTAAAATTACGATATAGCGCCCGGCGGTTTTTGAAATTCCGATGATTTTATTGATCGAACTGCCGACATTTTTTTCGTTGCGGAAATACTTTATTCGCGGGTCAGTAAAATTCAAGACAACCTCTTCGGTATTATCGGAAGAACAATCGTCAGAAATTATTAATTCGAAGTTTTGATAAGTTTGGTTAAGTACGCTACGAATAGCCCGAGATAAAATAGCGGCCCGGTTGTAAGTATAAATAACACAACTGACCAGGCCGCTCTCTCCTTTTGAATACGGCCTTAATTCTAAAATATCGTTTCTTTGACGAATCTTTTTTAGGCGCTTCTGATATTTTTCTCTTTTTGTCGGTTTATGCCTCATTTTTAAATTCTTTTTCTAATTTTTCCCTTGAAAGAACTAAATCTAAAGGGGATAAATAATCTGTTCGTACGAAAGAAACATACTCGCCCGGATTGCCTTTATAATAATTCACGACTTTGCGGCAATCAATATCCTGGCTATAAAGTTTATCGCCATTAATCTCATAACACCATTCTTTACCGGCCGGCTTGGCTAAATCATAATAATTTGTACCTGGATAAACAGCAATAATCGTGATATCGATATCATCCGGCCGATTGGCTTTAAGCCATTGGCGCGTCTCGTCGATAGTGTCTATGGATTCGCCGGGATGACCGATAGACATTAATGCCTTAACTTTCAATCCGTGCCGCTGGGCGATCTCCACGCATCGAGAATTATCATCAATTGTAGAAATTTTGTTCATATTCTTTAACATTCGCGGAGATCCGGATTCAAACCCAGTCAATATAACCCTAAACCCGGCACGGTACATCGCTTCGGCTTGTTTATCGGTAAAAAGATTCGCCCGGACAAATCCTCTTAACCGCAAATCCAACCCTAAACGCTCAATTCGTTCCATTAAATTGACCAAATCTGGATTAACATTCAATTCATCATCATAAAACATAAATCCCCTATATCCGTACGTCTTGTTTAGATACCTTATTTCCTCGATTACTTTTTCCGGACGTTTGCGCCGCATTCTTCCATAAGTATCAGTATTCCTTCCACCGCAGAAACCGCATTTAAAAGGGCAGCCCAATTGTGAAATCAAAGAAGTCGCGCGCACGCCATCAATCTCATAATGATAACTTTCAAGGTCTATCAAGTGTCTGGCTGGCAACGTTTCGTCGTTTTTTATAAACAACGGCGAATTAAAATCATCGGCATCGACTAAACCAGAATTTTTATCAAGCGCCTTAAAAATCGCCTTTTCCCCATCGCCGGCCACCAAAACATCGAAGTCTTTTCTTAAATCTTGGAACGCTTTCACTGACCGGCCACCTATTCTTTTACGCGCCGCATTGATTAAAGTAACATGCGGACCGCCTAAAATGACTTTCTTTTTTAAGCGTTTCGCGATTTCAACCGCTGCTGGCAATTGTGGCGTAGTCGCCGTAATGCCATAAACGTCGGCTTCGGGTATTTCATATTCAGTAACTCCAGACAAATCCAATACTTCAACCTCGATGCCTCTTTTTTCCAACGCCGCCGCTACTTTCAAAATTCCTAAACTGACAAAAACTTTTTCATCTGTAAGAAAACTTGATTGCGGAATTATTAAACAGATTTTCATGTCGTCCTCCTTTTTTTAAGAACTATTTTTTACCCACGGATATTGATTCAATGTCTTTAAATAATAATTTCTGCCTTCAATATTTGAAGTGTGCTTGCCTTTTAATTGATCAATCTGCGACGGTCTTAAAATATAAGGATATTCTATCAATGAAACCGGCCACTGCCCCCACAGAACGCTTTTAGCCAGGATTTCCGAAAATCCATCAAATTCAGTCAATCTTAATCCACCTGTCATTTTTTTTATCTCTTTATTCATTTGATCTTTTGGCAACCGACCATGGACAATAACATTCTGGTAATTGCTTTTCCAGTTAGAACTGCCATAAAGATGAAACTCAATATCCTGATGGTTAGACGCTAATTCTTCCACTTTATCCCAACCATATTGTAAAAAATTATCTCCCGAAACAGACGCATAAAGTTTTATTTTTTTGCTGGGCTTAAAAGAAACTTTAAAATTTCTGACATCTCCTAAAAACGAAGGCACAATCCGAGAAAAAATTCCGGCCTCTAACAAAGCTCGGCGTTCAGTTTCGTTTTCGACCCAGTGGCCGCAATTTCTTGATAACCAGATACCAAATGCTTTACGATCAACTTTTATTACGCCTCCGTCTTCCAACCAATAGCCATTTAAAAAATGAATTATATCCGTTCCGGCCCATAAAATCTCTTTGATTCCTTTATGGCGCCACACAGCGTAGAAATCCGGCAAACCATAAAGCCCAAAAAAAACCGTAGGCCGATAATCGTCTATATAGTCATCCGTACCCCAAACTTCTTGATGCGTACTCTCAAGCGCTCCTAACGTCGGAGAATATCTACATTGCCAAGTTTTTCGCATATTTATAAAGTAAAATTACTAATTTTCTTATCAAACGCGAATTGTGATAATCGTTATAAGATTTTTTTGGATAAGACATCACTTTACGTTCCAAACCAATTTGCGGATAAACCGGATTTTTTCCTAAATCTATCATCGCTTCTTCTCTGGTTATTTGTCCAGAATGAATCAAAGACGAAAGATGCGCTTTGCGTTTATCGATTCCCCACTTCTCAAATAAATAATAATTCTGAAACCACCACGTAAAAACATTTTCGCAATGCTTTTCGCCATATTCCTTAAAATCGTACTCTCTTTTTAAAAGCTCAATCGCTTCAGCTCGATTATAATCATAATAATCCAGCAACCGGACAAATTTTATCCTTTTGATAAGCCGGTAGTATTGTTCTTTAAATAAGGAAATCATTGGCAAACCAGTCAATTTTTCGCCCATTACTTTTTTATATACACTCTTAATCCAGTGCAAATCCCTCGGGTCCTCTCCCCACGCAGCCGGCATCGTGTTTTCAGTCGCCAGATTGCCTCCACTCACAACGTATTTTATTCCATACATCGCCGCTAATTCGTAAGTGGCGGCAAACAGAAGATGATCCGTAACGGCTTCAACATTTTTAATCCCACCCATCAAAAAAGCCACTTGAAGTCCAAGAAATCTTGAATTATCTATTTTATAATCAAAAAAGTTAACCCCTGTTTTTTTTACCAAATTCTTAATATTTTCTTCACTTTGCGGAGTATTCCATTTGTTATCAAGAGAAAAGCATAATGGTTTGATCCCATTCTGAACTAAATAATGAAGACACATAGCCGAATCTACGCCACCAGATAAACCAAGCAGACAACCATCTTTTTTAAGTTTGCTTAAAATTATTGGCAATTTTTTAATTTCCGATTGTCTTTGTTCTTCATCGGCATCATATTGCCGGCAGTGATTGCAAACTCCTCGGCTATCAAAAGTGATATCCGGATCGGTCGTGTCCATTAAACATTTGCTACATTGGCGATAAGTCATTTAAACATGTCCTTTAATCCTTTGCGGAAATCATATTCCGCTTTAAACCCAAGCATTATTTCGGCCTTTTTTATATCAAAAACAAATCTTTGCGGATCAACTGTTCTGCCTTCTTTGAACTCAATTTTTCCTTTCCAACCAGTCATTTCGCAAATAATTTTTCCGGCTTCCTCAGCGGTTAACTCTTCTCCGGTCCCGATATTATAAACCTGATTCCATTTATCGTATGGCGCTGTCAACGCCAATAAATTAGCCGTTGCCACATCTTTAATATAAGTGAAATCGTTTGACTGCTTGCCTCCATAAAGCACCGGCGCCAACCCTCTTTTAATCCGTTCGACAAATCCGCCGATAAGACCATGCATCCTTTTTTCCTGACCGTACAGATGAGCATATCTTAAAATTATATAAGGTGTGTGCTCTTTAACAAATATTTCCCCAATATTTTTAGTACAGCCATAAACGGAATTACCCATTGTCGGCCATTCTTCTTTTATCGGCGGCTCCTGAGAAATCGGCATATAGACTGATCCGGTCGAAGCATAAACCAACGGAATGTGAAGCTTTTTAGCGACCCCAACTACGTTCTTTGTCCCAATAACGTTAGTTTCAAACGCTAATTTTGGATTTTTATCGGCATCGACAAACCTGGCGATAGCCGCTAAGTGTAAAATTCTGTCTATTCCTGAATACTTAATGTTTTTTTGTAACTGATCGATATCTCTAATATCTTGACCATCCATTAAATCACAACCGACTACTGAATGTCCCTTCGCTTCTAATAGTTTTTGAGTTTCGGATCCCACGAAACCCATATTGCCTGTGATTAAAATTCTCATATTTTTGTTATATTAATTTTTAATAACGTAAAAATCTCCTTTCTTCTTAGCGATTTTTTCTTCATCAGAAGTCATCAGTTTTTCTGATAAAGTTTCGCCCGGTCTAATGCCTATAATTTTATAAGGATAAATTCCATAAAGCTCTTTCTTCAAAACCATGATATTTTTAGGTTTTCCCATGTCTAAAATATAAAGTTCGCCATTATTCCCTTTTTCTGCCGCTTTTAAAACTAAACGGCAAGCATCAGGAATCGTCATCATGTATCGTTCCATGGCCGGATCAGTAATGGTCAAAGGATCGCCACGTTCATATTGTTTATCCCATATTTCTAAAACACTCCCACGCGAACCCATAACGTTTCCAAATCTTACCGCAACAAACTTCTCACCAGCCCGGCGCACTAATCCCTCGGCACAAAGTTTAGTCATCCCCATGATACACTTGGCATTAACTACTTTATCGGTTGAAATAAAAATAAACTTTTCCAAACATTCCCATTTTTTAGCTTCGACAATTGTGTTATAAGTTCCCAAAATATTCGTTTTAATTGCTTCCAGCGGATATTCTTCGTTCGGCGAAACATGTTTAAGCGCGGCAGCGTGAAAAACGTATTGCGGCTTAAAATCCTCAAAAATATCGGCTAAAGTTTCTTTATCCCTAATATCACCAGTCCTGGAATGAACCCAATAACCTTTTTGTTTTAATTCTTCTCGCAGATCAAAACAAGCAGTTTCGTTCTGGTCTAAAATAAAAATCTTATTATCCGGCGCTAATTGTTTAATTAATTCAGAGCCAATTGAACCGGCGCCACCAGTTATCAAACAACGCTTATTTTTTATCATAAAATTCTTTATAAAATTCTTTAAGACAATTAATCACATAATCTATCTCTTCATCAGTCAATAATTCATTGCAAGGCAAACGCAATGTTTCGTCTTCGTATTTCTGAGCTTTTGGCAATTTTGGCACTGGAAATGGATAGTTATTTTTTAATGTTTCAATTCCTTTTTCTTTTAAGAAATCGTACAAAGAGTCCCTTTCCGACACTCTGATAATATAGTCCTGCCAAACACGGCCAAATGTATATTCTGGCAATATTAAGGGTAGAGATAAAAAAGCATTTCCATACTTTTCGGCAACTAATTGGCGTCTGGCCAAAGTTTCCGGCAAGTATTTGAATTTGACATTAAGAATGGCTGCCTGAAGATTATCCAGACGAGAATTTACTCCCCAATCCCTGGCATCTTCCTTGAAATGGTTCCGACAATCTTTAACGTATTTGTAAATTTTTTCATCGTTAGTTACCAAAGCTCCAGCATCTCCATAGGCACCAAGAATTTTAGCAGGATAGAAAGAAAAACAGCCGGCATCACCAAAAGATCCGGCCATTTTATTGTTTTGCAAGGCCCCAAGCGCCTGTGCTGCGTCCTCGATAACATAAATTTCTTGCCTCTTGGTAAAATTAATCAAATCTTCCATCTGCGCGCCAAATGCGCCTTCAATATGAACTGGTATTATTGCCTTTGTCTTTTCAGAAAAATACAATGATTCATTTATATCATAAAAAATTGGCGTAGCCCCGACCTGAACGACTACTTGCGCCGTCGCAACAAAAGTGCGAGAAGGTACAAGTACTTCGTCACCCGGACCAATTCCTAATGCTCTAAGCGCTAAATATAAGGCGTCAGTGCCAGAATTAAGACCAACCGCATACTTTACGCCAATATAATTGGCTAAATTATTTTCAAATTTTTCAACATCTTCCCTTAAAATTAAGTCCCCGGCGCTTAATACTCGGTTTATTTCTGAATCAATTTCAGCTTTCATTTTTGAATATCCAAAGCCCGGGTTAAAAAATCGTACTTTCATATTTTTATGAAACTTAACGAATTATTTATTAATGCTTTTTTAAGTTGCTTTTCATTATAAGGATAAAATCTTTTGATATTAGGCAAATTTTTAAGTAAATCTTCTTCATTTTCCCAACCTAAAAGATTATGGCTGAAACCAAGAAACCCGGACGCACCAGTACCAATTAATTTAATGTTTATATTATTATAACAAATATTTCTTATCTGTTCAAACGGCCTCATCAATATAAATGGTACGGTAGAATAACAATAAGACTTAAATCCGGCCAGCGCCATCCCAGCTGCCACTAACACCATATTTTGTTCCGCAATACCACAATTGATAAATTGTTTAGGAAACTTCCGGGCATACTCTTCATAAAAAGAGAATCCTAAATCGCCTACCAATACTATGACTTTATTATCTTTTTCAGCCAATTCAGCCATTAAACTGAAGAAGTCCTTTCTTAAATCCTTCCGCGGTAAGATTCCGATAATGGCTTTCAACTTTGTTTTCAAACTCATAACCTTTGCCTTTAATTGTTTTACAAATTATTGCCATTAATCCGGGTTTTCTAAGTTCACGCTCAATTGCTTTGATATTATGACCATCGACCTCTTTGACTGGCCAATTGAATGCTTTAAACTTTGCTGCCAAGGGTTCGAGTTTTAAAATATCTTCCGTTAGTCCAAGGGCTTGAAAACTATTCCTATCAATTAAGAGTTTCAGATCCGGCCGATGGTGTCCCAAAAAAAGTATCGCTTCCCAAGTGTTTCCTTCATCCAATTCTCCATCAGATATCAAACAAAAAGTTTTTTTACCACCAATGGCCAGGCCGGCAGCCACGCTCAATCCCATTCCCAGTGATCCGCCAGACCATATACATCCGGCTTCTTTACTCGGTAAGGGATAATTTCTTAGATAAAATGATACAATGGAAACCGGAATAAAATCTCCGAAAGTAAATATTTTTCGATAATAAGTCGCCACTCCGGATGCCTTAGCGAACAAAAAAGCATCATGTTTGACATTATGGACCGCCTCAATAATCTCCACGCACGAAAGCGCTGATCCTATGTGACACGCCCCGGCCAGATAGCTTATTTTAAGAATTTGTTTTCTAATCTGGTTTTTTATTTCCGCGCCGCATTTTGAGCAGGTGAGTATCATTTTAGGGTACGAAACAATAAATACGCCATAAAGATAAGGCACGTTATTCCAGCACTGAAACCAATAATTGCTAAAATGAAGGGGTTTATTGCTGAAAGGAAATCGTTCATGGATTTAACCTCTTAATGATTTCTTCCCATAATTCATCAAAGTCAAAAGCAATGTCCGATTTTCCTTTCGTTAATTCATATACTGTTTCAGCGAAAATATCTCTAATCCTTTTCTCCCAATCCTCATTAAGTCCCTCCAGTGCTTGGCGGAAATTATCCATAAGTTTTTTTTTGAAATAATCCGGCAATGTGACTGGAACTCTGTGTAAAAATTCAATGCTTTGACTTAAAAATATCTCGTAATCTGCTAACTTTTTTTCAATGTCCATAGGTTTAATCTTTTGGGGTTTTTAATACTGCTTTTACAAAATGATAAACACTTGTAATGTCCAGCTTCAATTTAACTTTGTTGTATTCTGGGGTCTCTAAATATAGACGATTTCCTTTTAATGAAACATAGAAATCTATTTGTTTATTGTTTTTAATTGTCCTCATATTTTTCCAACGTTCGCATTACGCTGGGGTTAATTATTCATACTCCTAAAGATTTAATTTACTAAAAACAGCAGACTGGGCAGGGATTTGCACCCTGCATAAATTATCATTACCACGCTTGATAATTCTACTCCGTGTAGGTAGCGTCTACCGTATTCCGCCACCAATCTGCTGTTGTTAATAAACTCTCCAAAGCCCCCTGAGAACTCACGCCAGTCGCTTTGATGCCAACCTTTCGGGTTGAATAAAACCAGCACGAGTTTTTTAAGCGGATTAAACTAACCTTGGGGGCAAGCATAAAGGTCGCTTAATCAAGGGGCTTAGGGGAGGTTATTTTATTACAATAATTTATCACAGAATTTGGTGTTTGGACAAAAGCTGTAAGAGGGAGCACTGCACCCAGCCAAATATGAAAAGTTTGAGTGGGTTCACAGACATAGATTTTAGAAAAAATCTGATTCTGTATTTCTACCCTTGCCATTCCGATAAACACTAATTGAAAAATTATCCATAATATCAAAATGTCTCTCATCTTTTTTCCTCATCTCGCATTGATGGGTTATAAATTTTTATTGTGCTTTTTATGCTTTAGATTTAACAAACTTTCCATTTTGTAATTTATACCAAATATCCTCTTTTATAATTTTTCCGTCAATTTTTTCAGTTTTGACACAAATCGGTTTTCCGTCTTTATATTCCGCCAAAGTAATCCAGTTTCCTTTTTTGCCTTTAATGCTCCCGCCTATCCCGATATTCGCGCCAACAGATTCTTTTCCAAGCATTTCTAATTTGCTGTCATCACCTGAAGCGGCTAATTGGCTGTCATCACCTGAAGCGGCTAATTGGCTTCCATTACCTGAAGCGGCTAATTGGCTGTCATCACCTGAAGCGGCTAATTGGCTTCCATAACCTGAAGCGGCTAATTGGCTTCCATTACCTGAAGCGGCTAATTTGCTGTAATCACCTGAAGCGGCTAATTTGCTGTAATCACCTGAAGCGGCTAATTTGCTGTAATCACCTGAAGCGGCTAATTTGCTGTAATCACCTGAAGCGGCTAATTGGCTTCCATAACCTGAAGCGGCTTTAATCTTACCTAAAAACCCATTGTTTTTTGAACACTTTTGCCACAAGAAATCAATAGATGCCTTAACAAACATTGGCAAATCAATTTTAGATACGATTTTTATTTTATCCGAACAAATTTTAGTATCTTCTTTGTCTTTCTCGGTTTTTCCGTTTGTCTCTACTTTGGCAAATTCCGAATCGCATAAATCGTAGTAATTCAAAACATCTAAGGGATTTTCGCAAAAATGGAAACCTTTTTTACAGAGTTCAATGTCTCCTTCGTGTTTATACTCTTTGCCGACTTTATACTGAAACCCCTGGCATTTCAGACCTTTATTAAACGCTTTGAAACCTTTAATGATTTTCATAATTTTTATTTAGTTTTTAGATTAAATTTTAATTCTTTTAAGATAATCGGCTCGTGATAAATTTTTTCAATACTTTTGGTATTTTCTCTTTCCCACATTTTTATTCCCCTATTCCAAGGAATACGACCAATACCCCTTTCTCCAATTATTATCCTTGATTCTTCTGTATGATGACTCCCTTTTAACATGTTATTCAATATGTTTTAATACTTTTTTTGCGGCGACTAATAAATTTGCGATATCCCATCTCAATTGTCTGTCCGGCGCCTTGATTTTTGGTTCGGAGTTTTTCTTGAGCAACTCCAGCCATTGCCAGAGGTCTATTACTGCATAGCAAGCCGGCGCTGTTTCCGGAGTGCGCGGATCGCGAACTACCAAAGCCCACTTATCCGGCTCTGTGCCGCCTGTTTTGGCCTGCTGGCGGGCTTGACTGATAGCCGCCCACCACTGAATCGACTTTTGGTTTTTCGCCTCTATAACGAAAGGAATTGACGAAAAGACATCTCCCTTGCGCCGGCCAGACCCGGATCCGATTTCTCGTGTGGCGCTGCCAAGTCCGGCTTTTTCTATTTGTTCGCAGATAAAATTTTCAAACCGGCGGCCTTTTTGGATGGATGATTTACTTAGCATTTTCAAGCATCTTAAAGTTTAAATACTTCGGATCTTCTAAATATTTAATCTCCTGGTAATTCTCCGGCTCAAGATAAACTCTTTTGCCGTCCCGGAAAAAACTCTTGCCATCCTCGTTGATTTTATAACCGCCCCAATACGGAATTTTAGGCGGATCGATAACCGCCGCGATGGTTGATGGATTAAGATAAGCGCCGGATCGCAACCGGACTAAAGTTTGCGTGCCGAATGCCTTAACAATGTTTTCGGCCTCGTCATCTTCAACGACAAACTCTAAGCGGCCAATGGTTTTTATAATTTTCACACTTTTATTATTTTAGGTTGATTATTTTTTTCTCTGTTTAAAAAATTAACTAACGCGCCTAACTTGTCTTCAAGTTGTAGAGGGGTAAGAATTATTGGCGCGTACTTGGCCTGATTTGTCTGGGGTAAAACATCAATCATTTTTTCAACTTCAGCCCGGCCGAATTTTTTAACCAATCTTTCTAAAGCCGCACGCTGTGGTATTTTTGCGTATAACCTCTCGTAGGTTGGGTTGACAGATTTAAACTTTTCTATTAAGGAATTAAGGTTTAGTTTTTCCGCAACGCTTGCGTTGTAATAAAATGGATCTTCTTCTTTATCTTCTTCTGTGATCTTCTTTGTGGCCACCGTATGCACACCTTTAGCTTTACCATGCACACCTTCGTGCTTGGTATGCACACCTTGAAAGGTGTTCTTGGTATGCACACCTCGGTAGTAATCGCTGTTTAAGTGCCAAATGTTCATTATCTTATAAATTCCAACAGATCCGCCAAATACCTTTTTTCTTCCAGTAAGAGATATCCATTTTTTATCCAACAAATAATCCAACGATTTTTTAACTTGCGATTTACTAATCCCTGTTTTATCTGCCAAATCAGACAAACTCATCCAACATTCGCCATCGTCTCCGGCCACTCGTTTCATTTGGATATACAGGGAGCGGTCCCAAACCGTTGAATGATTAAGAACATAATTAGGGATAATAGTAAAAAACTCCTTATCTCCGCTTTCGTCTTGGAAGTTTAATTTTTGTTCTTTCATAGATTTATAAACAAAAAACCAAGCAGGATAGACACGCTGATATTTCTCCTGCCTGGTTTTTTATCTGTAATTCAATAGCGCGTCTATTCATATTTGTATTTTACAAAATTCTAAAGGTACCGTCAAGTTAAATTATCCCCTCCTTTTTAAATTCCATTAGATTCGTTGGGTTCTTTAACTGGTTCAATTTTCTTCTTTCGACCGCCTCTCGCCCCGTAATATCGGGCAGAGTAGCAAGTAAGAATCTTCATAATATCCTCTGCTAATTCCTCTTCATACTTCTTTTCTTTAATTTCCACTATCTCAACAATTATCTCTAAATTCCTAAAAATTGCGTCCAGATACTCGTAGCCAAATCTTGCCAGTCTATCTTTATATTCGATTAAAATCCGTTCAACCTTTCCCTCAAAACACATCTTGATTAACTTGTGTATCCCTTTCCGTTTCTCGTTTATTCCGCTTGCAATTTCGTCTATCATCAAATACTTGTATCCCTTTTCTTCGGCGTGTTTTCTCAATCTGTCTTTTTGTCTTTCAAGGTTTTCTTTTTGTTTGGCAGTAGAACATCTGGCATAAATAACAGTCAGCCGTTCTTGCTTTTCTTTCTTAACTCCCATATAGGTGTCCAAGTCATCTTCCCGAAAACGCCTATGCTCTCCGTCTGTTTTGAAAGAATTTATTTTGTTGTTGTTGGCAAGTGTCTTTAATGAATTTATACTTATCCCGAGATACGCACTTGCTTCTGTTATTTTGTATATTTTCATATAAAAATTAAGGTGACGGTTAGCAAAATCTTACCATTTGTGTTTCTTCCCTCGCCGTTTTACGACGAGTTTCGGCTCGATGGCTATCTTTTTCTGCACATCGTCAAACCATTCCCACGCTGGCTTCTTTTCTGGGGTGCGGAGAAAAGAAAGTATATGTGCAACTACATCAACATTAAACGCATTTCCAAGGACTTTATATCTCTGCGTATTGCTAACCCCTTCCGTATAGTTATCGGGCAAGGACTGCAATCTCTCACACTCTACTGGTGTTAATTTCCTAATAATTTCGTTCTCTGAAAGTTTGTTGTTGTGTTCCCAAGATGAGGAAGAAAGCGTAGGCACTTTCCCATTCAACGCTCTTTTGCCACCAGCATTCTTCCCTCGAGGAGTTTGGACAATGTAAAGCCCTGTTTTAGCCCCCCTACCGCCACCGAGAGCTGATAATCCTACTGACTTTCCTTCGGGCGAGTATATTCTGTCCCCCTGACCGCCTTTGTTTATGCTTCCGATACGGATTGTGTCCCAGTTATGCTTGTTGTCTATCCCGCTTCCTCTACCAGAAGAACGAACGGTGTTTGACTTTGGTCTGACCGTAAAAGTATCATCCACGCTCGGCTCTAAAATATCCTTCAGAAAAATACCTCTGTCGTCTGGCTGGCTGACATTTGGAATGTTCGTCCAGAATAAACGTTTGCGGTTTTGTGCCGATACAAGTGCGGCGTTAATCATTATCGGCTCTACCCCAAGTTCTTTAGTGATTATCTCCTTCGCTTCTTTAGACATTGAGGCGACATTCTCAAGGATAAACCATTTTGGCTTCACTTCCTTGAGAATACGGGCATACTCCCAAAATAAACCGCTTCGTTCGCCGTCAAGTCCCTTCCGGTTCTTTTGAGCGATAGAAAGGTCTTGGCAAGGACTTCCGCCGACCAGTAAATCTATCTCAACATTTCCCATATAAGAGGCGAGCAAGTCCTTTGTAATTGTTTTTACATCGCCAAGTTGTATCGTGTCGGGATAATTCTTTTGAGCAATCTGAATAGCTTGTGTGTCAATTTCGGAAGCAAAGTATTGAACACGCTCACCATCTGTTCTTTGCAACAACTCATCTGCAAGACCAGTTCTTGAGAGAGCAACTCTGGCACACGATATTCCGTCAAAAAGTGATAGGATTTTCATATCTTTTTATTTTTAATTTCCCTCTCATCATAACCACAGGCAAAACATAAGATACACAAGTCAGCCCATTCGTCTCGGTCATCTTCTTTAAGAGTAGTATTATCGCTTCCGCATTTCGGACATTTTGGGGCACGACCCTTATTTATTGTTTTGTCTTTTTCCATAGCTTTTTCCTCTTAATTTATTAACTAACTCTTCTGCTGTATCCATAATTTTCTGCAATTCTTTTATGGATATGACCTTTTCTAATGGCTCTAAGAAGTAAACTTTCTCTCCGTCTACCTCGTAATACTCTTTTGTTATTTTTGTTATCTTCATAGTAATTATATATTATTTAATAATAAAAAGCAAGTGTTTTTAACTGATTTCTGTGGATATTGTAGGGTTTTTGTAAGCAGTTGCTACCTTGTTATCAACAACTTTCCGGCCGACCTCATGGCCCTCAACCGTAAGCACTTGGACCCGGAGCAATCTAACGCCACCAGCGCCATCAAAGGCCTTTTTTAGACCCTCCAGCGCTTCTTGCTGCTTGTCTATCCTGCCTTGGAACTCGCAGATATACTTGGAAAGCTCATCTGACGACTGAGCCAGATAATAACCTTCGCCCTTCGCGCAGATCGGATAGCCCTTAACGCGTAAAGCGTGGATTATAGAACGCATATCGGCTCCTGTCTTGCCGGATCGTTCCTTAAGCCCGATACGCCGAGCAATAGACGCGCCGGTGGACAGAGCGCCGAGCGGACTCATTAAAACCATCATTGTTTTTTCCTGCAGATAAGTCAGTTCGTTTGACATAATTTTAGCCAGCTGCCTTGATGGAATGTTCGGGTTCGTCAAACTCGCCCGGGGCCGGAACATAAATCTGGAACTCCTTAGAGGCAAACTCGCAAATCTTATTAATATACTCCCAAAAATCAAACGAGGATAACGAGGCGGTACTTCTGACAAAGATGAATTTCTTTCCTTTGTACGATCTGTAATAGCCCAGGAATTTTCTTTTGAAGACCTGGTGTAACTCCTCCGAAGTAAAGCCGGTAGCATCAGAAATAACATCCAGAACCACGCCCCAATAATAGGCATTGGCCCGGATGCTGCGGATCCGGCGCCGCCGGCGCAAAATCATCTCCACCTCGCCCTTAAGAGAACGGACATAGGAATTAAACCTTACCCGGTCGGCAAGAATGAACTTGCCATCCTTAACCTCGCCGAAAAAAATTGGAATCGGTTTGCTCATTTTTTTCTAATTTCAATAAGCCGATTTTTAAGATCCACGCAAGCCAAGAACGCTTTTTTATCCCGATCGTTTTCGTGAAGTTCCATAAACTCAAACGATCCGTCATCTTTTCCGAACCTCGCTAAAAGTCGATAAGCGATTTTCTTTTTGTGCATTTGCTCCCAGGCCATCTGGTACGCTGCCGTCTGAAAATAATGCTCATCGTAAAGGCCGTTGCTGGATTTAAAGTCCACTAAGACCAACTTGCCGTTAATCTTGGCCACTGCGTCAGCAATGCCGGCAAAAAGTATTTTTTCATCCGCTAAATATCCGACAATTTCTTCACTGACCAGCCACTTAATTTTTTGCTGGCGCTGAAACTCAAGGAAAGCATTAAAACCATTGCGGACCCGATCGTCATCCGGAATATCATACTTCTCTTTCTTAATCCACTTGGAAACCAACTCATGAATGGCCGTACCGATATCTCCGGCTTCCTTCTTTTTGACACTATGCAGTTTATACGCCTCTTCAAGGTGGGCTTGGCTGATAGAACCGCCAGCCTCAATAATATCCAGCAAAAAATTCTTCATCAGCTTAACCGCCCACCAGATCAATTGCTGGGACTTATCAATCACGCCAGTGAACTTCGTTACGGAATTAACCGAATTGCCACGCTCATCAGTGAACTTGTGTTCCCCCGGCTCAAAAAATATAGTGTGTTTTCCGATTTTAATGAATTTCATTATTTTGTCATCGCGGCTAAAAACTTGGAGTAAATTATCTGTAGATTTTTCTCCGTACACTTAGCCCAGTTGATTTTCATTTTAAGAACCGATCCGATCAATTTCGGTTCTTTACCGGCTACCGCGCCATATTCCCGGGCTAAGGCGAAAAGCTTCTCCCGGGCGACTGAATTAGACAGAGCCGGCAATTCTTGCTGTGTTATAGCCCCTTGTTTGCCCGTAGGAGAGGTTTTTATTGGTTCGGCAGGGGTTTGACCCACCTTGGTCATTTCTTCGCTGGGAGTTGATTCATATCCGGCCAATTTCATCACCCAACCCAACTTATTGCGAAACGCCTTGCCGATAGCCCTGGTTTGAGCCATGGATAAAATGGCGTATTCGTCAAAGGATTTTTTCTTTTCTTCTTTGTTTGAACAAAGAGCGTCGCCGCGGCCAACACACTTATCGCCTAAGTAGAGTTCAGCCACGGCTTTCCATTTCATTTCTTTATCTGTTGAAAGGTTAATGGTTTTTTTAATAATTGCATTCAAGCCAGTCAAGAAACCAGCAAATTGCCAACCATCAACATAAGCATAGTTTTTGCCCTTGATGTCGGTATAGAGTTTCTGTCCAACAATGAAGTTCTTTAATTTACCGGCCATAATGACTACTTCTGTCGGTTTCGCCAAGTCGTATCGCTTGGTAATATTTAATTCTTTATTTGTACTCATAGATTTAGTTTAGGGAGAGGTTGACAAGATAAGCACCGCAGCATATCTTTTTCCCCAAGGTCAACCCCTCACTAAAGCGGTCCTTAATTTTTATCGTCGTCGTCTAAAAAATCGTGTTCATCCATCGTATCACCATCATCGTCAATTTCATTATCAATATCGTCCTCATCATCATCTTCAATATCTTCTTCTTCAATATCTTCTGATGTAAATTTCTTTTTAGACATAATTTTATAAACAAATTAATATAAAACACTCTATTACAATAACAACGAGGCCGACCTTTACAGAAAAATCTATCCTTCGTTGCTTTTTTATTTGTTCTTCAGGAAGAAAAAAATTTGATAAAAAATGATTATACATATTTTTTAAATAATTTCTTGTTTGCGCCTAATGCGCCGGCGTTCTTTTTCAATCTCTTTTTTCTTAGCCTTAAAAATAGCCAAACGATGTTTCGCTAATTCTCGATAACCTTTATGGCCTATTCTTTTAAGCGTTGTCTGACCACCACGCCGACCAAGAATTTTAGCCGCTAATTTTATTTCTTCTATCATACATTATATTAATGCCTTAATTTCTGTCGCCTAATAACGATAAAATGTTTATTATCCTTGCTACGCGAAAACTAATGTTTGGACAAGCGAATTATTTAATTGTACGGCAAAGAGTTGCCGCTTGGCGACAGAATTAAGGTACTAACCGGATAAGACATTATCATTTTATCATAACCAAAAACCTTGTCAATAGCGCTCTTTGATTTGGCTTAAATAAGCCAAAAAACAATTATTTTTTTATTTTTATCCACAAAACCAAAAAGCCCGAATGGGCTTTTTGGTATCAAGAAATAAAAATTTATTATAATCTATTTTATTATTTCCCCGGCGTTATTGGTCGGCTTATTGGCATAATAAAACGAGAAAGCGCTGATGGCTAACACCATAAAATCTTTCGCTTCCAAAATACCCATGAAAAAACCGACGCACGCCGACAATGCCAATAAGATAAAAACTATCTTGCTGGCGCTTGTTGTGATTTTACTCATAAATTATTGATCGCTGACTGACAGCCAAACATTTCCGATTTTATAGACCGAGAATTGGTTGACGGTAAGCCAGACGATTGCTTCTTTATTTATTATTCCAGCTTCGTGAAAATCTTTCAGCGTTTCCTCGTTTAAGATGCGATGAAGAACGCCTTCATTATCTTTCATGTATTGCTCTTTTGTTTGTGAATTGCCATAAAGATCTAACATAGTTTTTTCGTTTAATTCTAAATACGGCAACGGATCGACGAATCCGTCAAAGCCGTTATTCGGATATTTAATAGAATTATCTTCGTTCAACGGCCGCAGTGCGAAATGTAAATGCGTTCCTGATTTATCCATCGGGTCATTCTGATCCGGAACCGGCCACACAAGCCCAGAATTGCCCATTTCCGCTATCTTTTCGCCCCGGGCGACATCTTGCCCGACTTTCACGCAATTAGCCCTGTTATGCCAAAAAATAAGCTCACAGCCCTTTCCTACGGCGTAGATCCCATTACCTTTAGTGTTGCGTTCGCCCAAAAAAATAACTTTCTTTATTTTCATATCGCAAGGCGCCAGAATCGGCCGGCCGTAACTCGGCGAATCATGCGCCGGTAGGCCCAGCGGATTGAGATAAGCAAAATCAAGTCCGTTGTGTCCGGCTATCCCGAAATTTTTTAGATAATAATCCTTGTTCTCGTCCCAGTGTTGTGAAATTTCCAAACACCGGCCATTTTTAATCGTTGGATTTTCTATTGGAATTATCATAAATTTGTTTTTTCAATTTTGACCGCAAAAAACTTCTGGCCTTTTTTCCAAGCCGCCCAGATTTCTTTAAAAGACGAAAAAATTGTGTAATTTTTTTCTCTCCCCCCATTCGAGAAGCCACGGAGGGTCGGCTTCCCGAGGTTGCCCGAATGAGGGGCGAGATATCGCTCGCCCTAAAACCATCTTTTCAAAAAGAACATCGTTGCTCCCCGATACTCCACGATCTCTGGCGCATCAACGATGTCGCCAAACATCGGTATAAGTTTTTCAGCAATCAGATCGTCTCTTTCCGTAGCGCTTAACTTTTCCCAGACAGCCGACGGCATAATCGTAGCGGGCAGATAGCCATCATTATAAAGATCTTGAATACTTTTCATCGCGCACCTCCTATTAAAATAAAGAACTCACTTTAATCTTTTAATCAGTTCCCAAACACCAATAATGCCGCCGGTGATAATTCCCAATCCGCCGAAAAATTTAAGCGCCATTTTAGTCGTCCATTTTGTATTGTAAAAAACCTCATGCATTTCTTTGACCATCGCCACGATTCCCTTGTTTCCGTTGCCGTCGCCGAATAGTGCCAATTTGACTTCCTCTATCCCGCAAACAGACATCTGATCACAATTTTTTTCCATAGTTTTCATTAACTATTTACTATTTATGGATTTTTGTCGCAATAACTTATCGCCGTGCAAAACAAATTATTCCAGCAAACGGCCAGGAGGAATAATGAAAGCAGAAAAATAAAAATAATGTATAAGATTTTTTTCATTTTATATTGTACTTTTTAAGAATTTCATCCGCTTTATTTGTTTTGGTTGACCCTTTAATGTTGTACTTTTTAAGAATATCGTTGGCTTTTGGCGTTGATGTTTCCTCGGCGCCGGTTATATCTTCAATTGTTTTTACCGGAGCAATCCAAGTTTTTTCTAATCCTTGCTGGAAATCAAGTGTTCGTGGCTCTTCTTGGCCAGGAACTCTAATATAATTTGCTAACTCTTGAATAGAAAAAGATAATTCTTTTAAGACAGAAAAAGTAGGATTATCGGATAATGAATCAATAATCGGTTTTAAAGTAAGGAGTTCTATGGTTGACTGAATAACTTGCGCCATTGATTCGGCTACTTGTGCCGCTTTTTTATATCCAGCCTTGCCTAACTCGTAGTTTAAGTACATGCCAATACCATACAGAATGAACGCTTTTGATAATTGCTTAGTGGCTTTACCTAATCTCACGCCGGAACGCTGTTCTTTGACAGAATTTAATACTAACCTTCTTATAAGCATTGAGTTGGTAATTCGCCAGCGATTCATCTGAAAAAATAACCGGCCGTACCAAGCTTGAACCCATAAAGGACTTTGAGTTTTTGAAAAAATTCCTTGAGTAATAGCGATAGTATCTCTAATTTGTTCGTATCGTTTAGATGATATTTTACCACTCGCCCATTCTTCAGGCGTTAACTCTCCGGCGAAAATAGACGCCCGAATTTCGTACTCACCAGCCTTCTGGCCAATCATACTTAAGCTTTCTAATTTCTTTAATTTCCCAATAGCGCCAATGGTCGCATAATCAGCATACATACCTTCAAGCGCACCGTATTCCTGAGCCATTTTAATTGCTTTCCTGGGATTTTCTATCATCCGTTTTTTCCCGGTTAAATAAGTTTTAAGATCTTGATAAATAAACGAGTTTGCTTCGCCGGCCGCCAAATTTTTTAAAGCCGACCAATAGTTTAATCCGAGCAATTTAACATATCCTACATCAATAATCTGATCCGCTACTTTTGACAACCAGCCCATTTTGCCGCGACGGAACTCATAGTCCAATCCTCGGCCTTTCAAATTCTGTAAAAACTTCTTCATCCAGACGGCGGTTTTATTTTGTAGCAATAATTTCGTGACCGCCTGGCCCTCGGGCAACACCGCATCCAAAGCTTTTTTCATTTCATACAAACTTGAGTATTCATGAATAATCCGGCGAATGTTCGTTGTGGGGTTAACTCCGCCTTTTCGTTCCATAGCAAATTTGAAAAACTTTTCCGAACCAATAATATTATCCAATTCCAACATTATACTTATCGGGATTGTCTCTTTTTTACGCAAAGAAAAAACATCATAAACCGCGCGCATTAATCCTTCATTAACAATCTTTTCGGTCAATGGTTTTTCCAGATGAGTAATATAATGTTTGCGATATTTTTCCAATTCCAAATCTTCTTTAACTTTATTAAAAAAGTTTTTAAGATAAGCCACTACTGCCCGTTCTTCAACGGTTAAGTCAACTTTCTCACCGCTTAATGCCTTAAATATTTCCTTGTTTTGCGGGATCAAGAAGCGTTTGACTTTTTCGCCAAGTTTCAGTTTGGGCCGGCGCGACTTTTCAGCTTTTAGTAGCATTTCATTAAGTTTTTCGTTACGACGCTGGATCTCTTTTTCTGCCCGGACAATACTGGCATCGGCATTTTCAACTATTCTCTTGACTATCGGATGGCCTTCTTTAATATCAACAGTCGGAATAAGTTCATTGGCTATCTTGCCGGTTATTAAGCCGTTCATTATTTCCGTTGTTTCGCCAAACATATCAAAAATCACTCTTTTTGGAATAAGATCGGCGTCTTTGACGTCTTTAAGCAAGTCGCTAAGCGCTTTTAATTGCTTTTCAGAAAGGAAAGAATCACCCTCTTTTAGAGTAGTGAGAAAATCATATAATCTTTGGAGTTTCGGTTGGTCAGCCAACCTGATGTTTTCTATCCCCAATCGGTTTTTAATCCGGGAAACAGTCATATTGGAAAGTTTTTTGACATCCTGCATTTCTTTAATCGCCCGAATCCAACTATTGCGCTCCTCGGCGCGATAGAAGGTGGTGGCCGGCGATGGTTTGGCAATTGTATGAAGTTTTTTGATGGCTTCTTTTTGAGCTCGGGATAAATCTTTGCGCTGCATCAATTCAACGCGTCGAATAAGAATATCGACATCTCTATTGCCAGTGGTTTTTATACGCGGTTGCTTAACAATTTTGGCCTCTTTGTTGATTTCAGCCATCAAATCGTCCATGCTCTTAAAATCGTAGCCGGCAATTTCGTTTAAGTCTTTTATTAAGGTTTCGTTGTTATAACCGCCCAGCGCTTCAATGTCTCTTTTCAATTGAGAAGTTATTTTTTTTGCCTCGGCTTCTTTAATATTTGCTATCCGCATCTCTTTAGGGGTATATTTGCGCGGAATATAATCCTCTGGAAGTTTCGTTGCTTTGACTTTTGACGGCTTAACTTTTTTAACTCCCAGTCGCTCTGCGACGTTGCTTATTAGCCCTGATTCTGCTATCCCCATATCGGTTGCTACTTCATCAGGCGTTTTGGCAAATTTTCCACCACCAAAAATTCTGGCGTAGTTTCCTTTGCCGATTGATTCCATCCAGTCGGTTTTAACGTCACCGGACGGCGGACGCATTTTTAACTTGCCAGATACGATATCGCCAATAATATCACCGCCGGCAACTTCTCCTTTTATTTCGGCTTCTATTTCTGCCCGCAAATCAGCTGGCATATCGCCAATATCAGATAATTCCTCCTCAATTTTGGCTAATGATTCGATGTCGGCCGGATCATCAAAATATTTAACGCGCCCAGTCTTACTGTCTATTTCCCCGATAACCGGGATATCTTCGCCTTTATATTTAACAGTTTCGACTTGATCTATCTTTTTTGGTATCACTTTTTCTGTCACCACTCCGGGTTTGGTCTTGCCTTCCATCGATATTTTTTTCGTGCCGATAGAAATCTCTTTTGCTCCAAATAAAGTAGCGCCTTTTAATTCTGCTAACTGCGATTTTTGATCAGCAGATAAATTTACTGGAGCAATTTTTATCTCATCGGCATTGACAACAATCTCTCCATCGGAAGTTTTAATTTTTGCCGTGGCGTTATCATAAAAATCTTCTAACAAAGCAATCTTGTTTTTATATAAAACTGGCTCGCCTTTGCTTACTTGGCGATTAAACGCTCCCAAATATTGTTCTGGTTCTACCCCTTGGCCTTCTTGAAGAAGACGCCAATCCTTGACATCCACGTAATCTTTGGCTGGCCAAACATCCGCCAAGGCTTCTTTTGAAAAAGTATCTTCGCCAAAAAGTATTTTATATTTGCCCGGTCCGACTTTTTGTATTATATCCTTGCCAATTTGATGTACGCTATCCTGATTAAACTCTTCGATAAGCGGTTCAAGCTCTTTTGGTATTTTATTGCCTTTGTTTATTTCATTAAGCGCCCAGCCCAATTGTGTTCGTTGTTCGCCAAAAACAGATATCGGTTTTCTACCGACGTTCTTAATAGTCAACCCAACATTGCCTTCTTTAATCCCTTTTTTTATGATATTTTTAGCTTCCGTAAAAGCCTTGCTGCCATAATGAAAAAATCCAAGCATGGCCAAGTCTTTGGTCGCCTGGATAGCGCGAAGTTCTGCGTCTGATTCTTTCGGCAATGTTGATTGACCGGCCCCGACGAAACCGGCAATGTTGCCGATAGCACTGCCGGTTACCTTCCCAGTTGTTCCACCGACCAATTTACCTAAAAATCCGCCAGCCTCTCCGCCAATTCCGCCGGCCGCCACGAACGGCGCTGCTGTACCGCCAATCTGGAACCCTTTCATAATATCTCCTTCCACCGGCGCAATGTACTTGTCTAAAATCCGCTGGACTTCCGTACGCGTACCTTCTCTATCTTCCTTTGACACAAAGTTATTTATAATGATATCCGTTATCGAATCGGAAACGCCTCTGGCAGCTCCTAAAACCGCCTCGCCAACTCCTTCCGGCCGGCTTAATTGTTTGGCGGTCTCTTTAGTAGCCGAAGGCAATCCCTTGATTACTTGGCCTAAAAAACTCGGACTTCTCAATTCTTCAGGTGTAGCGCCGGGAATTAATACGCCGCCAATAGTATTATAAATCTCACCGCCGACTTTTTTAGCCGCGGCCGGCAATCCTTTAATAACGTCGGAAACAGAAGTTTTAACCGGCGACTGATCAATCTTAATTTGTTTATCAGATATGCCATATTTTTTAAGGATATCTGAAGACGAATCTTCTTTTATAATCGAAAAATTTTTATTGCCGATCAATTTTTCAAAAGAAGTTGTACCGTATGGTTTATCACCATAAAGATTATCGCTGACAAAATCAAGATGTTTGATATTCGCTTTTTTCGCAGTCACGTCGGCAATTCTGAAAACTCCTTTTCCATATTTAGTTTCTACGTTTTTTAATTCGGGAACAGTGATATATTCGAATTTACCGATTTTTGCTTTTTGTTTTAATTCATCTAATCTTGTCCTGTCTGAAATTGCTACGTCGCCAAATTGGACTTTTACCCCCAGCGCACCAATTCCGTCAGGATTGGCCTTGGTCTCTTTGGCGTTAAATGGATGATAAAAACTGGTAGAATAAGTTTCTGGTGTTTTAACCGAACTTTTTGGAGAAATATAAGAAAAAGTCCGGGGTTGACCAGTTATTGTTTTAATAATAGATTCAAGAAAAGCCATATTAAGATCTCCATTTACCGAATTGTGTTAAATCTAAAAGCGACGGTGTTTTGCCGGTAGTTGTCTTTTTTGCCGGATAATTTTTTAATAATAATTTAGATTCGTTGCTTTCTGGATCATAACCTTCGGCCCGGATATAAGATTTGATATCTTCTACACTGGCATTGGCGGCTTTTAACGCTTCGACGTTTCCTTTAACATTAGCCGATAAGTTGGTATTAAGTCCGGTTTCTTGATTGACATTGGAAGCCGATTTTATATCGCTTTCGTAACCATTCGGAAAGAGAGCGTTTATTCCTTCGTCTGGACTGCCATAAACTACTTTCCAAACTTGATTAGCATACTGCGGATATTTGGCAATCATTGCTTTGCCGGCCTTTTCGCGCGCTCCAGATGTGCCGTAAGTCCCGGCCAAAACTTTTTCGTACTGTTCCTGGAATGCCGTATTAAACGCGCTGGCGTCTTTGGCGGCTATTCCTAACGTATTGGCCCAATCAGACGTTGGAGTAGTAACGCCGGAAGTACTTAATTTAAGATTTGCCTGTTCTTTTTGGTAATCAGTAAAACTTCCTTTATATCCTTGAGATTTGGCGTATTCGTATTCTTGAATATCAGTGGTGCCTTTTTGTGCGGATAATAGTTTATCCGCTGAATCCATTTTAGCTAATAAAAGATTCTGATCAAGCACCGCTTGATTATGAGCCGACTGCGTTGCTTGTGTCGCCGTAAATTGAGCATCCTGTTTGGCGGCGTCGTAAAGCCCTTCGTAAAGTGTCATTTGCCTTGTCAAACTATCTTTTTGCGATTGATATTTTTCTTGGATATTAGCGACTTTTCGCTGACGCAAACCTTCTGAAAGCCACGGATTATCGTTAATCGCCATAATTTCATTACTCTCTTCTTTAGTTAAATCATTATATTCTTTTTGCACCCGGTTAAATTCGTTTTTAATATCAAGCATTCCAGAATCTTGGACTATTTTAGCGTAAAAATCAGTAAAAGTTTTATAAGGGTCAATTGGCGTAGTTTCTGCCTCTGGTTCTTTCTCTATCTCATCTGCAGTTGTGCCTGTGGGCTCGCTGGTTGAGGCAGGAGGCGTCTCTATGGGTTTAGGCGGTGTATTTATAGATTCGGGCTTAATTCCAAGCTGAGCGGCTTGTTCAGGACTAATAACGCCGACAATTCCTTCCTGACTGTCAGTACCGAATTTTTGTTTATAAGTTTCGGCTGTTTCCAGCGTACCGCCCGGACCTAATGTAAAAACATTCGGGCTTTCGCCTACTCTAACGGCGCCATAAATTCCTTTAGCCTGTAAGTCTTTGTTAAAAGCCGGGGACGGCTGCCACTGGTCGCCGAAAACTTGCCTGATTGATGCTAACGGATCTTGATTTTTTTGAATTTGAAGAGGTTGATTTACTGGCATATTTTTAAATTAAAATTGATCGGTATCTAATTCGTCGCCATAATAACTTCCGTCGACTACGTCAATTCTTGTAAACATTCCCCGGTTCTTTGAATGATAAGCAAATTGTTCGTCAGCGTGATTTTTCCAAAGCCGTTCTAAAATTTCAATGGCGTTTAAGTGATGCTGTTTGGCTTCATTTGTCTTTTTCTCGCGTTTCCTTACATAAGACAGCATTTCTTCGACAAGCGCTTCGTTGCCTTCCTCTTCGTTGCCAGAAAAAATAGTGTCGGCGGCTTCATCGGTCGGGTCAATCGCCGGCAAGTATTGTCCGTAGGCCACTATCGTTCCTGACGCGACATTCGGGTTAACATAATAAACTCTGGCAAAATCTGAAAAGACCTTATCTTGTGATTCCGGCGTTTCTGTTCTGAATATTTGATAATCTTCAAAATTTAGTTTTTGATATCTGTCTCCGCCGACAGTGATAAACCTGATTGAGTCAGTCCGCCAACCTTCCGGATAGCCCATTTCTTCTTGAGCATAAGTTGTGGAAATGCGTCCTTCGGTAAATGGCCATTTTCTATAACCGCAAGCAAAACGATGAGCGTTGCCAAGCCAACCTTTTAATAAAGTGTCGGTAATAAGGCCATCGGAAGTTGTTGTCGTGGTTTCAATGTGAACCCTGGCTAAAACTTCGTTTATTATATCAGTGTTTGTTTTTAGCATATTTTTACGTTCCTAAGGTAGCTGCGCGCCACTTATCGTTTAAAGCATCATAAACATATAAGCTCGCGTTGCCGCCAGAAACGACAATTTGAATTTGTTGTTGAATATTAACCGCCGGAAAAGTAGGCTGATCGCTATTTGTGTCAATTAATTTAACGATATCCCTAAGTTCAAGCGGTTTAATGACTGGTTTTTCTTGGTCGTCAATCGTCATAATCTAATTCGTAACTCGCTCCCGGAGCAATCCCGCGTATGATGCTGGAAGTGAATTTTAATTGTAATATAAAATTTAATTTTCCCGGTATTTGTAGGCCGCCATACTCAATCAGCAAATCTGCGTTTGGATAATTTGTAGAATTGATTGTTTTTAATTCGTGAAGTTTAGCGCCATTGTCAATCCAAACTACCGGAGTAATCTCGGTTTCGGCGCTGACCGTACCGGTAAGCGGCAAAGTGATTCGGCGCAATGTAAATGGTTTTCCCACATTAACCGGCAGATAACGGAACATTGAGTTTTGCTGTTTCATCAAATAAGCATCTATGCCTATTTGCCAATCACCGTCGCCATCGGAACCGGTACTCCAGCCCAAAACCGGATTGATTCCGCGTTCTTTCATAAATTTAAGAGCTGAAACTAATTGATAAGGTCTCGTGGTAACGGTAGCCCTTTGAATAAAATTAAAAGCTCTGCTTGGCAATTCGGCGTTGCGATATCCGACAGCCATCGCTCCGGCCGCTGTCGTTGACGTTCCTCCAAATGAATAAGATCCGCCGAAAGCAATCATATTGCCATAAACATCGACCGCGCCAGCTGACGGCGTTCTGCTTTCCGGCCGGCTGGCTATTGTGTCAAACGACATTCCGCCCAAATATTTTAAAAGATTAACTCCGCCTGAATTAACGTTGCCGCCATAATTTCCGCATAAAACGTAAAGTTCTCCGTTTTTATTAGCCAAAGCAGTCGCCAATTCGAACGGAATTGGCACTTGCCGATAAAAGTTTTTTGAAATGGTGTCCCATAAAAACAACGCTGAATCTGAAAATCTGACCAAACCTGAACCTGTCACGTTGGAAATCCGACTGGCAACAATTGCCAAATCAGTTCCATAACTCTTGATGTCAAAAGGATAATATCCCGGCGGCAATAACAAATCGGCAAAATAAACAGTTGTTGCTCCGGCAGACGAAACGTAAAAAGAATGTATCTGGCCTACGCCACTGGCGTAATCTCCCACATAAACATAGCCGTCATTATGAAGGTGCATCGGATGATTTGGAAAATTTATCGAAGCGCCAGCCAACAAAAGAGGATAATCAGTATCGGTTAAAGCCGCTTGTCCAAGTCCATTGGCGGAAGAAGTCCAATAATTGAGAATTGCGGTTGGCCCGGTGGCGCTTAGAGTTCCAAACCTGACAATATCAGTACCGGTAGCCAAGTATAAATAATCCATTCTTTCAACCAATCCATTTCCTTCGCCGCCGGTATTAATGATCCCGCCTTCTTCGTCTATTCTCCACAAAAGACCTATAGTGTAAAGAGTTCCGCCAGAACCATAGACATAAGCTCCTTGCGTAGTCGGCGCGGCGGTAATCCACATCGGGGCGTTTCCGGCTAAACTCGGCGAAGTGATATCAGTTCTAATCCAGTTTGGTATAATTGTCCCGAAAACATTATAAAACCCGTCTAACTCATTGATTATCTCCGGATCAATGCCGACTGAATCCAAATACTGATCTTCTTTACCGCCATAAAAAATCGAAGACCAGCCGCCGAGAATAGACGGAAATTGTTTTTTTACCTCTTTTAATTCATTGACCGGTTCCATAATTTAGTAATCCCATTTATCAAAATCTGCTTTAAAATATTTTGCCCTAAAATAATACTTATCCGCTTTGCTTAATTTTATTTTTTTCCAGTCCATCTCTTCACAAAACATCTCAAATAATTCGTAGATTCTTTTGTCTTTCAGCAAGACTAATAATATCCGGCGCAATAATCTGATTCTCTCTTTCATATCGCCGACAACCTCCGCGTGCTCCATCATTTCTAAAGCCTTTTGAAAAGCCGACAAATAAATCTTTCTGAACCATTTTTTTTGCGGAAAATAATTTGTCAGCCATTGCACGCGAAACCGATAGCCGTCATCTTCTTGTATGACATAAGTCAGGCAATCCTTTATCGCCTTAACTTTCTTGGCCGTTTCCGGACCGACTTTTTTTTCAACAGCGGTAAAAGCTCGCCAAATTTCTTTTACTGCCGGCGCCATTTTTTCATACGGCAACATGTCGTATTTCGCCAAATCAGCCAACTCAATCATTTTTTTCATTCCTTCGTCTTTTACCCGGTTGATCACTTTTTGCTCCGGCGTTCCTTCTTCCAATAAAGCCCACGAATCGTTGAAAATGAAGTTTTTAATAATATGTTTGACTTTTGACAACGAACCGAACAATAACCAACCTCTCGGGAAACCGGGAAACGGATATTTTTCGCCTTTCATCCACATAATATAATGACCGTCTGGCGCTTTGGTCACTTTAGCCTTGATTGCCTGCGTGCGTTTCCAATACTGAACCATTTCTGGCGGAAATTTAAGATAAAACCAGTTAAAGAACTTCCGTTTTAATTTTTCAATCATATTTTTTCAATAACTCCTTCCCTGACGTTATGCTTGGCCAATTTCCGTCAGGTTATTGGCCAAGCAAGAACGAGTTAATTGTTACTTAACTTTTAGAAACTGCCGAATAGAATCGCGCCGAATTTGCGATTATACGCCGGGACCTTTGCTCCATAAAGGAACAAGCCCTGGTATTTTTTCGCAAACTGGTTTTCCGCATCGACAACGCGGGATTCGCTCCACTTATCAGCGTAGGTTATCATGCGAGGCGTATTAGCCAGCATGAACGTACCAATCGCGCCGTCGGTTTTAACCATACCGGCGCCGTTGGAAGCGGCTGAAGTCGTTGAGTGGCCGACACGAGTTGAAAGTTTAGCACCAGTGGCCATGTGAATATCAAACCCGCCCATTCGCGCAAACTTGCCGTTGATCACCGTGCCAGTATAGATTTCGGCTATACCGGTCGGCTGAGTTTCGGAAGCTTGTTTGATAGCGGTTTTGATAGTTTCAGGAATGGTCAAATGCCTGTCTTCGCCCGGAACGTCGCCACCATCCAATTTTTCAGCCAATAAAGTTATCTGGTCGTAGATAGTTGAAGCAGACACTCCCGTAGCCGCTGCCGCCTGGATTTCCCAACCCAAAGCAGCCATAGTGGTTAGCATCGCGTTTCCATCACCATATTTAGGAAAGTTGCGACCATCGCCACCGAACAAACCACGTAAAGTGCACCCTTCTTCAAAATCAGAACCAGAAACAGCGCCGTCCCATTCTGTCAAATCAGCCACTAACGAAGAAGTTACGCTGGAGATTTTGTACCAAGGAGAAACAAAAGCCGCGGTTGAAACCAACCTAAAACCTTTGCCAACATCATTGGCTTCAAAACCACCGTTGTAAATAACTCCGTCTCTGGGATTTTCCACTTCTGCCGGATTGCCGGTTACGGCATCGCCACCGATTACCGCACAAAACTTCAAACTCACAGTGCCGCCAGTCGCGCTGGTAACAATGGAAGCCTCGGTATAAGTGCCACCGGCAACGTACAAATCAATACCCACCCAGTTTCCGGCCTTGGCGTCGACGCCTTTCTCCAAGACGTATTTGTCAATAGCGTCTTGAAGAACGCGCTTAGCGTTTTCAATCAATACATCCGGAATATCCTGTCCATAAGTGAATAAATCTTCGAGTTTGTCCAGCGAAAAGTTATAATACTTCCGTTTCTCGACAATCAAAACGTCTTCAGCGTCAACGATAGTTTCCGAGTTCATGTCGGACCCAACCGCGTAATCGCTCAAGAGAATGTTGTTTAAGAAAGAAAGAATATTAACCCTGTCGCCGGGCTTATTGATCTCGCCTTCGTAATCTTTGTTAGTGATTGAAGGCACGACCGAATCAGAATAAACCTTGCGGATAACCCTGCCAGCAAATTGTTCGCCAAAATTGCTTAAAGTCATACAGATATAATCCTATATTGCCAAACCTGCGACCTATTTGATGTCTTCCGGTTTTATCTTTCCCGAGGTAAGCAACTCCAAATATTTTCGGTAGTTAGTTTTCCTCAATTTAGCGACTTCTTCAGAAGTCATACCGGGAGAAGGAAGTGTTTTCGTGCCGGCTACCGGCCGTTCAAGGCCGGGGCGCGGCGGAACGCTATCAAGCAAACCTTTTTCGCTCAAGAATATCTTGGCGACGTTGGCTAACTTATGGCGTGGATAATCTTTGCGAAACTCATCAAACTCATCACGACTATCCTTTAACACTGGGTATTGTTCGCAGATTTTTTCGATTTCCTTTTCTTCCTTCAGCGAAACAAGTTCGCTCTCTACTTTAGAAATTTTCTGGTCCAATACCTTTCCTTCGTCTGAAAAAACTTCTTCAGGTTGGCCAGCACCGATTAATTGTTCTTCCGCTATCCTAAGTCTGTCCTCGGCTTCTTTGCGAAGCTTACGCTCCTCTTCAAGAGCGTGGAAAAGATTCTCAGGCGGGGTTTTATCCCCTTTTTGCGTTGCCGGCGCTGGAGGCGTTGGCGCTGGAACGTCAGTCACCGGCGTTTGAGTTTTTTCGGGTTCACTCCCGGCCGGGGACGGATCCGGCAATACATCGATAGGCATCTCTGCCATATTTTTTGTGCAGTTAACGTCAGGCTGACGGATTAACGACTTGTTAACGATTGTTCTCAAGTCGGAAACTTTATTACTTTTTCAAATTTGCTATCATCGCCTCAACCTGGCTTAGCCGGTTGATTCCATATTTTGTCATTAAGTTGTACATCTCGGTAAATTCTTCCAATTCTGTTTTTTCGGTTTTAACCGATTCGATAGGCGGCACATCTATAATATCCGCCTTAACCTCTCTTTTTTTTGCCATGCTTTTTTCCTTTGTGAACGGCAACGTGAGTTTTTTGGGTAGATGGTTTCCAACCCATATTACGCATGCCGCCATACACGTAGGCATTTTTTCTTTTTCCAGTTAGGCCTTTTTTAGTGGCTTCTCTTTTTAATTTTCTTTCAAGTGCTTTAGGCATATTAATTGTTTTTTATAAACGTTGCCGTCACTTCGACTGTCGTGCCGGTTATGTCTGGCATGTCAACGTCCCAATTTCCGCCTTTGGCGTTTTGTGGATGAGGCACAAGCGTTTCGGCCACATAATCGTTTGCCGGCACGTCAAATGTTCTGACGGTTGTACCATCGTCTTTCAAAACAATCGTAGTCGCCGCGTCTGAATTATTAGCGCAACGAATATACAATAAATCATGAAAGACCGCTTCATCCCCGGCCAAAAGGGTTGTTGATGTACCGGTAGAAACGCTGGCGGCCGCAGTTTTCATCATGTCTCTGACTGTATAAAGCATCACGACTTGCCGGCCATTTTTGTCATACATCGGCAAAACCTCTGCGCCATCGCTGGCGGAAGTCGGCGGATAAGACGTTCGGCCAATGCCCTTTATTAATACTTCTTTACTCATGTTTTTCAATTAATAAATTAAGATAACGTTCAAGGTTTTCCCGCTCGGATTTCGGCCCGTCTATCGACCCTAAGATTAACTTATAGACGGTATGGTATGGGATTAATTTTTCCTTGTTCTGATATTCAAGATCTTTCCATTTTGTTTCAATAATATCTATCTGCTGCTGACAAAATCTTCTGATGGCGTCAACGGTAACTTCACCTTCGGATAAAATCTTTTCCCACTGATTAAAAGTAGTTTTTTCATCATCATTTAATTCGTCGGCGCTTTTAATGCCTCTTTTTTGTAAAAATTTTGATAAAATATTCATATTAGCCAATCCCCATTAATAATAAGTTTTCTTGCGCGATGACGACGGCTCCCCCTGGATAAACAACCGTCAGTTTCGGCTTGTTGCTTCCGTTGTCGGCGAAATAAGCTTTAAGAGCAGTATATGGTTCACCGGCTGACCAAACAGGGTTTGTCGTATGACAGCCGTATTGGTGCAAACGAATACCAAGTTTAGTGATGTTAGTTTTAGAAATAACAGCCAAACCAGAAGCATTAAGGGTAAAAACATTGTATCCTGAGGTGCTATATCCAGCGTAAGTTATCACATCAGAAAATTCAGTTGCTCCTAAAGTAGAGAAATCTGCCGCCACCAAATCATTATTACTGGCTGGATTAGACGAAACAACTACAACATCTGGCGTAATGTTTCCCGGGTCTTGTTTCGCCGTTCCATAGAGAGAGAGAGTAGCACTTGATATTGTTATGTCATCATCTAAAGTAGAGGTATCAAATAGAAAGATTGAACGAAGAAGAACGTCCCATTTGTCGGTTGTCGTTACGGCTTCGCAAGCAATAATATAACTGTCTGTGTCTGTGGGATATGCCTGTGTTCCCGCCCCAGCTTTTAATGTTCCCCAAGTTTCATAAGGAGATGCACAAGCTCTCCTGACCTGTCCATCAACCGTCGTCGCTCCAGTGCCAGCATCGGGATAGAAATCCTGGGAAGCCCCATAAATTCTCTTTACCGCTACTGGCGTTAAACCGAAAACTTTGTCTTCAAAACAAACCGATATTCTTCCGTTAATAACTTTCTGCCTTTTTTCCAGCCACAAGACATAACGAAAATCAACTTTATCTTCATAATCCTCCTTGAAGTTTATCCAGTGGTTGCCGTAGCCGTGGCAAACTTCAGACAAAGGTCGCCATTGGCCGTTTTTATGAAGATAGTATTTCGGACCGACATCAAAGACATCAACAGTCCTGCCGTCAAGAAACTTAAAACGGCTGACTTGCGGATTTATTTTTTGCTTGCCTTTATGTTCGCCGTCTTTATAAATTGAAATCGGGGCTGGCTCGCACAAAATAGGTTCGCCATATTTTTTACGAACTAACTCTAAATCCTGAATATCAATTTGTCCGCGAATTTGTTTCATTATACTTCTTCACTAAATAAAGCGGTTATTGCCACGTTAGTTCCAGTTATGTCTTCGCCGTCAATTGTCCAGGTATGATCAGCCCACGGCCCGGGGATTGGTACTGAAAGCGCCACACCAGCCGTGCCATTAGCCGGGATTCTTAACTTAGCCAACACCGTGCCAGCGGTTGAGGCGCGAAAATCAATCGTCACGGCCGCATCCGAATCGTTAGTCCCCATCATATAAATCAAATCCAATATCTTGCCGGCCCCGGAAGCCAATAAAGTCGTTTCCGTACCATACGCCGATCCGGAAGTCAATGTCGCATAAGCGGTTTTTATCAAATCTCTGACTTGAAGCGGCCGCATTACTTGACGCCCGATGTCATCAAACGAAGCCGATACTCTATCGCCGGCTGCTACCGCGGTAGGATTGGCTTGCCTGGCAATACCGCCTATCTTAATTGGCGCGCCTTCGGTATCGGCCGCATCGGCTATGATATCGCCAACCACTGCCGTTGTGCCTGAAGATCCTATAACATAGACCGAATTTACGCAGGCGCTAACTTGATAAACCTTTAAAACATCGTCGGTATTTTCATTCGTGCCAACAGCTTGCGACCTGGCTGCTACCGAAACATTACAAGAAGAAACCAAATAAGTTTTTAAAATATCATTAGTATTTTCATTTAAACCGACTCCGGCGCTGGCTACAGAAGAGACAACTTCAGTCATCATCGCCACTCTTAAAACATCGTTAGTCACTTCGTTAAGACCAGTCGCTCTTGGATTAACAACAGCCGAAAGTGTGTTATCGGTCATCAAGCACACTCGTAAAACGTCATTAGTCGTCTCGTTTAATCCGATGGCTTGTGGCCTGACATAAGTGCTCCACTCCGAACCACTAACCTGGGCTACCGGCACCCCGGAGGCTCTTAATTCCGTATCTGTCAAACCGGAAGAACCTGTCGGAATTTCAACTTTTAGTCTTCCGTCTGGATTGACTATATCGGTTGCCGTAGATCCGAAAATACTTATTACGTTCGTTGACCATATTGAACCGCTAACTTGCTCGACTGGAACACTTGATGCGCGCAACTCAGTATCAGTTAACCCGGAACTGCCGGTTTCAACAGAAACTTTAATGCGATTATCGCTATTTAAAACAGAAGCCGCTGATCCGAATATGTCAACAACGCTAACGCTCCAATTGGCACCGCTTAATTGGTTAACAAGTAAAGAATTTCCAGCCGTTATCGGCAATGGATTATCTCCGGAATAAGCAACTCCTCCTGAATCTATAATATTTGCGGCTATCGTGCCATTAGACCCGGTAAGATAAGTGCTCCAGACGGCGCCTGAAACCTGAGTTACTGGCACAGACGAAGCCCGCAATTCCGTATCGGTCAATCCGGATGCGTCATTCGTGGAAACTTTTATCCTGCCGTCTCCATCCAGCACATCAGCCCACGCCGAAGCCTGAATTGCTTTAATGGTAAAAAAATCCATTTTGCCGCTTCCGGGCATCGTAAATATAAAAGGTTTGCCGCCTTCATCCATTAAACGAACAGGCAACGGACTTTTGCGGTCAATGCTGCTAAGTTCAGTGATCATCCGGTCAGGCATTCTTAACGGCGGAATGGTGATTGGGGGAATTTTAATCTCTGGAACGCTGACAGAAACTTGTGGTGTCGGTACTTTTACTTCCGGATAATCAGGCAACTTAATGTCGGGAATATTAACCGATATGGCATCTTTAATCGCTTCTCTCAATTCTCCGGCTGAAATGCGGGCGTTGGTTGCCAATTCATTCAGGATTGGCCGCAGATTGACTATTAAATCCTTGCTAATCTGCGACAAGATAGCGTTGCGGTCTTCCTCATTTTTTCGGCGCCTCTCCTTGTCTTCTTCGGCTTTTCGTTTCCTGTTTTCTTCGACTAAAGGTTTAAGCGCGTTTTTTATTTTCTCGGCATCTATCATAGTTAAGTTCCTAATTCTCCAAGCATACCCATAATCTCTTCGGTTTGTGGATTTGCGTTGGCGTTAGGCGTTATTTGTTGTGTCGGCAAATTTTGATTGGCTTTAATCTGCATTTCCATTCTTGCTTTCTCCTCAGCCATTTTTTGCGCCTGTTCTTCGGCTTCCTGAACTTGACGCAATTCGTCAGGAGACAAATCAAGCGATTCCAATTCTCTCTTTTGGGCTATTTTGCGAAGCACCGGATTATTCGGAAACTGCTGGATGACAAACATAAACTTCTGAAGCGTTTGCGCTTGTTTCTGTTCCTGTTCGGAAGACGAACTGACAGTCGGCTCGTAACCTGAATCGGATTTCCAATCGTTCGGGTAAATTGATTTTTTATAAAGTTTTCCACTGCGGCCTTTTTTATAGAGTTTAATATTCTTAAAAGAATTGGCTTGCATCATCTTATCCCATTTCTTGGCCAATTCGTACCAAGACGCCCGATAGAACTTTGACATCGTGGTCGCCCTTTGGATAGCGTTACTGGTTAAAATCTCTATTTCGCCTAATGTTTGGTTGCCTTTTTCTTGAACGCCTTTCTCGATAGCCGTCGCGCCGCTGCCTCTTTCGATAACCTGCGTTAAAAAGTTTATCGCTTCAAGTGTTTCGTCTAACCCGGAAATATCAACTGCTTTAATCGTTTTATTCGGATCGCCTGGTGCCGGCATCATCATTCCCGGTCCGGGTTCATAAGTTTGTGGCTTATATCCCTGAATGGAAGCATCGTACCAATGCATCTGGAAATTCTTTAGAGTTCGGTTTTCGGTTTGCTGAGAAAACCAAACGTTTATAATCTTATTCGGCGTTAATACTAAATCTCCAATGCCATCCGGATAGATATCGTTAAGTTGCGTGTCTTCCGACCAAACGATGAATGGCCATTCATCGACACCAATCATTTTTTTTAATTTTTCGTCTAAAAGTTGTATAGTATCGTTGGCGTAGGTACAAACATACTTTATAAAATGATCCTTCTCCCACTTCAAATAAAACTGCTCGTTCAAATTGACAATCGTTTCACCGCCGGAAAAATCAGCAAACTTGTCGGATGAAACTCCCATGTCTTGAATGCGTTTCATCTTTTTTTCCCATTCTTCTCTGTTTTCAGCCGATTGGATTATTCCCGACGGGTCAACTGACCATTCTTTCAGCTTATTGCGGCCTTCCTCGCTATAACGCTCGTCGGCTAAAACTTCACGTAAAGACCTAAAAATGTTTTTCCGGATAATAAAACGCGCTGATTCCACATCAAGCGGATTCATCAGCGGGTCATAAACGACATCATACGGATCTAAAATATCGACTGTTGGTCCATTCTCGGTAATATTCAACATCTTGGTCGATAAGCCGTAGAGCAAGACGTACTTCTTGTCAAGAATATCTTTAAGTTCAAATTTGTCTTTTTTAAATTGTTCATCCCAAAGCGCTTGATAAACAATTTCTTTCATTTCATCGCCGCCTAATTCGCTCCAGTCAACATTAGGCGGATCGTCAATTTTTGATAAAATCGTTTTGACGGTTTCCTTTAATAACGGAATGTTAACCGCCTGGCGTTGCGTCAGTCGGTTGGTCTTGACCTTATTTCTATACAAATCATAAATTTCAGTCCACGCAGAATGCCGACGTTCCTGAAATTCACTGGCAATTTTTTTCTCATCGAGACGCGCCTGTAAAAAATCAGACACGTCAAATTTTGATTTTGGAGCTGTTTGAGTTTCCATAAAATAAGAAAAGGCAGACGACTTAATGCCGTCCGCCTTGGTTCGGTTAGGACACGATATTTAATTGTTTAAATTATAACTTTTTCGCAGATACTATGTCAACTGTTGATAACCGCAAAGAACTAAAAATCGCGCTTCCTAAGAAACGCGCAAGGATTTCCGCACCAGATTTCTCCGGCCGGAATATCTTTTTTCACAACACTGCCGGCTCCCACTAAAGAATTTTCCCCGATAACGACGCCAGGCAGAATAACTGCTCCGCCGCCAATGGCAGCGCCACGCTTCACCAGCGTCTTTTTCCAATGCTTGCCGTAAGAAGGAGGATACACATCATTTAGAAAGATAACGCCCGGCCCGACAAACACATTGTCCTCGATAGTCAATCCTTCATAAAGCAAACACCGAGCTTGAATGCTGCAGTTATCGCCAACCACCACGCCTTTGCCGATTTCCGTGTAAGCACCAATTTTGGTATTTTCGCCGATTACCGGACCTCCCCAAATGTTAATATACGGTCCTCGAAGAATCATATCACACCTCCTTTCTTTTTCGCCAAGGCCAATAATCAAGTTCTACTCCTTGAAAACCGCCCTCAGCGTTAAAATGTAAAATTGTTTTCCCTCCCTTAACGCCAGTTAATCCTCCTGATTTTATTAATGCCAGAAAGATTTCGTGGATTTTTTTAATTTGATCGTCGTCAACATCGCTAAGTCGGATTTCTATTTTTCCTTCCATATTTTATATTCCCAGCTCCGGATAATAAGGTTTTAATGGAGCCGAAGCCTCATTATTAATAATCTTGATTATTCGTGGAAAGAAAGTTAAGAAAAAAGCATCCGGAATATCTGTACTTTCGCTTATTGAAATTAAACCTCGCAATCGCATTTCCTCTTTGGACATTATTTGAATAGTTTTGCCAGCAGCGATTCTATAACGCATTTTGCTTAATTGTTTCCACTCAACGCTCGGTTCAAGCGCTCCTCCTTGTCTGATCCATTCCCGGCCGGCCCAACCCAACTGGGCTCTTAAATTAAAATACTCTATCGGATTAAGGCGCTTCTCTTCTTCTGTCAGTTCAGTCGGCGATTCTCCGGTTTTGACGCTATTAATGTTTAATCCCAATTGAATCAATCGACTGGCTACGCCGGCTCCGACACCAGTGGCGCAAATAAAAGTTTCTGTGTCAGTTATCCTCTCTTCAACTATCAACTCATTAATTCTGTCAGCCGTTTTCATTAAATCTTTTTCCAATGTCTTTTCTTTAACCCGGGCATAATTGTCTTGCCGAATAACAAATGCGTTATAATTCGTTCCTTCGGCGATGTCAGCGCCCAACCTTCTTAAACCATGTGCCTGGACTGACCGGCGTTGCGCTTCTTCAATTTCTTCTTCAGATAATAAAGGCATCCAACCTTTTTCATCTATCATGTCAGCTGGCGGATATTTGCACTGATATAAAATTCCAAACATTACCGGATCAAGCAAATCTCTCATCTCGTCAATGTACTCTTGATTTATTCTGCCTTCCCTAATTCCTTGCTCGTAATCTATCCGAATAGTTTTAAAATGCGGATTAGTGCTGGAACGAAAAGCATGATTCCGGCCAAACGTATTGGTAATTTTCAATAAGAAATTATCTTTATGGCCGCCTAACATACGCATCGCTTTGCCGTGAATCTTATCTGGAGTTAAAGCGGCGTCGTCTTCGATAAGATTTGGCGCGCCATGCCCGATAAGAATGTCGCCGGCATCTTCACCTTTCCTTCGCGCTTCAGCCGATAAAACTATCACTTCTCCTAAAATACCTGTGTCGTCAATTCTAAAATTAACTTTTTCCTTGCTATGCTCTCTTTTAACTCTTTCTAAACTTTCATCCGGACCGATTTGGAATTTACCTAAAGTATAATCATTTTCAAAAATATGCTTAATGAGTTTACCCATTATAATACCCGCTTTGTCTTTCGTGGCGCCGAGTATCGGCCACTTTTCCGGAAACGTTGTCGCTCTTAACAAAACTGCCATGGAAACAATATCTGATTTTCCGTATTGCGTATAACACTCAAATTGAAGACGTGGATTTTGTTTTTCGTAAATTGCCCGAAATAAACTAATTTGACCTGGCGTCATTTCAAATGGATCGCCGTAATCGTTTTTAAATAACTTCTTAACAGTATCAAA
>Ga0265297_10002164_pt1 | contig 41460 bp, 44 predicted proteins | sample Munlanlwell13791_FD_192502 | JGI IMG/M metagenome (GOLD analysis project Ga0265297, IMG submission 192502) | Leachate microbial communities from a municipal landfill in Southern Ontario, Canada - Leachate well 137-91 | ecosystem: Engineered > Solid waste > Landfill > Unclassified | place... | reverse complement strand
GGATCATTCTCGCGCGCCCATATAGGTCCTGTCAGCTTCTCCGCGTCCACTCTCATGGTCCTGAGCTTATAAATATTAAATCTCTCTCCGTCCTTCCCCACTCTCTCCTGCTTGAAAAATACAGGGCCCCTGGAAGTAATCTTTATAAGCCCAGCGGCTATCGCGAGTATCGGAAGCGCCAGGACTAAACCCAAGAGGGAGAACGCGATATCCATTCCCCTCTTGAATTCCTGGAATCTCTTTCTCGCGAACCTTACCACCATACTAAGCATGCCTCCGCCCACGAGCGCTATGCTCGCCGGTTCAGGTGTCACCGGGATGTTATTCCCCGTGTCATCCGCTGAAACCGTTTTCATGAACGCGAAAAATAAAACAGCTACTGCTATGATTAATACGGCCTCTCTCCTATGCATTTTTAATCCTATTGTTAAGCCTTGAGAATTTCCTGAGGTGTGTGTATGTCCACCACTCGTATTCCAGGTCTTCAAACAAATTTTTTATTCTGTTAATCAAAGGTTTTAACATCTCAATCCTTCTTTCTTACTTAATATATAAAGCAACAGGCGTGCCAACTTTTCAGAAAAGGAAATAAAAATTCATGTATTTTCTTAACTTGTTTATTTATTTGTAGTTATGGAGATTAAAAAGACAGGGACAATACTGGACTAACCAGGACAAATACTGACACTACGCGACAAGCTCTGACTGTCTGATTTTTGTTTTTGTTGGATTTTTTAAACAGGGATTGCAATGTATTAGACACTGACTGGCAGGCATTATTTTCTGACCTTTTTCGGTTTGACAATTTAAATACGCGGTGATAAACTTTAGGCAGATGAAAGAAAGAGAATTTACTGTTATATTAGAAGAATTGCGTTCTGAATTTAGGGCCTACGGAGAAGGTCTTTCCGCTTTGCGGGAAAAAGTGGACGGTATCTTTGAAATGACAGGCAAAAATACTGAGGACATCTCCACCATCAGAATAGATATCCGCGTGATTAAAAATGACATGAAAATGTTTGACAAACGATTATCTATGCTAGAAACTAAAAACTGGAATTAACTCCGCGGCAAACTCCTGCAGTAATTGATTGGCCTTCTCTTTATTTCCGTTTATTATATCCGTCGAAACCCTTATCATGGCTATATTCGCTTTTTTCCCTGACAGCTGATTAAACATCGCCTTTGCCTGCTGGCCCACATAACTCGCGGTATATTTATCATCCGCCTTGAACCAGTAACACACGAGCGACTCTCTTCCATCCTGTCTTGAGACAAATCTATTCACCCTTAATTTTCCCGTTCCCAGGTCAAAATCCGCCTCATTTCTTTCTATGATATCCGCTCCACTGCCCGTATAGCATATCTCAGGCGGATGCGCGACTTTTCTGTTCATCTCTGAAACCACTATGTAAAGATACACCGGCTCGTTCCGCTGATTCTTATATTTTCTCATTACCACATTTTTTGTCTCTAAAACCTGATACGTCCTTTCAGTGAGCTCTATGTCCTCGCCCTTCCACTCGCCTATCTCCATGGCCAGGCTCGACGCCTTTACCTCTTCTTTGGCGTCGTTCATCTGCCTGAAATACATCGCGGCCGACCCTCCCGCCGCAACCACGAGTAACGCTGTTATAATTAAAAAACTTTTATCTATCTTCATTCCACTATCTCCTTCGCCATCATTAGTCCCACGAGCGCCACGAAAAACAGTAAAAACCCTGAAAAATCATGGAACTTACCCATGGCAAACTTCTCTCCGTATATCTCAGCCACGCCTGTTAAAAGCGTGATCCTGAAAATATTCGCGCATATGGCTATGGGAATGGTCAATAATAGCAATATTGTTTTTCTTATCCATCCGCCCTTCATGAAATACGCGACAAGCGCCCCGAGCGCGAGTAAGGATATAAGCGACCTTAAGCCGCTGCACGGTCCTTCCACCATCATTGTGGAATGCAGGGTCCTTATAGTGCTCCCATCCACCATGGCCTGTATGCCTATTTTATTTATAAATACCGTGGCTATCTGCGCCGCGAATAGCTTCATCTTCACGCTCAAATTCGCTATCACTATCATGGGCATCGGCACCATGAAAATGAGAAACAATATCGGCGCCAGAGTCTTCTTAAAATACCCCGTCCCCATGAAATACAGGATAAGCCCCATTATCAATACTATCATCGAAAGCCCTGACGTGAAATACACCCTCATCCACGAGCTCGCCAGATGTATTATTATCCCTAGGCCGATAAGCAGTAAACCCCAGTTATTCTTCTTCTGCTTTATGGCCTTGAGCTCATCCTTCTTGAACATTATGAGGAATATCGCCAATATCGGCATGAGTATCCCATGCGAATAATACGACTCCTCCGCGAACCACCTGTCCCACATCCATATCATCGTGGGCACATACATCGCCAATACCACCAACCCAATCAACGCGAGCTTAATATAATTCTTTTTCATTTTAATCTCCTTGTGTCTTTGTGTCCCTAAGTTTTCTTCCATGTTACTTCCTGTTTACCGAGTAAAAACTTCCCCAGCCCCTCCACTGCCGCCGCGTTCATCACGCAGAACATGTAAGGTATATCCAATAGCTTACTCTTCTCCTTGAACGCCATGCCTAAAGACGCCGCTATGTAAAAAAGTAACTGCGCCATCATGAATACGGCGTAAAACACGCCATCACCCACCAGATCAAAATTGCTCAGAAACATCAATCCCAGAAAATACGGCGCCAGTAACCTCATGAATTTATGCGAGATGAACTGCCACCATACCCTCGCCCACACCATCTTCACGAAAAGCTGGAAATTCCCCGCCAAAGTCCTCACCTTTCTCGCGAATTCCTCCCTTGCCCCGCTTGAGTATTTATCGTAAATCTTCGCCTTATTGTCAAATATCGCCCTGTAACCCTTCTGTATCACGGCCATGGGTATATACATGTCATCCAAAAGTAAATCGCTCGGCACCTCACTGTATAAACTCCTCCGTATCGCGTAAAGCGCGCCTGTAGCCCCGAGCATGGAACCTATCCTTGATTCAGCCTTCCTGATAAATTTCTCATATTCCCAGTATAGCCCCACGCCTCTTCCTGTCTGCGTCTCTTCTTCCCTGAAAAATAACTCCGCGCTCACCGACCCGATCTTTGGATCAGAAAAGTTCTTCACGAGCTCTTTCACTGAATCCTTATCCAGGGCCTGCCTCGCGTCAGTGAATACCAATATCTCACCTTTCGCCTCTTTCACGAGCATGTTCAATACACTTGGCTTACCTGATCTCTTTTCCTGTTTATATAACCTTAAAGGAAAACCGTCATTGCGAGGCCCTTCCCCCTCGTCATTGCGAGGCCCTTCCCCCTCGTCATTGCGAGGCCGCGAAGCGGCCGAAGCAATCTCATCCGTCCCATCCGTAGACCCGTCAGACCCTATCAATATCTCTATCTTCTCCTTCGGATAATCCAGCTCAAATATGCTCTTAAGCTTATTAGCGATATTCTCCTCTTCGTTATACACAGACATTATAATAGAAATATCCGGATAGATATATTTCTCCTGCCGCCTCTCCTTATACAATAGCGACAGTAAATGCGCCATCACCGGATAACCGATGTAAATATAAAATACAACTATAAATGACACCCAGAAAAATGTCTTCATTTTAAAATCATTGTCCTTATCTTGTCGTATTTTCCCGCGCCCAATATTCTCTTCGCGCTTTCCTTAACTCCTTCTTTAATCCTGTCTCCCATGCCCAGCCCATTCTCTATCACCCTGATAAAATACGCCTCGTTCCAATTCCTCTTCACACTGATCCTGCCCGCTTTAAACTCATCATTATCCTTCGCGTTTGATGTGAAAACCTTCTTATATCCCGTCTCCCGCGCCTTTTCAATGATCTTTTCCGTATAAAACCCTCTCGGCACTGAAAAATATTCTACCTTAAATCCCAGATTATCTTCTAATAACTTTTTTGAGTCTTTTATTTCAAAATCCAGCTCCTTATCGTTCAACCCTGCCAATATCCTGTGCGTCATGCCGTGAGAACCTACTATCATGCCTGCCCGCGCCAATTCCTTTATCTGTTCCAGATTCATGTAGCCTTCAGCTCCAATCCTTCCGCCTATTATAAAAAAATACGCCTTCAGGCTCATATCTTTAAGAATAGGATAAGCGGCCGTGAAATTCGTGCTATCCCCATCATCAAACGTAACACAGAAACAGTTTCCGCTTTCGCAGGAAACTGTTTCTGTATGCTTAGCTATGTACTCCATTTGTTTTCTAAACTCATGCTCCGCCACGCAATATAACCCCGCGCCTATTTCCCCATTGTCTTTCCCTATAGAATGATATGTTAAGTATTTCATATTTTATACTTATCTGTTATCTTATATTTAAAACTCGCGAAGTTATCTTCTCCTACTACATCAATCCTCTTTATCTCAAATAAATCCTGACCTCTATAATTTATCCCCGGCTTCACCGTAAACGCGCAGTTAAACCCAAGTTTTTTAACTATCTCTTTCACCTTTTCATTGTAATCCCCATACGGATAGCAAAACGGCCCTGTTTTCCCAATATATTCTTTTGATTTTTTAATCTCCTTCTCCGCCTCATCCAAACTGATCTGCGTCAAATGCGGATGCGTCGCTGTATGCGCCCCAAAACTTATCCCTCCGGCCATCATCTCTTTTATCTCTTCCACGCTCAAGTAATCCCTTTTCCATGGCACGTCCTTATATCTATCTTTTTTGTATTCAGTCCCTATATAATCAGTGGTCAAAAACACCATTGCCGGAAACTTATATTTTTTCAGAATAGGAAACGCGTATATATAATTATCCCTGTACCCGTCATCAAACGTAATCACTATCTTTGTGCGTGGCTTGCCTGTCATTGCGAGGCCATCCCCCTTCGTCATAACGAGGCCTTCCTCTTTTGTCATTGCGAGGCGCGAAGCGCCGAAGCAATCTCCTCTAATCATTTCATCCACGCTAATCACCTCAAACTGTTTCCTGTAAAAATTCAAAAACATCATCTGCTTCTTAAATTCCGCCGGATACGTCACCAGATTCCCTTTGGGCAGTTTATCATTCACCCTATGATACATGAGTACTATCACGCCGTCATGCGTCGTAAAATTCCCTAATAATTGGTTTAACTTTCTAAATAAACTCATATCACTCCATCTCCACTTTCACTTCAGGCGTTCCGGTCTTATTAAATCTTATCTTCACCTCTGATAACTTATCATCTTTTATGTTCACTGTAAAAGCATTTCCCTCATCAATCAAACCTATATTATCAGGATTCAAAGCATCATCTATATCCGTAACATACATCACCTGCATGAAATAATCCCTGTTTTGCTTTTTCGCCGGGATAGTTTCAACCCGCCAGGTGCCGGCCTCCTGCCAAACCCCGCCCATCTGTTCCTCTATCCGCTTGATTTCCTTATCAGATATCGGGAAATTCCTGGGTTTACTGCCTTCCACGTAAAACTCATACCCTTCCCCTCCGATTTTCACGAGTTTTTTCTTCAGGGGTAAAAGGACCTTGCAGAATATCCTGGATGTCTTAAACGCGTTTTCAGCCTCAAAAAAATCCGCGTCAAATATCTCATAATGACCCGGTATTTTCGCCTGAACCAGGAAACCTGTCATATTTGGCTCGCTTACCAGATGCAGTAACGACTTTTTGATATGAATAGGCAAATTTGACTCCACCCTGTCGAAAATAACTATGTAAGCGCTGTTTCCCTTTCTCACGAATACCATGGTCCTCAGAAATTCATTTAACCTGCCCGCGTACGCCTTTGCCGCGTCCCCTATCACGTAATCATATTTAGGCGTTGTCTTAAAATCTATTATCTTGGCCCAGTTAGCGTGAGGATTATGCAAAAACGAGTCGTCTAAACCGAACCTGCTTGGCGCCCCGAACGTCCTCGTAAATACGCGATTAACTCCTCCCGGATCAGGCTTCATCCCGGATAATTTTTTTGGATCATCAGGCATGAAAGGATTAATCACTAAGATATCATTATGAGCCACTGTATTTTTCTGATAACCAAAATAATTGCTCTGTCCTGAATATGCGTCATACACCCCGGAATCAGGAGAAATAACCCCATCTTTATAAATAACAAAAGTATTAACGTCGAAATCACCATGGCTTGTCTTTGTGTAAGCCGGGGACGAACGAAATCCTGCCACAACCGGCTTATTAAACCATCCCGTACGCATATATGCCTCATTGCCTCCCGGGAAAAACCTTGCCAAGGGAATATCTTCGTATGATGCCTTACCGAGTTCCACCTCAATGGAATTTAAATCATCAAAAAGGATATCAGCGATGGGCTTTAACTCTCCCATGCCCCCAAAACCCACTGTTGTAAGTATCCACTCTGAGATAGGTATTTCTTTTCTTACCACCCATTTTACATAAGGGTCGTCAAAGGCGAGAGGCAATGTCCTGCCGAGCCACTTGATTATCTTCCAGGCAACTGTCCCTTCTCTATAAGAAACGCATCCCGCGGCCCCCAATGCCACGCCATGATGCAGAATTTCTCTTTTTCTTTCAAGGTCAAGCCTATATAAAACATGATAAGCCGCGTTCTTACACCAACCGAATTCACCGTCAATCAGATTAATGCCAGTCGCTGACTTCAGAGCCAAAAACCATTCCGCGCCGTCAGCCCCGTAATAATACCCTTCAAAAGGTGTCCCATCAGCCGCGTAAGCGTACATCCTCGCGGCGTCGCCCAAATACCAATCATAATTCCATCTCGCCTTATAAATAAAATCCGCGTTAGGATTATGGTACGCCAGCGCGATCTCCGGCCACGCGTTATAGGAATCAAAAGACCATTCTTCCCGATGAAAAGTTTCCCCTTTTTGCTTAAGGCCTTTCCTGATATCTCCCGCTCTCTTATCAATGCCGGATAATCTGGATAATTTCTCTATTATGATTTTTCTCTCATCGTCTGTCATAGCGTTATACGTCCAGTCAAAGGCCAAACACATCTTCGCTATATCCTGCCCTATAAACCGACTGTCATTACTTAAAGAATCTTTCTCCATCAATATCTTTATTACTCTATCCGCGCATTGCCGCGCCGCCGCAGGCTTATCTTTCTCATACATCAGATATAAAAAAGCTAAATTAACTATATTGCCTTTCTCCGCTAAAACCTTTACGGCCTCTAAAGGATAATAATTAAGCTTTTTTACCCTTTCCTGATATGTGTTGAGTGTTTCTGAATTAATGAATATCCTGGGATGTTCTTTTATAATTTCAATATTATGAAGCTGTGCCTCTAATTTTTCCACGCGTTTTAAGCCTTCTGGATCGCCGTAGATAGGCCCGTCTTTCGCTGCGTCCAATGCGAAGCTCTTAGTCGCTATAAATAAAAAGATATAAAAAAATACTACGTATACTTTTCTACGATATTCCATATATTCTCGACTTTTCTCTCCCAGGTATTATTCCTTGCGAATTCCATTCTATTTATCCTCAACGCCTCATCTTTTTCCAAAAGCGCTTCTTCTATCTTTATAACGAATTCCTCATGACTACGCCCTATCCTAGTCATCCCATTTAATTGCCTCACTTCAGGTATCTCCACGCTTACCACCGGCTTCCCCATCGCGAAATATTCATATATCTTAAGAGGATTACAGCTCTTTGTAAGTTCATTGATATTAAACGGTATCATTGCCACATCAAAACATCTGGCGTAATCAGGCAGCACAGTATAATCTATGGGCCCTAAATAATGTATATTTTTATCCTGCGGCAAGTTCTCTTTATCCGCGTCAATCTTGCCTATCATAACTATTGACCATTCAGGATGGCTTTTAACGATGCGGGTAACCAGCTTAAAATCCACCCAATCAGCTGATATCAACCCATAAAAACCTATTATAGGCCGTTTCATTTCATTTAATTCTTTCGGTTTTCTCCTGCCGTTATTCGCAAAATGCTCATAATTTACCCCGTGCGGCATGTAATAAGTATTTAGATTTATCTCTTTTTTAACCTCATATATGCGCCTTGATACGCTGAATACCACATCCGCCCTCTTAGTCAATTCCTCATCCATCTTCTTTATCTCATATCTATTCACGCCCTTAAATTCAGCCATGTTATCCACGCAGTAATACACAATCTGTCCTTTTGAATCCCTTAATAAATCCACTGTATTAGGCAGAAACGTCCAATAAATAGGATTTCTCATCTCCATCTTCTTCCTGATTGATCCTATCTGCCGTTTTAATAAAAAAGTGTTTAATCGCCTTATGATTTTATTATTATGCAAGGGTATCACTATGGGCGTATAAATATACAAGTTTTCATGGATTTTTCTTATGCCTTTTGACCACTTGCTTAATTTATGGAAAACCTTGCCCAAATCCCTTTTACCCATCTCCGGTCTTCTAAGCCCTATAGATTCTATAAACACGACTCTGTGATTTTTGGATAGGTTTATTGCCAGATGATATTTGCTTGTCTTTAGGCCGCTATCCCAATCATCAGACGAAAAGAAAAGTATATCCTTTTTAGCCGCTACACTCTTGAATATCCCGCCTACCTCGCTCGCTGTCTTCTCCCAGCTAAAATCTTTCATTCGTTCGCTTATCTTCTTCCTATCCCAATCCCTATCCAATGCCTTCTCGATCGCCTTGGCTATCACCTTTGGCTCGTAAAACCCTAATAAAATACCCATATCCGGGGTAACCACGCTTGATAAATCCCATTTATTCATGCTCACCACAGGACATCCGCACGCCAACGCTTCCATGACCACATTCGGCCTTCCTTCTGTTGAACTTGTAAAACAGAATAAATCAACTCTGCTATACCATTCATGCATTTCTTCATGAGGCCTTGCCCCTGATAACTTAACCCTGTCTTCCAACTTCAATCTTTTTATTAAATTCTCTAATTTGCTTCTATATGGCCCTTCTCCCAAGATAAATAACTTTACGTCTTTCCTCAGCATCAAGTTCACTGCCTCTATCAAAAACTGAAACCCTTTTGCCTCCAGTAAATTCCCTGCGCTCAATATTATCTTCTCTTTTTCTATCTTTGGTTCCTCACATAAAATATCTATATCAACACCATTAGGGATCACTTTTATTTTATCTTTATCTATTCCTAATTTAATTATTTCCTCTTTTAAAGATTCGCTTACGGATATGATAAAATCAGCTTTCCTAAGAATCCATTGAATAAGTTTTCGCCTTATTTTAAATTTTGTATGCATATTAATATCTGATCCCCTTGCCGTAACTATGACTTTTTTCTTGAGCGCCTGGCCCAGTAATATCCCTGCCATGCCATCCGGATACACAAAATGCGCGTCAATCAAATCAAACCTATGCTCCTTATCCAATCTCTTCACAAACCCCAGCACACTTATAAACATGAAAAAGCCGTATAATGATCTAAATATCTTAGGTGTAATAAAGTATTTTGGATGATACACGAGGATTTCATTACCTTGTGACCTTGTGACCTTGCCTGCCCTCCGAAGCTCTAGTGGAGGGTGACCTTGTGACCTCATGTACTCCACCGCTGGTATCTTATTACACTTATGTAATGGCACCGGCGCCACCACGACCACCTCATGTTCCTTAGCCAACTCCTCTATCCTCCTCCTCACAAACACCCCATGATTCGGCATCTGGCTATTCGGATATAAAGTTGTAAAAACTAATATTTTCATAACTCTCTATAAATCCTCTCATATTCCTTGGCCATCCTGCCCAAGCTAAACTCCTCTATCACCCGTTTTCTCCCAGCTTTGCCCATTTTTTCGCGTATATCCGTATTTTTATACAGATAAACTATCTTTTCCGCCAATGCCTCAGCATTAGACACCGGCACTATTATTCCGTTTTCTCCGTCTCTGACCACCTCAGGATTCCCGCCTACATCAGTCGCGACTATGGGTAATTCAGTAGCCATTGCCTCTAATAATGTCAAAGATGTGCCTTCTCTAATGCTGGATAATACAAACATATCAAACATGTTCATTAATTCAGGAACATCGTTTCTGGAGCCTAAGAATAAAACCTTGTCTTTCAGTTGTAAGTTATAAGTTTTAAGTTGTAAGTTTTCGTTCAAAGGGCCGTCTCCCGCTATCACTAACCTCGCGTCAGCTATTTCTTTTGCGACTATTGAAAACGCCTCTAAAAGCGTATTCTGATCTTTTTCAGGAGATAGCCTTGCCACATGGCCTATCACAAGCTTCCCCTCAAGGCCGAATTTCTTTCTATATTCAGCTTTTTTCGCGGTATCCTTTTTATACACATCATCATCTATGCCGTTTATGATTAATCCCAGCTTATTCCCATTTATCTTATATGTATCCTTGATATATTCCTTTATATCTTTTGACACGGCCACTGTCTTGTTTACCATGCCGAACACTCTTTTGAGCCCAAATCGCATCTTATTTGACTCTTTGGATATGCTTCCATGCTGAGTAACTACCATCTTATTCACACCAGCTAATCTTCCGGCTATAGTCCCGTATAATAGCGGCGTGGAATTATGCATGTGGATAATATCAGGCGATAAACGCCTTATTATCTTAGATAACCTAAAAGGTACCATTAAATCCAGTCCTTTTCTATTAGCGCATTCTACCTGAATCGCGCCATTAAGCTCATCTCTGAGCCCGCCCAATCTATCAAGGCCGCACACTGAAAACTCAAAGCCATTACCCCGCATTTTCTTAATAAGGTTAATCGCTACTTTTTCAGCCCCGCCGTGCTCCAGACTTAACAATATATGCATTATTTTCATCTTATTTATCTCTATATTTAATGACTTTTGCCGGATTCCCGGCCGCTATCGCGTATTCAGGGATATCTTTTGTCACTACTGCCCCGGCCCCTACCACAGCGTAATTGCCTATTTTTACGCCTTTTAATATTATAGCTCTGGCCCCTATCCACGCGTAATCGCCTATTTCCACATCCTTGGAAACATACCCTTTTTCAAATCCGTCTTTTTTCAGCTTATGATCACTTGTCAAAATTATAACATCCGGACCTAGCATAGCATGCTTTCCTATGATTATCTTGCCTTCACCCATGAATCTCGCGTTTTCACCAATACAGCCGTATTCTTTAACTATTAAATTTCCGCCTCCTCCAAAATCTGCCCCTCTTTCTACGAAAATAGTCGGATGCGCGCCTTTTATTACAACACGGCATAAAATATTCCTTATTTTTTTGGAGATCCTCCCTGCTATCCCAAAATCATATGACCTTGGTAAATGTTTCGCCAGACAATAATATAATAGATATGCTATTATTCTCATGCCTTCAACGCCTTTAATTTATCCGAATAAATCTTCTTGCTCGCCATTATGAGCGGAAAAAGTATATAAATATAACTGTAATAAGCCCCTGGCAAAAATACCGCTGCGCCACAGAAAGCCAATAAACTCGCCCTCAAAGCATTAGGAATAGCCAGATTTACCCTTCTTTCTAACTGTAGCTTATTATTTTTTCTATTTAAAGAAAATGTACTATAAACACAAAGAAATATAACCAACATAAAAAGCATAGATCCCAATAATCCTGTTTCGCTCAAAATCTGTAAAAATGTACTATGAATACTTAATTCTCCTCCAGCGTATTGCCTTAATTCAATCGGACAATAATCATATACTCTATAATTAAAATTTCCAGCTCCTATGCCCGTTAGCGGATAATCATTAAACATATTTATAGCCGCGTGCCAACTTGCCACTCTTGCCATGGCGGCAGAATCCTCTTCGTATGTCTGAATTGTATTTACCCTGTTTACATATTTTTCTCCTATGTGGGGCAAAAAAAGCATTAAAATAATGACACCAAACACAACCATTGATACTTTTTTGCGCGATTGCCAAAATAAGAAAAATAAACCCAGCAGTAACGCTAATAATCCTCCTCTAGAATAAGTAAGTATTACCCCCATCGCCATGATAGCGACAATACCCAAAAATGTAAACTTCAAGACTTTCTTCTTAGCTTCCTCAAAAAACATATAAGCCATCGGCAAAACAGCAGCTATAGATTGAGCGAAAAAATTTCTATCTACATAATAAAAATTAGGCACAGCTATTGGATAACCTTCTAACTTATACTGTTTGTAGGCATATAGCACTAAAAAAGTTATAAGACCGATTAGAAGAAATAAAATCTCTTTTAAATCTTTTTCCGTCTTAATTATATTTATAATAAGAAAACCTAAGACTATCATTCTTATATACTCGTCAAATATATCTAACGTCTTCCATGGTTCAATAGCATTTCTTTTGGAAATAAAAATTATAACTCCAAGCAAAAATAATAAAATAATTTCTATCGGTTTATAAATCCTTTCTCCTTTTCCAAGATTATTAAAAAACCATGTAACTAAAACCACTAAAGAAGTAACTAACGGAAGATGCCAACTCTGATATACTTCCGGGATCTGCTCCATGAGATAACCGTCCCTCAAAAAAAGTAGTAAAATAAAATAGAATAGTCCTGCCTTCGGTTTCTTAAAAGAATACAAAAAAACTATAAAAGTGATAAATATAAATAAACTGCCGCGTATTGACATGTGACTATGCCTTTCCTAAATAGCGTATACTCAAAGCCTCACAAAGCGCTAAAAAAGCCAGTCGATATTCTTTAAGATAAAACAATGAATTTGTTTTTTTTCTGGCCAAATTATAAAATCTTTCTCTTTTTAATTTTTCTTTATCCCCTACATAAAACTCTAAAGCTTTAAGAAAAGCCGCTTTTTCTCTATCATAGGCAATTCCTATTTTTGAACGGCAATACCCAATTAGATTTATTCTATATTTAATCAAAGGCTCGTTTACAAATCCTGCTTTATATTTTTTCGCGATACGCAGCCACATATCATAATCTTCGCTTATATCATTATTACCTTCTTCAAATAAACCAATAACATCAAAACATAACTTTTTAACCAAAATAGATGAACAAAATATAAAATTCTCCATTAGAAGCTCATTAAATATAAATCCTTCAGGAATTTCTCTCTTAATGACTTTCTCTGTCCCATCTGGCTCTAAGCGCATTCTATTAACATGTATAAGGCCATATTCAGCATCTTCTTCAATCTTTTTTACCTGCTTCTCGATCTTCTCCGGCATCCACATATCATCGCTATCCAAAAACGCTACATACTCCCCTTTCGCCTCTTTAATCCCAGCATTCCTCGCCGCCCCCGGGCCTTTGTTCATTTGGTATATGTATTTAATATCTACTGGTGACCTGGTGACCTGGTGACCTGGTGACCCAATGTACTCCTTCACTATCTTTTCCGTGCTATCAGTGCTTCCGTCATCCACCACAATGATCTCATGGGTCGGATAAGTCTGATCTAAGACTGAGTCCAGAGCCTCTTTTATGTATTTTTCCGCGTTGTACGCGGGAATTATTACGCTGATTTTTGACATTTTACATAACTAGCCAGAACATATGGCATTATTTTCAAAATATTCTTTTTATATCTCATCCCCTTGATAAAATTCTCTCTCGCCAAAACCATATCCCCATTCTCCCAATAATGATACCCTAAATTAAAAAATCTCCTATAATATTCATTCTCTACTATCTTTCTGACGTTTTTATCATGACCGTTGCTTCTCAACAACTCCTCGAACAGCCTAATTCCTGACGTAATAAATAGATATTTGTCTTTTGTAATATTCGTTCCAAATCTCCTGCGCTCAACAAGAACTTCATCCAGATAACCCACATGATACTTTCTGGCTATATTAAGCCACATCTTATAATCTTCACAAATCTTATAAGATTCATCAAAATAGCCTATCTTTTTCAAAATTTCTTTCTTAACTATAACTGTAGGCGTAAATATGAAATTTTCTTTTAATAAATTGCTATAGATATTCCCACTGCTAACATATTTATATTTTTTTTCTTTTAGATACGACTTATATATTAATGCTCTATCTACACTATGGCTCATATCGCAATAAATCAAAGCATAATCTGAATTTTTAAATAATTTCATCTGTTTCTCTATCTTTTCTTTCATCCATACATCATCACTATCCAAAAACGCTATATATTCCCCTGTTGCGGCCTTTATTCCAGTGTTCCTCGCCGCTCCGGGCCCTTTGTTCATTTGGTATATGTACTTAATATCTACATGTGTCCTGGTGTCCTGGTGTCCTTGTGTCCCCATGTATTTTTTCACTATTTCTGCCGTGCTATCAGTGCTCCCGTCATCCACCACTATAATTTCATGCACCGGATATGTCTGCGCCAAGACCGACTCTATGGCTTCGGATATGTACTTTGCGGCATTGTATGCCGGCATTATTACGCTGATTTTAGGCATTAAATACCTCTATTAACTTATTTACTTCTTTATCCAAACTAAACTGCGATTCTATTTTCTTACGGCCTAATTTACCCATGGAAATACATTTATTTTCATCTCGGAGCAAATCTTTTAAATACTCTGCTAACCTCAGATAATCTCCTGGATTAATAAGATAACCATTGATACAATGTTCAATTAACTCTGGTATACCATAGATATTAGTAGAAACCACAGGAAGCCCGGAAGCCATCGCTTCTATCGTAGCAAGCCCCATGGTTTCTTCTTTTGAAGGAAGCACAAAAACAGTCGCTCTTTTATAACAATCTCTTACTTCCTCTATTTTCTTAGCCCCAAGTAAAAAAACCTTATCGCTCAATCCTAATCTTGTTATTAGATTTTCCAGCTCTTTTCTGCTTTTACCTTCACCTATAATCATGCATTTAAAATCAACCCTCTCTTTATTTAAAATATCACATGCTTTCACTAGAGTATCCAAACTCTTTACCGGATCAAGCCGTGCCACAGAAAGAATCATCTTCTCTTGGCTTGTTTCTTTGTGATTTTCTCCGAAAAAATCCAAATCAATGCCGCTATGAATCACTTTGATTTTTTCTTCCGGTATGCTGAATTTTTTCATCATGTATCTCTTATTATAATCGGATATAGTTATAGCATTTTTCGCATAAACCGCCCTTTCGCGCAAATCTTCGGGAGGAGCTATATACAAATCATATATGCCATGCGTGGTAAAACTATACGGCTTACCCAGCAATCTGCCTATAAGCATAGCGTAACATGAAGATAATGAGGCGAAATGAGAATGAATATGGTTAAAACTATGCTTCCCCGTTAAATTAGCATAAACACCGGCTACTTTAAAAAACCACAAAAACCCGTCTTTTCTTTTTGTTAAACAAAATAAAGACGTTTTTATATAATTTATAGGGTGCAAAATCAATATTATTAAATGCGAAAAAAACACACGCCAAAAACTGAGCTTATGGCTATCTGGAAAATAAACAACTTTTCCTCTCATGGTCCCTAATTTTCCATGCCTTAAACCGCTCTCCTCTTTTCTTGCGAATATACAAACATTGAACCCCTTGCTTTCTAATTCTAAAATCTCGTTGAGAATAAAGGTCTCGGAAAGAGCCGGAAAGATATCTAAAATATACAAAATATTTCTATTTTTTCTTACCATTTAATAGTTCCTCATAAACATTACTGAGTTTATCAACTATAATCTTCCAATCATACTTCTCTTCCGCCAGCCTTCTGGCATTATTGCCTAATCTGATACATTCCTTTTCATTATTTAATAGCTTAATAACGCTTTCCGCGAAACTATGAGGTTCATCGGCAAGAATTACGTCTTTACCATTTAACACATCTATGCCTTCAATCCCAATTGAAGTGGAAACTATCGCCTTCCCCAAAGCCATTGCCTCTACTACTTTTAATCGCGTTCCACCGCCTAAACGTAATGGCACTATAGACACAGCGCCCTTATTAACCCATTCCCTCACATCTTTTACATAACCTGTTAATATAATATCATTGCCAGCCAAAGCTTTTATGCTTTCGTTTTTACTGAAATTGCCTACTATATATAACTTTACATCAGGAACACTCTTTTTAATCTCTGGCCATATCTCTTTATAAAAATACAAAAGCCCATCAACATTCGGTGTCCAATCACTGCCTAAAAATACTAAGGCATTTGTCTCAAATTTACCATTAGGCTTAAAATATTCCACGTCCACTCCATTTGGAATAACCTCAAACCTTGCCTTTGAAACCATGCTTTTCGCGATTCTCCTGTCTTCATCAGAACATGTCAAATTCAAATCAAATGTATTGAAAATTCTAGATTCGTAATTCAGCATTTTCTTCCATTCTGTCCAAACATAAAATCTCCAGCGCCAACCTTTAGTATGCTGAAAATTTCTTTTTTCTATAAGAGAGTTTACATTATGAAGATCTATAACTACTGGCATATTTTTGAATTTCTTTTTTGTCTTAAAAAGCCTGTAAGCGATATATGAATCTTCGATCTGAATTAGGTCATACTTACTTAAATCTATCTCATTAAGCTTGCTTTGAAATGAATTCCAGTGCCTTAACGTGCTTTGCACCATATAAGTACTTTCAAATAAAATATGCCCTAATTCTCTGAATCGCTCAATAAATTTGCCATTCAATTTCTTAGCAGGTTGCTTATTGCTAAACTCATAAAAATATGCATTGTTACATATATCTTTTATTTTTTCTAAATCTATTTGTATACCGGGCCAACGTGTAGACAGTAAATCTACAGAATGATTCCTTACTAATTCACGCATAATATAATAAACCCTGGTAGATGCCCCGCCAGGGATATTAGGGTCTGGGAAAAAATCTGATATAAATAAAATTTTCATTTTACTGAAACTAATGGTTTAAACATTAGCATCATCTTTCTATAATACTTCCTTACAATGCTAGTAACTTTATTGCCAAATAATTGTTCCATAAGAAGGGCCATAATCTGAGGCAAGGGCAACAGATCCGCTCTATTTTTAAGCCCAAATAACGCGATTCTAAATGTGATTTTTCTTATTGGAGCACGAGGAATATTTTTATAAAATAGATATTGATAATTTTGGAAATATTTTATTCTTTTTAGCTCGCTTCCAACATCTTTATTAGAAACTTCATAATGATAACATTTGGCATAAGGAGTATAATAATTTGTATATTTTTTCATAATTCTATAAGAAAAATCTACGTCTTCCGCTGCGCCATAAATGTCGCATAAACTTTCGTCAAATAAAAATTCATTGAATACTTTGCGATTATATGCAGTAACGCCTCTAGTAACAAATTCGACAGCCTTAACTTTATTAAGCCCTGTAGGCGTTGTAGGCATACTTGATATTCTAAATTTCCCATTACCGTATTTGGGCATAAAAAATAAATATTTTATAATATTTCTATATGAAAACGTATTTTCTCTTTTTTCATTTATAATATTGCCCATTACTGCTCCAACTTTGTTAATGCTTTTCATGTCAAATATATTTAACATTTCCTTTATAAAATTGTTTTCTAATATAACATCGTCATCTAATAAAATTACTATATCTCCGCTGCTGTTTTTTATACCTAAATTACTTTGCTTTGCAACATTTGATTGAGATATGTAAAATTTAAAATTTATATTTTTTATGCTTAGCTCGGTTTTAAATCGCCTTTCTATGGCGCTTAACAATATATTGTTATTTAGACTGGAGTCTACTATGATAATTTCTTTTGGCAAATGACTCTGTTTTAAAATTGAAGTTATGCAATTTAAAACTTCCTGCAATCTGTCTTTGGTACAGATTACAACCGATACCAATTTAGAGACTTTTTTTATTAGACCCAATTGTTCTAATATTTTTCTCTTTAAAAATCTAATTTTTTTTATACTTTTTATTCCAAAAATCAAATCTAGCATGGCAGATAAAACCTCTCTATCTCCATTCTTATCCTTATAGGTTAAGCAATAAAATAAATTGTTTAGAATTGCTGGCGCTATATATTTACGAGCTTCTTTATAATTTTCAGCTAAATAATAGTCTTTTACCGCTATAGCAAAATTTCTTCCTTTTAAAGATCTTTCTAGTTTAAAATGATTAGAAAAATTTTTAAGCCTGACTTCATTACATACCCTACTCACCATATAATCACCATATTTCTCAGTTAATGAATTACTATGACTACGATAATAATAAAGACTTTTGGATATTTTTGCCATTTTGAAATTGGTATATATTTTTAAAAAGTGATCATAATCCTCTGCTAAAAAATAATTTATATCATACCCTCCTATTTTTTCATATACTTTTCTTGTATAAAGAAAAGAGGCTCCTACACAAGAATATTTTTTCAATGTTTCTGGTAAAGCAGGGATATAATTTTCAACTATTTTTTCCTTTTCATTAACTATATAAAAATCACTGTAAACAAAATCTACATCTGAATGGTTTTTTAAATAAGCCACCATTATTTCCAAGGCATCTGGTTTATAAAAATTATCGTCCGAAGTCCATGTCAAATAACCACCAGTGGTCTTTTCAAAACCAGTATTTAATGCTGCGGGTAACCCTAAATTTATATTATGTTTAAAATATTTTATACGATTGTCATTGAATTTATCAACCACTGTTTTAATATCATCTATAGATCCATCATCAACAATAATGAGTTCTGTATTTCTATAAGTTTGATTTAAACAGCTTTCTATTGATTTTTGTATATGCGAAGCTCCATTGTAAGTAGGCATCACTATACTTATTTTTTCATAATCAATTTCATTATTTTTAATTTCAACATGCTCTTCTTGTATTTTTTCTGAATTTTGTTCATACTCATAAATTAACTTTGCGATTCTTTCGCTTGCCTTGCCATCCCCGTATGGGTTTACCGCTTTTGCCATTTTCTCATATTCGGTTTGATCATCCAGTAATCGCGCCGTCTCTTCGACAATTCGTTTAAAAGAAGTCCCCACCATCTTAACAACACCTGCATCAACACCTTCTGGTCTTTCTGTTACATTTCTAAAAACCAATACAGGCTTACCTAAGCCAGGCGCTTCTTCCTGTATACCGCCAGAATCTGTCAAAATTAAATATGACTTATTCATAAGCTGCACTAAAGATATATAATCTAAGGCCGGGACTAATTTTATATTCTCGACTTTCGCTTTTTTGAACATCGGCAATATAATCTTTTTGACATTTGGATTTGGATGTACAGTAACCACAACTTCAATTTCAGACAAATATTGCCTCGCTATTCTTTTAACTGCGGCACAGACTTCATCATCGGCCTGCCAAAATTCTCCCTCCTGTGCGTTGTGACAAGAATTAGCTTCTTGTTAGGTTTCAGATTTAAGCTTTCTATAATAGATGGGCTATGCGAATTAGTCTTGGCTAAAACTTCATGAATAGCATCTATAACTGTATTGCCTGTTATAAATATTGAGGATTCTTTAATTCCTTCTTTTAAAAGATTTTGTTTTGATAATCCTGTTGGCGCGAAGTGTAAAGTTGATAACATATCAGAAATCTTTCTATTCGCCTCCTCAGGGTACGGTTGATTTAGATCCCATGTCCTCAATCCGGCCTCTATGTGGCCCACCTTAATTTTCTTGTGAAAGGCCGTTATCGTGGCTATCATCGCTGTTGTAGTATCGCCTTGCACTAATATCCAATCTGGCTTCTCCTGTTCAAAGATAGGCTCCAATCTTTTAAAGATTTCGCTAGAAATATAATTAAGATTCTGGTTATCTTTCATAATATTCAAATCATAATCCGGCTTAATATTAAAGACTTCTAACACCTGATCTAACATTTGCCTGTGTTGAGCAGTCACGCATATCTTACAGACAAAACGATCAGGATGTTTTGTTAGTTCATTGACCACAGGCAACATCTTTATTGCCTCAGGTCTTGTGCCAAAAATAGCTAATATCTTAAGCATATTCAATCTCCACTATTATTAAATCTTGATCAACTTTATTTTATAAAACTTTCTTTATTGAGTTAAATATTCTGCGAATATCATCTATGGACTGGTGTCTATATGAAATAAGATGGTTTCTTATTGTTACATAGTGATTTTTGACATAGTCGATTTTTTGCTCTAAATCACGACTTTTAAATATATCTACTGACAACATTTTTAAGTCCAAATCTGTTAATAACGATATATTTTTTGGCTGATACGAAAGAGAAATAAATGGTATACCATACTGTATTGCGAAAACAAGTGAATGATACCTCATTCCTATTAAAAACCGTATGTCATTATAACTAGATGGATCAAAACTTGTTGGAGTTTTTTCAAAATAACTCAATAAAAGATCTTTATCGTTTCTTGCCTCAGATCCAAAATATAGAGGTACTGGTAAAACTTGGTCAAAATTTTTCTTAACTATGTCTACCACCTTAGAAGGTTCCCATTTCGGAAAAGGATAAAACTTTTTAAGTTGTGTATGCTTTTTATTAAGACACACCATAACGTTATCGTACCAACCACGCCAAGCTGCTTTCCAATAATACCAATCTCTTAGATTGAAACCGCACGTATTTTGTTTTGTTTCCTTGCTAAGTTCAAAAGGATATAGAAAAGTTAAATCTGGTCCCACTATGACTTTATAATGGTTGTTAAAATATTTTTTGCTTTGTTTATCACGGACCAATATAAATTCAGCTCTATCTTTAACAAACCCCATAAATTCGCTCATATCTCTATGATATCCCTCTACACTGACACCTATTAAACTAAATGGCCTTTTAAATCTCTTCACTAGACTTAATTGGTAATCCATTTTTCTGTAAATTATACCGCCGCCACCTATGAAAATATAATCGCATTTATTGAACTCATCCATTTTTGATTCTACATCTTCCCAGTTGCCAAGCGTAAAAAAATTATGTTCTGAGAAAAAAGTCTTAATGCAATAAAGCATCCTTTCATCACCATAGTTGTTGTGGCCGTACCACCCTATTATACCTATTTTCATCTTTTAGTGTCTCCAAAGTATGCAACAAATATGTATATAAATTACTTTTTGGTATTAATCTTGATACCTTTTAATCTTAAAGAATATAACTTTACATTAATATCATGGGGAACTGTTGACCTTATCCTGTTTGTATTTTTTTAATATCATTTAAAACAGCAACCCATCTCTTAGTCCAAGTATGTTCTTTAATTAATTTTTCATAGGAATTATTTACAATCCAATTTCTCAGTCTATCGTTTTTTGTATAACAATTAATTAAATTAATTAACATATCATCATCTTGATATCCTAGGATATCAAGACCGTATTTGAAAAATGATTCCATCTCATCAAAAATTTGAGTAACAACACACGATTTACAAGCAACTGCTTCAAATACACCAACTTTCATATTTATATACCCAGCAATCGTTCCAGAAAAAGACAAATACATTTTTCCTGCATTAATTGCCCTAACGTGATCCTCTCCATTTACACTTTTACACCCATCGCCCCAGCCTTCGCCAAATAAACCAACATTAAAATATTTTTTCAGTTTTTTTATAACTTTAACTCTATCTGGTCGTGCATGCCCTACAACTACAACATCATATTTTTTTTTACTGGTAGGCAATGGTTTGTGTAGCTTTGTTGAAGCAGCAAAAGGTAATAATTTGATATTTGTTTTTTTTGAATATAAATTATTTAATGCATATGTAGAATTAGTATAAAACAAATCATAATATTCAGAATATATCCTCCCATTGCATGGAAATACATCTGGATCAGAAAGTGAAATACCCATAGTTACCACATTATAATCTTTTAAGCACCTAATGGTTTCTGATGTAAATGACATACCTCCAGAATTAACAATTACGAAATTGGGTTTTTCCACTTTTATGAGGTCTATTACTTTTTGTTCATTTAACCATCGAATTGGACTTTTGCAACCATACGAATAGTCTTCTCTAAACCAATGTTCTTTATTTTTATTATAAATAAGGGTATCTATAGTTGTTAAATTACACAACTCTTTTAAATCTTGTGCCATTAAATAAACAATATCATTTTCTCTCATCCAATAGCTTCCGAAATGAATTCCTTTTAGATTATGCATTGCAAATTTTCCATTTCCCATTAATCCATAACTTGCCATTAAAACCAGATTTACCACCCGATTCAACTGCAATATAGTTTGTTTTAACATGGTAATCAACGGTGTCGATTAAACTTCCATCCATCAACTTAACTGAAAAAGGGTATAAGCCTACATTAAAAGGAATTTCTGGTATTGCGAAATCGATATAAGCTTTCCCATAAATAGCAGGGAATATAATATTATCAGTTTTTGATATTTGACTAAGAATGCATTCTCCTTTTTCGTCGAATATTGCTATCTGTATGCTAGGATCATCCAGAGGTATATTAGCAACAACGTGAGCGCGAATTTTGAGAAAATCCCCAATCTTAAATGTGGTTTTCTCTCGACCATCTTTGTCTAAAAGCAAAATACGGTCAATTCCTGCATCATGTCTTGATTTTATCCTTTGATATTTATCTTTGTATCTAAGGCTCTTCCTTTTTTCCAAACAATCTGCTTCATATGCTTCGACAACATCAAATGCATTACCTATCTTTTTACATATACCATTTTCAATATATAACGCCTTTTTACATACTGCCTTAATCATGGTGTTTGAATGGGAAACAAATATTAAAGACATATTGCTTTCTTTAATTAGTGAGCTGACTTTATTTAAACTCTTTATAATAAAATTGGAATCTCCTACCGCCAATACTTCGTCTACTAACAAAATATCCGGTTCACAGTGTACTGCTACAGAAAATCCTAATCTTACAAACATGCCACTGGAATAATTCTTAACCGGCATATCTAAAAAATCACCTATATCCGCAAATTCAACAATGGAGTCAAATTTCTTATTGACCTCGTGTCTATTCATTCCTAACACTGCGCTATTTACATAGATATTTTCTCTTCCGGTGAGCAAGGGATGAAAGCCTGCGCCTACTGCGATAAGAGCGCCTACCTTTCCTCGGATACTAATCTTACCTTTGTCAGGCCAGAATATACCATTGAGCATCTTTAGAAGCGTGGTCTTGCCTGAGCCGTTTGGCCCTATTAAACCTAATGTCTCGCCTCTTTTAACCTCGAAAGAGACATTATCTACTGCCAAGAATTCATCTGAACGCAGAGTGCCAGAATTAGTCCTTAAACCAAGGATATTCTTTCCTATATCTACCAATCCATATAACATGGATTTTTTCAGCGTTTTGCAGAATTTCTTGGATACGTTTTCTACCTTTATAGCAACATTGTTGTCCATGCTAAATCCTTTCCGTAACCCTGGTCTCTGTAAGATGAAATATAAATAGAAAAATTATAAAAATAACAAACGACATAACTACTGAAAACAAAAACCCTCGTGGCTCGGAGATCACGCCTTTTAACACAAGATCCCTGCCTGCGGATACAATATAATACAAAGGATTAAACTTCGTAAGATGAGCAAGCATACCTGTACTCGGCTTCGCATATAAAACAGGGGTTAGAAACATCAAAAATGTAACAATCACAGAAAGGCCATTTCCTACGTCCTTGATAAAGGCATTTAAAAGAGATAAAATAAAACCTAATCCTATCACAAAAAGCATTAAAGGAATTATGACTATCGGGATTAAAAAAATTCCTATGCTAGGCGCGATATGATAAAAAATAAACAGCAAGGCAACAAGAATGCTTTGTATGAGAAAAGTTACAGTGGTTTTAGCCATAGATGCTATTACCAAAGACTTTTTAGAAAAATTGATTTTTGTTATCATGGCTCCTGCCTGGGCCAGAGAATTTGAACTTGAAATCAATCCTGTCGAAAATATCTGCCAAAAAGATATTCCCACCATCGCATAAATAGGATACGGCGTATCTATATCGCCTATGCTGAATATCCCTGAGCGATTTAATAATATGAAGGTACCTAAGCTGAAAAATGGCATTATAAATGCCCAGAAGATTCCTATAAATGACTGCTTATACGTACCGAAGAAATCCCTCTTAAATAACTGAAAAGTAAGCCATTTGTTATATCTTATCTCGTCAAATATTTCTAAAAAGATTGAAAAATACCCCTTTTTTAGAGAATTGTCGGATTCATAAGTAACTATTCTTGCCATATGTATCCTCCATATTTATAAATTAAAACACTTTTTGATTGTAAGGTTCAACAACCTTAACTTTACAGAATTTCTTGAATATATTTACAAATGCGACCACATTATTACTCATTTATTAATCTTTGACTACTCAAAAATCTAAAATGCTCTATCAGCCCTTTTATAATCAATACAACACCTGTCATTTCAAGAAATTCTTCCAGAATATATTCAATTTTATACAAACTTTTAAATTGGAACTCTTGCTGGCATATGACATTAAGAGTAGCTTCGAGAATAAAAGCTCCAAATATATAGATAAATGCTCCCATAACTAAAAACTTCTTTGCCTTTGCGGAATCTTTTAAATATTTACTCATCTTAATGACAAATACTATTATTATAAAAAGAACTATGGGCCCTAACAGAATAACCCATTCGCTTTTTAGATTCGCTATTTTAAAAAAATGCCTATTTACAAATTCTCCCATGTTTTCGTGAATCATTGCTACTTCATCACAGGACATACCCAGTAAACCTAATGACAATAACTGCAACATCCCTCGACCTCTTTCTTTGGTTTTCGCGGTAATTGAACATTTATAGGCAAAATACGCGGCTATAACTAATAACATACTGGAAAACCAAGTTGGAAAATTTGACTCTTCACAAACATTAATAAAACGATCCAATTGCCAGGATGGCTTATTAAATACCACGTTGAATATATTTAAAACAACTATGACAAATATTATTATCGCTAATATTTTTATTAATTTATTTTCATTCATTAGATATACTCCGCGAATAAGGGTTCAATTTTGTGAAAAAGAGGCATGAGGATGGCCCATAAAAAGCCCATTATGGTCTGCTTGTAGCGGATCTGGATGTTGCGCCAGGTGAGGGCCCAAAGGAGTTCATGCGATTCTATAAGTTCATGAATCATTTCTCTCATATTGACTCCTAATTACAGTGCCTACCAGGCACTATTTTGTGACCAAATGATTATTGATTCAATTCACCATCCATGATAATCTTTTATCATGAATACATTTAACGGCAGAAGGAAACTCCTGGCAAAGAATCTCATGGATACATCCAAAATAATCGTTGCCGCTATGTTCGCGAGTGAATTCTTTACAAAATTTCCTTTTCATGCTAGAATTACTTTGTATATGACTCTTGTGAGCATTGCTATCGGCGCATTCTTTGTCCACCCAAGAGGAGAAAATTAAATGTTCGTAGGGACTGCTATAACCATCGTGATAACCATGGTTATCCTTTGGGCAATCATCATAATCGGTGAACGTAGAGAAGCTCGGCTTCATAAGCATAAGTAATCTCTTACCTTGTTAAGGCGGGCCCGGGTAGTGCCGCTAAAGGCCATCGGAGAACCCCGGGAACCCACCTTATAAATATCTATAAATATATTCCGGTATGTGGTACTCCACGTTGGTCATGACGTGCCCGAGGAGCTTGCCTCGCGCCTGGTTAATGAGATTAACGGCGTGCTTGATGACTCCCCTCTGGGTCCTGCCTGCCTGGACCGCCATTATGATGCCGTCAACCTGAGAACCTATGACCACCGGGTCTGTTACAGGAATAATGGGTGGCGTATCAAATATCACAAAATCAAATTTCGCCTTTAATATGCCTATGAGTTCTTTCATCTTGGCTGAGCCCAAGAGTTCAGCCGGATTATCAGGGACATTGCCGGCCGGGATAAAGCTCAAGTTCTCAATGCCGGTACCCAATAAGACATTTTCCAGATCAGTCTTACCTGAAAGATACTCTGAAAGGCCTATCTGAACATCCGCGCCCAGATACTTCGCGATCCTACTCTTCCTCATGTCAGCGTCCACCAGGACCACTGACTTTTTAGCTGTATCAGTGGAAAGCGCCATTGCCAGATTAATACAGGTAATGGTCTTACCTTCGCCGTGGATGGCGCTCGTGACAACAAAGGTCTTCATGGCCTTAGGGCCTGTGGAGAGCGATTGAAGATTAGTACGCAGGATCTTATACTGCTCTGTTATGGGTGAACGCGGGTCTGAATACAGGACCACATGAGGATCTATTCTTAGATCCGCTGTGGCGCGGGGCCTCACGTTTACCGCGTAGGTGTCTTCCGCTCTTTTTTCAAGGCGCGCCAGGCGCTCTTCAGCGGCTTTTTTTAAGGCATCGGTGATTTTACCCATTTTATAGCTCCTTTTTGGTTATGAGATTGCTTCGTCGCTTCGCTCCTCGCAATGACAGAAGAAAACCAGACTCGCAATGACAATTCTAAATTTCTTTCTCCTTAACAACCTCTTCTATTATCTTCCTATCTATGGTCTTGGTGTTATAGACGTAGCCGGATAAAAGGGCGTTGTCGCAGATGAAATTAATAAGCCGCGGAGTACCCTTTGAACAGCTAAAAATGCCTTCCAGGGCGCTTTCGTCAAAAATCGGTGTGCCATTGGCGCCCGCGACGTGCAGGCGATGATTGATATACAGCTTTGTCTCGTCCATTGTCAATGGCGGTATATGATAACGTATCCATACCCTCTGCTTAAACTGCTCCAGTGATTTAAGGCGCAGTTTATCCTTTAGTTCAGGCTGGCCCATGAGGATGATCTGTAAAAGCTTCTGCTTTTCTGTCTCAAGGTTAGAGAGCATCCTTACTTCTTCAAGGACGCGCGGAGCCAGATTCTGAGCCTCATCTATTATTACTACTACATTACGGTTCTTGGAAAGCTCTTCTATGAGGAATCCGTTGAGCTTATTTATCATTTTTGACTTTGGGCCGTTCTTGTATTCCACGCCGAACTCATCCAGGATATTGGTAATGAGCTCCTTACAGGTGATGTGCGTATTAAGGATAAGAGCCACGTCTGTATTGGCGTCAAGGCGGTTAAGTAAAGTCCTGCAGACAGTGGTCTTGCCAGAGCCAATCTCGCCTGTAATGACCACAAAGCCCTTACGCTGGTTAATGGCGTAGCTAATCCTGTCCAGGGCCTCCTGATGCTCCTCGCTTGGGTAAAAATACTTGGAGTCAGGGGTCATGTTGAACGGGTTTTCGGTTAAGTTAAAGAATTTTTCGTACATTTTTACCTGTGCATTAATGAGTATATTAATACTATAAATATCACTGAAAGCGAGGCCGCGAGGGAGATGCCCATGGTGGCTGTGCGCTTTGCCTTGATCTTGCTCAAGTCATCGTCTGTTATTATCTTTGAGATGGCGCCGAGTATGGGATATTCCAGGAACGCCTTTGCCTCGTCAACTCCCAATAAAGAAGCGTCAGCGAATTCCATGAGTAATACCAGGCCCACTCCCGCCGCGCCGCCTAAAAACGCGCTCATCATGAATACCATGAATTTATTCGGCTTTATGGGCCTTAGCGGCACTCGTGGCGGGTCTATGACTGTGTAGCGCGTGCCTTCCTTGGACGCCTCTAAACTGCGCGTGATCTTGGCTGTTTCGAGACGCTGTAACAACATCCCGTATATGGATTCATTCACCTTTACATCTCTCGCCATTACATCATCCAACTTATCCACAAGGACCGCCTTATAGAGGTTTTCCGTAAGATTGGCGTTTGCCAGAGGGTCAGGCGCGGCGCCTGTGGCCGCGGCATTGGTCTGCATGGTCTCTATTTCTTTCTGCAGGTCTTCTTTCAGCTTTGTGTACATCGGGTTCGAGGAAATCTTATAATCCGGCTGGAATTCAGCGTTATCCAGATCCACCTGAAGTTTCGCGAGCTTGGATTTTAAGTCCTTTACCATGGGATGCTCTTCGGTGGAATCCATCATGAGGAGCTTGATCTGATCTTCCACTGCCGCTATCTCTGATTCCTTTATCTTGCGCTGATAGATCTTTAACTGCTCTGTAAGGAACATTATAGCCACGTCTGATTCCTTATTCTGGGTCTCGATGTTCTGTTCTATGAAGATATCGGTGATGTTTTTTACTACCTGCTGGGTCATGTCAGGCTTCTCGCCCCTGAAGGAAATCCTCACAAGGCTGTTACCCCTCATGCTGACGCCGATGTTTTTCCTGAGCTTGCCTAATATGAGGTTTTCATACTCCTGCTGGTTCTTTATGCCCTCGGCCAGATTCATCTTTTCTGTCAATTTGACCAGGCTGAACCAACCCATTATGCGCTCTCTCAGGGTGGATAAACGCTGTGCCGCGCTCGTGGATATGGCGAGGCCGCTTATAATAGGGTTGATGATCTTTTCCTCCTCAACCAATATCAAGGTATAGGATTCATAGACCTTGGGCATCAGGTTCCCGGCTATGATGCCGATTATCATGCCTAATATAATAGGTATGATCACGAACCATTTACGCCTGAAGAATATCTTCAGGTAATGCATGGGGTTAAACTGGGCTCCGTCGTGTACTATCATTTTTATCTCCTTTACTGCGCTATTCCGCCTGTGGCGGCGCGCTCTATGGTCTGAACCGGTGAAACAGGTGCCGCTATAGGATTAATGACTCTCATTACCTTGGCAAACATGGTTGCCGGCACGTACAAAACATCTCCGGGAAGCATGTTCTTATCCAGCTCGAGCTTACCTTCATATAAAAGTTTATATAAATCAACTTTTTCGTTTTTCGGCCTGCCGTTCGTGTCAGGATGGACCAATCTGGTCTTGCGCATGGATGCCGCAAGCGTGGGAAGGCCTGCCTGGACCACGACGTCCCTTAAGGAGACAGTGTCCGCCCTCATGTAATACTTGCCCGGGGCGCCAACCTCTCCCACTATGAAGATAACCTTACTTCTATACTGGGAGATGGTAAATTCTATGTCAGGGTCTATTATGTATTTTGATAATATTCCTTTGATCTTTTCCTTGGCCTCTGCCTTGGTGAAGCCGGCTACGGGTATATCGCCCACGAACTTATACTGGATCTTGCCTTCTGAATTTATGGTGTACTCGCCGCTGAACTCGGGATGCCTGCGCACCTCTATCTGTATAACGTCATCAGGCCCGAGCGTGTATTTAAGCGGCTCCTGCTCCACCTGCTCTGACACAGTCTTCTGCTGTTCCTGCGTGACAGTGGCCGGAGTGGTATCCGCGAATAAAACGCCTGTCATTAGACTCAAAGCCATTAATATGAATAAAACTCTGGCTGACTTCATAGTGAAACCTCCTTATTTTTGATTTCCTCGTAATCGTATAAAGACTCATGAAATTCCTTGATCCTGGTAAGGTCGCCTTCCTCATAGACGCGCCAACCGCGCCAGTCGCGCTTTGAGCGCCTGACCTTACCCGCCTTTTCCCATCTGGTGATGGTCTTGGGCGTGACCCCAAGTAATTTGGCAACGTCGGTAATAGTCATTTTGCCGTTTCCCATTCTGACTCCTCCTTAATTGGAATGTCCTAGTTTGTCCAAAACTGTCTATAATTATCATAGTAGCATTGGGCGTGCCAAGTTAAATAAATTTTTAAAAAAAGCTTTACAAATATATTTAATATGTTATAATGTAAACAACTTATGGAAATGAGATTTTTCAGCTTCTCCCCTATTTTGGGGCCGCTAACAGTCAAAATGAGTACGGATTTTACAACACTGTGTGGATATTTTTAGACACTTAGGCGAGCGATGGAACAAAAATTAGTCCAAAGACAATCTCAGAAGTTACTTTTCTCGCAAAAGATGCTGGAATCCATGCATATCCTTCAGATGAACGCTATAGAGCTGAAGGAATTGGTGGAAAACGAGCTGGAGCAGAATCCTGTCCTTGAGGAACAGCCAGCGATGAGCCCTTCCATGCCTATTAAATCCCGCAACCGAAACCCTGAGGAAGACGAGCTTCAAAGGGATTTACTCCTCACAAAGCCATTGACCCTCCAGGAACACTTACTGAGGCAATTAAGGATACTGGCCACTTGCCAGGAAGACGTGGATATAGGTAATGAGATAATAGGCAATATTGATGATGACGGCTACCTGAAGGCAAGCCCTGAGGAAATCAGCCAAGCCCTGGGTAAGGATATATTAAAGGTAGAGGCCATGATAGCCGTGGTGCAGAACTTTGAGCCTATAGGGGTGGGCGCGAGAGACCTTAAGGAGTGCCTCCTGATACAACTTGAGGCAAAAGGCAAAAAAGGCTCTTTGGCCTGGAGGGTGGCGGAAAATCACCTGGAGAAATGCGGCAAAAAACAATACGCCGTGATAGCCAAGGCCCTGGGCGTAAGCCCTGACCAGGCGCACCAGGCAGTGTGCGACATATCCAAGCTGGAACCCAAACCCGGCGCGAAATACTCTGACAGAGACGTAAGCCAATACATAATCCCGGATATATTCATAAGAAAAATAGACGACGAGTACCAGGTACTGTCCAATAATTCGGATATACCAACCCTGAAGATAAGCCGTGATTACCAGAACATGCTTGAGGATAAAGACACTGACGATGAGACAAAGAATTACATAAAGGACAAGATAAAGGCGGCGAATTTCGTGATAAAGTGCGTGCTCCAGCGCCAGGAGACCATGAAGAAGATAACGGAATACCTTCTGCGGGAGCAGGCTGAATTCATAGAAAAAGGCAGGGCGTACCTCAAGCCCCTCTCTTTCAGGACTATAGCCGAGGCCATCGGAAGACACGAGTCCACCATATCAAGGGCGGTTAACGGCAAATACGTGGAGACACCCACGGGGCTTTACGAACTTAGGGAATTTTTCAGCGCCGAGGCGCCGGGCAATGGGGAGGCGAACGGCAATAACAGCGAGAATTCCACCACGAGCGTCAAGATGGAACTGAAGGCCATAGTCGACGCGGAAAATAAATCAAGGCCTCTTAGTGATGAGAAGATCAGGAAAATATTTCAGGATAAGGGGATAAATATGTCGCGGAGGGTTATAGCCAAGTACCGCGAGGAACTCAGGATCCTTCCCTCCCACTTGCGCAAGCTTTAAACACGCTTAAGGAAAGCTCTCCGGCCTCGTCTATTGTTTTGCCCAGCGAAAGAAAACCATGGCCCTTCATCACTATGAAGAAATTCCTGTCCAGGACCTTCAGGACCTCTTTCACCAGGGACAATGTCCCGCATGACCTTTCCTGCGACGTATAGCAAAGCCACATGCGCAAGCCGAATTTCAGTATGCGGCCTGAATGTCCGTGGAATATGGCGTTTATGTCAGGCCTGGCGTTGTAAATGGCGTAATGAAGCATGCTTTCCGAAGACGGCTCCTTGGAGCCTGAGGCGTAGACAATGCCTTTTTTAAGGTCAACGTCCCTTACCTTTACAAAACACTCCGGCGTGAGGCAGTCCTTGAGCCCTATCCTGGAACCCGTGATGACAAACTCATTCTTGCCTTTTTTAAGGCGGAAGCTGAGATTGCCGTAAGAGCCTCCCGGATACGGCGGCGCCAGGTTATAATCATGATATTCCTTGCACCAATGCTTAAGGGTCCTTAGGCGCATATCCTTGGGCGCGTCCTTGGACTCCATGATTATCTTGAATTTCAGGCCCCGATACATCTCGTATCCCATCTAAATCACCAAATCCCCTCTTGCTAAGTTGACAAAACAAGCAATACTCCTTTTGTCAACTTAGCTGGGTTGCTTTTTTTCCTGCGCTATGATTAAAGGGTAGTACCTTACTATGTCGCCGTTTAAAAGCACCTCTACCTGGTATTTGCCCGGCTCAGGAAAGATGATATTCATGAATTTTGATATGACTGTGTGGCTTGAATCTATGGTCTTAAGGTCGAAATCCACCTCTTTGGTCTCAACGATTACCTTGGAGCTGTTCGCGCTGACTATCCGGGTCTTCTCCCTGAAAATACCCATGCCTTTTATCCACCTGTTGGCGATAAAAAGCTCGTGGTGCTTGGCCGGAAAGGTATTGGCGCCTATCACCTCGAATATGCCTATGAACATCATCTTGCCGTTATCCTCGCGCCTTATGCTGTCGCAAAGGATGGAAAACTGCAGGTCAGGTTTTATTGAAATAGGATCAGGCACGTTAATCTTCTTTCCAGTTAACTATGTATGGAGGCAGGTCTGACGGGAGATGGCCGAACGCCTCGCTTATGGCGCCGGCATCGTAGCTGACAGTGGGATTGCCCGTAAGAGAGGTTTCTATGTCCGCGCCGCTCTCCACAAATATGGTCCCGTCTATTATGGGGTTCCCTGATACATGCAGGGTGCCCATTACCCAGATAATGCCCGTGAAATGCCCGCCCGTGATCTTCATGTTCCCGTCAACCACTAAAATCCCGCTCCCTGTCCAGCCGCTCGCCGTTATCTCCACGGTGTCGTCTGTTACGGTATTGATCCAGGTGAGACTATCTACCGGCGTCACGCTCGGGTCAGGATCGGTATAGGTATGGTCAGCGTTGTTCTCCACGGCTGATTTCGGGACGCCGAAAATCTCCTCAAAATCAAACATGGTATTTTCAAGTATGATGCCGTTTACCACGGCGCTGCCCTTGACATCCACCTCTCCGTTGGCGGTGATGGCCGCTGTTATGTCCGATGGATCAGCGTCGTTTACAGGCTGTTCAACCACTGCCCTTACTATCCGTATGGCGTTATTCGGCGCCACGGCTGTCGCGGGTACGCCTCCGGTGGAGACGATCAGATATCTATTGGAGCCGAGATTGGTTATATCAGCCACTGAATAAGCGCCTGTACCGAGCGCGGCCGAAAATCCGGTCAGCGTCGGGAGCTGGGTCATTGCCCTGTCTACCCCTGCCTCGGCGAGCCACAAAGCCTGGACAGTATCCCTCTCCTTGGCCGCGACCCTCTGTTCGCCTATGCTTTTGGTGGCGAAGCCGGTGGCGAGTATTATGAGGACCGCCAACACCATGTAAGACGACACGAGTATAAAACCTTTTTTATTCATCAATTCCTCACCTGCACCCTGGAAACAAGCGCCGCTGTCGACTGCGCCGCCGTGAAGCCGGGGAACCTGTTCTTGCTCCCGGCTATGCTTATATTTACCGTATCAGTGGCTACGCCTGAGCGCCTAAAGGTAAGCGTCGTGATATTATTCGCGAGGACAGTTGAGGCGCCTGACTGCGTCCTTATCAATTGCTGATTATTCAAACCGCCCAGGGAATAATTAATGGCCGCTGACCACGTGGCCCCGGTCACTGAAACGGCCGTGGGCACCTGAAAAGTTATGGTGGTATAATTATTATTGTCCGGCGGCACGTTCGGTATGGTCAAGGCGCCTGCCTGGCGCAATTCCTTTACCATGGCGTTCATGCCCTTGCGGCATTCCTGCTGAATGTCTGTCTCGGAACTGCCCGCGTTCCAGGAAAGCCTGCCTGTTGAGAGCACTACCATGGTGGCCGCCAATATTATCCCGAACAAAAAGGCCACCACCAGCACTTCAACCATCGTAAAACCGTTATTTTTTCTGATATGGGTCATCTTTGCGCCATCAGGGTTACCAACTGCGCCGGAGAATTGAGGCGGTTATCGCCCCCGCCCTCCCCGGCGTCACAGATGCCGTCCAGGTCCTGGTCCTCGCCTATCACTCTATTGGCCCGCTCTCTCCAGGAGACGCTCACCAATATGCTTAAAAGGTCCGGGTTCGTGTTATCGACGTAAATAACGCCCTCGGCGTCAGCGGCCTGAAAGCCGGCCGGGTCAAAACGCGTATTATTGTAAGTGACGGTCACGGCTGTGAAATTCGACCTGCGGATCTCCTCGAGCTTGTCCTGGCAGGCTGTAACGGCCATGGTAAGATTTTCCGACCGCTCGTTCATTGAGGTAAGGCCGGTAAACATCGCCAACAGTCCCACGAGCGCCACTACCAATATGCCCGCGGCGATCATCATCTCAAGAAGCGTAAAACCCTTATAATCCCTCATAATTCAATTATAACACAATTACCATTTAAACGCAATGCCGCCGCCGATAAATCGCTCTTTATCTTTCAGGGAGGCCTCCAGGTATGCCAGGCCTTTTTTGTCAAAAAGGTCCTTGAAGAATTTCAGCTTGGCGCCTTTTTCTCCGGCAGGCGATGTCTCAAAGAAAACCTTCTTCCCTTTGCCTATCTTCCACGTGCCGGCGAAAACGACCTTCCTGTGGGTCTTTTTTGACCTGGACACGCCTATACCTATATCAAAAGTCACGTATTGATCCTTGCCTTTTGGCGCCAGGGTGCCGAGCGATGCCTTGAAATTAAGGCCGGCGCCAAGTTTTTTATCCAGAATATAGCTAAGGCGGCCTTTCTTTTTAATGTCCCAACGGCCCTTGAACGTCAGGGCCTGAGCGTCAGGGGAATGCCGGTAGGTCAATTCGTTATTATCATTCAATTCCCAGGCGCCGGTCAATACCAGCGTGTCCGGCTTTTTTGAATCCCTTTGGACGCCGAAGGTGAGCCGATTATGCTCATCCGCCTTCCATGAGCCGGAGAGTTTCAATACGTAAACCATGGTCTTATTCTCGTCCAGCCTGGAGTTTATCAGGAAGGATATATCGTTGGAGCCGGCGTCCATGAGGCGGGTCTTGAGCGTGAGGCGGTTACCCTCGCACTGATTGTTCCATTTATTCAGGGTGAAGACGAGGTTATGGTCTTTATCCAGGGAATAATCGCCTGAGAATTCTATCTTCTGCGGGGTTTCGACGCCCTGGGATTTATTGAATTCGTAGGCAAGGGAGTTGCGCGGGCCCGCGATGAACCTGCCGGACACCACCTGCCTGAACTTCTTCACGAAGACCAGGCGGTTGAACGGATCTACCTCGTAATGTTCCCTGGCTGACATACAAACAATGCTCCTTAAAGTTATCCACAAAGTAGGGGAGGTTTAAACCTCCCCTACTTTGTGGATAACTTAATATATGATCTCTTCCAGGCACAGGCCCTTGGCAGGCGCGGTTTGGCCCGCTGAAGACCTGTGTTTTTTTCTGAGTATCTCTTTCACGTCTTCCGGCTTCAGGCGGCCCCTCCCTGCTTCAATGAGCGTGCCGGCTATATTGCGGACCATGTTGTATAAAAACCCGTCCGCCTGGATATATATCTCAATAAGAGGGGGACGGCTTTTAATATCCAGCCTTTTTACTGTCTTAACAGAAGAGCGCTCGCTTTTATCGCTCGCCTGGAATGACTTGAAATCCTTTTTGCCGACAAGATACCCGGCCGCCTTTCTCATGGCCGCCACATCCAGGTCGTAGGAAACAAACGCGGCGTGCTTGTCCGATAAAGGCGAGCGCCACTTTCTATTGAAAATAGTGTATTTGTAAAGTTTTTCCCTGGCGTCAAACCTGGCGTGGAATTTTAAAGGCGCTTCTTCCGCTGAAGTAACGGCGATGGACCGCGGCAAAAATTTATTAAGGCCTCTTTTGATGTTATTGAGCGGAAGTTTTGAGTCTACGCGGAAATTCGCCGCCTGCGCCCTGGCGTGCACGCCGGAATCAGTACGTCCGGCGCCAATGAGGTTGATCTTTTTATTGAAAAGCTTTTTCGCGGCCTTCTCTATCTCTTCCTGTACAGTCCTTGTGTCTTGGTGTCCTTGTGTCTTGGTGACCCTCTGTGTCTGCCACCCGCAAAACCCGGTGCCGTCGTATTCGATTGTCAGCTTGATATTACGCATTCGGCGATCTGCACGGCGTTGGTGGCCGCGCCCTTGCGGAGATTATCAGCCACGACCCACAGCCATAGGCCGTTTTTGACAAAAGGATCCCCGCGCACGCGGCCCACGAAAACCTCGTCCCTGCCTTCAGCGTCCTTCGGCATGGGATAGAGATTATTTTTCGGGTCGTCCATGAGGACAATACCCGGGGAATCAGACAGTATCTCTTTTACCTTTTCAGGGGAGATCCGGCTTGAGGTCTCAATATAGACCGCCTCTGAATGCCCTGTCCTCACAGGCACCCGGACAGTGGTCGCGGAAATCTTTATCTTATCGTCGTGCATGATCTTGTGGGTCTCCTTGACAAGCTTCCACTCCTCGCTGGTGTAATCGTCTTCCGCGAAACCGCCTATCTGCGGAAACACGTTATAGGCCAGCTGCTGAGGCATGGACCTGTCACGGATATCGGCGCGCACGTTTTCGTAGCCGGATTTAGAGATCTCGATATTCTCTTTTTTCAATTGCTCCACGGCTGAGCGGCCCGCGCCCGAAGACGCCTGCAAGGTGGTAACGACCACTCTTTTAATGCCCGCTTTTTTATAGATGGGCCAGAGCGCCGCGACCATCTGTATGGTCGAGCAGTTAGGATTCGCGATTATGCCTTTGTGTTTTTTAACGTCCTTGGCGTTCACCTCAGGGACCACGAGAGGCACTTTCGGGTCCATGCGGAAGTCAGCGCCGTTATCAATGACCACTGCCCCGCGCTTTACCGCTTCAGCCGCGTAAGTAACCGCCGCGCCTTTTTCGCCCTCGGTTCCGGCGAACAGGGCGATATCCACGCCGCTGAAACCTTCGGGAGAAATCGCTTTTACCGCGTATTTATCGCCGTCGACTTCCATGGGCCTCTCGGACCTGGCGAAGACGCTGAGTTCATTAACGGGGAAACCCCTCTGTTTCAGGACCCTCAACATCTCCACACCCACTACACCGGCCCCTATGACCGCCACGTTATATTTTGATTTTTTCATTTTAAGTTCTCCACTACCAAATCCCCCGTCTCGGTCGTCGAATACCCCATCTTGCCCGCGCCAAGGGATTTTAATTTTGTCTTTACGATCTTGATGACGGCGTCCTCTACCGCCTTGCCCGCCTTTTCCTCTCCCAGATACTCAAGCATCATGCCCATGGCGCAGATGGCCGCCAGCGGGTTGATGACATTTTTCCCTGTGTATTTCGGCGCGCTGCCGCCTATCGGCTCGAACATCGAAACGCCTTTGGGATTGATATTTCCGCCTGCCGCGATGCCCATGCCGCCCTGGATCATGGCGCCCAGGTCTGTTATGATGTCGCCGAAAATGTTATCCGTGACGATCACGTCAAACCATTCAGGGTTTTTGACAAACCACATCGTAGTGGCGTCCACGTGCGCGTAATCAGTGGTGATGTCCGAATATTCCTTGGCCACTTCGTTGAAAGTCCTCTGCCACAGATCCCACGCGTAGGTCAAGACATTTGTCTTGCCGCAGAGGGTGAGCTTCTTGCGCTTATCGCGCTTCCTGCAATATTCAAACGCGTAACGGATACAGCGCTCAACGCCCTTACGCGTATTGTGCGAGATCTGAAGAGCCACCTCGTCCTTGGTGCCCTTATTCTGGAATTCGCCGAGGCCCTTATAGATCCCCTCGGAATTCTCCCTCACTACCACGAAATCGATATCCTCTGGTCTTTTATCCTTCAGGGGACAGAAGGCCTCGTTATAAAGCTTCACGGGCCGCAGATTTATGTACTGGTCGAAATGAAACCGCAGTTTCAGAAGTATGCCCTGTTCCAGGATGCCCGGCTTCACGTCAGGATGGCCTATGGCGCCGAGATATATGGCGTCAAATGTCCCGAGCTCCTTTAAAACCGATTCAGGCACGAGCTCTTTTTTCTTGAGGTATCTCGCGCCGCCCAGATCGTAATCCACTGTCTCGTATTTGAACCCGGACTTTTCGCTTATCGCCTTCATGACCTTAAGGCCTTCTCTCACGACCTCCGGCCCTGTGCCGTCCCCGCCGATTACGGCTATCTTGTACGCCTTTTTAACCCCTTTTTCTTTACCCATCTTAGCAGCCCTCCGGCACGGATGATTTCCTGTATGAATTTTGGGAGCGGCTTTGAGCGGTATTCCTTGTGTTCCGTCAGGTCCACTATCCTGCCGCTGTCCAAATCTATTTCCAGATAATCACCTTCTTTTATCAGGCCCGCCTCTTTTATCTCGAGGATCGGCAGGCCCATGTTGATCGCGTTCCTCAAAAATATCCTCGCGAAACTTTCCGCTATGACGCATGACACGCCCGCGCCTTTTAACGAAATCTGCGCGTGCTCCCTTGAGGAGCCGCAGCCGAAATTCCTGCCGGCCACTATTATGTCGCCTTTTGAGACCTTTTTCGGGAACTCAGGGTCAGCATCCTCCATGCAGTGCGCGCCGAGCTCCTTGGGGTCAGTGGTGTTGAGATACCTGGCAGGGATTATCTCGTCTGTATTGACGTCATCCTTGAATTTCCAAACCTTGCCTTTAAATTTCATATTTCCTCTGGATGGGCGATGCGGCCTTTTATCGCGCTCGCGGCCGCCACAGCCGGGTTAGACAGATAAACCTCGCTATTTGGATGGCCCATCCTGCCCTTGAAATTCCTGTTCGTGGTCGCGATCGCCCTTTCGCCGCTCGCCAGGATACCCAAATGCCCTCCCAGGCACGGGCCGCAGCTCGGCGTTGAGAATACCGCCCCGGCGTTCAGGAATATCTCCGCGAGGCCCTCTTCCATGGCCTGCTTGTAAATCTTCTGCGTGGCGGGCAATATTATCGTCCTCACCCTGGAACTGACCTTTCTGCCTTTCATGACCTTCGCGGCTATCCTCAGGTCGCTTATACGGCCGTTGGTGCACGAGCCGATAACCGACTGGTCAATATTCACTTTTTTGAACTTGCTGACAGGCCCGGAATTGCTCGGCAAGTGAGGCGCGGAAACCTGCGGCTCTATCCTCGCGGCGTCATATTCCCTGACATCGCGATATTCAGCGCCTTCGTCACTCTTGTAAAACACGCCTTTCACGCGCCTGCCTTCGCTCGTGATGTATTTTTTAGTGATCTCGTCCGGCTCTATGATGCCTGATTTTCCGCCGGCCTCGATCGCCATGTTACACATGGAGAAACGATCATCCATGGATAGGTGCCTGATCACCTCGCCCGTAAATTCCATGGCCCTGTACAGGGCGCCGTCCACGCCTATGTCTCCGATGGTATATAAAATCAGGTCCTTGCCGCCGACCCATTTATTTAACTTACCGGTATAGACGAACTTCATGGTCTCCGGGACCTTGAGCCATATACAGCCTGTTATGAACCCGGCCGCCAGGTCAGTCGAACCGATGCCTGTGGAAAACGCGCCCAGCGCGCCGTAAGTGCAGGTATGCGAATCCGCGCCTATCACCAGGTCTCCCGGCCCGACAAGCCCTTTTTCAGGCAGGAGCGCGTGCTCCACGCCCATCTGGCCGACCTCAAAATAATTGACTATCCCGTGCTTTTCCGCGAATGCCCGCAATATCTTTACCTGATCGGCGCTCTTGCTGTCCTTTGCCGGCGTAAAGTGGTCAGGCACGAGCGCGATCTTATTCCTATCAAAGACCTTCTTGGCGCCTATCGCCTCGAATTCCTTTATGGCTATGGGCGCGGTTATGTCATTACCCAGCGCCAGGTCTATTCTGGCGTAAATAAACTCGCCGGGAGCGATAGACTTTTTATCCGTATGGGCCAATAATATTTTTTCGGTTATGGTGTATGGCATTTTATATTTCTATCTCGAGGGCATTCTCGTCGCAATCGGGGAATTTGACGCATTTTATGCAATCCGACCAGATTTTGTGCGGTAACTTCGAATGCTCTATTCTTTTAAACCCTAATTTCTCAAAAAATTCCGGAACGTACGTCAAGGCGAAGACCTTTTTCACCTTAAGTTCTTTCGCCTTTTTGAGCGCCTCTTTCACGAGCTTCGTGCCCACGCCTTTTTTATGGCTCTTCTCCGCCACGGCCAGAGACCGAACCTCAGCCAGGTCCTCCCACGTGGGGTGCAGGGCACAGCAGCCCATCACCCTGCCCTTTTCCTCGTATACCCAGAAATCATGCATGTTCTCATAGATCTCGTTCAGCGATCTCGGGAGCATCTTGTCGTTCTTGGCGTAATGATTTATAAGGTCCTGTATCGCCTTCACGTCGCGCATCGTGGCTTTCCGTATCATTTCAGCACCATGTTTTTAGGTATCACGACTATCCCGGTATCGGTAACAGTAAATCTCTTTTTGTCCTTCTCCAAATCGTAACCTATCTCCATCTTCTGCGGCACCTTCACGTATTTATCTATTATGGCCCGCCTCACCTTGGCGTACCTGCCTATCTCAACGCCTTCCATCAATATCGAGTCAGTTACCTCTGAAAAACTGTTTATCCTCACGTCAGGCGACAATACGCACCGCTCCACCTTGCCTCCGCTTATTATGCACCCGTTCGAGACAATCGAATTGAGCGCCATGCCTATCCTCTTCGTGTCGTCCTCGGCCCAGACTGTCTTGGCGGGGCCGTACTGCTCCTGAAACGTCCTGTAAGGCCAGTCCTTATCGTACACGTTTATGGGCGGCGTGATCTGGATGAGGTCCATGTTGGCCCGGAAATACGCGTCTATACTGCCCACGTCGCGCCAATACCTGGCCTGGTCCGCGTCAGAGTCTTTGAAATTATACGCGTACACCTTGTGAGACTCAAGCATTAAAGGAATGATATTCTTCGCGAAATCGTGGCTGGATGAGCTGTCCCTGGCGTCCTTTCTAAGGACATCCTCCAATTTTTCAGTATTGAACATGTATATACCCATTGACGCGTAAACGATCTTTGATGACGTTAGCTTTTTCAGGTTGTCCTTGGGCTTTTCGATTATCTTTTTTACTCTCGCGTCCTTATCGAGCTCGCACACGCCGAACTCCCCAGCCTTCTCGGTCGGCACCTCTATGACGCTCACGGTGAGGTCCGCCTTGTTCTTTTCATGAAAAGCGAACATCTCCTTGTAATCCATCTTATATATGTGGTCACCGGCCAGTATCAATATATGTTCCGGCTTTTCATCCTCTATGGCGTATATGTTCTGATAAATGGAATCCGCCGTGCCTTTATACCAGTGTTCGTCCACCCTCTGCTGTGCCGGGATAGCGTCTATGTATTCGCCCAGTTCACTATTCAACACGTTCCAGCCCCTTGATATGTGCCTTGTGAGGGAATACGACTTGTACTGGGTCAGGACATGGATCTTCCTCAGGCCGGAATTGATGCAATTCGAGAGCGTGAAGTCAATGATCCGGTATATGCCCCCAAAAGGCACCGCCGGCTTGGTCCTGTCCTGCGTAAGGGGCGAAAGCCGCTCCCCCTTGCCTCCCGCCATTATAAATGTCAGCATATTTCGCATAGGTAGATTATTATACAATAAATCGCGTTAAAATGCAAATATTTCAACGGCTAAGTTGACACACGAGTAATACTCCTTTTGTCAACTTACACTAAAGTTATTTAAAAAGTCCACCCTATCCATAGACACAAAAAAGGCCATGTTTCCGTAGCCTTATCTATTTGTGGTTTATTGAGTTGGATTATATCAAACCAAGGGCAAGATATCAATATTTTTCGCTAATTAGAGGATGCTTCCAATCTTTGTATGCGCTGGTCGTGATTCATAATTATTGAATCAAATTTATGGTCCATGCCATCAAATCTATTCTCCAAATTGTCCATCCTGTGCTCCAACAGATCCATCCGATTCTCTAGATTACCCA
>Ga0265297_10002163_pt1 | contig 41467 bp, 66 predicted proteins | sample Munlanlwell13791_FD_192502 | JGI IMG/M metagenome (GOLD analysis project Ga0265297, IMG submission 192502) | Leachate microbial communities from a municipal landfill in Southern Ontario, Canada - Leachate well 137-91 | ecosystem: Engineered > Solid waste > Landfill > Unclassified | place... | reverse complement strand
GCTAACTTGTGGGCTAACTTGCAGGATAACTTGTGGGCTAACTTGCGGGCTAACTTGCAGGCTAACTTGCGGGCTAACTTGTGGGCTAACTTGCGGGCTAACTTGCAGGATAACTTGCGGGCTAACTTGTGGGCTAACTTGGGGGATAAAACCCTATTTTATAATGTGTATTGGGGTAATTGGGATATAAGTTGGCTGTCTTTTTATGTTTTTCCACAAAAATATCTTGGGATAAGATACCCTGAAGCACAGCAGAAATCTTTAGAGCAAATTGTGTCGTTAATCAGTAATTCCGGGTGTTTATTTTTTCATAAAGATATTTGTTTTATAACCAGCCGACCAATAGAGATACACAAAAAAGGCATACAGTTGCATAATGATAAAAAGCCGGCACTATTATACAAAGATGGCTATTGTTTATGGATGTTAAATGGAGTCGCCGTACCAAAATGGCTGGTGGAAATAAGAGAGACAGAAATTGAGCCACAGAGAATCAAGGAATGTGCTAATGCGGAAGTGCGCAGAGAATTTGTCCGCAAAATTGGAATAGACAGAATATGCTATAAACTTAATGCGAAGTGCATTGATAAATCTGGGAATTATGAATTATTACTGCTTGACATCGGTGATAAAACACAAAGGCCATATTTGAAGATGCTCAATCCATCTATTGGGACATGGCATGTAGAGGGCATTCATCCCGATTGCAAATCAGTTGAGCAGGCGTTAAACTGGCGCAATAGTTCAAACTTAAAACCAATAATTTTAACATAGGAGAATGAAATGGGAAAATTGAGGCAGCAAGGCGATGTATTGATTTTTGAGGTATCTCAAATCAAAGGAAAGAAAAGGGCGAAAAATCATTTGGCGGAGGGGGAGGCAACTGGTCATTATCACGAGGCTGTGGGCGAAGGAGTTTTGGTTTTAGAATCGGACGGAGAAATGTATATTGATGCGCCAAACGGTGCTACTGTTACTCATCAAGAGCATAAACACATCGAATTGCCGCCCGGTAAATACAGAGTTGGTCGCGTTTTAGAATACGACCATTTTGCAGAAGAAGCAAGGAGAGTTCAGGACTAAGATGCCTGATAGATTCAAATTGCCCGGACGTGGATATTTCGGCGAAGGCGCGAACGAATGGCCGCCGCCGCGACTTTGCCATGTTTGCGATATTAAGTTGGACGATGAGGAATATACAGATTACCGAAAGTGCGACGGCTGCGGTATGGCGGGTTGTCAGCATACTATTGCTAATTACGACGATGAACGATTTAAGACTCAAAGATTGTATTGCGCGGAGTGCGCGCAGAAGATTGATTAAACAGAAAAATTTATTAAGAGGTAATAATGATTAAGTTTGTGAAAGACAGTATACACTCAAATTGTTACGACGTGATGATTTTTGAAGATGTGAATGACGTTATTTTCACTACAAAGATAGGCTATATTTTTTTGAAAGACGGGTATTATAAATTCACCAGTTCGGATTTATTGGACGAAAATGATTTGTTAAGGGCAATAGAAGTTTTGAGGCTGGCCGATAAGCAATTGCCAAAGGAGTGAAAGAATGAGTTTTGCAATAGGTTTGATAATCGGCGTGTTGCTCTCTGCTTGGTCTTTATATTGTATGTATATTGGAGGTGTACTTGAACAAAAAAGAGAGGATTGGGGTGGAAAAGATTAAAGTAGAGCCGGGAATTTATGAAGGCGTTTCGTTTGAGACGTATCAATCATGGGGTTGCATCAATAATTCTGTGCTGTCTATCATTGCCGAAAAGACCGCGCTTCACGCGCAGGAATATATATTGAATCAGCCGGAAGATACAAAAGCATTTCTGGTGGGCGGCGCGTGGCACACTGCGATATTAGAACCCGCATTGATGCAGCAAAGATATATCGTCGAGCCTGATTGCGATGAGCGCACAAAAGAGGGCAAGGCTACGATGGCTGAATTTGAAAAGAATGTCGGCGATAAGAAAATACTGGACGCGCAGGAATTTGATATAATAGGAAAGATGGCAAAAGTTTTTCGCGCACACGATGTTTTCAAATATATCAATGAGGGCAAGGCGGAAGTTTGCATTGTGTGGCAGGACAAACATACCGGCTTGATGTGTAAAGGCCGCATTGACTACGCAAGGGCAGCGCAGGCGTTCTTGTTCGATTTGAAAACTACAACCGACGCTTCGCCGACAGCGTTTCACTTGATGTGTAAAGGCCGCACTGACTACGCAAGGGCAGCGCAGGCGTTCTTGTTCGATTTGAAAACTACAACCGACGCTTCGCCGACAGCGTTTCAAAGGTCTTTGTATAACTATAGATATTTTCAGCAAGCGGCTTTTTATTGCGACGGCTGGCAGGCATTGACAAACGATATGCCGACTTTTGTATTCATTGCAGTTGAGAAGTCCGCGCCTCACGCGATAGCAGCTTATGAGTGCCACGAGAATACTATTGCCGCAGGCCGCAAGGCTTATATTGAGGCAATTACAAGATACGCTGAATGTCTTGAGACCGGCAAGTGGCCGGGTTATTCTAATGTTCAAATGATGAATCTGCCGAATTGGGCTTTAGATAAAGAAGGGTTTTCTAAACTGGATATGTCAAATGAGTAAATATAAACGTAAATACGAACAAGGTGAAAGATATACTATTTGGTCAGATTTTTGCGATGATATAATCGCAGGCAAAGTTGTATTTTTCAATGGGGTCGCAGTACCTTCCGGCTGGATTCAAAATATGCAGATGATATCTTTATGGAATAATCATTACAACGGTAACTTTTCCAAAGCAAGAAAAACACAGGAGAATGAAAATGAGCAATGACATCGAAAAGAAACAGAATGGCGCGATTGTGCAATCGGAAATGACGGCGTTGCCGCCTGAAATACTTGAACAATTGATAATGGGCGGCGATTTGTCGAAATTGACAGTCCCTCAACGGCTCGTATTTTACAATCATCGCTGCCAGAATATCGGCATCGACCCTTCTTCCAAGCCGTTTGACTATATCGTGCAACAAGGCAAATTGCAGTTGTATCCAAATAATAGCTGTGCGCAGCAATTGAGGGCTATTCACAAGGTCAGCATAACTAATTGTGAAGTTACTCAAACTGAAACTTCCGTAATGGTTAAGGTTACTGCGCAGGATTCATCAGGAAAAACGGATTTTGATATCGGAGTAATTTCAATAAAAGGACTTGCCGCAGATTTTGTTTCAAACGCCGTAATGAAGGCGGTTACGAAGGCCAAACGCAGAGTAACGCTGTCTATCTGCGGACTTGGCAACGATAACGGCGAAGAAGATATTGATTACGCGCGAGTTGGAGATATGCCGCCGCAGGAATGTAAATCGAGTTTTCTGCTCGAAGATAAGCCGAAGGCCGAGCCTAAAGTCGAACCAAAGAAACCGGAAACTAAAGTGGTTATCCCCGCGCAAGAGGCTGACTTTATGCCGATTCAATCCGAGCCATCTATCGAAGACCAACTGAAAATTTTTCTGAAAGAAATGGCGACGCAAGGCTGTATTATTCACAAAGATAAGAAGTCGGGCGATAAACTATTTGTAATGGTTTACGATAAAGCTAAAGAGGATGGCGAAGGTGCAGTTAAGCATGGCATTGAATGTCTTCTTCCTATCTCTGGTGAATCTGCTCTTGCAGTTGCGCAAACGTTGTGGGAAGATTACAATAAGAAAAGTTAATAGGCGAATATCTGGCAGTGGCGGAATAAGACGCAGGGGTGAAATGCTTGGCTTGCCAACCCCATTCAGGGCGGAAAACTGCAATGTGCAGGATGTAATTTCCTGCCTGTCAGATTAAAATCCACAGGTGGCTTCGGTGGTCTTTCGCGGAGAAGCCAAAGGTTGCCTTTGTCGGCGTACCTCGAAACCATCCGCGATAGCATTTGAAAATTTAAAAGGAGGCTTCTATGAAAACGATTATTTTTGTAATTCTGTTTTTAAGTTGTATCGCCTTTTGCCAGAGTCCGCCGCTTGGAGAATTTGACCATTGGCAAATATATTGCCCCGACAATTCGGAAAATCCGTGGCCGCTAAGTTATAACTGGGCGTTGAATTGGTGGGAAGTTGCGGATACCGGAACGATTAACAATGGCAAATTCAACAGGTATGTGGTTTTCTTTGATTCCGATATGCAGCCTGCTATTGTCGGTGGCCTTAAAGTAGTCGGGAAATTGTCGGACTATTTTAATTTTTCAGGGCCGCAGTACAGGTGGCAGGTTCAGGAAAAAATAATGCTTACAGGAAGCGCGTATTCAAGCAGGCATACTTTCAGAACATACACTGAAAAGGGAACTGGAATTGCAAAATTCAGCGTCGGAACGGAACAAATGTCGATAGGCTATGTCAATGCGATGGCAAATATAAGTATACACACTCCGCTTATGCCGCAAATTGAAACAATGGCTACTCGTTGGTATAATCAGAAAGTCGGAGAAGATACACCATATCCTATTTATGCAACTGAATACGATATATGGCACGAAACAATGCAGAGTAATTCTATAAGCGATATTGACCAGACCTTCTTATCCGGCCTGTCCTCGCCGTTTGTGCAATGGCGAAACAGCGATAATACCGTCGCAACTAAATTATTCGCAGTGCCGTTTGACGGTAACGATATTGATGAACTACTCGCCGCTGCAACGCCTTATTACATTTCGATTGCCGTCGATTGCTCATTCTTTTATCCCAACCACCTCACTATTGAACTGGCAGATTCGCAGAGTTCCTCATTTTTACAAATACATCTTGCGGGAATATCGGGTTCGAGTGCCGTCTATCACAGCGATAATATAATCCTCGTAACCGATAATTCTGCAACAGGTGAATTTTGGGATATGAACGGCGATAGATTCTTACTGATACATACTGCAACACCACTGTCTCTGGAAATGTCGGAATACACTTTCGAGGAATTTATCGAACAATGGCTCGATATGATGGAAGAAAATAACTTTGTGTCCTTTGCGCAAAAACAAAATAACGGCGTAAGCAGTATTCAAAGATTATGCGCAGGCTGGTTAAAGACTACAGAGAAATATGATTTTGACGATTCCGGTATTACGGATTTCAAAGATTATGCGGCATTGTCGGTTTCAACTGAACTTATAAATGAATTAAAAGGCAGATTAAATTGACTCATTGCTCTAAGTGTTGCATAAATCCACAATGTGCAACACGGCGGCCTGCCGTGTGTTGCGGCAGGCGGAATTATATTATTCGTTATACAGGCGTAGAAATGGATTCTATGTGCTGTAATCATATACCCGCCGAACCGTAATTAGGCGGGTGAATATAAACATTACAGGATAATGAAAAGATAAAACATGGCAAAGAGTGAAAAATGTCCCAACTGCGAAGAAACCGTGTTTGTTGTCGGCAATTTATAGCCGGAGATGGGGATGCTGATATATCTGATAAGGATTTCGATGCTAATAGGCATTGCGTTTATTGCGGCGATGGTGAGTATGATATTGTGGAAATAGAACAAGAGTAGCAAATGATTACACGAACAAGAACAGAAGTGCTTGAAATGATTAGCTGGCTGCAAGAGAAGATTGACACTTACGAAAACAAGATGTGTGAAACTGGTCGGGGTAATTCTATGTGTACTTCTCAATGTGAATCATCGCGGCAAGAGTATGCTGGCTGGATTGCAGAAGCAGGGATGTTGCTGCGAATGTTGAATGACATAGAAAACGGTAAAAAAGAATTAAGCAAGAGGTCGCTATGGGAATGATTAGGCGAATACTGTGTTGGTTGGGCTGGCACTTTAGAAAGGAGAAATTTTTATGATTTGGAAAAAAGACTTATTAGAACAGTTGGGTATTCTTGAGAAGAAGCAGAGGTAGATGATGGCGGACTGTGAATGCGGGAAGATTGTTGCTAATGGCGTATTATGTGCAGACTGTTGGGCACGGATGGAAAATAGTAAAGGGCAAAAACATTTATGGAAAAAAGAATATGTTGACCATGATATTTCTGATTGTGAGAGATGTGCACGCTGCGGCTGCACAACAAATCAAGATTATCCTGAATATTGTATTACTGAAAGCGAAAGGAACTGGGAACAATGCCGGAAGAAAAAGCAGAATTGAGAAAGTTGCTCAGGGATTTTTCCATTGGCGGGGCAGCCAGAAGACATGCACATTTACACAGTGCAGGAATTTCGGCATTACAAATCCTTGACCTTCTTGATGAGAACGACCGCCTTGAGAGCCAAATAAAATCTGACGCTCAAGATTATATTGATAGCTTAGGCGTTAGAGACGGTCAGGTGGCGAATTTGAAATCTCTTAACGCCCGACTGGTGGAGATGCTGAAGTGCATAGTTGAATATAACAAAGACCATCAGCCAGTAAACGGTCAGTATCTTATTAGAAATGACATGTTTGTTAATCTCAACAATCTTTTGAAGGAGTGCGAAAAATGATTAATACTCCATGCCCTAACTGCAAAGAAACTATTAAATACTGCGCTTGCATGAGAAACAAATGTGTTCGTTGTGGCAAGCCTGTGGGAAACGATACTTTTACAGTTTGTGATGAGTGCTGGGATAAGGAGAATTATGAATAAGAATGGTTACGCGAGGTTGAAGAGGCAAAATAAGAAGTTATGTATGCAAATAAAAACACAAAATGATTACATTGACACGTTGCTTGCGTCGATAGAAAGAAACAAAAAACCAGAATGTCAGCATGAATTTAATATGCCCATCCCAGGCGGAATAATCAAATCTATGACGTGCGTTAAGTGCAACACGATAGTTTATGTAGGAAATGCAACTGCAAGTTAGTGTTTGGTGAGCCAAAATGATTCATTACCTATTATTAAAAGGGAAAACATATGAGCACCTTTAACCACACCAAATTTCAAGAACTTTGTAAAGACCCGAAGGCTAACGACAGACTTATCCGCATACGCATTGCGGAAGTGATACAGAAGAAGCCGTGGAAGCACGATGGAATGATAGGAGACCCCTATGGTATAGGTCAAGATAATTGTTCTAAATGTAATCCTCATGCTTGCATATTATTATCTACCCCTTGCCCTCACCCCGACCCAGTAACCGGCAGTTTCGCAGACATTGCGTTTGAGTTGAGGGATAAGGTATCTAAGCTCAAATACTCTATCGCCCTTGAACAGTTGTCGCATAAAGACTTTACAACGATAGATTACGCTCATTGGCTGGAACAAATACCGCCAATAGCAATGATAACCGCCGCCCTTATGGCGTGGACGGAAGGCGAGGGAAAATGAAAAAGCGAATGACAAAAAAATTAACTGCCATGCTTGATTGCAGTTCTGGCGGTCATTGTACGTCCTGCCACGACCTTGCTATAGAATTACTGTCAGACATTATTTCTTCTGTCATCCTGACGAAAGAGCAGGCGATAACGATACGTGATTGGGACGAGAGTGCCAACTTTGAAAATATTATGTCGGACATTGATGGGCAGTTAGAGGAAATAAAATGAGTCCAGAGCCTCGAAAGCGTCCTGTGGAAGAATGTTGTGGAAAGTGTAAGTATTTTGATTTCGGTTGCAATAGGTCGATAATGACTATAGAGTCGAATACGCGCGCGAACGATATTCATAGATTTAGTTATCGCTTAAAAGACCCCAAAATAGAGATGGATTGGTGTTATTTTTGGGAAAAGAAGCATAAGGAGTGTAGCAAAACTGCCACAATGCCCCTAAAACGCTCCACGATTGCGCAGGATAGACGATAGGGGGATGAAAGGGAAATTCTATGAGCAACTTGCCCGACGAGCCTAATCTAACCAAGTGCTATCTAATCCTATTAGCGTTAATAATTATCACAATTATTATAGCCTGCCTGATGATGAGATAATGCAATGGCGGCCTGAAGTGCACCGCCATTGTGAGGAGGGGAAAATGACGCTATTTTTCAATAGTTTTATTTATCGCCTTAATATCGCCATGAATACCCTGTATAAGCTGCCTGTTCATTTCGCTTCTTGAAAACAATTCCTTATCGCCGTTAAGCCGCTGACATTCTTCTGATTGCAATGAGGCTCGAATATCAATAATCTTCTCCTCGACTACCGTTAGCCGTGTGAGCATGATTCCGATATTTATGCCCCACCCAACGAGCATAATAACTATAGTTAGAATATTCATGGTGTTTCCGTTGAGTTTCTCAATGATGCTTTTCGTCATGGTACTACTTTCCTTCATTGTTAGGTTCATCTGTAAGTATTTTAAGGCTTTCCACTAAAGCCATATATTGTGCGTGAGGCAAAGAGACCGCTTCAATTAGTTGTGCAATGTTTTGTGCCGCTTGATTCCTGTCCATTTTCATTTTCCTTTTAATAAATTATGTTCCGCCAATCATTACTATTGATAAATTAACATGGTCAACTACTACTGTGATATTATCGACATCAGAACCTACACCAACCCCTATAACTTCTGTCCCATTAGGACAATCTATTATCGCTGTCCCACTCATCGGAAGTTGTCTATTTGCAATTGTTGTTTCAACATGATTTCTTCCCGCTGCCTGCAATACTGTTGTGCTGTCTATCATAATTCCTCCAAGAACATGGACATTTGCGCTTGTGGCCTCGCAAGATACAGCCCAATCTATCTTATATCTTCCTGCTTTGGATATTGTGAGAGTAGTTCCCGCATCTGTGTAAGTAACCTCATTAACTTCACCTGTAACGCAATCGGTATCAGCTATTATCACATACTGAGGTGCGGCCAAAGCTCCCGAACTAAAAGCAATTTCGTTACCATAAAATGAACCGTAAGGCAACCCCGTTCCGTCCCCTGTCCAGAACGTATCGCCATCAGCCTCAACAGATAATTTTGTGGTTGCGCCACCCGCGTCCATTCCGCCTGTTAAAGTCGATAGTCCTGTTACGCCGAGCGTATATGGAATAGTTACTGCTGCATTTAAGGCAAGAGTTTGGTTTGCTGGTGTTGCATTGCAAACTCCATATATAAGAGAGCCTGTCCTGCCGGCGGCCTCCGTAGTCCTGTCTATTGTGTCGATGAATACTTTATAATCTCCTGTTTCATATCGACCTGCATAATAACCGAGGCCGAGACAGTAATCTATTGCCGTTCCTTCACCTAACGCCCTCGCTCCAACGGCAGTATTTCCTGCTCGTGTGCCCGCCGCATTTCCGAGCGCTGCGAATCCAAAAACGCTGTTATAAAGTCCGCCTATAATCGCATGGGATGAATAATAACCTGCCGAGGTATTTCTAAACCCTCCCACAAGACTTTCAAAAGTAAATGCGCCTCCACCCCAATTTTCGTAACCGGTAGTTAATGCAACAAGGCATCTATAACCCGCTCCGAAATTATTATAGGCCGTCGTCGCAACTGCGCCACAAGAGCTGCCCAAGAATGTGTTGTTCCATCCTTCGAATGCGGCTGAATGGGCTAAATTAGTTCCACCATCGCCAATAACAATATTTCTCGTACTGACCGGTTGTGCTATGATTTGAGTTCCTGCAAGTTTATAAACAGAGTTTATCGTTGTTCCGACATTTAAACTTATTCCATCAAACGTCAAATCCGCACTATACTCAAAGCCGTTATTCGTGCCGTTGATGAATGGAATCTGATTGTCCGTGCCAAGAAGATTAAGCGTAAAATCATTTGCCGCAGTCATTGTAACTATGGATGGCGAGGCATAGACAAGGCCTGATAAGTCAATGATGTTAGGATGTAGAACGGGGAAAAGATTCATTCTGTATTAGCCTCTCTTATTGCAATCCTGCGAGCCTTAGCTTTTGAGTCAGTTATGATTTCATTTATTTTTTTAATTTTGTTTGATTCAGAAACATCAGGCCATACTTCACGACTTATGAGCATAGACAATTTTTGATTAAGAATTTCAGCAGCCTTGTTTTGATATTTAATAAAAGTTTCATCATTCATTACAACTTCACCGGCACGTCGAGATAATCCTAAATCAATGCCATAAGTTTTAAGTTCCTTTTGAATTTCGGGCGAAAGTTTTTTTTGTACTTCTTGCCCAGCCTCTTTTTCCCGCTTAACTATTTCGGCCACAAAGTCATAATCTGTTCTTCCTGCCATTTCTTTCTTGCGTTTCATCTCGGCGGTTTCAAGTTCAGTTTTATATTGCCGATTAAGCCGTTTCATATCTTTCGGAACTAAATCTTCCCAATTTTTTTTATATTCTTTCTGTGCTATTTCGTCTCTAAATTTAACAAGTTCCGTATATGCGCTTTCGGGATAGGTTTGAACGCCTATACCCGTACCAGATGCGGCAAGCGCGCCTGCGCCACTGCCAAAACCTTCCTGTTGATATGCCTCGATAGCGTCTCTAAGGAATAGGAATGACAGATTTTTTGGAATCGTCCATCGCCTATCTATTTTCTGTCCTGCAAAATCCTCACCAGTCCATAATTCAGAAATCATATTCGAAATAGGAGCTTGCTTGGATTTGGCGAATCTCTTTAATTCTTCCCATCTCACATCGGAACTTGACCAATCCCCAACAATCTTGCCTGCCTGTGTTGCTCTATAACCACTTATTATTCGCAACATTTCGCGGAAAGTTGAGGCTATGCCCGCCGTAGTATCATAACGGCTATTGCCTATTTTTACTTTATAGAAATCGCTGTGAAGTGGATTAAAAATATGCTCGTTACCATCAGGGTCTAACATATAAGCCGTCAAGGCCACTGTTGTCTGCGCGCCCCAAAATGCTGCGAATGTTTTTGCAGAAAGTTTTCGCATTTCGGGACTTCGATTATATTGCCTGACAAGAAATGCTATCGGATTCAAGTCGCCTGCCACCCTTGACCATGCAAAGCGAGGACTGTAGGATGCAAGATTTAGTATAGGTAATAGTTTTTTCATTGCCCTGCTCTTGCCCGCCTCGCTTCGACCCGTCAAATCGCTTATCCATCCGGCAAGTTCTTTCAACTTCTTATCGTCTTCGGCATTTGGATTCTTGCGATAATTTTTAGTTAATTTCCCTTCCGCCTCCCATTTACCAGATACAAGTTTCCACAATCTTAATCGCGCCATGTTTTGAGGTTCTACAAAAGCAGCTTCACCACGTTTTATAAGTTCGCCAACAATGGGAGTTTTTCCGGGCAACTCGGAGATGAAGGTTTCCTCGGTTAAAATCGACCCCGCCTTAGCATATTGAACGCCATACCTTGCCGATAATTCAAAATCAGGGTCAGCGTTCATTTCTGTCCTTAATCTCTCGGCAACAATCGGGTCTTTATAAGCAGCTACAGTATTTTTGACAAACTTGCCATATTCCGACGGAGATACGGCCAATATGGGTAATCCCTGTCTACCAATCGACGATATTTCACCGCCTGCCTGAAAACCTTTCAATGCGCCTGCAACCTCCTCTACCCACCACAAGGCTTGGTCTGTGTAATTCATTTTGCCCATAAGTGGCCGCACGAATTCGTCTCCCCACTGCGCCCGAAGAAGTCTTATTTCTCCCCTTGTCGGAACATAACCATTAAGGACTTTCTCAAAAGCCTTTGCAGTATTAAGTGAAGAAAAGAATTGAGGGTCATGCGGTCGAGTATAAATATCATCATACATCGCATCCGTTTGTTCCTGTGTGAACTTATTTCTTAAAGGCTCAAATTCCGGCCTCTGATATTCTGTGAGTTCACCTTTTAATTCACGCAATCCTGCCCCTACGCGCCGTTCGCCTGTCGCAGTCATAGATGCAGACTGCGCCTTTTCCATGCGTTTGCCAAGTTCTGCTGTCTTTTCTGCCTCTATTTCCATTCGGGGCACTTTGGCGGTTTTAAGATGTTTGGCGGCAGTATCAATCAACACTGGCAATTCGGTCATTCCTAAATCTTTTGTTTTACCTTTTTCAATAAACTTACCTTCAGTTGTTACATATCCTTCCTTGCCCGCGATATTTTCAAGTTCCCAAAAATTCTGTCCTTCATATATCTTCCCTTCCGCTGTTTGAATAGCGGGAGATTTAATCTGGACAATTGGTTTTACCAATGCTTTAGGAGCTTCTGATTTTCTGCCCGCCATTGCTGCGCCAGTAAGTGAATTGATAGCTATTTCTTCCGGCGTTGCGCCTTCTAATCCCGATGCCGCGCCAAATGTACCACCTGTCAAACCTCTGCGAACAACGGGACTTTTCAAAGCAGAATAAAAGTTTAACAGTTTGCCAAGAACATATCTTTTTGCTCCACCTATAGCAGCACCCGCCAAAGTAGATTCTCCTTTTTTATATGACTCGGCTGCGCCCTGCGCAGCCGCTAAGGGGATTCCATAAGAGGCTTTGCCAAATTCGATTACTCCCATTGGAATCGCGCCAAGTGTTCCACTAACTAATCTCTCCACTGCCGGAGTACCTTCTCGCTGCATTACGTTTTCCCAATAATCTGCTTTGTTAATCAATTCATTGGAAATGTCTTTGAAAGTGCCGGAAGTTCCAATGGGAACAATGTCATTCATCCATTTTGCAATATCATCGAGACTTTCAAAGAACATAGATGTCGAAAGTAATGTGCCTTTGGCAAATGGAGCAAATGTCTTTTCATCTATATTCGCGCCCGGATAACCAGCCTTTAATCCACGCATAATAATATCGCGGTAATTTATTCTCTCGTTTCTGTCCTTTTCAAGTTCTTGCGTGTGAGCTTCAGTAAAAGGAATTTTATCAGCAATAGCTCTTTCATAAGCCTTGCCAGCCAAATCGGCGGCCTCTAATTCATCGGGTTCTGAAACAGCGGGTTCGGCAACATCTCCAAAGATTGTCTGCGTGCGATTAGTCGGCGTGGCAACTTCCTCAACGGTATCTCCAAAAACAGTTGTCGCCATTATTTCTTAGTCCCCACATTTCCCTTTATGTCCTTATACTTTGCGCCTTTAGGCAGTGCATCATATTCTTCTTTTGTCCGTACAGAGATTATTTGTGGTGCGCCTTGTAACGTTTCTCTTACAACTTGTTCCGGTGATTTCTTAGACCATAATGCAGCAAGTCCATAACCGGCTTTTAATGTTTCGACAAGCGTTGCGTCGGGGTGTTCATCCTGCCAATCTATAATTGCAGCCTGAAAATATGGCTCTGTTTCTTCATCAAAGCCAATAGATTGCTTGTAAGCATCCATTGTGAGATTAAGGGCTTTGGCCTTCGCAGAATCCACTTTCTTATCTATCGAGAGCATAAGCGAATCATAATCGTCAATGCTCAACTTGCTATTGTTGTCGATAATCTTCTGCCTTAAAGAAGACATATCAGTTTTATTTGCCTTTGCTTGGTATATCTGTGTTGTCAGATTGGCTTTTAATCCGGCTTCGCTTTTAACATCAACATTGTTCGTCCATTTCTCAACACGGTCTATCATCACGCGGGCATTTTCAGGCGTGATATTAGAAGTCTTTAACTGTTGAATATACTGTTCACCAAGTAACTGTCTATCTGCCGTAGATACTGCGCGATTTTTGTGCATATCAAACAAAACGGCGTTTTCTATATTATTTGAATCTTCCTTATTCACTTTATTTATGAGCGATTGCAATTTAACTTTTGCTTCGAGTTGAGGCTCGGACAATTTTTCGTCGGGTAATTCTTTTATTAAATTGGCTGCGCGAACATGCGCCTCATCTGAATCGGACAAAATACTCTTTTGAATAATTGTAAGTTTCGATTGTATTGGGAAATTAGCAATCTTATAATCGGCCTCTGTTTTACCTATCATTCCCGTATCAACTGCAAGTTGCTGACGCTTTGCATAGTTAAAAGCGTCGCCCGTTTCAAGGTCTGCGCCGTCCTGCGTTTTCATACGAACATTTAAATCTTCATGTATCTGCCTTTGTGATTTTGAGTTCCACCAATAATTAAATGTGGGCGCAAAATTATTTCTTGAAATCTCAATCTGTTGTTGAACTTTCGGGTCATCAGAAGTAACAGCATCCATCTTCTTAAAGGCTTCTGCCCTAAGTTTTTCTATGGCCGATTGGTCTGATGTTACAGGAATTGAATCAAGAGCATCCTGCGCGTGTTGCCGCATTTGTCTTTCTTTTTCAGAGAACTCTATTGCTCTATCAGCATCTTTGAGTTTCCCATAAACTTGTCCAAAAGTAGTTGCTGCGCCACTAACCGCTTCGCCTATCTGCCCCTGACCTGTTCTTACATCAAAATTATAAGGCACTGCGCCCGTTCTGCCGCTTGGTGCTTGTTGCGAGTATTGTATTGGAAATCTTGAAGCCATATTATTTCTTTCCGCCAAAGCCAGTTAGAAGGGATTTGTATTTTTCATTCTCGTAAATAGTCGAGCCTGCCGACGTTGCGCCTCCGATATACGAACTTATAGCAGCGTTCTTACCTCTCTGTCTTGCTAACTTTCCGCCCATTCTTTCACCTGTCGCGGCAGAGCGTAACTGCTGTGCCTCAATAGAACCCTCATAGCCGGTCATAAGAATATCGCGTTCCGATTCAGACGCCTGCCTTGCAAGTATTTCAAGCGGTGCGCCTTCTGTGCTTACTGCTCCAGATGCACCTAAACCCGCTTTAAGCCCGCTTGCATATCTTTCAGCTTCTTCAGCCTGCCTTGCCTGCTTATATCGTGCCGCTTGCTCTGTGGCGGTAGCCTGACTTTCATAGACCTTTGCGTTGTATTCGGCGAGATTCTGTGCGCTTTTGCCCTCTGCATTTGCGGCCATACCGCTATAAACCGCACCGCCAACTTGTGCTATTGCTAATGCCGTACTTGCCATTTCACTCTTCCTTTATCTTCGCATAACACCAACTATCACTGCCGTCCTCGTTATATTTCTGATGATGACCTTCGCATGAGAAGCCAAGATGCACGAGCATCTTCATAGCATTTGGAAAGTCATCCCTTGCCGTAGCTCCTATTCGCCACAGTTTCAATTCTTCAAAGGCCAAGTCTATCATCTTTCGTACAACTCGCAAGATTTCTATTGGATGGTCATTTGCAACACGGCTCATATAAATCCATGCTTCGCCAACACCTTCCCAATACTTTACAACACCGCCAACTGCAACTATTTCATCGTCAATATAACCTGTTTTAGCCCATCCGATAATTTTATATTTAGGATATTTGTTCTTTGCACCATCGACAGGATTGGCAAGAACGAAGTCAATATCTTCTTGCTTTGCTTCTTTAATATAAATCATCGGCTTGTTTGCTCCTGTCTTGGAAACATCGCAAGCAACGTGCAAGGAAGCGGCGCATCCGTCGATATAATGATGTTATTCTCAATAGAGTATCCACCATCCACAGCCACCATAACAGTACCAGTGAATAATCCTGCTATTGATGCTTTGTTTGTCCATTTAGAATCAGTGAAATCCACATCGTATAAGTTATAATCTTCTGTGCCAGATTTTATATTCTTTGAGTTTACAAAGGATAATCCCATTTCAGGTACACGAACAATGGCCGATTGCGATTGTCCTACGGCTGGATTCATCGGCTGCAACTTCGACCTATATGGCAAACCTATCTGAATTTTCTTTGCGGCAGTTGTTAAAGTAATATCGCCATTAGCGTCAACTTTGAATGGGCCTTGAACTACACCATCGGCAAGGGCATAAACTGTTTCACCTATCAAATGCCCTAAAGTTGTAACTGATGTTGTCGATGTTGCTGATGTAACAGTTAGTCCGCTATCGACAAAGAAGGCATCTTCGATGTCTGTAAATGTTCTCGATGCGAATTTCTCCAAATATGTAACTTCCGCGCCGTTGATAATCCTGCCAAGTGAAAGCCATATCTCGTCTTCGCTTGCGGCAGGTATTACACAGACTGACATTGCGATAACATCATGTCCGTAATATATTACAGGCTCATTCTCATAATATAAAAGTTCATCTTCCCAATATAGATACTCATCATATCTTAACGGATGCTTCGACCACGCGACAACATTCTGCTCACGGTCATAGACCATTGACACTAACGAACCATCTGCAAGAGTAGCCCATATTATCGTGTCGGGATTTCTTTGAATTGCTATAGATGTTATGCCTGAATATGTTATATGCTCGGCAAGTGCAGTCATATCTGGAGCAATGAATTGGCTTGCATCATTTTCTTTCGGCACTAACTCCCTGATTTTCCTGCCGACATAATCAACGAATAACACGGCCTCATTTATTTTTATCGGCTGAATGTTAGCACCGCCACATCGAGTTTGACGCTTAACCGCAAAGTTTGTCGGAGTAAGCGAAGTATCAAGTTTATTTGAGCCTATCCGCCATTCATCACCGCTTGTACCAACAAGTAAGGACTGTACGCCCTCTATCCATCGAATTGTATTTGTAGTTGGGATAGTCAAAGCAAATGAATCTGCGTCTTTTACACCAACTTCAAAATTCTCATAGTCGCTTGTTTCGGAAAGCCATATTGTATTAGACGCACCGGGGCTTCGTGTAAATGTTGAAATGAGCCATACCGTTGTAAAGTTCCATCCCACAAACGTAGCCTCTGTCTTCATCTGTGTTGTGTTTTTGCCTGTTGCGCTTCCGGCACTTGTCGCCCAATTACTTGTTTCTGTATCCCAATAACAATCATCGCAAGCAGTGCCAGTCCCTACAACTCCTGCAAAACCGCCACCATTTGTGGCAGGGGAGTAAACTTCTCCAGTAGAATAACAAGTAACTACATCCGTACTCACATCAACCGTCCCTGCGAAGCCACCGATATTTGCACTTGCGTCATTTATGCCGGATAAGCAGACAGTTCCATGAGCATAACAATTTGCTATTCCATTCAGTGAAACTTGCCCTACAAACCCACCAGTCTTATTATTTGTCGTGCATAAATTTTCAACATTTCCCTCTGCTCCACATTGAGTAAGGGCAGCAGAGCCAGCCCCGACTAACCCGATAAACCCGCCAACTGTAGATCGACTTGCAGATAAGGATGACACATTGCCATAAGCAAAACATTTTGTTATGGCATCAGAACTTCCATTTGTTCCTATGAATCCCCCAAGAACAGTAGTTCCAGTTACGTTGGCCGTAATATCCCCTGTTGCTGAACAACTTGTTATGGAAGTATCTGTTGCCGACCCTGCCCTTCCAGCAAATCCACCTATATTGACCGTAGATGACGCTGTCAATGTTACAGATATACTACCATCCGCCGAACAATTCGCACATGAACCGGCATTAGTTCCAAGTAACCCTCCAATATGTTGTTGCGATATAGATAATCCAGTAGCCGCAGATATTTCGACAACAGCATGGCATCTGATAAGAACACCATTTATGCTGCCTCCAGCCAAACCACCCACACCCCAAGTATCATGTGTTCCAGCAAAAGTAATACTGCCAGAAACGGATACATCTGTAATAGCAACTGTTGTGCCTGTTCCATCTATGAAAGAAGCTAATATGCCAACGTCCTTTTCTCCGGTTATATCAGCATTAAATATATTCAAATTTCGGACAAATTGCCCTCCTCCCGAACCGGCTAATGGCGCAAACAGCCCAACTCTATCTTGTGTTGGCCTATTGATATATAAATTGCTTATTGTATAGCCATTGCCTTCGAATGTTCCGGTAAAACCTGTCGAAGCTATGGGGTTAAATCCCTGATAAATGCCAGTATCCGTGCCTGTTTCATTCCATGTTCTTGTAGGAGAAGCGTCAATATCATTATGCAATACACAATCATCGGCAAGGTGGCCTGTACTTATTGCCTGCAATTGAGCTAATGTATAAATATCATAAGTTGCCATATTACAACCTCAACGAAGGATATTGTGCCGCACTAAATTCTTCATCTGTCAACGGCAGTGAAGCGCCACCATAAACTGCTCTGTCTTCAAAGAAATCAAATGCAGCAGGCCACCCCCTCGAATCAGACCATGCGCCCTCTGCCCATCGCTTCGTAGCGTCCGTAGAAGCTAATGCTGCAACTACTTCTACAGAGACATTAAAAACATTTACAAAAGCCTTAACTCGCACAATACCAGCCTGTGTTGGATTATTGACATTTATATCGGAACTTACTCCTGATGCAGTAGAGGTAACTTGGTAACTAACATTATCAGCATCTTCCGTTCCTGCAAACTGAATGTTCCTATCTCCCGCGCCGATATAAGTTCGATAATCTTCCCAATCCGAACCATTTTCGCTTCGTTGCAAAGTTACCGTTCCAGTCCATGTACCATGAGTAACGAAAGTAAATGTTCCCTTAACCGGCAAGACCCCGCTTGTAGCCGTTCCGGTTTGAGAAACTACCGTCAAAACGCGAGGGTGAATAAGTTGAAATAATGCCCCAACATGACTTGGCAAAAAAATATCCGAACTGCAAGTAAGCATACCGCTTGCCCCTATTCCGGTTGCATTACAGGCCAATGTAGCCGAACTATCAGGGTCGTTAATATCATTTCTTGTTAAAAATGGCCCACCTGTAAAATCTATTGTCTCAAGCGAAAATGTACTTGCACCCGTTCTTGATAATTTTCGCGGCTGATATGAAGGATGAACAATCCACATCACATCGCCAAGCTGGGCATATTTTAATTCAAACAAATGCGCTGTTAAATAGGGTGTGTCAATAGTAGCAACAACGCTGTCGCCATAGAATATGCGCGCGTACTCGTTGCCAAGCTCTACCTTATAGGCAATCGAAGCAGAATATATGAAATCAATTATACGGACAAATCTGTGCGCCATGTTTTAACTCGGTACTGTTGACGTTGCTATATAATAAAGACCCGGCCTGCGAACAGCGCAGCCATACGTTTGAGGAATATAGTTTTCTAAATGTCTGCAACCCGCAGAATGCTTTTCGACATCGCTTCTTGCCTCGATTAAGGGACTCAACTCGCCGCTATTAAACGAAAGTATTGGCGTATTCTGTGCCATATTCAAATCCCGATTATTCTTGCGCCTTCCGCATCGGCAGTCGTGTCATCATAAACGTTATTTACTCTTTGCTGCTCTACAATAAGCAAGTCAACATTTGCGTCGATAATATCAATCTTAGCCTCTATCGCTGTTGCAGAAATTTCAGGCTTAAATTGTCCTTGTCCTACAATTCCTAAAACGCTATCGGTTACGATAACAAAATCAGCCGCAACTAAAGCCGCGTCCGTTGCGCGATAATAACCAGTGCCAGCCTGTTCAGGTAAAGATGTTCCAGCTGCCGTTCTTACAGTGCCACCCGGCTGATATGCACCATAGGTAAGCGTTCTACCGGAAACAAAACCAAATGTAATCTCATAAGCCATTTAAAATAAATACCCGAACACTTCTATATCGCACGTTAAAGCCGCGCCATTCGCTTGAGTAATCTCAATTGAGAACGTACTTCCCGCAGGCACTATATCAACTGTAACCGGCGTAGCGGCGGGCACAGGCTGTAATATAAGACATTCATTCGCATAATTGGCCGTCAAGCCGCTTAGCGTTTGGTCGCCAAGAAATTCATCGCAAGCCCCACCGCCAATACCAAGCGTTACGATAGGAGGTGTTGCGTGGTCTGCCGCAGAGAAGTTATGCAGAATTGTCATAACAGGTAGAAAAGAAAATCCTGTTGGTGATGTATATAATATCGCCTCTGTCCCAGCAGTTGCAGCAAGATTAACGGATGACACAGATGAGACTAATGCCAGAGATTTAGCTTTTAAATCCGCCATATCAATATCCTCCGCCTAAAAGTGTTGACTTGCCCGTATTGGGCGTGAGCGCGCCGGTCAAGAGAGTTTTCTGATAACCACTTGCCCTGCGCGACTTCTTCATCATTTGTTCCTCTGTCTCCGGTGCAGTATCAGGAACGGCAGTAGGCGCAGGCGGGGGCGGCGGTTTTACAGTCTTGGGCTTACTCATTACATTAGCCTCTTCTTTCTCATAAGTGCGGCCAATTCATCTTCGCTCATTTCATCAAGCTGCTGACGATAAGACTTCTTAGGTGCTTCCTGTTTCTTTGCAGGCATTTTCTTCTGCTCGCCCTTGACCTGCCTTAATACTTTGTCTGCATCTGCGGAATACGCTCCACCTGCTGTCATTCCCATAGAAGCCGGGGGATTTTTAGTTTTCATAATCTTGTTCCTTGCTCGAATCTTGAAAGATTCCAGTCGCTTCGTCCTGTATCTTCTAATTCCTTTGATGTCATTTGGTTTACGCTTCGCACTAATTCCTGCCGTTCATATTTCAAATCTTCTTTGATTTGAGTCGTGTTAGTTCCGGCAATAGCGCTTATCAGTCTCAATGCAATTTCGATTATCAATAGCTCCGTAAATAGCGGGTCGAATTTTGTAGTGTCCGTAATCTTTGATATGTAAATGAAATTCACATCCGTTTCATCGGTAAGGAATTTACTGCCCTGAATATCCCAAAGAATTTCGGGGTAAGCGGTTTCTTCTTCCCAATTCTCAAACTCTTTCAGATAATCTGCCGGCAAATCATATTGATAATCGTATTTGAATTGCGGCGTATACGTCGCTGCGGCAACTACTGACCAGTGCGTGCCATCGCTTGCCGGATGAGTTGTTGAGCCGCTAAATGCCAATATACACTTATACAGCAATCCTAAATCCCACGCATATTGGTCTGTCGTATATGCTTCGCTTTCAGTAAAGTCGCTTGATAATTTCAGGCTCGTCTTAGCAAATCGCCAGTCGAATGTTCTTAACAGTGAATCTCGTGTCTGCTCATAATGGCGATTTGCAGATTCGGCCTCTACCGTAGATTGATTCGATACGGTTATCTTCGTAGAGCCTATCCTGTCAAGGCTCTGGTTAACAATGACAATCTCTGCCGATGTCAAACTCATAAGAGTTCTCCTTAACTGCCTTGATGCTGTTCAGGATACCATGCTTGGTCGAGAGTAACTTTTGAAGTCGGGTCAACTAACGCCCAATTTACTTTACTGACAGAGTTTTCCGTAGTCGTTGACGAATTACCAACTGCGGTTACAGTTCCTGCGCCGCCATTTTTGTCCGGCCATTCAATATCGGTATAAGTTCCGCCGGGGTCTGTGGCAGATGTTATTTCTGTACTATTCGTAGCGGCAAACTTTTCTGCCATCAAATGAATGTCCTGCCTTGTAAGCGTCTGCTTAAAGGGGTTATTCATAATATACCATATAAAAGACCAAAATGTTACATCTGTACTCGCTGCCATAAAATTCTCCTTTAATCGTGCTTGAAAATTCTTCTATAATTTTCATCGTAAAGTTTTTTATTTACAGGGCGAAACGAATCGCCCTTGCCGTAGCTTGTCGCGCGTGAAGTTTTAGGTTGCCCATCCCTGTCGGTATAGCCCGCCCTGTGAGTTCTTTTATTGACTTCTTCTCTCACGTTCTTTTCTGATTCTGTCGGCGGTATTATTTCCATAAAGTTAGGGGCGGCTTTTACACCGCCCCATTTCCAAATTAAAACGAACCTTGCAGCATAAGCAACGGCCCAGAACCGGAAGCATCGCCAACCATAACAAATCCGGCATACTGACTGGTTGTAACCATTGGTGCGCTATAACCAGTAAGTGCGGCATTTATTTGTGGAAACGCATCAATACTTCCATCATGCCGCCAATAGGCAGCACCCATATAGGCAGCCCCAATGGTGGACTGTGGAGATACAAATGCAGGGCCACGAGTTTTGACCCAGCCAAAATAGGTATCTGTGAGCAACGCCATTGGAACGCCAATAAATCCTTGCGTTCCACCGGAATTACCTTGCGCGACAGAAGCATACGGACTGGCAAAAAGCTCTATGTTGTCAGTTGCGATAACAGCCGCCGCCAATGGACGGTCGAGGAACAATCTGGTAGTAGTCCCTGACGTTGCATCGTTGGCCTGAATACCGTACACCGAGCCGCCACTTGTTCCATCGAACAAAATTACATATCCGCCCGAATACTGGTCTTTAGTAATCGAGCCTTGTGTAATTGTAAGTTCGTTTGAACCGGCAGGTGAGGTAGTCCCTGTTACTTCGTAAGTTACAGCCGCAGCAGTAGCTTCGTCCCATACGCCAAGACCGTAATCTGTAAATGCAGTACCAGCCTTGACATACTTATAAATTGAGCCATCCCAAGAGATATGTCGCACACCAAGAGTAAATCTCTGTGAGGCATCATTCGTAGAAAGACCGAGATTGTCATTGCCAGTAAAATCTTTAGGCGACGCAGGCCACTCGATGGGATTGAATGGATATGGAAATTGTCTACTCATTGTGAACCTTTCCTTTCTTTATTATGCAGCGTCCAGAAGCATCTGAACTACCGCAGGCCCTTCCACTCTCGTCGCTCCGATACTAAGCGTGGAAAATACTTGTATCGAATTGCACAGGTCATTTCTGACGCTCACGTCAACTGTCGGCTCTTCCGCAACGGCAAGGACGATAGAATCCTGCGCGAAAGCAAAACTGCGAACTGCGCCGGTATCGGTCGTGTGGTTTGGCAGGCGGGTACTCATTATGAACTTGAAACCCATAAAGGTATCAATCATGCCTTGCGCCAACGCCTTGACGGTGTTATAATCCGAACTCTTAACTTCGGTTGTGTTAAGCAACTGGTTAAGATTATACGGATTAGTGAGGAAATAACGTTGTCTGTCAGCGTCAATTTCAGCATCGTCAAGAAGTTGTTTGGCGTTAAGCAGCTTTGCGATGGTAAGCGGGGTTTCCGTATCATCGTCATTGTCGCTGCCAGCCGCCTCAATCGTGCCGTCCGAATTGATAAGACGACATTCGCCCGCATCATAGTTATTTATCGTCGTCGCGCCTGCGTGGCCGCCATAAGCTGCGCCCCACAGTGCGGCGATAATAACATCGTCGATTTGACGATTGAGTGAGAACGTCTGATTTTGTGCGTACACGCTTTGCGGGTCGATAAGAAGTTTCAACTTATCCGGCTTGTCAATTATATCAGCCGGAACTACATAATCGACCATCGAAAGTTTTCGCCTTGAGTGGTCTGCATCGGAGATAGGCGTTGCTCCGTGCCTTGCGCCGCGCGGCTGGGCATCTTTGGGCCCAATACGCTCGACATACATTGTGTCGCCTGTTACCTGTTCCATGCGGCAACATCCTCTAAGTTTCGCAGGTTTCTGCTGCGAAAGCATGAGGATATTCGCCTTGAACTGGTCAACAAAGGCTATGGGGATTTGAAGACTCATCGGAATAACCTTTCCATTGTGTTATTAACTTTTGGCTCGGAATGATTGTCAGCACTCGCTGGTCAATCCTATTTAACGTCAGTTGACGTGTCGTTTACGACAATCTTCCGGGCTTCCACAATGTGAAAGTTGTCCGATTACTTATTACAACATATACACGCCGAAATTATATTGCAACATTATTTTTTCGCGTGTTTCGCTTCAAACATCTTTTGAACTTTTGCAACATAGTCTTTATGTCGAGGATGGTCGCGGTTCATGTACGGGCCTTGCGCTCCGCCTTCATTCATAATAGTCTTAATTTGGTCGTCTAAGTCGGCAGGCGTTGGAATCTTAGCATCAATGAGTTTTGCCTCTGAAAACTTACCGCCTAAATTTGAGGCAAATCGTATAAAATCAGGGTCATTGCCAAATTTGGCGACAAGCCTATCCTTAAATTCCTCATTGCCCTTTACGCCTTCCTCGATGGCAAGATTGCCAAGATGGATATTCTGGTCGTAGGCCGCGCCCCAATCCCTTTGCAGGCCGCCTTTGAGTTCAGTCATTGCAAGTTCTGTATCGGTTTGATGAGCCTGCAAATCTAAGCCAATATCTGCGGCGTATTCAGAAATAATCATATCGGCGGCCTTTTTGCTTATGCCTGCCTTATGAAACCGTTCCTGCCACTTCGTAAGACGTTCTGGCGGGAATAGTTCGCCCGGCAATCCTTCCGGTGCTTTGAGGCCATAATCAGCCGCAGTTTCAGGCCGACCGCCAGCTTTGTAATACTCATCCCATTCGCCCTGTGAGGAGTTTGCGCTGGGTACAGCAATCTTATTCTTGCCGACCATTCGTTGTGCATTTACGAGGCTCTTAAAGCCATCCTGCCACCTTTTGTACGGCTTGACTGCCGGGTCGTCCCTGATTTCAGGGTCAAGCTGACTTTGCCAGCCATCTTTGAAACTGCCATCGGGATTAACGTATGTTTCTGTCCCCGTTGCCGGTTTCGCTGCCGCAGCTGCCGCGTCTATCGAGGGCTGGTCAATTTGTCCTGCTCCATCATTTTCGCTCATTTTCATTCTCCTTTTTGTTTATTTCCGTAAATATCATCTGCATAAAATCTTTAGTTGTCTTATATTCATCTGTTCCTACTTCGTAGTTGGATAGAACGTCTGGTAATAGTTCGTATATTGCCCTGAAAATCCTAAGCCGTTCCACTATTTTCATTCTCCTTTTCGTTAAGTGCGTTCAATTCGCTCTCCGTTTCAATCTTGCGCTCGATATTGCGCCTGATATACAAAATAACAGACCTTGCACCCTCGTTAAAGGCCGTTTCATGCGAATTGTTCGACGTATAGCAACTTTGCTTTTCAAGACAGAATTTAGATAGCTTTTCAAGAACCCTCTTGCCCTGTTCGCTTCCGAAAGTCTGCTGAAAGTCCATTAAAAGCTGATATTCTTTTTGTTCCTGCGTAAGTTCCATTAACGGAAATCCTTTTGCCTATCAGTTATAATTATCAACTGCGCGCCACACTTTAGGCATTTACCATTCATATAACTACTAAGATGGGTGCATTGATATTTGATTTTTGCCCCACAAAAACACGTTGCATCCAAATCAATCTCATTATTACCTTTTCCCTCATCTGTAACAGTAAATGTGCAGGTCATTGTTTTTTTTGCCATTTACGCTCCCACTGCCTCCATAACTTGCTGTGCGCCACTGCCCTCCTCTGGCGCGCCGCTTGTATCTTTATACGCCTTGCTCGCCGTCATACCCATCTGCATTGCAAGTGCCTGCTGCTGCTGCATAGCTCTTTGCTCGCGTTTGGCCGCTCTTTCTTCAGACGTTGCAATGTCTTCGGCATTAACGCCAAGAGTATTGCCCATACGAACAATCGCATCGTCAAAATCAACGTTATCAAGAGCATCGGGTTGCATTGTGGCAATCTGGCCGACAACTGAAATCCATTCCTGAAATGCTCTATTTTGCTGACTTCGTAATTCGAGAGCAAGCGGGCCGACATATTCGATTCCAAAGGCCTGTCCCTGCATTTCGGCAGGCGGTTTTTCTACAACGCCATTCCTGATAAGCAGAAGTATTGAGCGAGTTATACATTTATCGAGCAATTCACCCCATATACGGCCTATTGGCGGGCCTATAATATGCCACGTCTGCCTGATACGCTCTCTGATTTCGAGCGTTGTACGTCTATCGCCTTTTAAATCGGCAAGTGGGGCAAATGCCTGCCTAAAAAATGCCCTATCAATTATCGCTGTTTGACGTTCAAGTGATTTTTCAGTTATTGGAAAATTGCCATTTACGCTGTCGAGAGCGCGAATTGAGTCCATCTGCTGGACGCGGTTTATTGCGCCCGGCGTAACTCTGACCTGACCCTCAAAAGTGTCAAGAACTTCGAGCGGCTGATTATTCCACTTATTGCCGCATTCGAGAAAATCCTTCATCATGCGATTTAGAACTTTGACCTGCGGCAAAATCTCCGTTCCTATTCCACGACCATCCTTTTCGTTGCCGGGGCGCATCCATCTTGCAGTATGGCAGGGATTTTCAGGATAGCCATCTTCGTAGGCGATACTCTTTTCTTTGACATTTACATAAATTGCCTCATACGGCATATTCAAAGTATCGGAAAGAAATTTGTTTCGTAGTTTGCGAAACGAAATTTTATGAATATACTCAAAATTCTCATCTTTCTTCTTAGGGTCTGCTGCACATTCCAAGACTTTCGTTCCGGCATTTTCGCCAAACTCCATCCTTGCCTGAAATGCGGAAAGTGTAACTTTTTCAAGTTTGCCGATAACATTTTTTGCAGCATCTTCAATAAGTACATAAGAGCCTACAATAGAAGCCCTGTAGTTCAATCCTGTCTCAACCATCCATTCTGAATAGATACTGCCCGGCCCAAAGACGATAAGAGAACGCAACACTTCGTCCATTTCAGTTATGAAGTTTGACGCGAATAGTTCCTCATGCGCTCTTGCCGTGAGCATGGACAAATATCTTGTAGTTTTATCATTGTTGTCTTCTTCTCTTTGCATCTTAATAGCAAAGAAAAGCTGACCTGATGGCAACAGGATTTGCTTTAATCCCGCCACCATATCCTGCATATCAAGATTAGCGGTCATATCGTAGAGTCTGTCGGTTCGATATTCTCCAACCGTTCTTGTCGTAGTAATATCAATGTATGGATAAATAAAATCTGCCGTATCCTGCCAGAGAGTTCTCACATTCGCCTGACGCGAGTTTTCTCTTTCATATTCAGCGATTATCTGATTTGCTCTTTCATCGGCTGGCATGTTGTTCTCCAATTTTTAAGATTATTTGAGAACCTAATTCTTGTATAACTTTATACCATTCGGGATATTTGAGTTCGCATTTTCGCAATGTTTTATATGCAATCTCTATATGCTCGACATCAATGTTATCAATATCATTGTTTCCGAACATAAACTTGACAGGATTATGCCCGTCAGCTTCAAGTTCCATCATAAATGGAAGCCATAGCAATACGGTATTCCTTTGTTCCTCTGTAATCATCAGTATTTCTTTTTCTTTTTTTTCCGTGCGACACTAAGGGCTATTGCGACAGCTTGCGACCGTTTTTTCCCGTGAGCCATTTCGGTTTTGATATTCCTGCCCACATTCTTCTTGCCAGACAAAAGCGGCATAACAACCCCCTATCTTCGGTACATTATCCACGCAACCTGATTTGCGTCTGCGCCGATAAAATACAACTGTTTTAGATTATCAACCGGCATTGGAATTGCCGTTGCGGGCGTTGTCGGTAATGCTATATCCGATGTAGTTGCGGTAGTGTATGACATATAAACCGTTCCGACAGCCCACACTCGACATGATTTGCACGGTATATCAGAACCCTGCACACTTGCGTTTGTTCCCGCAATTTTTGTGTAAGCCCAACTCGAACTTGAGTCAACTAAATTTGGCATATAATTCCTTTCTAAGCTACATGAGCATAATTGTTATCCGCATCTTCGACCGCAGATTTTTTATATTTATTGGCAACTGTCGCTATTCGTCCTACCGCCGCCGCTATATCGAAATATCCTAACGCATGACGGTAATGGTCGCCTTGTCGAGGGTTGCCTGTCTGTGAATAACGATATACAGTTGTCTTATTTCTGTCAAGTTCTTTGTGTTTTGCGCAGTTGCAAACTTGCTGCACAAATTCTTCTATTGCGGAACATATTCTTGGAAATACATAATTACCTTCGGATATCTCTCTATGCGTGTGGTCAAGTATTCCGGTACGATATACAGTCACAACGCCGGTATTTTCATTGAATTTCCTATCGACTGTCGGCGTATCGGTATATTGACATAACCACACTTTATTGCCGTAACCGCGTTCGCGCCTCTGGAACGCCCTTGCCTCGTCTTCATAAGGCCGAATATCAACTACGCTTGATTTAACATTGTATCGTCTTGCAAGGTCGCTTATCTCGTTAAAATCCTTTGCCTGAACAACTCTAAGCACTGCGAACTTATCGCTATTTATGCGACAGCCTATAACAACGTGCTTTACAATTCCAACGTCAACGCCCATAGCGCACGGGCCGGGGTGTCTCTCCGCCATTGCATCGTGAGCGCAGCATGAAAGTACGGTATGCCTTTGCAACTTATCTTCCGCGCTCGAATACGGCCTTCCTAAATCAAGCCTGTAAACATCACCAAGATTGCCCTGCGGCGGATTATTGAACTTTTGAAGGATTGCTGCCGGGTCGTGAAAGACGGTCGATAAATGGCTTATCGAATAACCTTCCATATCCTTGATTTCAGGATGGGTCGCAACCCATTCCGCCGAACCGTCTCCTGCCCACATAGGAACTGGCCGTCCGCATTTCTTACAGGCAACATATCCCGCAAACTCGCCATTACGCAATCTTTCATCTGCGTTACCGTATAATTTTACGCATTGCGGGAACTCTGACTCCGCGCAAGTCCATTCGTTGCAGGACAGGCACTTCCTATGCCAGTACATCTGATTTGAGGCTTTCCAGATAATATCAATATCCTCATCCTCTCCTCGCGGATTAGCGATATACACTTCTTCCTGAACCTTGCTATGACCCATACGGCCTAACGCCTTGAGAATAGCGTTTTGATTCATTAACGCGATTTCATCGAATACGCATCTATCGACCTGAATACCGGATAACTTTGAGGACTTTTCGCCGCCGCCGTCGTCGTCTGACGGTATCAGCGTTGCGCCTCGAAGGTATAGAAATGATTGCCCTATCTTTTTGAGTTTGACGTTATCTGCGGCTTTATTCATACCGACAGTACAGCCGATAGCAGCCGGATTCTGCTTGGAAAGAGTATCGAAACGGCTCTTAGAATAGTCCTGAACATCGTCGTTTGTAGGGAACATATACAAAACACCCTGCGGATAATGTCCGTATATCATTCCGTGAATCGTGGGTAAAATACCCATACATTCCGAGAATCCTAATCCGGTTGCTTTCATACAGCATTTACGTTTTGCAGGCGATGACATAGGTCGTATGATGTATTCGTGGTCTTTGAAAGTGAATAAGCCTGACCCTAACCTGATATGTTTTTTAGCCGCCCAATATGCAGGATTGACCGACAATGCGGCAAGTTCAGCTTTTTGTTCCGGCGTGTACTCTTTTTGAATAACAGCCATATCAGAAACCCCAAGATTCCTCTATCGCCTCGCAATCATTCATCGGTAGTTCTCCTAAATTATTTGGCGTATCAAACGGCACTCCCCCGCTATTCCACGTTACCCCGCCCGTTATCGTTCCGGTCAATGTCGCCGTTCCTGTACTTACGGGATTGCCTGTGCCCTCGTCAAAATTGAATGCCAATCCTGCTCCCGCGTCCGCTTCGTCATATTTCTTGCCTATGCCGTTATTGTAGATTGTGCTGACTTGCTCCTGCGTCAAGGCAATGCCTTTGTAAATACGAAGGTCGTCGAGAGAGCCAGAAAAATACCCTGAATAATCAAATCCAATTAGCCAATCATAAGGATTTGTGTCAAGCGAACCAACACCAGAAACATCCGTTCCCGTCCCAATGGCATTTCCGTTTACAAATGGAACACATACACCAGATGAATCATAAGAAAATGCGATATGCGTAAACGATACCGGATTACATAACGGCTGAATAATTGCTGTTCCAAGTGTCCCGGAAAGATTCAACCTGCATCTTGTCGAACTAAAATCAATGTTAAGTATCCCATCAACTGAAATTATTGGTATAACACCTGTACCTGTTTTCTTCGCCCAAAAACAAATACTAAAATCACCTGTTCCGAAATTCAATGTCGCATCGTTTGCTACGGTTACAATGCCATCCACGCCGTCGAATGTTAAATAATTATCTGCTATGAATCACCTCGCCAGTAACTGTCTCTCTCTCTTCAACCACCCCATTTACAATATCGCCAACAAGTGTGATGTACTCACTCATTCCAGACTCGGTATTATCGTCATTATCGGCATAAACCATAACAACATTACAAACAATACAGACAGAAATGCAAGAAAAATCTTTTATTTGAACGACATGCCGGAAACAAAGCGTTTATTATCTTCTTCTACGTCTTCATATCTCGCTTTGCCGAAAGTTTTCATGGCTTCGATTTGCTTTTTGATTTCTTCGGGCGTGGGGTCTGATTTGCAGACGCTATTAGATATGTGTTTTTTTCGAGGAACAGGTTTACGGTCTTTTTTCTGATAATTCGCCTTATACCACGCTCTTGCCCTTTTACAATGACATTGTTTGCAATATGAACATAATCCTTTTCCCGCCCTATTGAAGAACTTTTTAGTGGCAGGATAGATACAGGAGCAATCCTTACACTTCTTAGTTGGAAATTCACTCATTATGCCACAGTACAACTTCTCCCGTCTCTAAAGAATAAAGGTCGTATCCTTGTGCGAATATATTTGAGGCTAATCGTAAAGGACTTGGAACTTCTATTTTGCTCAATGCCGTCAACAGTCGAGAATGACTCGGCACTTGCAGTCCGTGAACTAATGCGCGATTTACGGCCTCACTGCAAATATCGCAACTCTTTTCGTTGATTCTGAACGGCAGGAAGAATGATGCTATTGTTAATTTGCCGTACCTGATATTCTGTGATGCCTGAAATAAAGCGTAGTTATACATTGACTCATATTCGCTGTCTGTGAGTTCAATGTTAAAGTAATTCCAGCGAGCAGGTGTTGTTAAAACGCGCGAGGCAGGGCGCATTGCAACGCCGTTGACTTTATCTCTAAGCGTAGAAGTGTAGCACTGGCCGCACGCTTTTATCGGTTTATTTGTTTTGGCGTAAACCATAAGAGGCGTTTCGTATTGATAGCGGCCTTGTTCGTCAGGAAACCATAATTCCGCATGACTGCATCGCAACGCAGGGTTAATATGTCCGCCGACTTCTTTCTGCCATGTCCAACGATAAAGCCAAGTGTGAATATCAATCGCGTTATCTAAGTATGAGCCGTCTCTGTTTTTTGGAAGATATAGAAGGACTCTAATTGATTTATTCATTTCAATTCCTCATTTTTTTTAACTTTGTTTCGAGTATATCAGCAAGTTCGATGTATTCAGGAGATAAATCCGGCCTTCCTGTTGTAGCAGACGCAACCCGCAGAGCAACCTTGCATAAACTTGCGTCCTCATACGTCAACCTTATAAGTTCTTCGCTCACCTTGCTCTCCTACAACAACAGCATTGCCGTCGCTACCGCCGTCGCTAATGTTTCCCAAAATCCAGCCGATTCCGATTTTACCTCGCCCTTGTTCAAATCAACAGTTATATTTTTTCCTAACGCAAAGTAATCGGGACTATTCACCTCGGCAACAATCAGGCCGTTAGGGTCTTTGTATGTGATATGGTCGGCCTTAAACGAAGCGCAGCCGGATATAAATAACATCAAGGCGACACAACTAAGCGATTGATATTTGTTCATGCGTTCTCCTTTCGCCTTTCGGCATTAAATTATTTAAGCCTCATATAATCCCACTGCCGCCATAATCGGCCAACGAGGCCGAGCTATTTAACAACTATCGACGGAAATGTAAAAAGCCATCGAAACACATTTTCGCGCCTGTAGCAGTCCCAGAATATCGCATCTATTTCAACCAAAGCATGGTCAAACTCTTGGCCGCTAATCTGCGTCATTGCTTGCTGATATTCCATCGAAGCAGGCTGCATGTTTGTTGTTTGTTCAAGCCGTATAAGCAGACTATCGAGTGTTTTTATCTGTGCTGTTTTTGTGTATCGGCTTTGGGTAAACACATAGCGGGCTTGTTCTTGAGAAATACCCATTACTGCTTCTTTGTATTGTTTGAGGTATTGCAATTTTAACTCCGGCGTACTGGCATCGTCCGCAAGCCTGACACACTGCCCGATGTCTCGGTTGTAGGAGTAGGCTGAATAACACCCTTGAACGCAACTAATCAAAAACAATACCACCACTAAAATAATCCCAACTAACTCTTTCATTCTTTCGCCTTTCGGTATTAAATTATTTTCTTGTTCGTCTTGCATATTCAGCCATAAGAATACAATCCGCGATAGCGTGTGTTATTTTCCTATCCGGCCAGAGTTGTTGCGCCTTCGCTTTTGTTTGATTCTTATGTTGCGTTTTCGTCATCCCTTTTTCGGACAGACACCCTAATTCTTTTTGCCATTTTTGAGGAGTTACTTTCTCATAAGGAATTTTCAATGACGTAATCACTCCACGCAAAAAACCACAGTTATCTCCAAATGAAAATACCGAACACACGCCTTGCTTTGGCATTGAATGGACATTCTCAATGATAGCCAATATCGGAACTTCACATCGAGCAAGCCATTCTGCCAAAGTTTCGGCAATCTCATGCTCTGTTAATGTTGAAAGAGCAACCACATCACAAATTATGCCTGAAGAATCCATCAAACACATACCACCATTTGCGCCGGGGTCAATTCCAATAATAATAATACACCTCCATAGTAATATATCTTTTTTTTATAAGCCTGTTTTCAACATTCATTTATTCTCCTTCACCTTTTTCTTCATCTTTTCGAAATTGCCGCCGAAAAGTTCATTCAACTCATTTGGAACTGCGGCCTTTTCGTTTTGCTTATGCCCTGCCGTGCAATACTCGGCAGTATCGGAAATATATAAATCACATACTTTGCACTTTTTCATTTTGCTCCTTTCGCATTTCTTCAATAGCCATATCGAACTCATTAGTCTCAATTCCATCGGCAGCATTAAACTGTGCAATATCTTCATCAGTTAAAAACACCGCCCCTGTTTCTTCTACTTTCGCGGCAGTAGCGACAGGCAGCGAGGATGCCCCGTCGTCAAGGGCGGCGATTACTTCTTTTCGTTTTTGAACATCTTCTTCCTGCTTTTGACGCTTAACTTTCTGCCTTGCGACATCGAACTCATGTCGCATGTGGTTAGCCTCGTGAACATCACATTCCACAACGATAGTATTCTCAATGTTATGTTCGATGATATATGTGTGAGCAATACGGCTTAATAATTCAACAGGGTGGTCAACAGTTGTCGGGTCAATGATAACCGGTTTTATTGAGCCGTTCTTTGTGTCGAAATACCATACTTTGTAATCTGGAATAGGAATAGCTTTTTTTATCTTTTTAGGTATTAAATTATATGCCTCTTTGCGGAAAGCCGCCATCTTTGGCTCTTTGAAGTCGTGATTCATCTTAACGTTTTCTGCGGCAATCTTAGCAATCTGCCAGTCAAACGGATAAAGAGCCTTGCACCAAAGCTGTAACAATGCTTCTTCCGGTGTCCAATCAGACCACAGTTTCGATAAGACGTTTTCGACGAATTGTTTTGCCTCAGAGTATAGCATTATTAGACTTTCGTAAATTGGTTCTTATTTCTGAAAGAGTTATTTGTTTTACCAAACATCCGTCTTTGAATACTGTATGCAATAAACCCTCTTGTTCCTCTTCAAAAGAAACACATTCAGACATAGAGCCGTCCGTATTGACTCTAAGCAACCCTTTGGCTGACTTTTTAATTCCGCTATCGGTCTTAGGGTCTTTGAATATATTAACCGGACAACCATCAACTATGCCAAATGTTGCTTTCATCGCAAAACCAAACGTATCTCTTGTGTTATATTGATAGGTGTAACTGCCTACTCCCAAAACAATGTTTGTTGACGCATATCCCTTATTCTCTAATCCTTCGCAAATAGCCTTACATCTGTCCAGCGTAATACTGTCGCCATAAATCAGACCGATATGCGAATTTAATTGCAGATATCCTTTTGAATTTAATGTTCCTCCAAAAATCTCATACAAAATTTGTATCGCGCCCTTGCGTTGTGGAGAATCAAATTCTGCATTGGGGTCGCCACAAATAATTTTAATGGGGTCGCCGGAATCTGGGCGGATAACAGCCTTGCCGTCTCTCGACATGATTTCGGTTTTAAGTTTGGGAAGATATTCCGTTAAAACTTTCCAGAAATCCCATGTGTCCGACACTATGGAAACAATGCCTTTTGGATAAATCTGCGTAACCAGTCTCCTAAACGTCTCTATTTCTTCTTCGGGCTTTCCTAAAGACATGACTGAATGTTCTGTTGCGGGAACAGAGCCGCCTATCAGTTCGTTTTCTGCGTCTGCGTAATAATACTCTTCAAGAAAGTCGATTGCGGGAATTGTATCTGTGCCCGTAAAAGATAAAAGATGTCCTGCGCCGGACATACAACCAGCCTCAATACCAATCATGCCTCTCATAGAAAAATCGTGTGCTTGCCATTGCACAAATTCGGGAATATCGGAAGTTCGTTCCGCCCAACAATCAAGTATTTCTCTATACCTGTTCGCTATTGTGGCCGATGTCATCATTCCCCATAAAACAGCGGAAAGCAATGTTTCAAAAAAATTAGTCAACCAAAAAAAATCAGGGTGTGTGTTTTTTATGGTCAGGCAAGCAACTCTCATATTACACAATGTTCCTTCGTCAAGCGATTTTATTTCAATAGGCAGATAGCCAAGTTTGTGCAACGCCTCAATGTGTTCCATAGACACGGCATCCTTACCAAGCGAGGCATCAAGCCTGCGCTTATAATTCGATATGGCCTCTTTTCTGGATTTATAAAAGAAATTTTTGTTAAATTGCATTATAAGATATTCTTTTATGAAATACTGAATCCCAAAAACAACTATTTTGTCTATTTCTGGTATCCTGCTTCCACGCGGAGTAAAGTTAGAATAAACAAACGTTGTGCCTTCTGGGTATTGCCTCCGATGGTCTGTCTTGTAAAAATCACTGTACGCTATCGGTTGAATCTTCATTTCAAATTCTCCTTTCTTAGCGGCAGCATCTCAACATCCGCCGTTTCGTTATATTCAAAAAGGTTCGTAGTATATATTTTATCAATAACGGTTCGCAGTTGTTCTGTTCCGTTACAAAAAATGCCATGTGACACATATAGAAAAATTTTGCCACAATTTAATTTTCTTAGTTCTGTGGCAATCTCAAAAAATGTTCTGCCGCCTGCACAAATATCGTCAACTATATAGCAATCCTTTCCATTAAGGTCGTGTGCGTGAACTTTAATACCAACAATACTTCCTGTTTTTGACTCTCTTGTTTTAGAACAAAATACCATATCGTTCACACCAAGAATGGCCGCTATCTTATGTGTTCTTTTCTCCGCTCCGGCATCTGGCGAAACAAGACAGTAGTTGGTCGCTCCCCTTATGAGTTCTTTATATATTCCAGACTGGTCGAAATCAAATGAGTTATTTATAAGCGCCATAGAAACAGGAGAGTGCGGGTCAAGCACATGTACTTTGTCATAATTCATAGAGTTGATAATGTCTGCAAAAACAACAATAGAAAGTGGTTGCCCAAGATATGCCACTTTATCTTGTCGGGCATAAGGAATGTAGGGCATAACAAGCTCGATGCGTTTTATTCCAAGCCTCCTCAAGGCATTTGTCGCCAAACAAAGTTCCATAATAGCCAAACTACTGTGAAGCCTTGATTCAATTATTACGTCGCCACTGAACGATTCCGAAAGTTCAACGTGGGGCATAATCTCACCACCTGACAACAATATATATTCGTATTTGATTGTTTCTTCCGGCAATACATCTTCAAAAACATTAGAGAGTCTTAAAAACATCATTTTTCCTCCTTCAAATTCGCAAGTATTTCAGACATTGATTTACCGCTGCCCGTAGGCCTTTTCCAGATATTCTTCGCCAACTTTAACCTCCGCATTATAGATGGTATTGCTCTTTTATTCATAGGCTGTCCAGTTCGCCATAGCCAACACTGCCCTAAACAATAATCATACATATCGGATGCGTCTTGTGTAGAAATCCCCACAATGGGGCATTGCGCCAAAAAATCTTCGAGAACAGGTTCGTTGTTATCCATAAATCCCTTTTATTTACTTTATAAACCGCGTCCCTAAAGTCTTATCCACAGACTCTATCACACCCGCAAGTTGCTTTTCAATAATTCTATCTTTCTGGGAAAGTAAATACTGTTGAAAAAACAATAAATACTTTGTCAGAAAGAAAAGTAGCGAACTTTTGTCGAAAAATAAGCACACTCTTTGTTTTAATTAGCGAGGTTTGGTTACGCGAGCTAATTCTTGCTGGTTGAGAAAAATAAGTTTTTTGAAACTCCGTTATCACTAACAATCCTTAAGTAGAAAAGCTGCCCCCAAAACTTGGAAAAGGGGCAGCTTTATAATCGCAACGGTGCGTTGCGTTTTTCGTACTCATAGTTCCAAGTTTTAGGAACTGAAAACAAAATAACATACTTTTATTTAATGTCAACATAAAAATAAAAATTATTTAAACTTTTTTATTCCCATTACAAGTATTTACGTTATAGTATGTACTGAAAACCTATTCGAGCAGATTCAAGACCGAACAGGTGGGCGGACACAAAACCGCCCTTTTTATTTTTAAGATTTTCCTTGCAATCACAAAACTCTGTGGTAAAGTACAGTTGTTATGACGCTAACAACAATGAAAACAACGCCCGGCGCGGAGTGCCTGTATTCCCCCCTTTACAGGAGCGTCCTCCCCGCGCCGGGCTTATTACTAAAAGGAGAAATGAATGCTAAAATCCGAAATGTTAGACCTGATTATCGACGCTGCAATGAGATGCGAAAACGCCGAATTGCACGATACCGCCGCAGAATTGAGACTCGTCGCAAAGGAACTGCATTCCCGCGTAGTGCTGGAAAGCGGTCAGGGAAGGATAATAAAAGCCGAACTTTACGCCGAACACGACCAGCCCTGCAATTGAGCAAGCTGCTGCTCATGGAGAGAAATCGACGCACAGTTTAAAGAAATGGAGACTGAATAAAAGGAATGGCAAAATACGCACTGCATAGCTGGTCTGGCAAATACCCCGAAATCCTCGACGAAAGAGAAATTGGCGGAGAAGTTCAGCATTTAATGAAAGTCGAAATCTATCAGGGAGACAACGAAAGTCATTGGTTTTGCAGCTGCGATGAATGCGAAACGTCATTATACCCAAAACGTATTTTTGAAATTTGCTATCCTGCCTGTGTGCACATAAAACAAATAGAAAGACCAAAATAAAGTCTCGATTCCCACGAAACTAAGTGTCCAATTTCAAAAAAAATAAAATAATTTTTTGCTACTTTAATCATTATAATCACTACACTTAGGATAACTCCTACTAAATCACTTCGCTGGTCAAAACGAAAAAACAGCCGTATGGAACTACATACGCGCCATCGTTCTCTAAACACGGACAAATACGTGGAGATAACCATAAACCGCGCGCTCAAAACTTCACAAAAACGTGTTAGCTAATTCAAACTGCACAGTATATGGGAAAAGAGACAATGCTCTGGATGAAAATAGTCGTAAATCTCCAACCCGGACTATATGGAAAAAGTAGAGCAAATTACTCGCTAATCTAAAAACTGGAACATATGTAAAAGCGGGTAGTCTCTCACAACGCATGTGGCCGTGTTGGGGGTGATAGGGGGTCTTTCAGGGATTATCGGACGATGGTTCAGTCTGCGCCGATTGTAGTGGTTGTGCAGGCTCTTGTTGCGGTTCTTTGGGCTGGCTTTCGGGCTGGTTTACTCTCTCTTTTGTTAGCCTATTGATGTAATACCATTCTCTCTTTTCAGTATCCCATTTACGGAGTGTGCTCCTCCAGTTATCCTTTGGTTGTGGTTGGTCTGTACTATCTGTACTATCTGTAACGATTGTAGTATCTGTAGCAGCATCGCAGGATTGCGCAGGATTGACAAACTCGGCCTCGTTGGTAGTTTGGCTGCCCCCAAGTAACGCCTTAACGCCGCTTGCAGCAATCTGTCGGGCATAGTCTTTAATAGTGCTATCGACTATGACGACCTGATGATTATCGTTGATATTTACGTTCTCACTATATCCGCCAATGGTCTTGCCAATGAACGCGATATTCTGCGTGGCTGTCGCTAAATCGCCCTTTTCTTCTGCCAAAGCGGCTAATCGCCTATGTTCTGACTGCAACCAGTCCACTGAATAATCTGTGCGGATTGCTTGTCTTTGCTGTAACTTGTTCAGATATTTGAGTACGAGTGGTGTTTCTGTAATGAGCCTACCTTTTTTTGCAATAGTGGATTCACTATAACCTATTGACTGCAAGGCCTTTGGAATTGAGAAGGCATTCTGCACCAATGCGGTCGCTATTGATAATGCTTTCGCCTCTTTTACGTTTGATGCCACTGAATTGTTACCTATTACTACTTATTCGCTACCATTTTCTACCGTTACAACCGTTAAATATACTACAATGCTACCTTTTGCGTACACTTTGTCAATATATTTATATAAGGTGTGTGAAAAGTGGTTGTAAAGACTTTGTTCGCTTGATGTTATATGATATACTTTTATCAGTGGTTGAGGACAAATGAAGGGGTAATTTATATGCCCACTACAATAATGGTCGATGGATTTTTGAGGAGTTGCGTTAATAAGAGGGTTTACAATGTTTTGGTTAACATTTAAGCGGGCATTTTGGATTTGGGTTTATTTTCAGCTTATTCTTAATGGATAAGAGAATAGGGGGATTTATGACAATTACCGACTATTTCTGGTGCTTTTTACCTGCTATTACAGCATTTGTGATTTTGTGTTGGAAAGTTAAAGTTACTGTTTGGGACAGGATAAGAGATTGTTTATAAGGTAGATAGAATGAAATATATATTACCTTTTGGAATGACAACAAAAGTTGCTTCTGAGCTTGTTAAAAAAGAGTTTAAAAAGCGATATGGTATTAGTTATGGCGAATGGTGTTTGCGGCATAAAGACAACGCTATACTGGCAGTTAATTTAATGGACAGTGAGATATGTCTAACTATTTGCGGAGTATTACCGCCCGAAGTACGAAAAAGCATAATGACGGTAAATCAATTTGAACAAACCGTCAAAGATGGTAACTACGGCGCGGCATTGGCCGATTTAAAACAAAGTTTATGCTTTTGGCAAAAAGGTGGATATTAAAATGACACTATCAGAACGAAATAAGGCCATAAATCAATACATCAGGCACGAGATACCCTTTGCGGCATTTATTTTCAGAGCTATTCCACAATTATAGCCGTGAAAAGAAAAGGCAAGGTTTATCTTGATAACAATAAATGGGATTACTCGCGCACTACTGGCAAATACCGTAACCAGTTTTTAGGGGAAAGCAAAAAAGAGACAGAGCGCAAAATAAAAAGCGGGGAATATCAGCTTGTAAACTTGAACGAATAACCGCCTTTTATACCGGCGCGTCATCCCCTACGCGCCGGACTAATTAGCGGTTAAGGATTAGAAAGAGAGGAAATTGGAAAATGAGTAAGAAGAATTGGACAAGGCATTTTGCAAAGTTTGTATACGATTATATGCAGCATGAGATTGAGACGGTGCGCGGAACAGATGCCAACACAATCACGGATGATTTGGATATTTATTTACAGCAAGCAATCGACAGTTATGAAAGTCAAAACAATGTGACGATAGTATTTGTTAAGAACGATGAAAAGGGGGTGGCAAAATGAGTTTTCCGGCAGAAAAGCATAAGCGCAGCATTTGTGGAAGCAGTATCAGGGAAAGCGGATTTCATTACTCGGCGTGGTATGAGATAAAAGGCGAATTTCAGCATATATTTTGCCATATTAGACAGATGTACTCAATTATGCAAAAACAGAACGGCGATTATATGGCGTCGAGGGAAGTCGTAAATTTACATTCCTGCTTAGACGCTGATTTCTACTTTCCAATTACAGAAGCAGAGGGGAAATAATGAGTTTCGAAACATTTATTGTCAATGAGAATGGCAAAAAGAATAAGGGCGGTCGTATTATTTGCGGCGTTTGTGGCTGGCAAGGCGGCGTTAAATACTCCAAAAACAATAGGGGTAACGACATTTATAAATGGACAGCAAGAAAGACTTGTCCAAAATGCAAAAGTACCGAAAAAGTATCAAGAATGACAGGTGAAGTTTTACAACAAACATTAAATAAGGGGAAACAAAATGCAGCTTTATGAGAAATTCAGACCACGTTCTTTCGATGAAATTGTTGGACAAGACAAGGCAGTAAAACAGCTAAAAAGGCTTGCCGAAAGCGGGTTAAAAGGCCGTGCATATTGGATTAGTGGGATATCCGGCAGTGGCAAGACGACAACAGCACGGATAATTGCCAATATGTGCGCCGATGATTCCTTCATTGTCGAATATGACAGCGCGGATAATATAGGAAAATCGGATTTGGATGATATTTGCAGGTCGATGATGTATACTGCGCCGGGGAAGGGTGGTCGGGCATTTATCATCAATGAGTCGCACGGCCTTAAAAAACATATCATCAGAGAATTGTTAGGGATATTAGAACGTATCCCGCGTCATTGTGTTTTCATATTTACAACCACCAAAGAAGGGCACGACAAACTATTCGATGACAACAGTGAGGAAAGTCCGTTTCTATCGCGCTGTATTGAAATTCAATTGACGAATCAGGGACTTGCAAAATCTTTTGGCGCATTGTGCAAAAAGATTGCAGAGCAAGAGAATTTAGACGGCAAGCCTCTTGAGCAATATGTCCGGCTCGCGCAGGATTGTAAGAACAATTGCAGACAAATGCTACAGAAGATAGAATCTGGCTACATGCTATCTTGAGTTTATGCTGATTATGCCGATTATGTCGAGTCCGATAATAAAATCTGCACAATTTCGCGTAAAATGTGAAAATAATGGCTGAAAAATTTGGCGTTTGGCAAAATATGATGTATACTTTAATTGTGAGGATGGACAATAAAACAAAACAAAAGGAAGGCAAAATGAAAAAGAAAAATGGCGGATTATCACTTAATTTTATTTGGAAGTTGCGTCTAAAGCTGCGGGCTGAAGGCAGTAAGCTGTGTGCTGAAGGCAGTAAGCTGTGGGCTGAAGGCAATAAGCTGTGGGCTGAAGCCAATAAGCTGTGGGCTGAAGGCAATAAGCTGTGTGCTGAAGGCAGTAAGCTGTGTGCTGAAGGCAGTAAGCTGTGGGCTGAAGGCAATAAGCTGTGTGCTGAAGGCAGTAAGCTGTGGGCTGAAGGCAATAAGCTGTGGGCTGAAGCTATTCTTGAAGTTTATGGGAATATCAAGATGGAATGGGAAAACTATAATGTGGAAAAAAAAGATTACGAATGTCATTTGGAAACAGGTGAAATTTTTAAGCCGTAACAAATTTCCTCCCTCCTCTGGGCGGGCTTTTACAGCCGCCCTATAATTTAATACTGATATTGCAGTGAGCGTAAACACTGCGAATGAGCAAGGGTCATGGAGCGACCTTTGCTTTTTTAGTGCAGCTTGGGGATGTAATATGATTGAAACTTTAACCACAAAACAAGAGCAACAGCTTATTGAATTTAGAGATGAATGTTTATCTATAGGACTTTCAACATCACCGCTTGATAAAACTGAACACCGAAACAATATAGATTATATCTATAAAACATTTTTGAGAATTGATAAACATCCCCACATTTGGTATTGCGATAGTCCTCTTATGTATAATCTGGTAATCAATACTGTAGATAACTTGCAGGATAACTTGCGGGCTAACTTGCAGGATAACTTGCGGGCTAACTTGTGGGCTAACTTGCGGGATAACTTGTGGGCTAACTTGCGGGCTAACTTGCAGGATAACTTGCGGGCTAACTTGTGGGCTAACTTGCAGGATAACTTGTGGGCTAACTTGCGGGCTAACTTGCAGGCTAACTTGCGGGCTAACTTGTGGGCTAACTTGCGGGCTAACTTGCAGGATAACTTGCGGGCTGACGTG
>Ga0265297_10002162_pt1 | contig 41470 bp, 26 predicted proteins | sample Munlanlwell13791_FD_192502 | JGI IMG/M metagenome (GOLD analysis project Ga0265297, IMG submission 192502) | Leachate microbial communities from a municipal landfill in Southern Ontario, Canada - Leachate well 137-91 | ecosystem: Engineered > Solid waste > Landfill > Unclassified | place... | reverse complement strand
GGACGGCTACTGTGCAACAGAATACGGCCGTAAGCAGCGCAATTGCTAAGGTTCTGCGGAACATTTCGAGCCTCCAGGCCTGTGGGGCCGATGAAAACGATACGAAACCGGCTGCCAGCCTACTTCCGGACAAACTCCACCTCGGTGATTCCGAGCCTGGTCTGATCGTCGATCTCCCAGTTCGGAACAGAGTCCGCGCCATCTATAAAGGCGTTGAGCGCGGCTATCTGGGCAGAGGTCAGATCTTCCTGGTTTCCACGCGCCGGATCGGTGGCAACGTATATTGTCTGAGACTCGTCGATGTAGTAGGCCCGCCTGCCGGTAGAAGTCGAAACCGGGACGGCCATGTACACAAACTTGACGGCGTCGTCCTTGTCCGGGGCGGAGCTGTTGGAGAAGTAGCGGTACTTGTAGCCGCCCTTTGGAGAGATCTGCTTGAAGTAAGGAGAGAAGTCCTTTGTCCCGCTGCCCCAGTAATCCTGGGTCGGCCTTGTCTGGCTGTATGCAACAGCACAAGAGCCGAACGTTTTGCAGGTAACCAATGCCGCAACTTGGCTTGATGACCTTCTGGCGCCGATCATATTCGGAATAGCGATGGCGGCCATAATCGGCGCAACCGCAGTAAATCCCTCGGGACCCGTGGAGAACAGCCTGCCGCCCTCGGGAGTGATCGAGCCGCACATCACCATAGGGATGGCGTACTGCTCGACAAGGTCAGACGCGGGCATCAGTGCAGCGATATCCGCACCTCCCCTGCCCATATGCGTGATCCCTTCCGCAAGGAGTGGGTAGTACTGCCGCGCAATGCTGCGAAGGTTGATGAATGTCAGCACCTGCGGCTGACGGGTCAGCATCGGGGGAACCGTTGCGGCGAAGTCTTCGTTCGTCGGCAACGCTGCAGCCTTGCTGGTCAACTGGTTCTTCAGCGTCAGGACAGGCCCGTACAGCAGCCAGCCTTCCTTTACAGCAAAGGCCATCGTGCCGATCTCACGCGGAAGGTCGAGGAAATCTCTTTTTCTCGGCCTGTAGGGGAACACGGTCGCTCCGCCGAACTCCATCGGATCTCCCAGGACCTCGTTCTCAACCATCGCCAGGTTCCGGAACCAATCCAAGGCGGCCGCGGCGTCCTTCAACTGGACGGCGATCATGCCTGTCGGAATGCTGCCCCGCGCAATCACGCCAAGCGAGAACTCGGGGCCAAGAAGCGGGATGATGCCATTCTCGACATCGACGCCCTTTGCCTTGAGGGCTTCCAATTCACGGCTTGCGCCCAGTTGCGAGATAAGTTCCAGGATGCGCGCGGGTGCGAGGTTCGCGCAGAGATAACCTGCCGTGTCAGCCGGGAACAGCGCAGCGGATACGGCCGTGCAAGGGGAGTTGGCGGGGAAGAAGTCCACCGGGAAAGGCCATTGCTTGCCGCCGAGGCTGACGTATAGCTCGTCCTCGACCGCCAGCTTGTTGAAAGTCATACCGTAGGTGAGCGTCGCGTTTTCAAAGCTCAGCACGTTCCGGGCGCCGAGTTCACGGTCCATATCCGAGCGGAAATCCTGGTAGTTGCGCAGAAGGCTGCCGAAGGAGAAGTAGCCACGGATATCCTTGGCAGAAACCGTCGCATAGCTGTTGCGGAATGCGGGCAGGTTGAGCAGGCTCGCAGCGGGTGGCGCGGCCAGTGCGTCAAGCATCCAGGTCATCGAGTGCATGCCGAACGAGATGAAGGCGAACCCGCCGGAGACGCAGAACCAGGGCACTTCGTTCTCTTTCGGATCCATATTGTCGAGGATACCGTACAGGGACGAGCCCTTGTATTCTGTCGTCTTCACTGCCAGCAGGCCGCTTGGCAGGATCTCGTTGACTAACTTCGATACAATTTCCTCGACGATTGCCGCGGCCTCGGCGTTCTTGCCTTCGGCTATGCGGAACCCGGCAACTATGATTGGCATATCGCCCGCGACAGCAGGGATTGCCAGCGCCGAACTGCCCGTGAAAGCGGAGGCAATGCGTGGCTTCATCTCCGAGAACATCTTCGATATCTTCTCGAAATCAATGGGTGGGTTATCCTCGGCAATAAACGCGGCGTCGAGTTGGTCGTTGATCACCTTCCAGAGGTTGCCTTCGGACATCAGTCTTGAAAAGGCAAGCTCATCCCCACGGGCCATTGTCCCTGCGAGGTCGGCAGCCTCGATGTACAGAAACGTTTCGGCAGGCAGGTACTTGGCCAGCGAGTCCGCAGCGGGCTCGTCAGCTTTTGGGATGCTGAGCGTGCAACAGAAAACGGCCGTAAGCAGCGCGATGGCGAGAGTCCTGCGGAACATGGAATATGCCTCCCGGCCCAGCAAAGGGGCCCGTGAAAGACCGGTCGTCTTAGCTCTTCGCGGACGACCAAGATTACCACCTTCCTGCTAATTGCGCAGGAAGTCGAGGTCAGCGATGACTATCTTGCTGCCGGTCTTGTCGCCCCAGTTGATGTCGGCTTCCTTCAGTTCCTGGAGCGCCTTGAGCTGCTCCACAGTCCTCGGATAGGCCTCAAAGAATGTGCCTGTTTCGTCCATGTAGAATACCCGTCGCCCGATAGCGGCACCGACAGGAACCGCGATATACACGAACTCCGTTGCCTCGGCAATACCATTGCCGTTGGTGTCGTTGGAGAAGTACGAGAGGGAATACCCCGGGTGAGGGTTGTTGTCTGCAAAATAGGGCTTGAAGTCGGTTGCACCGTTTTCCCAGTAGGCTGCCTTATCCAGCAACTGGGCCGCAGCAGCGGATCCGAAACTTCTGACAGCCATTATGACTGCATATTCGGCCGCATGTTTTCGAGCCCTGATCGTACTCGGGATCGCCCTTAACGCTGCCAAGGGGAATGTGCCACAGATGACCGCCGGGCTCGTGGCGAAGAGGCGTGCGTCACCGCTGGTGATCTTGAGGCACATCGCAATTGGCACCGCGAGTTCCTGGACTCGCTCAACGGTGGGCAAGTTCATTGTGATCTGTGCCGCCTCCCGGCCCTGCCGCGCCAGTTGATTGATCAGCATGTCATAGTAGGCGCACGCGAGGACGCGCAGGTTGACGAAAAGGGCGGTCTGCGGCTGCTTCTTAAGCATTTGGGGCATCGTGGCGGCGTAGTCGGCATTGGTTGTGAGGCCAGCGCCCTCCTTTGCGCCGATCATGCTCTTGAGCGTAAGTATGGGGCCGAAGAGCAGCCACTTATCTTTCACGGCAATTGCCATAGCACCGAAGATCTCAGGGATGTCAGTGCCCAGACAGGGGATAAGCAGAGCCCCCTTGTAATCGCTGGGCTCGCCAAAAGCATCCGGCAGACCTGCGGCCAGACCGCGGACCCACTCCGTTACTTTTGCCGGATCTCTCATCTCGATGGCAAAGGCTCCCGTCGGAATTATTCCGCGGGCGATGAGGCCGAAGCCCACCTCGGGGCCCAGCAGTGGCAGAAGGTCAGCCTCGGCGTCGAAGCCCTTATCTTTGAGCGCATCTGTGCTGAGGTTGATGAAGGGGCCTCCACGGGCGGCTTCGAACAGCTTGGCTATTGACATGTTCTGGCAGATGAAGGCCGCTGTATCCTCGGGGAAAAGGGCCGCGGAAGAACCGGTGCAGGGCGCCTCGGACAGCAGGAAATCCAGCGGGAGCGGCCACGTGCCGCCGTTGAGATCGGCAAGCAGTTCGTCCTCGACCGACAGCCCCTTGAACGACATGCCGTACAGCAGCGTGCCGTTCTCGATGCTCGGGATTTTCTCGCCAAGAAAATCTGCCAAACCTCCGCGCAGATCGGGGAACTGCTGGAACGTGCTGCCCAGGGAAAAATAGCAGAACAGGTCCGTGAATGGCGTTGCAGAGTATCCCTTGCGGAATGGGGCGAAATCGAGGAGAGACTTCTCCGGAGGCTGCGCCAGCATGTCGACGATCCGGCAAATTGCCTCCTTGCCGATCGACATATAGACAAAGCCGTTGCTCTCGAAGAACCAAGGGCAATCGTCCTCCTGACGGTCTTCGTCCAGAATGGAATTGAGGGAGAGACCCTTGTATTCAAGGCTACCGAGGCTAAAGAACCCGGGAGCCATTATGTCCTCAGAGAACTTCTTCAGAAACAGAGCCAGCGCAGCTTTAGCCGATTCGTCGCGGCCGTCTTTTGCCCGAAAAGCCACCACCACGATAGGCATTTCGTCTCTGAACATCGGTATGGCCAACTCGATCCTCCCGGTGAATGCATCGGACAGGGGATCTCTCATTTCGTCGATCATCGTGAGTATCTTGTCGAAATCGATATGTGGTTCGCCGCCTCCGGCCATCCCCTCGTTGAGCGCGTCCGCCGCCGCCTGCAGGAGGTTGCCTTCCTCGATGAACTTGTACACCGCCAATTCCCTGCCACGCGCAAGGGTTCCACCGAGGTCGGCCAACTGGGCATAGAATATCGTGTTCGCTGGCATGTACTTAGCCAGGAGGTCGGCAGGTGGCTCGTCGGCGCGGGGGACGCTGACGGTCAGGCAAAAGGCTGCTGCAAGAAGGACAATCGTGAATAACCTGCGGCAAGGCATATTTACTCCCTTTGGTGCAGAACTATATTATTGAGGTTTTGCGTGCCATTCAACGAATTGGATAGGAACAGCCGAACCGAAGAGCGAGACGGACTTAACATCGATACTCAGGATGAAGAGGATAGAAGAACAGCAGGTAGAGCCTTGCGAGGCCCTTCGAGCCAAGACATTTCACATCGATGTTCAGGATGTGGGCGTTCCGCCGTCTGGCGTCCGGCGTCCGGCGTCCGGGGCTTTCAGGCTAAAGACGAAAGACGAAAGACTAAGGACGGGCGGCCGAACGGAGAGAGGGGCCGCCACAATCTCGGTGTTAATTTGTTTTCTCGGACACGCCGCCTACACTTGCAGCCAATCAAATGGCTATGAACAACATTGAACCTCAGTCCAAGTGTCCAATCGATGGCTGCAGCCTGCGCCCGGCGACATGCGCGGACATCCCCGCAATGTTCGATCTGGATCGCCTGCATATGAAGCCCGCTGTTGACAGAAACTATCCCGGCCAGTGGGATGACGATGTCGCCAATACGATAATCGCCGAGAATCTCGAACGCGCGCAGGTGGTCGAGGTCAATGGGCAGATTGTGGCCTTCTACTACTGGTGGATCGAAGAGCCCGACATCGCGGTTCTCCATTCCATCCAGGTCGCCGCGAGCCTTCAGCGCAAGGGCCTTGGCACCTGGCTCATAGGTCACTTCGAGGCCGAGGCCAGGAATATGGGTGCACGGAAGGTCGGCCTTGCCGTGTTCGATGACAACCGCGCCATTTCGCTGTACCGGAGGCTCGGGTATAAGGTGACCGGAACAGATGGGCCCCATGCGGTAGAGATGGAAAAGAATTTGTAGGCGCTGAGAAGGAAGCCACGGAGCCTTAACATCGATACTCAGGATGAAGAGGATAGAAGCAGAGAATAGCTGCATTCTCACGCGGAGGCGCGGAGACGCGGAGAGAAGAGAGAACCAAGAGGTCTAACCGCAGAACCTTGCGAGGCCCTTCGAGCCAAGACATTTCACATCGATTTTCAGGATGAAGAGGATAGGAGAAGATGTCTGATTTCGTTCGAAACAGGGGTCGGGACTGGATCGGAAGGCAGCTATCCTGAGTATCCTGCGCATCCATGTTAAGAGTCTGAAGATTTTACATCGATGTACATGATAGCAGCCGAGCTGCATTGGCTGAAGGCTGGCGTCCGGCGTCTGTAGCTGAAAACCAAAGAAGTAACAGGCCCAACCAGCAACAACCCTCTCTCAAAGGTAGAGGGGCGGAACGGCTGCATGGCCTGCTCTCTCATTCATCATTCATCATTCATCAATCATCATTCATCAATGCTCGCTGCGTCTCGCTTCGTGCTTGTGGCCAGCAAAGAACGAGCCTGGAGGGCTCGTTTACTTTCCGCGCATCGCGCGGGGATGGAAGGCTGTTACCACCTGCCTGCAGCCGAAGCAACCCATTAACACGGTCGTCCCATTGGGAAATTGCCCTCCTCGTCCGCCAAAGGCGGATCCTCCTGAGGCGGGCGCGTTGAGCGCGACTACACGACCATGCTTTCCCTTCGTGTATTTCTGGAAAAATGTCATCGTCAATGTCTTCTTTTTTGCACCGGACCAAAGCGCACTGCGTCGCATAAATAGAGTTGTGCACTTCCGGTAGCGAAACCGATACAATCGCGTCAGCCTTCGGAACGAGGCATTATGAAAACTTGGTTTCTGGTCGCAGTCGGGATTATTCTTCTCTTCGCCGCGCAGCGCGAGTGCGGTGCCGACGGCAAGTTCATGCCCCCGCTGAATGTGAAATCGCCGGATATGCCACAGCAGCGAGCGATCATCGTGTACCGCAACGGGGTGGAGCGCCTTATTATCGAATCCGCGTTCCAGGGGGAAACAGGCGAATACGCGTGGATACTGCCCGTGCCGTCCGAGCCACTTGAGATCAAAAAGGCCTCGTATCCGCTGTTCAAGACGATGTTTTACGATTTCGGACGAAAGGCTTTCGAGCGGAAGGAAGGCGTCTTCTGGCTGCCCGCCTTGGTCCTGTGGATACTCTTTGCGCTCATCCCCCTGCTATTCCTGATTGCCTTTCTGAAGGGCAAGCCAAGCGTCTTCACGGCGTGGACAGCTTCTGCGTGCTTCGGCATTTCTGCAATTAGCATCCTCTTTGGAGAATGGCCGTATCTTTTCCCGCTGGTGCTATCCGCGTTCTTCTTCGTGTATCGCGACAAGAAACCAACAGCCCTCGCAGCGTTGACTCTCACGTTAGTCTTCTTTGCCTCTACTGCCTTTATCCCCGTCTTCCTCGAAGCCCGTGGGGGCGGCGATGCTGGAATGCCAGGGATTGACATAGTGGCTGCGCAGCCAATCGGCGACTACGACGTAACAACATTGAAGGCCGAGAGCGCGGACGCGCTTGATTCCTGGCTTGCAGCGGGCGGATTCCAGACCCTTGGAACTGATGGCCGTCGCATTGCAGGCGACTACATTGCCGAAAAATGGTGCTTCGTGACAGGCAAGCTGCGCAAGGCAGATAAGCGGCTGTCAGCGCCACACCCCATCGAGATTTCATTTGCTGCCGCCGCGCCTGTGTACCCAATGAGGCTGACCGCACTCTCCGGCGGACCGTTGTATGTGGACCTCATCATCGTCGCCGAGGAGGCATACGAGTGTCCGCTCCTGCAGACTGAATTCACCAACTCGTTTCGCAACTGGGGGAAAGACGAGCCAAGCAGCTTCACCGAAGAGAAGGAATGGCAACTGTCGAGCTTCCAGCGGAAATGCCTGACCCTTGCGACGAGCAGGCCAAGATTGCGGAAGGTCATCTGGCACACCGAAGCACCCACGTTGCTCTGGCCGGGCTGCTTTATCTCCAAGCTGAGCGGAAGCCTTACGGCTGCGGATATGGCCGCGGATATCAGGCCAACCAGGGGCGCAAATGGCAAGCTGCTGGTGCTTCTCACGGAAGACGCAGCCAATCAGGCGGCCCGAAACATTGGGGCACTGCTCTTCCTGTCAATTGCCCTTCTGGCAACCTATGTGATCGCCTTAAAGCGCTGTTTCTCAAATGCTCTCGCCCCGAAGAAGAGCTTCATCAGTCTCGCTCGGCCGTACGCTGCCATTGTCGGTGTTTCCGTTGTGGTAGGGCTCGCGGCGTGGATAGCAGTATCGGCAATAGTGCCAAAGGCCGAGGTAAGAGAGACCCCGAAATTCTACAGTCCGGGCGAGCACTGGGATGCGTGCAAGGCCGCGTTCATCAAGGCGTGCAGCATCAAGGGTGGCCCTGCGGAGAGACTGCTGGCGATGTACGCTCCTGAAGCCACGGGGTGGCCGGAAATGACCGACCAGACGCGGGACATGTTGCGCGAACTCGCTGTTGTCATGGAGCCCGCGATTCGGGAAGCAGACCTTAGGAATCTTCTGACTGGGGATCTGATCACATTCGAGGAGTCCCCGGGCAATCTCATACTTGAGTCATCGAGCTATGGCAAGGAGATCTCGCTGTCGATGTACGATGTCGACCCAGTCACTCACAGGCCGAGGGAATTGACCAGTTATCCTCCGTACAAAAGAGAGTGAGTGATGACAGACTGTCGTATGCAGATTGTAGCCAAGGACAGAAAAGAGAGACAATAGCTGTCGCTGTAGTCTGCTGTTCAAAGGCTTTGGTTTTTTGTTCAGCTACAGACTGTAGACTACCGACTCAAGACTGTCCAATGACATCGAGGGCTGTCCGATGAAGAAGTGGCTTTTTCTCGCGGTCGGCTTGATCCTCCTCTTCGCCGCGCAGCGCGAATGCGCTGCCGATGGCAAGTTCTTCCCTCCACTGAACGTCAAGGCCCCGGACATGCCGCAGCAGCGGGCCATCATCGTGTATCGCGATGGCGTAGAGCGGATGATTGTGGAATCCGCATTCCAAGGCGAGACTGGTGAATACGCCTGGATACTGCCCGTGCCGTCCGAGCCACTTGAGATCAAGAAGGCGTCGTATCCGTTGTTCAAGACGGTTTTCTATGACCTTGGGAAGCGAGCGTTCGACACGGACGAAGGCGCTTCTCCGATTCCCCTCACCGTTCTGGTTGTTTTCCTCGCTATGGGCTTTCTGCTCTTGATTGTGGCCGAGGCAAATGGGACACCGGCCGTTTTCACGGCCTGGGCCGCACCGGCATGTATAGCCTTTACGGGCTTGCTGCTCATTTCCCCTTTTTCCTCACACCTTCTGCCGCACGCGGCCGTCTTCGCGCTTGTCGCTGTAGTGTTGTTCGTGATGCGCAACAAGGGCGCGCGGGGTATCGCGGTTTCAGCGTTCCTGTGGATGCTGGTTCTCGCGGGGTTTCTTACTGTTTTGCCCGGCAGCTTGCTGAAAGCACGAGGACCGGGCGAGGCCGGAATCCCAAGTGTGCAGGTACTGAACGTCAACACTGTAGCGGATTGCGAGATAACGACACTGAAGGCAGACAACGCTGAGGCCTTGGACAAATGGCTGGAGGCCGGAGGATTCCAGACTCTGGGCGAAGCAGGCAGGAAGGTTGCCGGAAGCTATATCGCAGAGAGTTGGTGCTTTCTTGTCGGGAAGTTGCGGAAGGCCGGCAACGAGCCTGCTGCCCCGAGCCCCATCGAAGTATCGTTCAAGACGGACGCACCCGTATACCCAATGCGCCTGACCGCACTTGCGGGCGGCCCGCTGTATGTGGAACTGATCCTGGTGGCCAACGATGCGTATGAGTGCCCTCAGTTGCAGACGGAGTTTGCCGGGACGTTTACCGGGTATGAGGGCAGCATTCCGGTCGGCTTCCATTCCATATCCACTTCCCAATGGGACATCCCTGCCTTCCAGCGTTTCTGCCTGGGCGTCACGACCTACAGGCCTATGCTGAGCCGGTTTGTTCTGCATTCAGAGGCAGGGGAGCTTCTCTGGAACGACTGCGTAGTATCAAAGCTGAGTGGAAGCCTGACCGCCGCACAGATGAACGAGGACATTCGCCCCGGAAAAGGCTCGGGAAGTGCGATGAACATCTTTCTCACACCTGCGGCCGCCAAGCGGGCTGGGATCATTGCCGGGGCGTCGATTTTCCTCCTTGTGGCGCTGCTCGCGACCTTCATCTTCTCGTTAGTGCGCTGTTTCAGGCCTGTCGGCGTACCCGGAATCCTGAAGCTCATTCTTGCCGGAGGGATCCTCATTGCGGTTTCGGTAGCCGTGGGCTTGACTGTAAGGTCGGGCGTGCCGGTTGCGGAATCCAGGGGTGATGCAACCGGGGCCGAGTCCGAACTGGAATCAAGGTATGACGTGGAGCGCGAGTACGATCGTCTGTTCTCGGCAACATTCCTGGACATCTGTTCCGTTCCCGGCGGACCCGCGCAGAAGCTCCTGGCGCTCTTTGACGAGGCGGGCGGAAAATGGCCGCCAATGACCGACGAGATGCGCGCACTGTTGCGCGAGATTTCAGATTCCATGGCGCCCGTGGTCGCCAAGGCCGGAAAGAGGAATGTCCTGATCGGAGGGCCCCTCAGAATGGAGGAGTCACCCGGAAATGTGGTAGTGGCGTTGCCTTGGCGCGGACAATGGAGAGACCTGTGCCTGGTCATCCACGATTTCGACCTGATATATCCTGTGCCGCACGTTTTGGACTCCTATCCGCCGCCGGATTGACAGAAGGACCGTGGCATGCAGCCGCAGAGATCGCCACATCTGTGACGCCGCGGGGATGCTTGCGAGGGAGTGTGAGATGAAGAAGTTTCTGCTCATCGCGGTCGGGGTCTTTCTGCTGTTCGCGCAGCAGCGCTACTGCTCCGCGGATGGGCTGATATTTCCAGTCAAGGGCGGAACCGAGCCCCAATTGGCCCGGCAGAGGGCGATCATTGTGTATCGCGACGGGGTGAAGCGCCTGATCGTGGAGTCAGGCTTCGAGGGGGAAGTGGGCGACTACGCGTTTATCCTGCCTGTCCCCTCCGAGCCACTTGAAATCAAGAAGGCATCGTACCCGCTGTTCAAGACGCTGTTCTACGATTTTGGGGAGAAGGCATTCGAGGCATATCCAGCGGTGTTTTTCTACATCATCCCTCTCGGGCTGCTCGCGCTGCTGACCCTTCTATGGTCATTCCTGCTGCTGAAAGGCAAATGCGGACTCATAGCGACCTTCTTGCCCCTGCTTCCGGCGGGCATACTGCTCGCGATTGGGGTCGGTTGTTTTCAGGCAACCATCTATCACGTTCCGCCTCCCTGGGTCCCCGGAGTGAGCCCCGGTCAGGGCGATGCACCACCGACAGATTTGGCGCCTGCCGATGCCGATGCACTGGACTCCTGGCTCGAATCGGGGGGATTCCGCCCACTCGCGCCGGATGAAAAGCGCATAGTGAAGGAGTACATCGCGCAAGGTTGGCGTTTTGTGGCGGGAAAGATGCACAAGCCCTCACAGGGGCTGTCAGCTCCCGGGCCCTTCGATGTCGCATTCAAGACTGCCGGGCCGGTGTTCCCCGCGTGCATTTCATCGCCCTCGGGCGGTCCGGAGAGCCTGAACCTGATAGTCATTGCCGACAAATCGTACGACAGCCCGAAGCTGGAAACGGAGTTTACCAACAGAATGGCAGAAGAGAGCTTCCACGGGAAGATATTCTACACCGCCGATGAGTGGGATATCGCCTTTTCCTGGGCGCCTGTACCGGGGTGGAATGACTTCCCCATCGGCCTGCACAAGGACCCAGGTATGCTTGATCGTGGGATTGTGCATTCGGAAGCGGATTCGCTGCTCTGGAACTGCTGTATCGTGTCGAAGATGCACGGGGCTATGCCCTCCGAATGGCTGGGGAAGGACTTCAGGGCCACAACGTTATTCCACGGCAAGACCCGGCTTCTCGTCACATCCAATACGGCAGCGGTAAGCGCGGTTTTCTACGGCCTCCTGTTCTTCTCGACATTGACATTTGCCGCCACCGTCGCCCTCGCCATTATCAGGCGACTCAATGGCGTCTCCCTGATGGCGGCTGGATCGCTTTACTTAGTACTCTTCGCTGTGTCTGCCGCCGCGTGGTTTGGAGTGTGGCAGACAACGCCCACCGCTGCTGCTTCCGGGAGCATCGCTGAGGTCGAGTCAGCCAAGCTCGCCAAGACAAGAAGCGCCTTTCAGTCACTTTGCAGCGTCCCGGATGGGCCGGCAGACAAGCTGCTTGTCCTGTTCAACACAGGCCGGGACAGATGGCCCGAGATAAGCGATACGATAAGGGAGCAGATCAACCTTCTGGCTGAAGGCATCCGTCCCGTGGTGCTCGAGTCCGGCGCCAGAAATTCCCTGACCAGGGAACCATTGACTGTAGAGGAATCGCCCGGTAACCTCTGGTTCTCCTTCGGTACGTACGGGGATTATCTCTCTCTCAGAGTATATGACTCGATGCATATCTACTTCAGGGAGAAGACTGTAGAGAGCTTCAGCCACAAGAGGTCGTCTGGAGACAAGTAAGGACACAATCTGAAGTTAAGGCGCAACTCATGAAGGAGTTACTATTCATCGCGGTCGGCTTGATCCTCCTCTTCGCCGCGCAGCGCGAGTGCGCGGCCGACGGCAGCTTCTTTTCCACTCAAGATGCCAAGCCGCCCGACATGCCGCAGCAGCGGGCGATCATCGTCTATCGCAACGGGGTGGAGCGGCTGATCATCGAGTCAGCCTTCCAGGGGGAAGCAGGCGACTACGCGTGGATCGTCCCAGTCCCCTCCGAGCCACTGGAGATAAGGAAGGCCTCCTACGGGCTGTTCAAAACGATGTACTATGAGCTGGGGAAGCAGGTCGTGGGGGAATCCGAGGGCCAGTGGATTCCCCACTTGATCATCCTTGGATTCCTCGCACTCATCACCTTGTTGTGGTCATCCACCTTACTCAATGGCAAGCCTTGGGTTTTTACAGTGTTCGCAACCATAATATTCGCAGGAATCTGCTCAGCACCCCTGATTTTCGCAGGAGCATGGCAGGCACTCATACCTTTGGCGATCATTGCACCACTTTTCTTCCTGCGAAAGAGACTGCCCAGGACGGCAGCGATAACCACCTATGTCCTGACTATCCTGTTGATTGCCGGAATTGCCATCCCCAATCTGATCGGAGCCCGTGGTAGCAGCAGCGGCGGGGCAAGTGCATGCGTTGATATCCTCTCCACGAAGACAATCGGCGACTACGACGTGACGACGCTGAAAGCCCACAACGCGGACGCGCTTGATTTCTGGCTTGCCACAGGCGGATTCCAGCCCCTTGGCCCCGAGGGCCGCCGCATCGCGGGTGATTACATCGCAGAAGACTGGTGCTTTGTAGCGGGGAAGCTGCGCAAGACGGACAACCGGCTGTCCGCGCCCCATCCCATAGAGATTTCTCTCAAGGCAGATGCACCGGTGTACCCGATGCGACTGACGTCACTTGCGGGTGGGCCGCTATATCTGGACCTGATCATTGTTGCCGAAAGCGCTTACGAATGCCCCATCCTTGAGACCGAGTTCAGCAACGCATTCCACGACTATCGCGGGCCCAACACCTTCACTGATTTCGGGATGACGGCGAATCTCCGGGTGTTGGGCATTCCCCTCGGAGATGTCCACCGCGGTCTGGAAAAGGCCGCTACACATTCTGAAGTAAGAACACTGCTCTGGAGCGGCTGTGTTATCTCCAAGCTCAGCGGCACGCTGACGCCTGCGGACATGACTGCGGATATCCGCCCCGCTCTTGGGGCCCCTGGGAAGATGCAGGTTCTGGTGACGAAAGAAGCTGCAACACTCCTGGCAATGGGCTTTGGGATCTGCATCTTCTTTGTGGCGACCCTTATCGCCACCATCATCCTCTGCTTCACGAGCCCCGCACGGATGTTGAGCTTCGCAAAGAATGGGAGGCTGTACCTTTCAATTCTCGGGCTCTCGATGATAATCGGGCTCGCAATCTGGATGACTGTGCCGACGGCAGACGTAATGTCCGACAGGAGAATGCACGCGAGTCCGGATCCTGGCGGCGTTTGCGCGTCAGCCTTTAAGGCTGCATGCAGCGTACCGGGTGGGCCGGCGGAAAAGCTCATGGCACTATACGACGAACGCGCTCAGAAGTGGCCAGAAATGAACAGTGAAATCAAGGGTCTGCTCAGCCAACTCGAGAGTACAATCGAACCCGCGCTCAGAAAGGCGGATGTGCGAAATCCCGTGACGCGCGAACCCATCACGTTCGAGTATTCACCCGGCAACTTGAACATAAGCCTGGACTACAACATCAGGGAGCTGTCGTTGTCCCTTCTCGATGTTTACCAGGGCTATTATCACACGAGGTGGATATGCGATTTCTCGGCCAAAGGCAACCCAAAATGATCGCATACCAGCCAGCTTTCCCTGGGAGGTGACCATGAGGACATGGTTCCTTGTCGCGGTCGGCTTGATTCTTCTGTTCGTAGCGCAGCGCTCTTGCTTCGCCGACGGCTGCTTTCTGCCTCCTTTGTCTGTGAAATCGCCGGACATGCCGCAGCAGCGGGCGATCATTGTCTATCGCAACGGGGTGGAGCGGCTGATCATTGAGTCGGCCTTCCAGGGGGAAACAGGCGAATACGCCTGGATTTTGCCCGTGCCGTCCGAGCCACTTGAGATCAAAAAGGCATCAAATCCACTGTTCAAGACGATGTTTCACGATTTGGGTAAGAAGGCCGTGGATGTGCGCATGGATCGGGAAGACGCAATTGGCATTGCTTCCGTTTTCCTTATCGGAATTGCCATTTTCTTTCTCACCATAGCGATGCTCAAGAAGGCGTACGCCCTGTACACGAGTATGACCGCGGCTGTGATGATACCACTGCTCGCATTTGTGTCAGTGGTGTCAATGGCGTGGAGGGGTCCAAGTTACGGTGGCCTCGTCGTTCCACTCGTTCTCCTTGTCATCCTTTGGCTGCTGCGCAAAAGGATCCCGCGCACAGCGGCGGCAGTCACCTGCCTGATCACTGTCTTATGCATTCCGGCAATCGTGTTTCCCAACATTGTGGCACGCCGTGGAGGAAGCTCAGAGAGCAGTCTCCCGGTCGTCGTGCTGCGTTCCCAGACCATCGGCGACTATGATATCAGCGTGCTGAAAGCCGCAGATGCCGATGCGCTGGACTTCTGGCTCAGCGCACACAGTTTCCAGGGGCTCGGACCGGAAGGGAGGCGGATTGCAGGTGAGTACATAGCCGAGAAGTGGTGCTTTCTCGCAGGAAAAGTGCGCAAGGCTGAGGACCGCATTTCGGCCCCGCATCCCGTGGAAGTCTCGTTCAAGACGGATGCCCCCGTCTACCCGATGCGGCTGACTTCGCTTGCAGGCGGTCCGCTGTACGTGGATCTGATCCTGGTCGGCGCCGAGGCGTACGAGTGCCCGATACTGCAGACGGAATTCACGAGCACTTTCCGCGTCTCCTGCAGAGACTCTGTCGACGGCTTCCTCGGGTGGGACGACAAGAAATGGACGGCCTTTCAGACGACAGCGCTGGCCTTGTCAGGGACCAACTCGTGGCGGATCAACAAGTTCGTACAACATCCTGAAGTGAAGGCCTTGCTTTGGAATGGCTGCACAATTTCGAAACTCAGCGGGGATCTTACTCCTGCGCTGATGCGTGAGGACATTCGGCCGGTGAGGGGAGAGACAGGCAAGATGTCGCTTCTCTTCACAGAAAGAGCGACTGTCTGGTTGAGCGAATGCGCCGGAGCCTGCACAATTCTGCTGCTTGCGCTCCTGTTCCCCTTCAGCCTGATTTTCCAGAAAGCAATTGCCAGCAGGACCATCTTCAGAGGGATATTCCCGATCCTGATTTTCCTCGCCATTCCAGTCCTTGTCGGAGGCACTGTCTGGCTCGCGATGCCCACCGCCGAAATCCAAGAGGTGAGCCTTGACTTCAGGTCCGGCGACTCCAATTCCGTATACTCCCGGGTCCTGTCGGAAGTCTGCCGAGTCCCCGGCGGACCTGCGGAGAAGCTATTCGCTCTGTGCGATCTCGAACGTGACACATTTCCCAACACTCCGGAGGAGAAGGAGTTTCTTCGGCAGATCGCCGATGCAATGCTACCCCTGCTGCGGAAGGCAGACATGAGAAATCCAGTAACAGGGGAACCGATTTCGTTCGAGACCTCCCCGGGGAACCTGGTCCTGTCACCTTCCTGTTACGAGCGTGAATGCGTTCTGTCAGTCCTGATTTTCGATGCAATGGGATGGTCGCCCCGTGTGTTAGATGTGGCGCATTTTCCCGAACGACACTGGTGAGGGAAGAGAACGGAGTGACAATGGTAATAGCACGCTGGCTCGTTGCCATCATTCTCCTGCTGGCGCTCATTCCTCATCGGCCCTGCTTCGCCGACGGCAAGTTCTTTCCTCCGCTGGACGTCAAGGCGCCGGACATGCCCCAGCAGCGGGCGATTATCGTCTATCGCAACGGGGTGGAGCGGATGATCATTGAGTCGGCCTTCCAGGGTAAAGAGGGGGAATACGCATGGATCATCCCGGTTCCCAAACCTCCCTGGAAATCAAGAAGACATCGTATCCGTTGTTCAAGACAATGTTCTACGATTTGGGAAAGAAAGCCCTGGAAGCTGGCCCCGCCTACAGTTGGCTGCCCGAAATCACGGTGCTCGGGTTCTTTGGCATACTCATTATGTTGCTGGCTTCTGCCGCGGTGACCCGAAGCCTGAAGGGCTGGACAACATGGGGCGCAATTTCGTTCTCTGCGCTGTGCGCCCTCAATGTTGTTTTCGGGGAGATGATCTTCCTGATCCCTCTTGTCATATTCGTCGCCGTGTTCTTTCTGCGCTGGATAATCCCCGTGACAGCATCGGGCATCGCATTCGGCCTTGCACTGATGGTCCTCTTCTACGGGACACTCCCCAATCTGGCCGGCCCACGCGGCATGGAAGACGGCGGGTCTTCGGCTGTCGAGGTGCTCAGCACCACGACCATCGGCGATTACGAAGTATCCGCCCTGAAGGCAGCGGACGCTAAGGCGCTGGATTTCTGGCTCGCGGCGGGAGGATTCCAAACGCTGGGGCCTGACGGAAGGCAGATGGCAGAGGACTATATCCGCTGGGGTTGGTGTTTCGTCGCTGGCAAGGTGCGCAAGGCGGACACCCGCCTGACTGCGCCGCAGCCCATCGAGATATCCTTCAACGCAGACATGCCGGTGTATCCAATGCGGCTGACGTCACTTTCGGGAGGGCCGCTGTACCTTGACCTGATTATTGTCGCCGAAAGCGCGTATGAATACTCCGACCTGCAGACGGAGTTGAGCAACGAGTTCAAAAGTGCTCCCTCCAGTTCCGGGATGTTCATGCTCAATGGCCCGTGGATCTTGACCCGCACCCAGAAAGCTTCTTTATACTACTCGGGCGTTTCTCTCCCTCGTCATTTGAGGATCGTCCACTCCGAGGCGCCTTCGCTGCTCTGGTCCGGCTGTGTTATCTCCAAGATCAGCGGATCACTGACCAAACAACAGATGGACAGGGACATATACCCCGACAGGTGCGCGCCGGGGAAGCTGACCGTACTGGTCACGAACCTGGCGGCGATACAGGCGGGCGTCACCGGCGGATTCTACTTCCTGTTCTTTGCAGCCCTGATTACCTCGATAGGGCTGGTGTTTGTGAAAACTGCCCGGAAGACTGACTTCGTCTTGAAAGGCAGAATGCACCTGACCATTTTCGGTCTTGCCGTGTTATGCGGTTTTGTGGTGTGGCTCGCATCGCCAACCGTCATCGGGCGGGAGAAACCGGTATACGATGCCGACACACTGAATGCCTTGGACATCTGCGAACGGGTCTTTGACGATGCTTGCAGCGTTAAGGGCGGTCCCGCGGAAAAGCTCCTTGCGATGTATGACCCAAAGACCAGACTGTGGCCCGCGGAAAACGATGAGACCCGCGCCCTGCTCCGCCAACTGAAGGAATCCATGATTCCCGGCCTCAGGAAGGCTGACGCGCGAAACCCGCTGACCGGGGAGCCCGTCACGTTCGAGGAATCTCCTGGAGATCTTGTTGTTGGAATTGTCTTCGGGAGCCAGGAGTTGTCGATTAGCTTCAGCAGACTCTCGTACTATCGCTATCCCGACACGCACAGGGAGTTCCCACGAGAGGCGCAAGAGTGATCCTGCGGAACTTGACGCTATGGAGCACGGGGAGCGTATGAAGAAGTTGCTGTTTGTGGCCTTTGGCGTATTCCTCCTCTTCGCCGCGCAACGCGAATGCGCTGCCGACGGCAAGTTTGTACCCCCATGGAATGCGACGGCGCCGGATATGCCGCAGCAGCGGGCGATCATCGTCTATCGCAACGGGGTGGAGCGGCTGATCATTGAGTCGGCACTCCAGGGGGAAACAGGCGAATACGCCTGGATCATCCCCGTGCCCTCTGAGCCCATCGAAATCAGGAAAGCCTCCTACCCGTTGTTCAAGACGATGTTCCACGACTTCAGGCTTTATGTGTATCAGGCCGTGGGTGCGGCAGCGTTCTACCTGATTATTCTCGGGCTCCTCGCCCTTCTGACGCTATTCTGGTCTGTCACCATGGTGACCAGCCGGCCGTGGATATTCACTGCATGTGTATCAGTCCTCATGATATTCTCCATCTGCTGCCTGGTCATACGCATCGGAGTTCCGCAAGCACCTGCAGTTGGGATACTTGCTGTCGTCTTGGCGCTTTTCTCCGTTCTGTTCTTGTTGCGCAGGAGGAAACCTGCACTTGTGGCGACCATTGCCTACATTCCCGCCGCGCTGATAGTTGTTTCGTGTTTGTGGCTTTTCCAAACCGTGGGTGTTGACGACGAGCCTTCTTCAGAGATCACGCTTGTGAACACCCAGGCAATTGGCGACTACGACGTGACGACGCTGAAAGCCGACAACGCGGATGCGCTGGATGCCTGGCTTGTATCGGGCGGATTCCAGTCCCTCGGACAAGACGGGCGACACATTGCTGACGGCTACATCGCCGAAAAATGGTGCTTCGTAGCGGGGAAGCTGCGCAAGAACGACAAACGTCTGTCGGCGCCGCACCCGATCGAGATCTCATTCAAGACGGACGAAGCAATATATCCAATGCGGTTGACCTCCCTCACCGGCCGCCCTCTGTACATTGATCTGATCATCATCGCCGAAAGCGCATACGAATACCCACTACTGGAGACGGAGTTCACGAACGAATTCATCAAGGACCGGTTCACACAAAGACAGGCTTTTTATTCCACCAGAGATTGGGATACTCCGTTCACATGGATGCCCGGCCTTCCTATCCGACTATTTTCCGGCCCTGTAGGCAGGGGGACCTATCATTCCGAGTCGCACACGCTGTTGTGGGATTGCTGCGTGGTCTCCAAGCTCAGCGGCGCACTGAGCCCTGCAGCGATGAAGGAGGATATCAGGCCTGTAAGAAGTGCCCCCGGTAAAATCCTGCTGCTGGTATCCGATGAGGCCGCCAAGATCGCGGGCATTTTCTTCGGGCTCGTCTTCCTCATCGTGTTCATTATTGTCACCACGATTGTCGTGTATTTCCGGTACCTATTCAGGGGAAGGGCCTATGTCGGACTCGTCTGGCTCGAAATCCTGCTTCTGGTGCTTGCGACGTTCTGCGGCATGATGGTGTGGCAATCACAGCCCATCGGGAACGGAACGGAGGGGTTCGATCGCGGTACGTACTATAACCCGGGCGGTGCTAAGGAAGCCTTCCTTGCGGCATGCAGTGTGCCGGGCGGCCCTGCAGGAAAGCTGCTGGAAATGTACGATGTAAAGGCGAAGAGATGGCCCGAGATGAACGATGAAATGCGCGTCTTGCTCCGCAAACTCGCCGACGCTATTGAGCCGGAAATCAGGAAGTCCGGTGGCAGGAATCCCCTCACCGGAGACCCCATAACGTTCGAGGAATCTCCGGGGAATCTCATCATTGATCTGGATCCCTACCCCATGAGGGCAACCTTGTCTCTCATCATGTTCAGAGGTGATCACTACGGTGGTCATTTGCAGGCATACCCGAAGCCGGAATGGAAGTGACAAGCCGTGGTCTCCCACAGGGCAGAAGCACAACCGGTTCACTTTTCGGCAGAGGAGGAAGCATGAATAAGTGGTTGCTTGTCGCGGTCGGCTTGATCCTCCTCTTCGCCGCGCAGCGCGAGTGCGCGGCCGACGGCAAGTTCTTCCCGCCACTGAACGTAAAAGCGCCGGACATGCCGCAGCAGCGAGCGATCATAGTCCATCGCAACGGCGTGGAGCGCCTGATTATCGAATCCGCATTTGAGGGGGAGACGGGCGAATACGCCTGGATTCTGCCCGTGCCCTCCGAGCCACTTGAAATCAAGAAGGCATCGTATCCCCTGTTCAAGACGATGTTTTACGACCTGCGGCAGTTCGTGTACCCAGAGAATTGGATGTGCCCGGTGTATCTCCTGTGTGCCGGGCTTCTCGCGCTGCTCGGGCTGGGTTGGTCCATCTCCCTGCTGACAGGCCGTACGTGGGTATTTTGGGTGTGCAACCTGGCAGCGGCGCTCTTCCTGTGGTTTTTGCTGGGGCACGAAGTGCCTTTCCTGGTGGTGCTGATATTCGCTGCCTTTTTCGCATTTTACTTCCTTGCAGCGCGGAAGTATCCAAAGGCCTCGAACACCACAGTGTTAGTGCTCTGGAGCGCTGCACTCCTATTGACTATCTTTACGCTCCTTTATACCGGAGGCACAGAGCAAACGCCCTTCGGGAATGTCGATGTGGGACAGACGGCGTCCATCGGGGAGTACGATGCGACGACTTTGAAGGCAGAGAACGCAGATGCCCTGGATTCCTGGCTGACAGCGCACGGATTCCAGACCCTCGGGGAAAAGGGTCGGAGTGTAGCGGGAGATTACATCAGGGACAAGTGGAGTTTCATCGCCGCCAGACTGCACAACAGCAACAAAGGGCTCGCCGCGCCGGCCCCGCTGGAGGTCTCGTTCAAGGCCGATTCACCGGTGTATCCTATGAGGTTGACCGCCCTTGCGGGTGGGCCGCTGTTCGTGGACCTTATCATAGTTGCGTCGGAGGCGTACGAGAGCAAATCCCTGCGGACAGAGATGACCGATACCTGGAGTGAACTGGAATACCGAAACAGGATCACGTTCTCCCGGGACTGCACGTGGAACCCGCCTCTGATATGGCGGGCATGCGGCTCTTTCCGGCTTCTCGCCGGAGACGACAGCAGGCATGTTCATCACACCGATGCACCGACCCTCCTCTGGCACGGCTGCACCGTGTCGAAGATGAGCGGCGTCCTGACGCCGGACCAGATGGCAGAGGACCTCAGGCCGGTCAGATCGAGCACAGGGAAATATGGCCTGAACGTGACATACGGTGCCGCGGCATACGCAGGGGGGATCTACTCGCTTTTCTTCCTGTGGTTCGCGGCCGTTGTCGTGACTGCATATGCTTTTTTCAGGTATACTCGGCTGGGTAGGGATGTGCCGTTCTTGAAATGGCTCCACTACGGAATGGTGTTGCTGGCAGCTTTGGTCGGCGTGGCCATCTGGCTGAGCATGCACACGGCCATCGGCGTCAAAGGCGCCCCGGAAGAAGAGGACCAGCACTTGCACCAGGTCGCGGCGAAGGCATTCCAGGAAGTATGCGCCGTTCCAGGTGGGTCTGCCGAAAAACTGAAAGCAATCGCGGAAAATGATCGGGAACACTGGCCGATTATGTCGGACGAGACCCGGTCTCTATTCTCGGCGCTCGAAGTTGGCCTCGCCAAAGCCATCAAGGAGGAAGGGCTGAAGAACCCGCTCACCGGAGAGCCGCTTAAGGTCGAGCAGTCGCCGGGGAACCTGTGGGTACAGGGCTTCTGGGGAGACTCCAAGCTATACCTTGTGCTGTTCGATATGCCCAGCAGGTTCCTTGATATGGTGTCGGAATACCCGGTTCCTCCGAGGGCAAAAATAGACCTGCCTCCTGTGGAATGAGCCGGAGAAGGGAGAGGGAAATGCACAAATGGGGCTTTGCGACGATATTGGTTCTTGCCGTCTTTCTGCCGTGGCGGTTCAGCCACGCCGACGGGTTCTTCTTTCCCTCACATGAAGTCAAGAAGCCCGACATGCCGCAGCAGCGGGCGATCATAGTGTATCGCAACGGGGTGGAGCGCCTTATTATCGAATCCGCGTTCCAAGGGGAGAGTGGCCAGTATGCCTGGGTTATCCCTGTCCCTTCCGAGCCACTTGAAATCAAGAAGGCCTCCTACCCGTTGTTCAAGACGATGTTCTACGATTCCAGGCAGCGGGTGCAAGGCATCGGCTTTGATACTCCGATGCACCTGATCTTCCTCGGGCTCCTTGCTCTTATCACGCTGCTATGGTCCATGGCTCTTCTTACACACCGATCGAGCCTCTTTGCGACAGGGGCATCCGCGACACTTTTGGCTCTTAGCATGTTTATCGCGATTTCCTCTTCGGTAGGTTGGCTCTTTCTTCCGTGCATCTTCTTCTTGGCCCTCCTGATACTGCGCAACGTGTTGCCAAGGTTGACTGCCTTGCTGTCATATCTCCCGTTCGCGTTTTTCTTGTTTTGCGGGCTTTTTGCTTTCGGCATGGGCGGAAGAGGCATAAATGACGTGCCCGGGACGACCGTGGTCAGCGTTCAGGCCATCGGGGATTACGATGTCACAACGCTGAGAGCGGACAACCCCGGTGCACTGGATGCGTGGCTGACCGCTGGCGGCTTCCAGGCTCTCGGACAAGACGGCCTTCGCATCGCTGGCGACTACATCGCCGAAAAGTGGTGCTTCGTGGTCGGCAAACTGCGTAAGGCAGATTCCCGGTTATCGGCGCCGAGCCCCATCGAGATCGCCTTCAAGACGGATGCACCGGTGTACCCCATGCGCCTGACCTCGCTCTCCGGAGGACCGCTGTATGTCGATCTGATGGTCATCTCCGACAGGCCGTTCGAATGCCCAGCCCTCGACATTGAGTTCACAAGCAATATCGAGGGGCGCATTCTGCCGGGAAGAAGCCGATTCTGGACCGTTTCTGACTGGGAAGTCCCGGCCTGGTTGAAGGCTGCAGAATCCCTGATGCTGCTCGAAGTGACACCCGGGAAGGGGATTGAGCATTCCGAGAGCCCCACGCTGCTCTGGGATGGCTGTGTAGTCTCCAAACTGAGCGGCTCGATGACTCACGCTGACATGGCCATGGACTTGCGCCTGAAGGCAAGCACTCCCGGCAAGTACAAGATGCGGATTACCCTGGGGGCCGCCATGCTCGTCGGCAGCTACTTCGCGCTGCTTGTACTGACTCTTGCAGCGCTGACCGCCACCATTGCATTGTTCTTCAAGTATCAGTTCAGAGGCAGGCCCTTCGAGTCCATCGGAAAGCTGTACATGATGCTATTGGGGCTCGCGGCTTTTGCATGGATTGCCGCAGTGGGTTCTCTCTCGATCTGGATGGTCGCGCCATCCGTGGCAGGACCTGGCAGTCAACGAATCTCCCCGCTTGAGAGCCCCGCTGGCGCGCAAGAGGCCTTTATCGCATCATGCAGCGTACCGGGCGGCCCGGCCGGGAAGCTGCTGGCATTGTACGACGTCAAAGACAGAAGATGGCCTCTGATGAACAAAGAGATGCGCGCGCTGCTGGACCAGATCGCCGCTGCTGTCGAGCCAGCACTCCGGGAAAAGGGGGCCAGGAATCCGATTACCGGAGACCCTATTATCTTCGAGGAGTCGCCGGGCAACCTGACAATCAAGATGGAAGACTTCGAACCGGAGGGCCGCCTGTATCTTACAGTTAACAGTATCGATCGACACGGAGGATACCTGCAGGAATATCCGAAATACGAATGGAAGTGACCTGTCGGCGAGTCTATGCGTCTCATAAGGAGACGTTCCTGTTATACGGCAAGGGGGGCTCGTGAAGAAGTGGTTTGTTGCAGCTTCTATGATTGTCCTGTTGTTTGCCGCGCAACGATACTGTGCTGCCGACGGGTTCTTCTTTCCCGCGCAGAATGCCAAATCACCCCGGATGCCGCAACAGCGGGCAATCATCGTATATCGCGACGGGGTGGAGCGCCTGATCGTGGAGTCATCATTCCAGGGCGAGGCAGGCCAGTATGCCTGGATAATCCCCGTACCCAATCAGCCGATCGAGATCAAGAGCGCCTCTTATCCGCTGTTCAAGACGCTGTTTTATGACTTCAGACAGAAAGTGTACGATTCACGCTGGTGGGCGATAGCGCTCTTCTTTTTCGATGCGCTGCTCTTGATGTTCACGATGGCATGGTCTCTTGCGCTGTTGACAGGCAGGTCACCAGCTTTTTCAGCGTGGACATCCCCACTGATGATACTGCTCCTCGGCACTGCGTTTTTCCGCTTCCGGATGTGGGAACACTCGGAGTGTTGGCTGCTTGCCCTGCCGGTTGCGCTCTACGCCCTTGTGTTCGCAACGCGCAACAAGATGCCCAAGGTCATGGCGACCATCGCCTACCTGCCCGTGGCCCTGCTCTTGCTCGTGGGTTGCCAGTATTGCCGAATCGGGGCATTCACGGATGCATCCACACCGTTCGTCACGGCAGGCAACGTCCTGACACTCGACAATCGCGATGTGGTGACGCTGAAAGCAGACAACCCCGGCGCGCTCGACGCCTGGCTCACATCGGGCGGTTTCAAGGGCCTTGGGCCTGAGGAAGAACGCCTCGCGCAAGACTATATCAACGCGGGCTGGCTATTTGTTGCAGCATTAGTGCGCACACCTGACTCCCGGCTGTCCACGCCCTGCCTAATAGAGATCTCATTCGCAGCCAACGCGCCGGTGTACCCGATGCGGTTTACCTCCCTTGCGGGGGGAGCGGCCTACGTGGACCTGACGGTGATTTCCGATTATGCGTACGAGTGCGAGGCTCTGCGCACCGAGTTTACCAGCGCGATGAGGCGCTATCAGCCCTCAGATTCATTCATGACAATGGGAACGTGGGAGTTGGGCACCTGGTGGAAGGCCGCACATTCGGGCGGACTGTTCAGTTGGCCCGGTGAAATTCATTCCGGTCATTCCGAGTCGCTCAAACTGATGTGGGATTTCTGCGCTGTCTCCAAACTCAGCGGTACGCTCGCCGCGGAAGAGATGGACAAAGACATTCGGCCGACCGTGACTTCGCCCGGGAAGATGATGACACGTGCGACGATAAGGGCGGAATTGCTGGCAGGACTTCATTGCGGGGTCTTGTTCTTCATCCTGGCAACTCTTGTTGCCACAGTAATACTATCCTTCTTGTATTGGCTCAGAGAAAGGGCTTGCACCGATCCCGGCCGCCTGTATGTTGTGTTGTTGTGCCTCGCGGCGGCAGTTGCGTTTGCAGTCTGGATGACCGCGCCAGCCACGGCCGCTAAGAAAAGATCATATTATGTCCGCACAAACAAGGAAGCATGCCAGATCGTAAATGCTGCTTTCGCGGCTGCGTGCAATGTGCCGGGCGGCCCGGCAGAGAAGCTCAAGGCGATGTTCGATAACAACAAAGGCAGATGGCCGGAAATGAACGACGAAATGCGGGCTCTGTTGGCGCAACTCGGCCAAGCCGTAATGCCCGCGCTGAAGCAGGCGGACGTCAGAAATCCGCTGACCAACGAGCCCATTCTGGTTGAGGAGTCCCCGGGCAATTTCACAATCGAGATGTGGGACTTCCCGGCAAGTCTGAGGCTCTCGGGTGCGTATCCTGATTTCCTCCCAGTGCGCCTTCTGAATTCTCCGGCCCGCGAGTAGGCGACCGGAAGAAAGGGAGCAGGATGCTGAAAGTACGATCCCACTCGCTGTCCTGCAAGGCTGATTGATGAAGAAATGGCTTCTGATTGCATTTGGCCTGGTCCTTCTGTTCGGCGCGCAGCCACATTGCTTCGCCGACGGGCTCATATTCCCGGCGCAGGGCGGCAAGGAGCCGCAATTAGTTCAGCAGCGGGCGATCATCGTATATAGGGATGGAGTGGAGCGCCTGATCGTGGAGTCTGCGTTCGACGGCGAGCCCGGCGACTATGCGTTCATCCTGCCTGTTCCTTCCGAGCCACTTGAAATCAAGAAGGCGTCGTATCCGCTGTTCAAGACAGTGTTTTATGATTTGCGGCAGAAGGCCCGCAACTCGGATTCCATCACCGCGTTGACAATATGCCTGTTCGCCGGGCTCGTGGCAATAATCACCATCATGTTCGTTCTCGCCCTGCTGAACGGCCGGGCAGTCTTGTTCTCCCGAGTCGGCGCAATCGCCTTGGCGGGGCTGTTCGTCGTTCTGATCTGGCAACTGACCTTTTCCCTCGCCGTTCCCCTGTCAGTTGCCGCTGTACTCCTGTTCCTCAGCGGACGATATCCAAGGATCATTTCGGCGATTACCTTCACGTTCTTGCTGTTGTCCGCGGCGTTCTGCGCGACTCCCTCGATAGTGGGAGGACTCGGCTGGTCGTTCGGGCCGGTCAACGCCGTGCACATACCCAACGTGGCACTTCTCGAACGATGCGAGGATTCGCTGCTCCCCACAGGTAGCTCCGACGCGCCAGCCGAGTGGTTATCCAAGAACGGTTTCAGCGCACCCGGGGCGGAAGACCGCAAGGTAATCGAAGCCTGCGCCAGGGGCGGTTACCGGTTCGTGGTGGTAAAAGGACACAAGACAGCCACAGGGCTTTCAGCGGCTGCCCCGGTCGAGGTCACCTTCAAGGCAGGTTCGCCTGTGCTGCCGACCGGGTGGATTGCCTACGCCGGAAGGCCAGTGTACGCGGATATGATTATCGTCTCTGACGAAGCATACGAATGCGGGGAACTGGGAACGGAGTTCTCGGAGATATTCAAGTACGGGCCTCCCCGGACCGAGGATGGCTTCGTCAGCGGTAGCATCCGGAAGGTTACAGGCTTGGCAAAAGTACAGGATCTCTTAGACAGGTCTTGGCAGAGGTTTTTCGATTCCTTCTACGCGAGCATCTACCCACCGCGATTCCTTTTCCACTGGTATGGCGCGGAGACCCATAGGAAAACCTACCATTCGGAGGTCCACAATCTGCTTTGGTCCGGATGCGTTGTCTCGAAGCTGAGCGACGAGTTGACTCCTCGGAAGGTAGCGGGGGATGCCGTGGCAGCCAAGGGAACAGTCGGCAGAGAGAAGTTGATCGAGGTCCGCAAGGCAGCGATACAGTCCGCCGTCGAGGACGCCTTCACGTTCTTCCTCGTGGCGACAATGCTCGCTTCTATCCCCCTGCTCTTCCTTCGCCGCTACCGGCAGTGGCGCTTCGTCCGCACGGGCAGGATGTACCTGTCAATCACCTGTATCGCGGTACTGTTCGGCCTCGCGATGTGGGCGGTGATACCCACCGCCGTGGCGCAGGATGCCCGCGGCTGTGGAAATTCGACGAGTGAAGCGCGCCGGACATTCGAGAATGCCTTCATCTCCGCCTGCGAGGTCCCCGGGGGACCGGCTGAGAAGCTGCTGGCGATGTACGATCCAGAAAGCAAGAAGTGGCCGACGATGAACGATGAGATGCGGGTGCTCCTGGGCCAGTTGGCTGAAGCCGTCAGGAGGGAACTTGGCCCTGCCGGCCTGAAGAACGACTTCACGGGCGAACCCTTCGCCGTTGAGGAATCTCCCGGAGACCTCTTCATAGAACTGGAGAGCGGCGAGGCCGGAAGGCTGTGCCTGTCATTGTTCGGCCACACCGAATGGTGGGAGAGTCTGACAGATCGAATCTGCCACTACCCGCGATAGGGAGGAACTTGCGTACACAGTGCGGAGGAAACTTCCGTCAGGCGGGCGTCAGGCTCGCAACCCGAGTGAGGAAAACGAACGACCGAAGGCAGCAGTGCAGAAGCCTGAAAACACCATCTTCTAACACGGCGTATCGATGAAGAAATGGCTTATGGTCCTTATCGGAATCTGCCTTCTGTTCGGCGCGCAACGATACTGCGCAGCCGACGGGCTCATATTCCCGGCGCAGGGCGGGAAGGAACCTCAATTAGTTCAGCAGCGGGCGATCATCGTATATCGCGACGGGGTGGAGCGCCTGATAGTGGAGTCCGCCTTCGACGGCGAGCCGGGCGACTACGCGTTCCTGCTCCCTGTCCCCTCCGAGCCACTTGAAATCAAGAAGGCTTCGTATCCGCTGTTCAAGACGCTGTTTGTGATTTCAGGCTGAAAGCATACGACGCGGACACTCATTATCTGTGGGCCTTTGCATTGCTTTTTTTGGTCTTTAACGCGGTCATCACCATCATCTTCTCGCTTGCTCTGCTTAACGGCAGTGCCCTCATGTTCACGCGATTGACATCGCTCGTATGCGCAGGAGGGTGTGCTCTCGGAGTGATTTCCTGGAACTGGCAGTACATCTTCCCGTTGGCTGCTTTTGCTGCGCTTTTCTATTTTAGCGTGAAGCTGCCCAGAACTACCGCGTCCGCCACTTTCATGCTTGTCACACTGGTTGCCCTGTTCGGGATACACCCTCACATCGCCGGGCTCTTCGGCACCACAGGGATGCCCGTTTCCGCAGTGCACATTCCATATGTGGCCGCCATTGGCAACGGCGAAGAGACGTTGCTGACCGCAGACAATCCGGACATGCTGGATGCGTGGCTCCGGAAGGGAGGATTCCGGACGCTAAGCGCCGATGACCGCAGAATTGCGGAAGGCCTGATCTCCGACAAGTGGTGCTTTGTCGCAGGAAGAGGCCGAAAGACCACGCCCAGGCTGTCGGCCCCTTATCCTCTCGAGATATCGTTCAAGACTGGCGCACCGGTGATGCCGGTCGGGATCATCGGATCCGCGGGACACCCCATCTACACGGATCTGATCGTCATCTCGGACTCCGCGTACGGATGCCCGAAACTGCGGACAGAATTTTCCGGCAGATTCAAGGACTGGTCTATTGGGACAGCGCGTCAGATATGCAGCGACGAAACCCAGGTGAAGTCCGCACTGCAGGAGGCGCAGTTCTACTTTGACTTTGGGAATAGGGGCTGCGGCCAGGTAACCCGTCACTCGGAGTCGCTCACGTTGCTCTGGGATGGCTGCGTCGTCTCGAAACTGAGCGGCCCTATGGGGCCGAATGACGTAACGGGGGATATCCGCCTGACAAGCGCGAGCCCCGGAAAGTGCACAATATTGACCACCAACAAAGCGGCATTACAGGCAGGTGTTATCGGAGCTTCGCTCCTGCTGTTTGCTGCGACTGTCCTGGCCTCCATCCCGCTGTGCTTTGTGCGAAGGGCCAGAAGATGGCGCTTCGTCCGCACGGGCAGGATGTACCTGTGGATACTCGGGCTCTCCGTGGTGTTCGGGCTCTTAGTCTGGGCGGCCACTCCAACGGCCAGGGCACAGGACGTCCCGCAGCCCGCGAAGCCCACGGAGCCGAACCGCAATACCCATGATCTCTATGAATCAGCGTTCATCTCCGCCTGCGAGGTCCCCGGGGGACCGGCTGAGAAGCTGCTGGCGATGTACGATCCAGAAAGCAAGAAGTGGCCGACGATGAACGATGAGATGCGGGGACTGCTTCGCCAACTTGCTGACTCCATCGAACCCGTCCTTCTGAAGGCTGGCGAGATGAATGAGATCACCGGAGAGCCATATGCGTTTGAGGAATCCCCGGGGGATGTGTTCCTATTCCTGGTGGATGGCGATTCGGGCCAGATATGCTTCAGTGAATACTACTTCGACCCCCATGGCTGACTGGGGGAAATTGCCCTCTATCCGCGGGACGCGGATGAATGACCGACAGCAACATTGCAGAGCTCTGAAAACACCATCTTCTAACAAGGCGTATCAATGAAGAAATGGCTTCTGATTGCATTTGGCCTGGTCCTTCTGTTCGGCGCGCAGCCACATTGCTTCGCCGACGGGCTCATCTTCCCGGCGCAGGGCGGGAAGGAGCCGCAATTAGTTCAGCAGCGGGCGATCATCGTATATCGCGACGGGGTGGAGCGCCTGATCGTGGAGTCCGCGTTCGACGGCGAGCCAGGCGAATACGCGTTCATCCTGCCCGTCCCCTCCGAGCCCATCGCGATCAAGAGGGCGTCGTACCCGCTGTTCAAGACGCTGTTTTATGATCTGCGCCTGAAGGCACAGAACTGGGACTCGATAACGGCGTGGACCATCTGCCTTCTGTCGGGGCTCGTGGCGATCATCATCATTTTTTTCGTCCTGGCGCTTCTGAACGGCAGGGCTGCTCTGTTTGCCAGGTTAGGCTCCATCGTTCTTGCCGTGACGTTCATCGCCGTGGTATGGCGACTGACCCCTTCCCTCGCCGTTCCCCTGTCAGTTGCCGCTGTACTCCTGTTCCTCAGCGGACGATTCCCGAAGGTGATCTCGGCGGTGACCTGTGCGTTGCTGATTCTGACCGTTGCACTCCTCGTGACTCCTGCGGCCAGGCGCGGCATAGCGAACGGGCCGGTGAACGCGATTCACATCCCCAGCGCAGCACTCCTCAGCCCCAGCGGGGAGACGAGGGTTGCCGCCGACAGCTCCGAGGGCGTGGCAAAGTGGTTGACGGAGGAAGGATTCAGCGCTCCCGGGCAGGAGGCCCGCAAGGCCATCCAGTCCCTCGCCGATAACGGCTGCAGATTCGTGGTGGTGAAAGGCCACAAGGCAGCCACAGGGCTGTCCGCCGCCCTGACTGAGGTATCCTTCAAGGCTGACCGGCCGACGCTTCCTCCCGTGCTGGCTGCTTCCGCGGGAAGGGAGATCTTCGCGGACGTTGTTGTCGTTGCGGATGGCGCATTCGCTTCCGAAGCGCTCAGGACGGAGTTTTCGTACGCGTTCAAGGATGAGATGCCGGGGATACGGCCTGCGTTCGCGGCCCCCGGACGCGCGAACCCGCCCTTCCGAAAAATCGGACAACCCGTTCTTGACAGGTTCTGGGTCCAGATCCTCGGATTTGTCTTCCCCTCTTACATGGAGAGAGGCTTCCTTTTCCACTGGTACGATGCGGATGCTGAAAGGACTTTCCGCCATTCCGAGGCGTATTCGTTGCTCTGGGACGGCTGCGTGATCTCCAAATTGAGCGGCCCCCTCCCAACGAAACCCGGTGCCGCTGACACGAGTCTCAAAACGGGCTCCATTGGCACGCGGGCTTACCTGGAAACCGGAACTGCTGCGGAGCTGTCTGCCCTCGAGGACGCCTTCACGTTCCTCCTCGTGGCGGCAATACTTGCTTCCATTCCGTTGCTCTTCCTGCGGAGATACCGGCAGTGGCGCTTCGTCCGCACGGGAGGGATATTCCTGGCCGCGGCCGGGGCGGCAGTACTGTTCGGCCTGGCAATGCTGGCGACAATATCCACCGCAGAGCCTCAGGACCCGCGCGAGTATTGGAGTTCGTTTGGCAACGACCGCAAGGCGTGCGAGGAAGCCTTCATGACGGCCTGCCAGCAGGAAGGCGGGCCTGCGCAAAAGCTGCTGGCGATGTATGACAAGGAAAACGGGAAGTGGCCAGAGATGAACGATGAGATGCGCGATCTCCTCGCCCAGTTGGGGGAGATGATCACGGCAGGCTTGGCGGACGCAGGAGTGAAGAACGAGGTCACCGGCGGGCCCTGCATCTTCGAGGAATCGCCGGGAAACGTCTTTATCGAGTTGGAGCGCGGAAAGACAGGGCGCCTGAGCCTGCAGTTGTTCAAGTGCTCCGAATGGTGGAGCGACACTCCGATCTATCTCTGCACATACCCGCGATAGGGGGGAACTTGCGTACACAGTGTGGAGGGAGTTTCGTCAGACTGGCTTGGTCTCCTGAGGTGCACCGGCATCGGTCGCAGGCGGCTCTGCGGGTTTGACCGCGGCTTCAAGGGCCGATAGCCGCGTGTTGTAGATTCCCGCGAGCCTGAACGCGAAGGCGAAGATCAGCACAAGGCCAATGAGCATCATAATCAACACGGAAAATGCGCCGGGGGCTTTTTCCTTGCCGATTGCGCGGAGTGTGGCGATCTTGTCGCGGTCCTCGCGCGTCAGCGAGTTCTCGTCGCGGAATTTTTCCGGATTCACCAGGTAATCGTTGTAGTAGAACTCGTACAGACCGGCCTTTTCCAAGGCCTTGTTGTATGAATACACCTGTTGGGGAAGCTGGATGAATCCCCCGATAGCCCCGGCAAGCATTCCGACGCCAAGCGCCAGGGCGAATACCCAGCCCCAGCGCAGGTGCTTGCGGATGAAATCACTGCCTTCAACGCTCTTGTCGTCGGTCATTGTTACCTCTTGGGACGAACTCAAGGGCGATTATACCGATTCGACGGGCGAATGCACGGCCGGTTGTCGTTGCCGCGCGGAGGCTCGCGGCACTCCATTCGCGCGGGGGTCAACTCCTACGCTTCAGCAGCACGATGGCCGCGCCGACCAGAGCCAGCGCGCCAACTATCGAGATGATCAGAAGGATGGAAGGGCTCGCGGAGGAAGAAGGGCCGGGGGCTGGCGACCCAGAGACAGGCGGGACAGAGGGAGAAGGCGATGGCGAGGGAGCGGGAGGCGGCGTATCGGGAAGCTCGGAGACGCCGCGGATGTGGAGGTTCTTCGCGGCCTCCAACTCGGCGGCGGCGCGCGCGGTCTCGGAGGGGTCTTTGGCCAGAACAGCGACCACGTGGTCCATCACGCTCTCGCGGGTATCCCGAAAAACACCTTGCGCGTCGCGCTGATAGCAACTTGCCACCGCATACTCCAACTCAGGGAATCGCAAAGTGAGTTCCTTGTAGAGCATCGCGATCCGGGCATCCCGGCAATCGAGTACCCAACCTGTCAGGCAGCTCCTGAAGAGCTCCGACTCCGGAATATCTGTGGCGAGAATAAGATCCGCGAGCAACGCAAGATCGTGCGCCCGGTTCACGTGCGTCTCCCAGCTATGTGAAAGCAGCAGCGCCTTGGATTGGACAGCGTAGGGGCATTGCAGCAGTCTTCCCGCCAGCCTCTCGGAAAACTCCCCGTTCCGGAATCCTGAGACGGCGATCTCCCGAAGAAATGGATAGGTAGCCTCGTTGAGTGCTATCGGCCTTCGGGATGGCCCGTCGGAGACAGGCCCTGTCGGCGGTGGGGTCTGAGCCCTTTCTTCTTCAATGTACCGCTGAACGAGCGCGACATACTCAGGAGTGGCAAGATACGGGCGGTACATGTCGAAAGCCCGAACGCCGCCGTCCTTGGGCGGACCTTTTGCCGACCCGTATCCACCAGTGCGCGGTGCGACAAAAGCCTCGAACATGTCCACGAACGATGCCTTAACAGCGTCATACTGCTCCGGCCACTTGGCAGACGCTTCGATGCCGTCGGCAACGGCCTTGAGCACCGGCCGCAGGGCATCACGATCTCTGCCGTGCTGCTCAGGGGACGACCGCCATCCCATAACGAGCGTAGCACGATACTCGGTGTAAGCCGGGCCCTTGAGTTCGAGAAGATGCAGGATGTCGGATTGGAGGTCGTCGGTGACAGGGCACGATATCGCGAGCACAAGTGCAGCAGAAAGGAAGAAGGCAAATCCACCCATTAGTGCTGCCATGCTATTTCGCGCATAGCTCAGCTTCCGTCGCCTGAGGATCACCGTCACCGCAACCGCAACGGATAGCACTGATGCCCCGAGAGCGAGAAGCGGCCCCAAGGGGAATCTCCCTTCCGATGCCTGGGCGACAGGTCGTTGCGAAGGATTGACTGATGGAGTCGGCGACGGCGAGGGTGTCGGCGTGTCGGGCAGTTCGGAGACGCCGCGAACGTGGAGGCCCTTCGCAGCGTCAAGCTCGGCGGCCACGCGCTTGGCCCCTTCTGGATCCTTGGCGAGTATCTCCTCGACACGCTGACGGACTTCTACAGGCACATCCCTTTCATCGCCGCTTTCCTCCTTCCTGGTCACCGATTTCGATACTCCAGCCATTTTTGGAAAGCGCAAGGTCAGTTCCTTATAGAGCGACGCCAGCGCGAGGTCATCCGAATCGAATATCCAACTTGCCAGACGGTCTCTGAATAGGGGCGATTCCGCAATACTGGTGACAAGCGCCAGATCAACTATTAGTTGTGAATCGTGAGGCTTTGCGGAGTACGACTCCCATTTATAGGTCAGGACCAATGCCTTTGCCTGAATGGTGTAGGGACAGGACTTCAGCCTTTCCACGAGGTCCGGAGTAAATGTCGAATCCCTCAGTCCGGACACTGCAAGCTCTCTCAGAACGGGATATGTTGCCTGATTGAGGAGGACCAAGATGCCGGGAAAGCTGCGATGAGGGGCATCTGGCTGCTGAACAGGCAGCGAGCCGTAAACTCTGGCAATACTCTCTGGTGTGGCAAGTGAGGGAGCGTACATTTCGAACATCTTGGCAGTGTATCCTGCCCTGGGCCTACGCTCGGACCAGGATTCCTTTGGGGCAGCCTGCCTCTTCAGCACTGAAACAAACGAATTCTTCACCTCCTCGGATTCTTCAGGCCATTTCACGGATGCCTCGATGCCATCCGCCACGGCCTTCAGGACTGGTCGGAGGGTCTCCCTTTCTTTGCTGTGTTGTTCAGGGGCTGATCGCCACTCCTCGACGAGCTTTGCGCGGCAGTCAGTATACGCGGGGCCCTTGAGTTCGAGAAGGCTCAGGATGTCGGATTGGAGGTCGGCATGGGCCGGGCGAGCGGCCGTGAGCATCCAGGCAAAGGCGATGCAGGAAACGAATGCAAGCTTGCGCAGATTCCCTCCCCCTTTGAAATATCATACCACTGCGACGGGACTTCCGCAATTGTTTCGCCAGTTGCACGAAACGAACTCCGACAACTCAGCTTCTTCTTGTCGGCCTCTCCAGCGTGGCTATGTTACCAAGCACCCGCAGGAGTTCTGCCCGTTCGGACTTGCTTACATGGAACAGCATTATCCGGGCCGTAGCCCCGTCAGCGAGATGAATGGTCACCCGGTCGCCCTCGTCCAGGACGAACTTGCTGATGTTCTTCAGCCGTATCTCCCTGTTGGACAAAACGATGTATATCCACAGCCCGCCGTCAACGATACGCAGGTAGGGGATCGTGAACAAGGCAAGCGTAATCGCTCCGAATACCGCGCCAAGGAACAGCGCGATCGGATGGATTACCGATACCACGCCACCGCCGTACGACACAGATGACAGTATCAGCATCAGCGAGGTGATCACGCCAACCAAGCGATACCAGACGTTGAAGAGATACCTGAACCCGGTGGATTCCGCACCAGCCATAGGCCTACTCCCCAGCCTTCGCGTCGGCGGACTTGACCCGGCCCACTATCCCCGTGGTGGAGAAGCCCTCGATAAGGGGCACAATCTCGACACTGCCGCCCCAGCTCTTGACCTCCGGCGCACCGACGACGGTCTCGACCCGGTAGTCGCCGCCCTTGACAAGGACATCCGGACGTATTGCCTCGATGAGTTGCAGGGGCGTGTCCTCATCGAACACGCAGACAAAATCCACCGCGGCAATCGCGGCAAGAACTGCCGCGCGCTCCTTCTCGCCGACAATGGGCCGGTCTGCGCCCTTAAGCCTGCGCACGGACGCGTCGCTGTTAAGGCCCACGACAAGCGCCTCGCCGAACTCGCGGGCGCGTTCGAGCAACTTAACATGGCCGTAATGGATGATATCGAAGCACCCGTTGGTGAAGACTACCTTCTTCCCGGACGCCCTGACGTTGGCAAGGTCTCGCGCGAGCCTCTCCCGCGCGACGACCTTTTCGGCAGACGATACGATGCCGCCGTACACGGCCGACATAAGGTCGGCCCGCGTTACGTGGCCCACCCCGATCTGCGATACTATTATCCCGGCGGCGACCGTGGCCAGTTGCGCGGCATCGAAGGGCGTAAGCCCGGAACCCATCGAGATTGCGAACGTGGCCGTGACAGCGTCGCCAGCGCCGGTGACGTCGAATACTTCACGCCTTCTTGCCGGGTAGGACCGTGCCTCGCCAGCCGCGGAATAGACTATCATCCCCTTGGATGCGCGGGTGATCACTAACCAGGGGCTATGCGTAACCGCAAGGGTGCGCTTGGCAAGCTCGTACAGGAAGGTCTCCTCATCGGGGCCATCGAGCCCCACGGCGACACAGGCCTCCTTGGTGTTGGGCGTGAGGATGCTGGTGCCTGCGTACCGGGTGAAGTCCCTGCCCTTGGGGTCAACCACAATCGGGATGCCCTTCTCGTTCGCTGCAGCGATGATGGCTGCCAGCAGGCTTGGGGGCAGCGTGCCCTTGGAATAATCGCTTATCACAAGCGCGTCGGCATCGGCAAGCGCAAGCAACACGTCGGCAAGCAGCTTGGCCTCGGTTTCGGCGTCGATGGGAGAACGGAACTCGCGGTCGGCGCGGATAACCTGCTGCGTCCGGGCGACGAAGCGATGCTTGGATGTGGTGGGGCGACCGTTGGCGCGGACAATGGCGGACGTGCCGACTCCGGCGGCTGCGAGCCTCCGAACAAGCTCATCGCCGTCCGCGTCGGGGCCGACGACCCCCGCGATATCGGTGGGGCAGCCAAGCTCCACGCACTTGACGGCAACGTTCGACGCCCCGCCGGGATAGCTTTCCTCGCGCTTGATCTCAAGCACCGGGATAGGGGCCTCGGGCGAAATGCGTTCCACATCGCACCACGAATAGCGATCCAGCATAAGGTCGCCGACCACCAGCACCCTTGGGGTCCCCAGTGCGGCGGCAGTCTGCCTGAGTTGTGCATCGTATGTCATTGTCAGTTCTCCGTATGTGAGATGATGTGGCGGGCGGCCTCCATCAGGTTGTCAAAGTGCGGGATGCCGTTGGCTGGTCCGCTCACGGGGCCGCCTACTCTTAGCGGAGTCACGCCAGCGCGGGCTGCGGCTTCGGTGTCGCGTGGCGAATCCCCGATCATATAGGATCGTCTGGGGTCGATCCCCCATTCAAGCGCGGCGCGGATCAGCATACCGGGCTCGGGCTTGCGGCTGCCGCAAGCGTAGCGATAGGGCGCCTCGCCCTCGGTGGGATGGTGCGGGCAAAGGTAGGCCGCGTCAACGCTCCCGCCCAACTCAAAGAGCCTGCGCTCGACCTCGGCCTCGATTTCGAACATGCGGTCGAGAGTGATCATCCCGCGGGCGACGGCGCTCTGGTTGGTGACGATTATCCTCAAAAACCCGGCGGCGCGGAGCATGGACAGCGCCTGCGCGACATCCACAAGCAGTTCGATGTCCTCGAAACGCCGGATATAGCCGACATCGCGGATAATGACGCCATCACGGTCGAGGAATACTGCTCGTTTGTTCGGGTTCATCTCGTGTGGGGCTAATGATAATACGGGAAGGCCAATAGTCAACCGGACGGCGCTATTCTTCTTCGGGCTTCTTTTTGTGCTCGTCTCCCCTGAGGAAGGGGAAAAGGTCGTGCCCGAGCCGGACGAGGAAGTCGGCAAAGCGCTGCCTGTTCTCAGGCTTGATGTGAATCAGGCGATTGTGCGCCTCGTAAGCGGATTTTGCCCTGTCAAGGGCGCTCGCGGCCGAAGGGTCGAGCCGGACCCATTCGAGGTCGGACGGCAGTTCGGCATCGCCCTCGTCGAGAAGCTCCAGCACCCCAAGCTGAACCAGCAGGTGACGGTTGTAGTCGGACATGCCCAACAGCATGACCATTCCGCCATCGCCCTCGTGGAGGTCAAGGGACAGGCCGGCCAGGATCCCCATGAAGGTGCTGTCCATCCCCTGGCAGGAGGAGAGGTCAAAGATGAACTCGTCGCAACCGTCTGCAAGGCAGTCCTTTATGAGATTGCGAAGCGGAGCGCCGCTGGACAGCGAGCCGAGCCCGAGGACTCGCACGTAGAGCGTAGTATCCTTCCGGGCGGTTTCCATGTAACCGCCGTAGAAGTCATCGCTGACCCTGCGATACTCGGGCAGCGACATTCTCCCGCTTCGGTGGCTGGACGAACCGCTCTTGCGGGAATGCTTGGATGTTCTGTCTTCCTGCGGCATACTCACATCATACTACCATCATTTAGAAACCGGTCAAAGCATAGGCCGAGGCGCATTCTCCCTCAAATCGGCCCGGTTGAGGCGGATTGGCATAATCGGAAATCTCTATTTTGTCGGCGTTTCCGCTTCTTCGGCAATCACTTCGAGTCTGCCGGAAGGAGTGCTGACGAAATGCCCCACTTTCACCGCACGCACATGCAGGGAACGCATCACGAGGAACCCCGCGAGGAACAGCAGCGATGAAACGCAGAAAACCAGATTGACCGAGTGCGTGGCCTCTTTCAGCCATCCCGCAAAAGGATAAGCTATCATTGCCCTGACCCCTGTCAGCGTGGCGTGCATCCCGGTGTACAGGGAAGCGTCCCGGCCCCCGCTGAAGAATATCGGCCCGATGCTCCATGTGATCATTACCCCGATCATCGAGAATGAATACCAGATGTGAGCCATGTAGCCGTAGCCGATGCTCGGCGATGCCAGGTACATCAGGGGGTACAGGGAAAGGCAAAGAAAGGAAACAGCCGCGACCCGGGTGGGCGTGCTCCTGTCAGCAACCGCCCCGAACAGCGGCCCGAAGACCATCGCCATATTCAGAATGGTGTTGGTGATTCCGAACTGCATATTTGATGCATTGAATTGCTCGGCGTAGAGCATTGGCAATACCGCGTTGCTGGTCATAAAACCAAGACCATACAGGAAGAATGCCACTTCGAAGGTAAGGAAATACTTGTCGCGCCGCAGTTGTCGCACAAGGAAAGTGAACGGCGACATGCACGTGCGGATGGTGAAGGTTCTGACCTGTCCGTATCGAAGGGGCCGGGCAGGGATCTTGCTGTAGATATAGAACGAGGCGGCCCAGAGAACGAGGGCGAACGGGAACAGCACCCGGACAAGGGAGGGATTGTGGTTGAGGAACAAGCCCCCGACGAAGGTCGCGGCGATATTCAGCAGCGCCGCGAACACCCCCACCGAGGCAAGGAACCTCGACCTCTCGCGGGGAACGTAGTTGCTCTGGTAAAGCGATGTCCGGGCGGGAGTTACGATAGCGGCTGCAAGGAATGCAAGCATCAGCCACAGCAGGAATATGCTGCCGGGCTCGAACACTGCAAAGCCAACCGCGGCCAGCAGCACAAGCACAACGGCGGCGCGGAACAACGGACGTTTGTCCCGGCCCTCGAAGAAGTAGCCCACAGGATAGGAGAACAGTTGCCCGAACGACACCGAAAGCCCGACCAGGGCGACCACCATGTCCGATGCGTTCAGGTCGCGCTTCAGGACATAGGCAGCATATGCGATGATGCCCACGGCCGCGCCTTCGAGTGCGGCGCAGACGACCTGCATTCTGAAGGTATGCTCCGCAAGGACCGCCAGGTCACCATGTTCATGGCTTCTGAAGAGCCCCCGGAGATAGGAAACGGGCGAAAAACGCAAACTCACTCCTGCGTGGTTCTCTCGGATCCGCGCGCGACGTAATCCCCGAACGGCCGCAGCGCGGCGATAACAGCCTTGACCCTGTCACACTTAACGGATTCGGATCGCGCGAGGCTGCTTGCGGGATTGAACTTCTTCCCGCGCAGGGAGGTAATCAGCAGCAGGCGGGAGATGCGGCTCGGGGAGTCCAGGTCCTTCAGCATGGCAGCCCGGACTTCCCGCTTCAATGCGGCAAGCTCCTCTTCACGCAGATCGCGCGCGGCGGTGCGGAATTCGCGCTTTATCAGGTTGACCGCGTCCGACCCGCGACCGGGAAGCACGGAGGACAGTATCGCGAACAGCCGCTTGTCGGGAGACACGAATTCGCCGTTGCCGTAGGCAAGCCCGCTCCCCTCCCGGAGCTTCATATACAGCCGCGACTGCGAGCCCGAAGACATAACACCCACTGCTGCGTTCAGTTCCGCACGGGTGCATTTGAACCCGCGTTCCAGCGCAAAGAAGACCGCGATCTGATCGCCTTCGCCCCTGCCCTCTTCGCGGACCCTGCGCGCGGTCCCGGGCGGGGTGAATGGCGCGACAATGCGCCGCCCGCTTCGGGCGCCATTACCCAAAAACCCGGACAGCCTGCTTTCCATGCAGGCAACCTCGACCGGGCCATCGGATACTGCCAGAGCCCTGCCCTTGCAGACTATGCGGCCATACAGCCGACGCAGCTTATTGAGCGTCAGCCCCTCCAACTGTTCAGGAGTACCGGAGAATGGCACGGCCAGAGGGTCTCCCTTCAGCAGGGCTTTGAAGGCGCTCAACATCGCACTGGCCGATGGGTCGGTCTGCAAGTGTTTCAGGAAGTAACCGTAGTTTGTCTTTTCGACATCGAACAGCTTCGCATCGAATGCCGGGTCAAGGAATGCCGGTTCCAGCAGGCTCTCGCGCAGGAGATGCCACACTTCGCCCTCGTACTTGCGGTCGGAAACCGCGCGGGGCGCGACGAAATACACCGTAAGCCCCAGGCACATCCCGTCGCCGTCCCGGAAAGCATCCCAGTCCAGGTTGGCGCCGTAGAGCCTGTCACATTCGGTGGTGAAATCGCGCATCGTCGGGAAGGACTTCGTGCCGCGTTCCATTATCGCCGCAAGAAGGTGCACATGCGCCGCGGGAGTGCCCTTGGGCGCGCGGAAAACCATGCGAAGAGACTGGGCACTGTGCCGGGGCTCGGAGCAAATTGCCAGCCTTACGCCACGCACCGGCAGGGAATAATGGATGTCCAGCGGGGCGATGTGAGGGGCTTCGGTCATAGTTCCTCCGGTGTTCCGTACAGCGCCAGCGCGGTGGAATTCGTTATCCGAACCGGGATTATCCTCCCGGCAAGAGACGCGTCGCCGTCAACTATCACAATACGTTCCTGGGGCGAACGGCCAATGAGCCGGGCGGCGTTACGCGGGGACGGCCCCTCGACAAGGACCTCCAGTGTTCGCCCGATCATCCTGTGGTTGTCTTCGGCAGCGATCTTCATATGGATTGAAAGGAGTTCGTTGTTCCTTGCAGCCTTCACTTCCGGGGGCACATCGTCGGGCATTCGCGCGGCAGCCGTTCCGGGCCGCGGGGAGTACTTGAACACAAACACCTGCTGGAAGCGGACTTCCTTCACCATGCTGACCGTATCGGCGAAGTCGGGGTCAGTCTCGCCGGGGTATCCCACGATGAAGTCCGACGCGAGCCCGATATTGGGGACGCGTTCACGCACTTTGCGTACCAGATCGAGGTAATGCTCGCGCGTGTAGCGCCTGTTCATCGAAGCAAGCACAGCGCTTGAGCCGCTCTGCGCGGGCAGATGCAGGTACGGGCAGACCTTGGGCAGAGCGAGCGCGGCTATGAGCTGGTCGGTCAGGTCCTTGGGGTGGCTCGTGACGAATTTCAGCCGCCGTATGCCGGGGATCTCGCTTGCAGACGCAAGCAGGCTGGAGAGCGAGGCATCCCCGCCCAGGCCTTTGCCGTAGGAATTGACGTTCTGGCCCAGCAGCGTGACCTCGATCACCCCCTGCGCGGCAAGCGCGCGGATTTCGTCCAGGATCTCGGCCGGGGGGCGGCTGCACTCCCTGCCGCGCACATGGGGCACAACGCAGTAGGAGCAGAAGTTATCGCAGCCGCGCATGATCGTCACAAATGCCTGGAAATGCGAGGTGCGCCAGTGAAGTCCGCTGACAGCATCGGGAAGCGAGTCGAGCCCTACGGCCACAAGGTGTGTCTGGCCCTGCGATGCTTCCTCGAGCAGACTGGGCAGCAGTTGGAATGAGCGTGTTCCGCAGACAATATCGAGGCCGGGGATGGTCTCGAACGCGTGCGCCGCTTCCTTTTCCGCGACGCAGCCTGCCAAAACGAGGATCTGGCGGATGCCATCGCGCTTGCGCCGCGCGAGCCTGCCCAACCGTGAGATGGCGCGGTCCTCGGCATGCTGACGCACAGTGCAGGTTACGTACACGACCGCATCGGCCCCGTCCTCGTCGCTGACGATGGAATGGCCCTCGGCGGCGAGGAGTTCCATAATCGCCGAGGCATCGGCGCGGTTCATCTGGCAGCCGAAGGGGACAACGCAGACAGACATGCCTGGTCCGGGATACGTCATAGGGGCAATTGTACCGGGCTATCTGAAATGAAGAATGAGGAAT
>Ga0265297_10002161_pt1 | contig 41472 bp, 56 predicted proteins | sample Munlanlwell13791_FD_192502 | JGI IMG/M metagenome (GOLD analysis project Ga0265297, IMG submission 192502) | Leachate microbial communities from a municipal landfill in Southern Ontario, Canada - Leachate well 137-91 | ecosystem: Engineered > Solid waste > Landfill > Unclassified | place... | reverse complement strand
CGAGCTTGATCTTTAGGATCAAAAGCTACTATCACAACAGAATCTTTTCTTGGAATATTCCACTCCCCATCGCTTCCTTGGGTAAGAAGAACATTCTCTCTAAATCCAGGTCTGTCCAACCACTGTATTCTACATACTCCGTTTGCAGGATCTACACTAACAATACGCGCTATTCTTGTATACTTATTAAAATCAGTAGGTATAGTAGAAGACTTTAAATCCCCCGGAAATATTTTTCGATTACGTATAGCAACCATTAATTACCTAACAATGTTGTTGTAACACTACCTGAAGCATTTACTCCTAATTGCCAAGAATAACCATTAGAATCAACTAAAATAGGTGTTCTTAAATCTTCAATAATTTTCTTAGTAACAGCCATTTTCATTTTATATGTTTTTGCAACTATATTATGATTTTGGGCTGTTGTACTTTCCTGAGCTCTAGTTATAGTTAAAGTATCAGAAGATATTGCGGTACATCTAACAATTTCTACATATGGATCATCTGCAGGATCATTATAATCTGTGGAATTATACCATACAAGATTAAAAGCTCCATACACAGTAGGGCTTGGAAGTTTACTACCTTCTCCAGAAGCTAATACTATTGTAGTTGAAGTAGAATTATACCCTGTCAATACAGTAACTTTAGTTAAGTTTTTAATAGGGTCAACGTAAAAAGCCATAGTTTTCTCCTTTTAAATAGAACCTACAGTATCCCCAGCAACTGTAGATGATAAAGGTACAGTAGATGTTGCAGCAGGTAAAAGTCCTGTAATATAAGATATTTGATATCGAGGATCTGATTCTTCTAACAACTTTACATCAAACCTTTGTGATAATAATCTTCTTTGAATAACACTATCTTGCTTATTTAAAATTTCATATCTCTCTTCTTTTCCCGATACACTATTAGAAGCTGCAACAATAAGAATATCAAAATCGTTTACATAAGGCGTCCAAATCATCCAAGCTTTGTTCTCTTCTATTGCTACTTTACCTTCTTCATTTAAAGTAAGATCCCTTGTTGTTAAAGGCATACGCACAAGAATCTGGTGCATATTTCTATAAGCATCTGTATTAAAGTTTAAATATTGTTCCCAACCAAATATACTCTGAGAAGTATCTTCTCCTTTTTGCATTCTAATATTACTAATACCAGGCTGCATTGTTGAAAAGTAACATTGAATAGTATGTGCAGAAGCATCAAAACCTGCATTAAATACTATTTCTATTCTACCCGGTGAACTTAAATCTTTTCTTTCTACTACACAAAATTCTAAATCTGAAGATATATCATCTATTGTCAACACTCTTAAAGCAGAAGCCCCATCTATTAAAACACCTATATTACCTTGACCATTATTTACATAAGGACGAACATCAGGTCTATTATCCCCAGATTCCCAAATAACAGCTCTATAATTAGGAGATGTCTCTATATAAGTTGAAATAGTATAAGGAGAAGAAATTGTTCCTATAATACTTCCAGAACTTTTTCTCTGTAAAAGATAACATGGCGTAGGAGAAATTCTACTTTGAACTTCGTGAGATTCTTGTATAAAATCAAGAATATCAGAATCTATTCCAAGATCATAATCATACGCTTCTTCTTGTGGATCTCTAACACCCATAACTTGTTCCTTTAAATAGGTAATCCAATATAAATTCCATTATTTCCATCGGCTCCATCTACACCAGCGCCAAGACTTCCTGTTCCTGCAACACTACCACTTCCACCAGAATAATCTAGAATAACGGAAGGAGATAAATAATGATAAATTAAACCTAAAACACCACCATTACCTCCATTACCACCTCCACCACCTCCACCGCTACCGCTACTACTTCCATCATAAGAATCTCCTCCCATTCCTCCGTTTCCGCCCTTAACACTTATAGTTCCATCACCATAAATATTTCGTGCAGCAAGTAATAAAAGACCACCATTTGCACCTGAAGACCCTCCCCCACCTCCACCCCATACAGCTCCACCTTTACCGCCACCAGAGCCACCATTTGCACCATGCCCCCTAAACGGATAAATACCTGCTTCAGGGAATATACGCCACAATGTTAAATTGATAAAGTTTCTAACTCCTCCATAAAGATAAGATGCTGTACTAAATGAACCAGCTGCACCTCCAGCTCCTCCACCTCCGCCTCCAGCCTTACCAGCGAATCCTGCACTACCAATACCATATGAAGTAGAACCTCCAGTAGAACCATTACCTCCTGCAGATCCAGGCGCAGCTCCACCTATACCACCAGCTCCACCTGCAGAATGCTGATAAGGTATATATCCAGCATTTCTCACAGACGCCATCAATCCTCCACCTCCACCTGCAGAAGTTGTACTAGAAACGCCATTTTTACCATCACTACCAATATCACGAATACTACCAGATATTGTAGCAGAATTTTTACAAAAAACACGATATCCTGCTGTATTAATAATACCACCAGAAGCAACTACTAAATTATCATAAAACATATCTCTAGCCAAAGTAGTAGTAGAACCACTGGCAACGGTTATATCACCATCTATTCCGGAACCGAAAAACCCATAGCCTGTTAAATAACTAGATAATGTATCCGCTAAATTTATTATTTGAGATATAGCTAATTGAACCTCGTCATCCCCCCCAAGTTCATGTGTAGTATGGTGGATGGTAGGAGTTCTTGCATCAGAATTTCTTGGATCATTATCCCCAACAGCAATAGGATTTTCAGGAATTACTGCTTCTACAGATAATTTCGCAACTCCTTTTCGTGTAGAAGAAGCATTTGGAAGTCTCATTTTACTTTTCCTTAATTAAATTTGAGTCAAAATACAAATACTATTACCATTTTGTATACCACCGTCTACGCCATTTGTTCCATATGAAAAACCTGCTTCAAAAGAGTAAGCTGGAAGAGTAGTAATAGAACCATCTATTGTAATATCATAACCATAATTATCTTTTTTTATTACTCTAGCAACAGTACCTCCAGCATCGTTAAAACGAATGTAAGTTCCGACATCTGCAGTAAAAATAGAATTCAAAGTAAGGGTTATAGGGTAACCGGAGTAGTAAGTAATATTCCACATAGCTCCGTAACTTCTACCGGACGTGGCTGTGGTACCAATTCCTTTTACTCCCGCAACAGACCCACTACCTCCATTACCGCCATTACCAGGTGCGCCTCCCATTCCTCCGAGCCACGTTCCTGATGGTCCTACAAGAGCGTCAAAATATCCGCAACTATCTCCTCCATTATCTCCTTTGCCACCATTACCTCCAGCACCATTATCTGCGTTTAAAGTACCATTCCAACAAAGAACATTCCCTACACAACAAAAGATTATTCCTCCTGTACCACCATTACCCCCACTTCCGCCGGAACCCCCTCCACCTCCATTACCGGTTTTCCAAATAGGTTCATTAGCTAATGCAGTACCCCCTCTACCACCGTCACCACCATTACCAGCATCTCCCCCTTGTACTGTAACAACACCCGTAAAAGTAGTGCAATGTTGGGCAACTAATGTTATCATACCTCCTGTACCACCTGCAGCTCCACCACCACCACCACCACCACCAGGAGGCCCCCACGGCATAAAGCAAGGATTTTGCCATTCACCATTACCTCCGTTACCACCTCTACCACCTCGAGCTGTAATAGTACCAACCCCTGTTAACGTTCTAGCAACAACTACAATCATACCGCCGCCGCCGCCGGATGCAGCACCCCCTCCACCAGCCGCAGTATTATCACCGCCAGATACCCCGTTATTACTTCCACCACCATAACCCCCACCCCCGGATACACCTCCGAGTTTATATCTTAATACTGGATCATATGGATAACCATAACCTCCGCCAAAAACTCTATTGGTTATTGCTCCTATAAATTCTGGTTGACTACCATATGGACTATACAACAAGTCTACAACTCCTCCGTCTTGCCCTAAGGACGGCATCCACATGTTACCATAACTTCCCCCATATAAACCCGCATAGCCTCCCGCACCACCAGAAGTAGTATCGGTTACTAAACAATCATACATGGTTGCTGGCGGTGAATATAAATTTGCCCCAACCGCCCCACCTATAAGATATCCTGCAGGAGCAGCAATAGGAAGATCTCCTGGCGTATAATGACCACCTCCTACACCCCCAGAACTTTTACCATCTCCACCTGCAGAACCAGTATTACTAATACTTCCATTTAACGTTAAAGTATCTCTTACAAATATTCTATACCCTGCGTTATAAAGTTCATGCCCTGTTTCTATTGTAAGATTTTGATAAAACATATCTCTAGTTAAAGCAGAACCACTAGCTCCGGAGAATATAACATCCCCATCGGAACCATCCCCAAAAAAACCTTCTCCTGCCAACCCATCTATATCGGATAATTGATTAATTAAATCCGTTACTTGAGACATATCTAATTGTAATTCATCGTCTCCTCCATCTTCGTGTCGCGTATGATGGTGAATAGGAGTACGCGCATTTGACATTCTATAATCATTATTTCCTACAGCAATAGGATTGGTCTCTATTACAGGATCAACTGAAAGATAGAACAAACCTTTTAAGAAATCTGTTGCATCAGTAGTTCCAAAATTTGTTATACGTATAAGAGGTTTTACTAACTTTTTTAAAGATTCAAGAGATACAAAATTTATACCTGGACATGATGTATGAGAAGAATCATAATGATATTGAATATTTTCAATATCTATAGAATAGACTTCACATAATTTTGCTAAAGTATATACAAGACTAAATAATTGAACATGAGAAAGATTAGATACGTCAAAATCTCCAACTACTGCCACATGTATAGCATTTTTATTTAAGTCTGCTCTTTCTGATGCAGCAGATAAATGATGCTGACTATATGTGATAAGTTTTGGTATACTTACATTTTCAGTATATTGATCTGCATGTAAAGCAAATGTCCATCTAGGAGTAAGATCTATTGTACCTTCTGGATTTATAATAATATCATAATCTAATCCAAACTGTTCATCCATAATAGCAGCTTCATTTAGATCTTTTCCACGATTAATATCTGCGGTATGATGAATTACAATATATTTTAAATCACTATTTAAACGTACTTGGTCCATATTATAACGTATCTGAGTCTAATCTAGAAAAATCCAACCTAATGGAACTACTAGATGGTAAAGTATTAAAGAAATTAGTTCTATTGCTTTGGGGATAAGGAGTAGGAACAGAAGTAGGTGTTCCTGATACAGAAGATGGGGCAGTATATTTTGGAGTATTCTCTTGCTTTCTTTCCAAAACTGTTTTTTGATCTGCCAAAATATTTATATGCCCATCCGTTAAATAAACCTCATCATTTTTTGAAAAAGCTAAAATCTCAGGTAATAACTCCCAAGGTTTATGCCCATAAGATAAATGTAAAGTAGTTGTAAATTGTCCTCCAAAATTAAAACTATGTTCAACTGTTTCTATATAATAAAGCATATTTCTACAAGGGATATAAACGGGCATATTCTGTTGTATTTCAGGACGGCCTGTTAAAGTAACTTGACCCTGATACTTCCCTGCAAGTAGGCGTTGTAATAAAGATTTTGCATAAACATCACAATCTTCGCTGTGCAATCCATAGCCTGCATCATTCTTTATCAATGGATTAGAAGCAATAAAGATTCTTTGTCCATACTTATAAATAACCGTTTCATCTCTGGCAGCCCCGTTAAATGTTCCTAAACTCTTTAAACCCGACATTGCAAACGGAGGTTCTGTTCCAACATAAACGGAAGAGAATATATTACTATCATCTTCTATAAAGCCGTAACTTATAATAGAAGGAGTATCAATAACATATATTTGTGGAAATTCTTGTGCTAATATATGCCCTAAATGAAATCTAGGAGGGGTAAACCAAATATCTCCATTGTTATCAGCATAAAAAGCAAAATGAGTATCTTCCGCCATCTGATATGCAATATCTCTACGTGTTTTAAAATCAGACTGATAGAAGCTCCAGCTATTATTTAATACTTCTTTATAAGCACTGAAACCCGTTAAATTAGAACCGCTTTTTACAGGATCAATTATATGCACAGAACTATCTGTGAATAAAGTTCCCAACATTTGACTTAAATCTAAAATTCTCGATTGTCCTTTTTTAGATTTAGTAGGAGTTCTTTCAAAGGTATCTGTATCGGGATTATAAAATAAATCTACAGAATTTAAAGGAGACAAAGATACTTGAGGAATAGCTTTAATATCTGCATGTGTATGTCCTGATTTATGAGTAACTGCTTTACTTCCTAAAATTAATTCTTTTACAATTTCAGGAGAACGAGCTCCTTGAAATATATTATTCCAGACAGAAATCTGTGTTTCTCCCTCTGCTGCTTGATCGGGAACTGCCCTATCATCTACTCTTAACGCAGGATTAACATTAACAACAGATAACCTCATATACTTTGTAATATCTTCACCACTTACACTAATAATATTGTTATTTTCAGAATAACCTTGTTGAACGTTATTAACAAGACCTGTAAATACTCTCATAAGAGAATGTTTTGGGCGTGAATCTACTATTCCATTTTCATCAAATCTTTTAGACATGAAAATAACCAATCTATCCATAGCAGATATTTTACATCTTCCCTTATTAAAAGTACCAAGCCCTTGTTCTTCTACATCCTTATAGGAGGCTAGAAAGCTTTCATGAGAGGTTTTGTATAAATGATAAGAACGAGTGATAACTGTTTTATCATTATAAGGAAGAACAGACAAAGTAAGAACATCAGAATAACTCCCATTACCTGCATTTTTAAAGGCCTCCTCTGCAGCTACGTCTCCTACCTTAACTACATAAACAATATCCCCCTTTGATGTAAAAGCCCATCTTTCTACTATATTACCGTCAGCATCTCTCCGGTATTGAACGGGCATTCTTTCACCTGTTTGTACATCTTCTAATGTACCCCATTCAAATTCAAGCCAACTTTTATATGTAGAGAATTCGAAGAAGTTAGCTCCTGCTTTTGGAATGTTTTTTATACTAGAAGCAAACTTCTTTGGTTTCTGATTACTTCTATTATATAAATTAGGAACTTCTGTTTCAGGAATATCAGAGATAATGAACCTATTTGCAGGATCTGATATTGTTAAGGAAAAAGTGCCTGGAGAATTCTTTGTTGTTAAAGTAACTGAAACAGAAATTAACTCTGGAACTTCTCCTCTATTCTGAGTAGGATCACTCAAACGAGGAAAAGAGGTAACTACAGTTGTATCCTCCTCTCTAGGAATTTCCTGAGGCCTGAATCCTTTTACAAAAATTACCATTGCATCAGGATAAAAATGTGTAGTGTTAACGTCCATAGTTATTTTTTACTACTTAATAAACTAACCTGATCTGGGCGTACATAAATTCTTACTCCTTTATTATACCCTTTTCTATAGTTTAGATTATCAAGAACTAAATCTGTCGGATTAGAACTTGAAAAGTCAACAATTTGTGCTTTTAAATCAGGAAAATGTTCTTTTACAAAGTCTCTATCTGCCTTTCCAAACGTGTTGAGATCTATTAAGACTTTATCTCCTAATACAGGCTCCCATTCTTCCCAGGCTAGTTTCAAACTAGCTTTACTAGCTTCACTAGTATTATTAGCTTCAGATATATTAATATATTCCCATATATCTGATTGAGCTTTATATAATAAACTATCAAAGTCTATATCTATATTAGCCTCTTTAGCTGCTTTTTTAGCATACTTAATAGCAGAAGCATAAGCAGCATCAGCAGCATCAGCAGCATCAGCAGCACCAGAAGCAGCTCTAGCAGAAGCATAAGCAGCATTAGCAGCATCAGCAGCAGCCCAAGCAGCCCAAGCAGCCCAAGCAGCTCTAGCTTTAGCTTTATTCTCTTCAGTAGGATATTTTAATGCTATCTTTGCTGCTTCTATAGCTAATCTAGGTCTATTGTCATTAGGATATTTATTTTCATATATAGGTAATACAGCTTCAGCAGAATATATAGCATATAAGATATTAGCTTTAGCTTTCTGTTCTTCGTTTAATTCAGGTTCTTCCCACGCTTCTTTTAAGATACCAAAACTTAAAGAAGATTGTTTTGGAACTAAAGCTTGTTCCCAAGGACCGAAAGATTTTCTATTTAAAGTATCTACCTGATCTTTCTGATTAACAGTTTGAAGATTTTGAGGATTATCGTCTATAAATAATGTCTTTCCATTTGGTTTAACATATTGGGACTTTTCAATGCCTGTCTTTATAATCACATCATAGTTAAAATAGTCATATAACCCAAAAGACTTTAAAAGCATTACCGAGGGTTGAGCAGCAAAAGTAAGTCCTGTGGCTTCACTACGACTAACAATTCCTAAATTCTTTCCTGCTCTATCCAGAGATTTAATTAATTTATCTACTCCTTCTTGCAATCTTATAACCACTCCGTTTGTAGCAACTACTATATTACCAGCTTCTCTTTTGAAGGGGGCTAATGCAGTAAAAGCCCCTGTTCCTTGTCCGTTGGGTTGATAACAATCCCAAATAACACCATCAAGGTCGAATACGATAGTTTTATAAGGATCAAAGATAGTTTGTGTTATATCTACTAAATTATCTTGTTTTTTCTCTTCCATTAGACACCTATGATGCTAAAAACTCTTTACCTTCAGGGGTAATACTTACTTTATCGGATTTTTGAACCATGCCTATATAACCTAAATGAAATAATATAGACCAAGCTTTAGTTACTTGAACCTTAAACTCTGCAGGAGTAAGATGTCCGTAACCACCTTCGGACAAATACTCCTGCTGCACCCGATCGGTTACCTGCTGTACAGTCATGGGGGGACGTTTGGGTTGAGCTAAAACATTTAGAATATCTGTTACAAAAGGATTGTTTTCTATTGTAGCAAATTGCTCTTCTTCTGGGGTTTTCTTTCTCCAAGAAAATTGGGAGGCAATACCTCCTTGTGGTCTAAATGTTATTGTCCAAGGCCCTACTTCAGATTGAACCTTAACTCCTAAAACTTGAGGAGTTTGAAAATAATCTAAAACAGTATAATTCTTTCCTGCGTTAAAGATTACTTGATCGGTATTGTCTTTAAAAGTTTGAGGAGCAATAACAAAGTCTCCTGGAACTATTTGTTGTCTTAAAATACTTTCAGGTGTAAGTTCCATGCTTACAGTAGCTGTTCGTTGTCTCCTTTCTATTATACGTCTTGCAAGGTCTTCAGAAATCTTATTTGTCCATATTCTTGGATCATCAGGATCAATCTTTCTTTTTGCCATTTCTTCTGCTATCTTCTGTCGATAACGTAAATCATCCATACCAAACGTTCCTACTACATCTATTAGTTGATCAAAATCATTAAATTCTTTTATTAAAACATCATCATCCATCTTTTCAAAATAATCTATAGGAGGTTCGTCAGCTCCTCCTTCCCAAGCTACTTTCAAACTAGCTTTACTAGCTTCACTAGTATTACTAGATTTTGATATATTAATATATTCCCATATATCTGATTGAGCTCTAGATAATAAACTATCAAAGTCTATATCTATATTAGCTTCTTTAGCTGCTTTTTTAGCCTCTTTAGCTGCTTTTTTAGCATTAGCAGCAGCATCAGCAGCCCAAGCATCAGCAGCAGCAGCATCAGCAGCCCAAGCAGCCCTAGCAGCAGCAGCATAAGCAGCATCAGCAGCCCTAGCAGCAGCCCAAGCAGCATCAGAAGCAGCCCAAGCAGCCCAAGCAGCAGAAGCAGCAGAAGCAGTAGCAGCAGAAGCAGCAGAAGCAGCAGCTCTAGCTTTAGCTTTATTCTCTTCAGTAGGATATTTTAATGCTATCTTTGCTGCTTCTATAGCTAATCTAGGTCTATTGTCATTAGGAAATTTATTTTCAAATATAGGTAATACAGCTTCTGCACAATAAATAGCATATAAAATATTAGCTTTAGCTTTCTGTTCTTCGTTTAATTCAGGTTCTTCCCAAGATAGTTTTTTTGAAGCTTTTTTAGATAATTCAAATTCTCCTAATAAAGTAAGGGGGAAATGGAATCTCCAAAGATTAGCAGAATTTTTATTTTCGTTTGTAAGATCACGCTCCCACACCGCCCCGACAACTGTAACAGTGGAGACCTTCCATAAAGGTTCTTTAATATAAAGATTTTCACTATCAGACCTCCATATTTGACCTGGTTTTGCTAATACAATAAACTCATTTACATCATTTGCTATCGTTTCTTCCCAGCTTAATACTTTGCGCCACATAATTAGCCTCTAATTATAGTCTGTTCTTTTTGAACCTTAAATGTAAAAGAATAATCTATTTGATAAGGATTCTCTGCAGAAGCTGTCGGGCCTGTAAAGCTTGTAAAATACCCAATATAAAATTTATCGTAGTAATTCATGCCCAACAAAACCGAAGCTTCTTGGTTCTTAATAGCATGATCTGTATCATAAAGGTCCCTTAATTGAGATAGTTTTTTCCATGCCAAAGATTGTGTAACATCTATTACAGCATTGTTAGCAGGATAATCTCCTGTTGATGTCTTAAACAAAGCTCCTGTTTTACCTGTAACTTGTATTTCAGTTAAAGCATTTCCCCAATGTTGGATTTCGTAACCTCCACGAGTTAACACTTCAGTCAATCTTTTATTTGCCACAGGACTTACTCTTTGAGGATTAACATAAAGAGTAAATTCATTTGGAATAGCCTCCCCCGCAGAATTATAAAGAGTATTCACTTGATTAGTAATACGAGGAATTACAATAAAACGGTGTAATTCATTTTGATTATCCTTTACAATAACATAATAAGTCCCATCATTATTGTTTTGTTCCACTTTTACTTTAGCTTGTTGCTGAGGAGACCAGGTAATTCCAGGAGTATTATCTGTACTCAATGTTATAGTTCCATCACTATTACGATCCTCTAAATATTTACCTTGCAATATTTGGGAAGATAGTAAACTATATGTATTACCATTAGTTGACCCGATAGGGAGTCTAAATATCTTCATCATTGTCCTTTGTCCACGGGCCATTTTATTGTACTCCTAATACTTGTCCGGCTGATAACTTAATTGTAACTTGTTTACCTTGTTCTGCAATTGCTTTTCCTAAATCTTCACCTCCAGGCCCGACAATTTGAATAATTACACCGGCGGTCCCTCCGCTCCCCGACACGCCAGCCTCTCCTTCTTTTACAGGTAAAGGATTGCCATAAGGATCTACATTTAACTTTTGTACACCACTTGCCCCTCCTAGTAAATCTATAGCTGAAACCTTACCAGTCGGAGTTGCTGGAGGAGTTGAAATTAAGTTATCAAGCCATGCTTGTCTTCGTTGTTTTTCAAAAGACTTTGTTATAGGGTCTTTCCAAGCAGAAGGAGCAGCAGAAGCTGCTTCCATATGAGAGCGAATTCCAACTTCTCCTGTTACATCAGTTCCGTGAATAGCATCCAATGTTAGTAATAGTGTAGCTACTCCAGCCCCCACTGCACCGAAGCGAAGTAATGAAGAATAGTTTGCTAACTTGGCCAACAAAGGTAACTTTCCCCCCCTGGCAACACTTAAAAGCCTTGTAATTTGAGAAGCTTTAGCAGTAGTTTGCCCCCTGCCTAGAAGACTTTTTATTGTAGCAACCTCTATTGCCGTACCTGTTATTCTTTCTAAATCCATTCCCCCACCAGCTTCTCCTCCTGCCCCTATTACGTCAGGACTTCCAGCAAGACGTTGTAATGCACTTAATCCTAATAAAGATGTTAAGGCACCACCTGCTCTACCTCTACGTAATATTCTGGTTAAAGCATATAACCCAGCTCCAATGGTTAACCCATAACCAACAGTTTTCATTCCTGGAGAAGTAAACACATCTGTTGCTTTCTCCCCTACCCAACCAGAAACTTTATCAAAGAAATCAGAAGCCTCTTCTGCTGTTTTTTGCATTTCGGGTCCAAGCCTACGCCCGGAATTACTTAATTGATCAAAAGCAACATTTAATTTATCTACATTTTGAACAGCTTTAGGTACATCATTTATCCAAAATTCTAATTGTTCGGGAGTGCCGATACCAAGTTGTTGCATAAAGTATCTACCTGTTTCAGATTGAGGTCCGCCAGCCTTCTGAACCATATTCTTAATACCTAAAGCAACAGTTCTAACAGCTTCTTCTGGGTTCTCTAATAGATCTTTTTGTAGTTTTGCAGATAGCCTCAAAGGAGTTGTCCCGAGTCCCGCGGAAAGAATTTGGGATATTTGAGAACCTGAAAGCATAGCCTGTTGCATCATACTATAAATATCTTGCCTCTGTCCAGATCCCATACCACGAGTGGTTTGCATAAGATTAGCCGCCCCGGATAAGAAGCCGCCCGTTCTATAGCCCATACCTGTAGCCCCGAGTCCAGAAGCTAACTGTAGAAACTCTTGTTGAACTCCAGGTAAGCCTCCTTCATTATAAATTCGTCCACCTTCCATTCCAAGACGTAATTGTTCTAATAAATCTTGAGCTTTACCTAACGTCATTCCTCTTGAACGATAACGAGAGAAAAGATTAGCTGCAAAACCTCCCGCATTACCCCCATACATCTGATTATACATTCCAATAGCTTTTGCATAGTTTGCACGCGAAGTGCCTGTAGTTATTCCACTGGCTGCATACATAGAAGTATTCAATTGCATTTCAGCTTGTTGCATTTGACCTGCAAATTCCTTTCCGTATGCAGCAACATTTTGGTAATATTGTGTCTGCATTCTTCGAGCTTCAGCAAACTGAGAGCCACCAGCTAAGTCTTGCAATCTAGCGTAGCGAGTAACAGTAGCGGCTTGCCTTTCTAACTGTTCATTTAAGTAAGCAATTCTTAAGCCTGCCCCCATAGCAAAGCCTTCCATACGAGCAAACATAGCTCTAGTGTTTTCTCCGCTACGAGCTAATCTCTCAAAAGCTTCAGCTGATTTGCCTGTTAATCCATGAATCTCTTTTAATCTTTTAATAACATGTTCATCCCACCTTCGAGATAATTGCTCAACCCCCCCTGCAGCAAGTATTGGGTTTCTTAGTATACTCATCAAAGTACCACTAATGTTACTTAGCATACTAGCCGAAGCAGCCAAACCTTCAGCCGCAGGTATACCACCCGCCAATGCTAAAGGATTTATTTCTCCGCCTTGTTCTGTTTCTTTTGCCATACTTATAGAAGTTTCTTTTCTATTTCAAATTTATCTAATGCATCTTGTCTTTCTTTTAATTCAAACCCTGACCCGATCAACCTATCTGAAATTTTACTGCCACAATAAACTATTTCTAAAGAAGGAGCTTCTTTATATATCTGATATTGACTTGTACTAGGCCCAATACAAACTAACTCACATGTTAAACGTTTACTTCCTTTTCTAAATGTTTTACAAAAATCTCCTCTTGTAATAGAAATAGCAAATATTTGTCTCCAATTGTTCATATTATGTTCCAAGATCTCTTACTTGGTCAAAAATACCTAATAACTCTCTAATAGATTCTTCAGACGTTCCGTAATAATTCCGCAACATTATTTCCAAAATAGGCCCTCTATCGTGTATTACATTAAATATTTTGTCTAATGCAAGTAATATATCAAAAGGTTCTGTAGCCCCTTCTAAATTTTTAATATGATATTTTAATCTTCGAACGGTATCTTCTCTACCTGTTGTTCTATTCTCATCTGTAAATTTATCCCAATTCCTATTTATTTTTTCTTCTAATATACGTTGCTTTGCTCTATATTCTGGATTATCTTCCCTTCCTATATACTCTTTCCTTAATCTATCTCTTTGTTTTTCATGCTCTCTATCCATTTTTAACATTCGTAAGTATGCTTCAAAAATATGATTGCAAATATCAATCACCTTATATTTCATATCCCAAGCTTCTTTAGTATAATCATGGCCTGTGCGATACTTATTGTAAAGCTTAAGTATTTCTCCTTTTGTAAGCCACTGCACGGATCTTTTTGGTAGCAAGGCCTCTTTCTTCAATGTTTGTCTCCAATTACCCATACTATGTTACAGTATCCCAATCTGTTGTATCTTCTTCCTCTACTTCTGTAGGAAAGTTACCTAAAATCATTTGCTGTCTTTGACGTTCGTAATCTTCATTCGTTCTCGTCTTTTCTTTTCTTTCCTGCAAATTTTGCCAAGCTTCGGGATTTAACCATGGCAATAAACTATCCCGTAAAGAAATAATAAAAGCATTTTGTTCAGATTGTATTTGTTTGTCTTGAAAAGATATCCATATCTTTTGTTCCACAGACAGTGGACGAGGAAAGACTTCATCCGTTCCGGCTTTTTGTATCACCGACCAATGAAATCTTGATATTCCTTCTAAGCAAAAGCTTTCTAATTCATCTACAAAATACTTTTGCCAACCCTCTATATGCTTGGTATAACACTGTAAAAGAAAATTAATACACCAAGGGGGCATAAGTTTTAATTCTTCCAAAGTAATAAAAGAAGCTTTAGAAGTGTCTTTATATACTACCCGAGTAAGAATTTCAAATACATCAGTAGTATCAGAGAATAAAGAGAGAGAAAAGGCTACTGGGAGGAGCCTTAAGGACTCTATTGAAGACAATGCAAAAGGAGTGTCAATCCGTGTTGGTGATTGTTTCTTAAATAACACATTAGCTATGTCTTCATGATTAAAGGGCTGCACCCGCCTTGCAAGAGGTGCTTCTATGCTCGTTATAGCTTTCACGATCAGGTAACTTTTTTTGGCAATCAGGACATATAAACTCTGTAACTGTTTCAACCGATGAATCAGAAGAAGTAGATTGTATTCCTTCAAAATCAAACTCTTTTAAGTCTTCTTCTTTCATTTCTTTTATACAGGAACCACATACAATTTCAGCCAACGAATACTTTAATTTCTTACTTCCTTCAGGTAAAGCTGTAAACGTACTTTCACAGTTTCCACATAAGTAAATCCCTTGGAGCTTCCTTTCTTGCTTTAATTGCAACCCTCCGTATACCATATCTAGACGATCTAGTACTACTTGCTCAAGATTAGCTGTCCAGAGCCGCATAAACTCTAAACTAGATAGCTGGGCCTTATAAGATTCGTTGTATTTAGCTAAAGCTTCAGCAGATACTAATGGTTGCTCATTGATAGCATATAAAGAACGAATTAATACTTCTATTTTAGTGGCCTGTACTCGAGCGTAGTTAGGAATAGACTCAAGATATGAATAGATAGAAAGCATTTCGCCTGCATTACATAAACGCATTGAGAAAATCTTATGTTTCCAAATAGGGTCTGTCCAGTCTCTAAAAGGTTTTATATCTAACAAACCGAAATTAGAAGACAAAGCTCCCAAATTCTCTAAAGAACTTAGAAGCGGAAAATTTTTATCAACAGCATTGTTATCCAAAGATGTAGGATTCATATAGACCTATATTAAGTTTAACTTAGCTATGTTAGTATTATTACTATATTGTTGAATATCTTGTTGAGCTTTTGTTTCTAGACTATTAAAATCTATACTTATATTAGCTCTTTTTGCTGCCTCCTCTGCATTAAAAATAGCATTATTGACATACCCTGCATCAACGGGATCTTGTGCAATAGCAGTAAAAGCAGCAGAATAGGCAGCATAAGCAGCAGCAAGTGTCACATTATTTCTAGCAGCATTCCAAGCAGCATTAGCATCATCAAATGTCGTATTATCTCTAGCAGCATCATCAGCAGCCCAAGCAGCAGCCTTGGCTTTAGCTTTATTCTCTTCAGTAGGATATTTTAATACTGTCTTTGCTGCTTCTATAGCTAATCTAGGTCCATTATTATTAGGATGTTTATTTTCATATATAGGTAATACGCTTTCAGCACAATATATAGCATAAAGCATATTTATCCTATCTTGTTCTTCTTCGGTCCTCTCTACTTGAGCTAGTACTCTTCTCCAATTCATGTGTCGCCTCTTCTATATTAAGCAGAAATCTTAGAAGCTCTAATCCTTGTTGGAAATATAGTAACATTTTCTGTTACTGTAATAGTACCTTCCCTAACAGTTTTACCCCAGGTACTGAACCAACAATCTTGATACTGGATTTTACGTCCAGCCCCTGTAACAGGATTGCGAATCTCTTCCATAATAAGAACTGGAACAACAATTTGCGAAATATCTTCATACGTCGCAAAGCCTACAGCTTCCATCATATTCTTATCATAGGTTTCAAATCTGTCGATGGTAATAGAGATATCTGTTCTACCAGGAACGATTTCGACAATATCATCGAGTTCGTTCATTATCTCTCTTACTCTTTCAAGATTTCTATTTTGAGAAGGATTAAAACCCTGGATAGTTCCAATAGGTACGCCGTTGGCTGAAATAGTGTACCCATAAGAGACTGTGCTCTTAGTATGTGGAATTCGTGTTGAAGACATATTTTATAGCTCCTTTGTAATCATAGTGTGTACAAACTCTTGAATTTTAGACTTTACTGTCTCTAGATTTTGCATGTCTTTCTCCCAAATAATCAAACAATCAACGCCAATAGCTTTATAACTATTTATAATATCTTGCTCTTTTTCTTCATTTTATTTTTTTTAATATTATCTCCACATTATACATATAAGGACACAGAAGCTGTAATCCACTTCAAGGGGTATAACAACTTTACAGAACAAGTAACATCTATTTGCCGAGGCTCTAAAACGTTTTGTTTTGCACTAATGACAATCTCTCCAGTCGATGGATCATTCTTTTCTCCATATGCATATAACTCACCATCATTAATTAAACCCTGTAGCAAAGAAGCCACTGTAGCTTCAACGGCAGAAACCATTGTAGGAGTAATGACCTTACCCTTACTAGTATAGACGTTGTGTAAACCATCTCTTAAAGTTCTCTTTACTAATCTCTTAGACGAGATAATAGACAATTCTGCAGTATCGGCTGTAGTAGGATCTGTAGTTAACTGATCGACCACCGTAACAACTCCACCTTCACTCTTTAATGTAAGGCATCCACCTGCACCAAGTTGCTGTAATTCAGAATCATTCCATTTTTCGTCGGTTAAGATAAGTCCAGGAACAACCTGTCCTTGAATAGGAGTGCAACGTTTATCCTGAGCGCACTGAAGGCCTGCAACAGCAGCAGCGGCAAAGTTAGCGTCCAAGTCCATGAGAGTAGTTCCGTCAGGAGCGTATCTCTGTACTCTACCACAAACTATGTAACCTATTTCCTGATTTTTAAGAATATTAGCTCTATACAAATAAGTTCCGCTTGTTGCACTATCTCCGATAGTATCTATACCATCAGAAGTAAAGTAAGTTGTAGGACTACCGCATAACAACCCTCTCTCTCTTCCTTGAGTATTCATTTGTGTAATATGTGAAATAGCATAAGTAATTAAAGATTCTTGTTCAGTACGTGAAACAGAACCGCTTGGGAAAAGGATAACTAATTGCTCAATATTGCTCTTTTTCTTTAACTTATCAATAGCGGTTGTATAGTTAGAATAACTATAAGTTGAGCCAGAAGCCTGAACTAACATAACAGCAGGAGCTCCTGCCTCAAGAGCAAGAGAACCACCAATTGTTAACAGACCTGTAGTAACGCTTTCAATTCCATATCTCTGTTCAATCAATTCTTTATCACTTGCAATCCAAGGGTCATACTGTGTTGTAGGAACATCGTAAGTATACTTAACATAGTAAATGGAACCCGAGGCTGGAATATCTGCTCCTGGAGAAGTTGGTTGCTGCCACGTAATACTTCCATCTCCAGCATCCATAGACCCACTAGATGTATTATATAACACACCACTTTGGGAGATATAAAGCCCTGCTAAAGAAGCTGGAGGGTCTTGAGCGAGGCTTGAAACAGCAGAGATACTAACACCTGTTGCTGGAATATCTGTTGAATAAACCGAAAGATAATCAGTTGAACCTGTACTTCTTTGAACAGCTTCATAAGTTACTGTTCTCGAGGTAGGCCCCAGGGCAACAATAGCCGGAATTCTTACAGTTTGTCCAAGGCTAATTAATCTTGGATTATCAAGAATACTAACACTTGTTGAAGGTAATTTGTATGTCGACATAGTCTTTCCTTTTAATTAAAAACCAACTCCTATACAATATATAGGAGAGGATGTTAAATGTTTCTATTCCTGTGCAGGGTTCTTTTTCTCTGGTTTTACAGAATCCTTAATAAAACGTCTGCTATCAAAGTATTTACCAATAACGTTTATTAAATTTGCGGGTATATCTTTACCAAAATATGCTGCAAAGACGGCTGCAATAATCCACTGATAAGAAGCAGGTAAAGCGTCAAAATCATTATGTTGTAAAAATCCTACAGTTGCATAAACAAATACAAAAGTAACGGCTGCAGTCATACCTTTCTTCCAAGAAAAGCTTTCGTCGGTATCGAAAAAGGGGGATAATATAACCCTGGCTATACGATTAATTATGTCCTTTGTACTTACCGTAACTACACTAACTTTTTGTCTAAAATCGCTTGTTGTCATAAATAACTTCTATAATGATGCTAAAAATCTTTTTTCTCTTTCTGTTAAACTACCAATAAAAATAGGTTCTAAAGGCTCTTTATAATAAGACCCAATAGTTTTAAGGGGATAAAGAATAGCCCCTTTTAAATCTAAAAATCCCATTCCAGAATCTAAGGATCTGTCTTCTAACTTTTTATTAGCTCCTTCTATTAAAGCTTCTATAGAAGAAAAGCCTTCTAATTGAATAGAGGGATAACCTCCTTCATTACCATCCCATAGGCGCCCATATACAAAACCTATAGCTTTGTATAGAGGAGGTTCATCTTCCCAAGCTAATTTCAAACTAGCTTCACTAGTATTACTAGATTCTGATATATTAATATATTCCCATATATCTTCTTGAGCTCTAGATAATAAACTATCGAAATCTATATCTATATTAGCCTCTTTAGCTGCTTTTTTAGCATACTTAATTGCATTAGCAGCAGCATCAGCAGCCCAAGCAGCAGCCCAAGTAGCAGCCCTAGCAGCGGCATAAGCAGCAGCATGAGAAGCAAAACCAGCATCATCAGCAGCATCATCAGCAGCCCAAGCAGCAGCCTTGGCTTTAGCTTTATTCTCTTCAGTAGGATATTTTAATACTGTCTTCGCTGCTTCTATAGCTAATCTAGGTCTATTGTCATTAGGATATTTATTTTCATATATAGGTAATACAGCTTCTGCACAATAAATAGCATGAAGTATATTTATTTTTAATTCTTCTTCTTTTGTTAGTTCTTCCCAAGATAATTTTAAATTAGCACTAACATTTTCTATTACGGGTTCAATTTGATCTAGGTTTACATAAAATCTGGAGCCTTCCCCCATCCAAATAGGCATTGCAAGACCAATTTCGTTAGCTCCCCTTTCAGGATTAATTGAAACAACTTTTGCTGTATAGGTAGGAGAATACCACTTTACAACATCTTCCTTATCTAGTTCATTAAACTTGTCCCATAAAATTTTAACTGTTTGACCAACGTAGAACGGATCTGTAGGAGCTTCTTCCCAACTAAATATTTTACGCCAATTGTTCATACTTAACTAAAATAGTCGATATCTTCAGTAATAGATTTCAATATATCTGTAGGATATTCTTGATTCCATTCAGACATATAATCTAAAGTCAATGATATGGAAAATATTCTATCATTTGCCCCTCTAGGCCTATTTTCTACATTACCTATACGTATAGTTTTTATGTGTATACCCTTAGAAGATAAGGTAGGTAAATTATTTGCAGATAAAATAAAAGCCTTAGTATTATTTACAGCTCCAGAGGCTCTGGTAAATAAAGCTACTTTACCAAGTTCAAGATATTGTCCTATCAATTCAGATAAGTTAAAAGCCGTAGCTGAAGTATTCTTTGAGGAGGCTTTAATCAATACAGTACCTTCACTCATTGTGCCTAAAATAGCTACTGCTGGCATAAGTAATTCTCCTACGATACTACCCGAAGACGTTGTGAGAGAACCTGAGGCTCCTGATTGATAAGTTCCTATAGCTTGGGGATCTATAGCAATATTATATACACTTCCACTACAAGTAGTAAATTGTAACCAATAATCACTTCCAGATAAAACAACAGAAGGAGACATTTCACAAAAATAAGATTCGAAAGAACCTACTTCGTTGCCAGTTATTGAACCCGAGGAAACTAATATAGGAGTTGTAGTAAAATCTGAATACAATCTAACGTCTATATCTTCTCCGGGGACGCCTGTTAAATCACTTGCCAATGTAACAAATAATCCTCTAAAGGTTTCATTTGCCAATGAAGTAGGCAAAGAAACATTACATTGTAAGGTAGCAGAAATGGGGACACAACTAAGTGCATCTTCACCTAAGACTACAGAATCCTTATCGGCAATATCTATTAAGTTGTTGAGGGAAGAATGAGAAAGGTTAGAACCTACTGCATTGACAGTAATAATAGGATATCTTTCATTCTCTTCGAAGAACTGTTCGAAAGCAAGGGGATTGGTTTCACCATCTTCAATTTCAACCACTTCTATACCTTCGTTTGTCCAAGATGTTGCGTATTTGAATATCCTTCGAATGTATTCAACTACTTCTTTTACAACATATTTTTGTAATCTGTATTCCATATTAGTAATATAATACAGTTCCTTTATGTCTTAATGCTGTAGGAAATCCTACCTTGCTTGTCCAAGAACCTGCAAACTTCCAATAATGTCCTTCTAAATGTAAAGTCTGTTTTAAGGGTAAAAGAAGATTATTATCAAACACCTTTTGGGCTTCAAATCCTTCTATATCGGGGTACCAATCTATTTCAAGTTCAATACTACCATCTGGAAAGGTTCTTTTTCTTATTATTCTTCCTTTTACAGGCAAAGACATCATAAAAGAAAAATCTTGATTTGGACTTTCATATAGACCTTGTCGAAGAACTTCATTAAATAAAGCGTCCTCTACCTTACGCCTTTCCAGCGCATCTTCAAAAGAAGGGTCTTCTCCTTCTTGCCAAGCTAATACTTTACGCCAGTTATTTTTCATAAATTGTCAAAGCGTCTTCTATTTCCTCTTTAGCTTGTTGTCTGTTTCCTGTAGGCCAAACACTATTACCTGTAACTAAGAGTTTCATTATAAGATCTCTTGGCCCCTCTACCTCACCTCCAAACATTATCACTTCACTACTATCATCCCAATCGTAGTGACTATCGAGATGAGCTTCTACAAGATCCGAATATCTACCTAATATTCTTTTTATAGTAGTCAAAAACCTTTTTGCTAACTTTGGATAGAGAATATTCTCAACTTTATTATCGTCAAGCGTACCATCTTCTCTATCAACGTAACCTCTGTCGGATGTCCAAACAGATAGAATAACAGATACGTTATCCTGTTCCTCCCAACTTAATACTTTTCTCCAGTTATTTTTCATCTTCCTCAGCTTCGTTTCCCCACTCTTCCATAACAGAAACAATAAGTGAACTGTTTGGGGTAAACTCTGGTCCCAATGCATAGTGTTCACAATCATTATCAGCAATAACGTGTAAATTATACCTATCGGGTGCGCTGGCAATAAGGTTTGATATAAGTTGTTCTCCAGCAAGTTCGTCGTCTGCTAACCCCTTATCTGCCAGTTTGGAAGCAATTTGAGAAATTGTTCCTTTGAAAAAAATCCCACCTTTTGGCCAATATTCGTTTCCACTAACCGGAACTATATACAATTTATAGTTACTTTCTGCTTCTTCCCAAGATAATACTTTTCTCCAGTTCATCTTATCTACCTCTTTGTAGTTCATATGTTTTAAACCAAAGCAATTCTTTCATCTTTGGGAACAATACCCCAACGGCTGCCTTTTGGTTATCAATTTTCTTTACCATTCCAGTCTCTCTTCTAACCTGTAATTTCTTTAAAATAGGATCTAATTCAATAAACGGAGATTGATTGTAATGAAAGGTCTCAATCATCGGACGAATGGTTACTATGTTGTCAACTCTAAACATTAGTTTCTGTGTCTCAGCCAAAAAAGAATAATTTCTTTTGCCTTCTCAAAAGGCATTTTCTTTATTTGATTACATAAATGCATAATATATTTGTCTCCTAGTTTAGAAAAGATTTCTATAGAGGTTATTTTTTCTAAGTTAGGATAATCAATGAATAACATTATATACCTACTCGTTCTTCATCTTGAAATAAATTTTGAATATCTTCTTCTGTTTTGTTCAAGATACGCGCAAATTCTCCTATTGGTAAATAACTTCCAAAAGAAGAGATATCAACAATAATGTGGTAATATGGTTGCCCATTTGTAGAGGTCACTAGTAAGCAATCTGAATCTATTTTCTCTATTGCTTGGGCAACGGTAGCCGCTTGAGTTGAATTTAAACAATCAAATAAAACACGAGCTTGATTCCTGCTTGTTTTAACTACCTGGTGTAATTCAAACCTAACACCTATACCTCTTTTTCCCATTGAAATTATAGAATAATTACAATCTACTTGAAACTTATCTATGAACTCAGATAACCATGTATTTGCAAACCTGTTGAGTAAGGCTTCAGAAGGATAATATTCCTCTTCTTGGGAAACAGGTCCTTCCTCCCAAGCAAATACTTTACGCCAGTTCATTAGTCTTTTCCTTCTTTTCAGCTTTTAAAGCTTCTTCCTTTGTTTTAAACTCTACCTTATCTTTATGTTTTGGAGGTGCATAAAGAGTATATAATTTAAGTTCTTCTCTTCCAGTATTGATTATATTGTGTTTAGCCCCTGCGGGAATAATAATGACATCCCCGTCTGTTACTTCATATTCTTTTTCATTGATAACACATTTTCCATTACCTTTTTCAAATCTAAAAAATTGATCTATATCAGAATGAATTTCTTCTCCTATATCTTCTTGGGGTTGTAAAGACATAAGAACGAGCTGTAAACTAGAACCTGTATACAAAACCTTTCTAAAGCTTTCATTTTCTAAGGTATCTTTTTCTATATTAGTATTATACCCCTCTTCGTTTTCAGCGGATAATACTTTTCTCCAGTTCATAACTAACCCCAAATTAGAACCACAGTAGTTATACCTATTACAACACAGATAACAAGTCCCAATAATTTTACTTTCTTGCCCCCTACTAAAGTCAGTAAGTTATAGGACATAAATTTCCAGAATCCTCCATACTCTCCTAACCAAGGCCATTCATAAGGAAATATCCAAGGTCCAATTTCAATACCTGATTCCCATTTCCAAGCTTCTTTGGCCTTTACAAACAATGGAACCCAAATAGCATATAAGAAATCTTCTACTCCACACATATGTAAAATAATATTTGGAAGTAATAGAGTAGAATCAATAAAATACGAAATAACATACCAAGATAGAAACATTACTACTCCCCGAATACGATAGGCATTATCCCAAAATTTAGCGTCAGCTCCCTCTTTTCTCCAATGAGGCTTAAAATAGAGTTCGGTTGTAATACAATCCACGAAACTAACAGATAAAATACTTATTAAAATCTCTAGTAAAATATTCATACAAAATCTTCCTCTAAAAAGAGAGTGTAATTAAATTTAGTACCGTACATAGGAGAATGCCAATTTTTAGTCATCTCCATTAAGTCAGCAAAGTCTGAAGGAGAGGCAATTACCTGACACCCAGCAGACCACTTATCAACTAAAGTGGAAGTATGTGACTCTGAAGCTCGGTGCATTTCTATAGCAAACAAACCATTTTGAATAGATGAAATATCAAAATCTAATATATCATCCTTATCGTTGTCTCTATATACCTTTATCTTTGCACATTGTACTAAGCATTCATACTTACCCTTATGTAAACCAAATGTAAATACGTTTAGATACTGTCCAGGAACTACAATAGCTGTCCCTGCAACATTCATAGGATTTTCTAACCAATACTTACCAGGATCTGTAGTAGCTATATATAAATGTGTATTCCAAAGACCTCCGTAATCTTTATATACCATTCCAACTAAATCATTAAAAGTATTTGATTGATATTCTTTATTACGAATACCAAACAAATTCAAGCGGTAAGGGTCTTCAAAAAGAACATAGTTTTTCTTTTTGAATACCTCTACAATCTTTTCGGGTGTAAATAAAGCTAGGTTCATAACCTAATCCATCCACACATGCGTTACTCTTCCAGTTCGTGAATTAATGTTGGATTCTAATCCACCTTTTGATGTTCTAGAATAAATACTATATTCTCCCATACCTGCACCAAAATTGTAAAATTCAGCACGATGTCGCTCAGCTTCTTTCTCGTGCTCTTCGAAAAGTTTTTTCATTAACTGATCAACCCGCATTGCTTTCTTGCATGCAGGACAAGTTACATATTTCCAATCATCTGTAACGACAATAAGTTTCTTTAGTTTATTAAGAGGTACGTTTTCGTATTTTTCAAATACATCATTACATAAACCAAAACCGACATTTTCACCTAACGGAGTATAGACTCTATAATGTATGGGTCCTTTCTCTTCCCAAGCTACTTTCAAACTAGCCTCACTAGTATTATTAGCTTCAGATATATTAATATATTCCCATATATCTGATTGAGCTTTATATAATAAACTATCAAAGTCTATATCTATATTAGCTTCTTTAGCTGCTTTTTTAGCATACTTAATAGCATACTTAATAGCATAAGCAGCAGCAGCAACAGTAGCAGCAGCAGCAGCCCAAGCAGCAGAAGCAGCAGAAGCAGTAGCAGCAGAAGCAGCAGAAGCAGCAGCTCTAGCTTTAGCTTTATTCTCTTCAGTAGGATATTTTAATGCTATCTTTGCTGCTTCTATAGCTAATCTAGGTCTATTGTCATTAGGATATTTATTTTCATATATAGGTAATACAGCTTCAGCAGAATATATAGCATATAAGATATTAGCTTTAGCTTTCTGCTTTTTATTTAATTCTGGTTCTTCCCAAGATAATACTTTTCTCCAGTTCATAACTATTACTTTTTCTTTGAGAAAAATGATTTAATTTTGTCAAACCAATATTTACAAGAAAGACAATGTAAAGTGCCTCCCATTTGAATAGAATAAAACCCCCAAATACAAAATAAAACTAAAGTTTTGACAACAATAGGAGCAATTCCGTAATATATATAATCTTGTAAGGGGTAAAACAAGTACAGAATACGGACTCCTATTGTATAAGTAGCATCTACCATAGTAACAATTATAGAAATAGCCACTAGTTTACGATAGAATTCTAAACCATTGACCTTCTTCTGTCTAATAATTCGAAATGTTTTATAAAACAAACGAACAAGAAAATACATAGAAAGCAGGTACACGAGTACAAGCAATAGAAGCGGCAAGTTTGAGATGAGAGGGGTAGTCATAGTTTATCTCTTCAGTTAAGGTTGTTGTAAGACGCGCACCACGGTGTTAGTAAGAAAATCTTTCAACTCCCTGGTAGCTTGTATATTTTGGTCAGTGGATTCTTTAACACTCTTATTCATGGCAATAGAGCTTTGAATAGTTGCATCCATGCTTTTAATGGTAATATTTACTTTCTCAACTACTTCTAATAATTGCTTACTATGCTGTATTACAAGATCAGTTTGTTCGTTAGCAAGATCGAGCATTGCTTTGTTTACACTTTGTTTTGTTTCTTCTGTCTTCTTATAGATATAAAATAAGAAACGAACCAAGGCTACAAGGATTGTTAAGGATGCTAATAAAGCTGCTAATAATGTCGGTTCTTTTATCCAATCAAACATGATCAACTCCTTTATATATTTTTGTATCTATTTATATACAAAAATATATGATACTATTATCCCCCCAACCGTGTTCCTCTTAATCCACGTGTTAAGCTCCTTGGGAATGCAATTAATCCACTAAATTGTCCCTTCACATGTATTCTATCAAACCCAAGAGTTTTTCTAAGTAAAGGCATAACAGTAGTAATGTATTGTAACACACTACTACCAACTACGTTTTGATAATCAGCTTGTTTAACTCTTTCAATACTAATACCATTATCATTATATCTAAAATGCTTTCCGGCTTCAAACCATTGTAAACGTGTACCTGTAAAGAACATAGCACACATAAAGATGGCTGTCATATAAATTGATAATGAAGTCTCACTTTCGGGAGCCAGAGGGTCAATACCTTGAGTAGTTGCCTGAGCGGAGGCATCATATAGATCTTTAAAAGAATATGTAGTTGTAATAGGAGGATAAGAATTAAAGAAGTTCAAGCCTAGTCTTAAGTCCTCCCACAGTTCTTCATCTCCCATACGTGCGTTTAATTTATATGAAGAGCCTGCAGCCATTTGTGTACGCATAGAAAAGAAGCTTCTATACTTTTCAATAAACCATTGTTGTTCTGTTGAATATGCCATATTAGTAAATCCTTAAAGAAGACGTTGTTGTATAAACTTCGCTTCCCTGGGAACGTTTAATCATAGAAATCTCTAAGTATATCCTTTCATCTATTGTATATGGAGGGTACTTAACAAGGTATCCCTTAAATTCAGGATTATTTTCATAGTGTTTTAAAGCATCCAACATAGTAGGGTAAGCATTAATCGAATATTTATTTAATAATTCAATAAGACTGTTATAATCAGTAACAAATATTCCCGCAGGTCCTATAAAATCTTTTATATTTTCAATAGAAGTTCTGTTAGGATTATTAGGAGGATCTTCTTCCCAAGCTAATTTAAGAGAAGCTTCGTGCAAATTAACAATAGGTTCTATACTAAAATCACAATTCGGGCACCAATAAACGTTGCTGTAACCCCCTTGCTGAAGAGATACGTTTAACTCAGATCCGCATTGAGGACATATACCTGTTTCAAGAAACTCTTCACTATCTCCAACTAACCACGACCCTTCCCAAGCTAATTTCAAACTAGTCTTACTAGTATTATTAGCTTCTGATATATTAATATATTCCCATATATCTGATTGAGCTTTATATAATAAACTATCGAAATCTATATCTATATTAGCTTCTTTAGCTGCTCCTTTAGCATACTTTATAGCAGTAGTAGCCCAAGTAGCAGTAACAGAAGCAGCATCAGCAGTAGCATAAGCAGTAGCAGAAGCAGCAAAAGCAACCCAAGAAGCATCCCAAGAAGCAGCTCTAGCAACCCAAGAAGCACCAGCAGCACTAGCTTTAGCTTTATTCTCTGCAGTAGGATATTTTAATGCTATCTTTGCTACTTCTATAGCTAATCTAGGTCTATTGTCATTAGGATATTTATTTTCATATATAGGTAATACAGCTTCAGCAGAATATATAGCATGAAGTATATTTATCTTTAATTCTTCTTCTTCTGTTAATTCTTCCCAAGATAGTTTTAAATTAGAAGACAGTTTCTTTAATTCTTCTTCGTATTGCTCTTTAGAAATTAATCCATCAGCATATTGATTTTCTAAAACAGCCTTATTATAACACTTCCTACATAACCTTACTTCGGCTTCATCGTGGCCTGTATTTCGAGTAAGCTTTCCACATTGTAAACACTTATATGCTCCCGAGCCTCTCTGAAATCTATCATGCTTTATACAATCTAATTTTAAACTAGCTTTAGGGCTTTCTTTGAAGTTTGGCTCTCTACTATCAATTATGCTATCTATTACTTCTATACCATTAAACATACCCCGCATGTATTCATCATAATCCCAATTACCATGTTCTCCTTGAATACTTAAACAATTATCGATACTTTCTAATTGTTTGTCAGATAGTTCTAGAGAAGCGAGGCTTTTACGCCAGGAAGAGAAATAATTATTATGTTGTTGAGTAATGTAAGACATGTAGAAAATAAAATGGTGGAAGGAGCGTTTAGCTCCTTCTCACCCTTTTTGGACCGCGAGACTCATATTGGTATGAGTCTTTGCATTTCCCAACCTTCGCTGACGGCCGTTTCGAAGGTGAGGAGTAGGATTTGCTTACCTACTATTAGACAGTGCCTTGGGCCAGCCCATTAGCATTCGGAATCGTCATACCGATTTCTTCGTATCCAACATAGCCAATAGTGGCCTGTTTTGGATCGTCATCCGGCATAAGCATAAACTCCGTTCTAATAGGTAACACTCCAAAGAATCTTGGTTCGGCCATTGCATAGACATAACCAGAAGCAACCCGACGACTAACAACGATGTCGATACCCCAGATTGTGCCGTAAAGGCCGGTTTCCAAAACTTCTCTCATGGTTACAGGATCAACCTCTGTATTGTCCCATCCGCGCAAATCTTTGAACTGCTTGAATCGCATGAGGAGACCGTAGCAAGGTAAATCGTGATCCATGACAACGGAAGTGAGCTCATTCAAGAAGGCTTTCGAAACACCAGCTGAACCCGAAGTAACAGCATTGTTAGTGGTATTACCGGAGGCTGTAGTGTTCAAAAGAGTTAAAAACTGATCATCTTCCTGAACCTGAGTCTGGATACGAAGCTTCTGTTGAGTTCTATCCAGAATATTGAATCTGCGCTGTTGGATATGAGACAAGCGAACCTGTGCTGGAGAGAAAATCTCCCAGGTTGTTGGCTCTACGTAATCGCCTTCAACAGTGTATTCATTAGCTTTACCACGTTTTGCAACAGTATAGGCCGGGACATTGATATCTCTATCGTAACGAGCAATCTGACCTTGTGCAAGTACGTCAATTTCGAAAAATTTACGTGCTGTGCCAACATAGTCGAGTTCGGTACGAATAGGTACTGCCATTTGCAATTTGTTACTCTTACTTTCGTAAGGAGGTAATCATTTCTGTTACCTTCTCTACATTTCTGTAGAGTTCGGACTGTATCTTCACCTTTATAAGGGACTAACGTTCAGTCTCTGGGGATTTTGAATAGTAGAAGCATACTTATAAAGCATGCATTCAGGGATAAAGTTACGAAGAAGATATTCTAATTGATTTCTAGATTTATGAGCAATATATAATTTAAGATATTTTCCATTATGAATAATAGAAGTAAATATATTAAATTTTTTTCTTAAATATTCTCTCATCATATGATGTTCTTCTAAAGAAAAATTACATGTACTTAAAAAATAATCTCTTTTTTGAATATTACAATAACCATCATCTAAATACCATAAAGCTAATCCTGCTACAGTAAGATCTTGAAACACATCTTTGGTAATTACTTTTTTTCTATCCCTGTACATTTGCTGGTAAAGCTTAAAGATGTCAGGATGTGCTATAGTATTAAAATGATAACTATCTTTTCCTTTATATTCCCATCTTTGAATAATTGTACTAGAAAGAGTAATAGCAGAAAACAATTGTTTTTTGTATTCTACAAATTCTTTTATCTTATTTCCTACTTTAAGATAAGCTAAAGAATCATTGTTTCGAATACATTGTAAACAACCATCTCCTAATACTGTTCCTATTAACAATCCTTTTAAAGAATCAGGTAAAGGATTTTTTCTCATTAGAGAGATTTCTTCTCGTTCGTTCTTTGTCCACATACTCAATTTCCTGCTGATTGTCTCTGCTCTCGGATTTTTACCTGTCAGGTACCGCTAGCATTAAAAGAGATGTTCCAGCATTTTGTTAGTTTTTTAACGTAATATTACTATTACGGGTGCCCAAATTACTAAGCACCAATTGCCTGCCTACCTGCTTCCGTAGTTAAAGCTGACCAAATTTCGTCGTGGTCAAGAACCGACCGTTCGTAAGTCTGGTAAGGATCGTTCATGGGAACGGCTTCTTTCTGAAGTCCGAAACCGTTTATAGGTTTGTTCATTGTAGTGAACTCCTTTATTTTTAGTTAACAAAACGCAACCGAAGTTACGTAAACAAGCTCTAATTAAAGAGCAAGAAAAGCGTATCTTTAAACTACTACTGGTCGATACGCGTAACCTTAGCTCCTAGAGGAGGTATCACTCCTCCTCTAGAACAGACAGAGCGGCGAAACACAGCCAGACTACCAGATTGCTAATCTCTTAGAACCGTAAAATACAGTCCAAAGTATAATTATTACCTGCCGCAGGGACTTCCACAACTTTCGCCTTAACAGAACCTGTTACGGTTGTTGTGAACTTACCGTCGGTGCCTACATACAAGTCTTGACCACGAATAGCCGACAATACACTACTGTCAAACGCATATGTACTTGAACCGGCAGCAACTTCTGCAGAATGGTCAATCTGAATACGTGTGCCGGAACCGTAGAGTGCAGTTAACAATGAACCTGAAGGTGGAGATACCACTTCATCTTCATCGTCCGCGCCAATAAACAGGGTTTCGTCGACAGCAGCTTGAATAGCGTAGCCGAGCGAGTTGAGTGTGAAGGCAGTACCTGGAATCCATCCAGTCGTAACCGTCGCATCCATTATAGGAAAACTATCCTTGGAAACAGATTTAAGAACTGATACTTTTGCCAATTTATGGCTCCTTTAAAAAAGTTTTACATGTTACAAATAACGATTCCATTTCTGGACGAATAAACTTTTACTGACCCGAACGCGGTGAATAAGTTGGGCGATGTAGTTTGTTAACTGAAACTCCCATCTTCTGCAACCGTGTCATTGTTGTTGTAAATAAATTACTTATATCTTTTCTCTGTTCATTATCAACAGCTATCTGAGGAACTAAAGAAGCGTTTTTGCTAATATTAGCGTCAGATTTAACTGAAGAGTTAATGTCCTCAGTCTTTACTTTTGCTAAGGGTGTTCGTACACCTTCGCTCTTATTACCTACAATACCTATTTCGGTATCAGGAATATGAGCTTCCCTTAAAGCCGCTTCGTTTGTAATAGGCAGAGAACTTAACGCATTGACTGTTGCTGTGTATGTTGCATCATCCATCTGCAGATACTCAGCCGCCTTCTCTAAGATGGCTTTCTTTACAAAAGGCACACCTCCGCGACTGGAACAAATCTTTGCTAATTCAACAGCCTTTTCGGCTCTTGCTCTAATCAAAGCTTTTTCTTCTGCGGTAGGCTCTACAACTGTTTCCGCGGCAGTTTTGTTTACTGCTTTATCTGCTGCAGGAGCTTCTTGTGAAGAGAGTTTACCTGCACCGTCTTTTGCTTTTCCAAACTGTTCTCCTGTATTTGTAGACTCTACTTTATCATCTTTTGGTTTGTATTCTACATTCATATCACTATTAACTGCACCCTTTTCACCCGCCTCTTTTTGAGTAGAAGTAAGTTCACGTGCATAAGAACGATCACCAAAAGCTTCCGCATAATACTTTCGAACCTTTGCTTTATCTTTAATTTTTGGCGCACGGGCCTCAGATTGGAGTTCGGCTGTTTTCGCAAAATTAGCCCCTAATTCACTTGCCGTTTCCTCGATACCAGTTTGAATAACTCGAGAGGCAATTTGGTTACCGTATCTTGGACTTGCAAAATATTGAAAAGTTTTCTCGTTCTTTGGACCTTGTTTATCAGGAAGATTAGCAAAAGAAGCTACAATACTACGACCTGTCTTGGAATCTTTAATCTCCCAATAAGCTCCAAACTTATTATCTTCAGGAACATATAGAGCAGCATTGACGTATGGCTTTTCATCATGAGGATTGCCTTCGTCTGTTAAACGAGGGTCAACAGCGGGATTTGGATTTTTGTCCTCTTTAGCTTTGTCTCTGTCAAATTCGGTAGCACCTGCCTGCCAATGACGTGTTTCAATTTCCTTCGGGTCTTTGTTATTTGGCCATAAATCTCCCGAGAAGTCTGCCCCTGTTGGAGGAACCGCAGTAGCTGTAGTTTGTTTTGAAGCCCGAACGTAACCTAACTTGTTCATAGCTTTCTCAAAAATCGACATCTGTTCTAACGTAGTTGCAACTTGTTTTAAATCTGGATGTGTAAGATTGGATATACTTTCCTTTGGATGATAAGCTTTCTTCAAATACGACCAATGTTTCAATGCAGATTTAGCATCCCTTATAGCTTCATCGGCACTCTTACTAAGTGTACTTAAATTAGAAGCGTATTTAGCATTAGGACGTTTGATAATAGCAGCTTCTTTCTCTTGTTCAGCCTGTCCGAGAATACCATCAAGGCCATCAATTACGGCTTGAATATCTTTTGTAGCTTCATCGAGAATTTTCTTTGCTTCCTCTTTCGTTTTAGGAAGCTTCTCTTTTCCCTCTTCGGTACTATCCTCGATACCTTCTTTTCCCTTATCTATATTTTCGCCTTCGCCTTCAACCCCTGGAGCTTCATCTACGAAGTCAAAGTCCATATCTTCTGGTTTCATAGCTGAGAGATCTTCGGCAAACTTTTCTACAGTACTTTTTGTAATAGTTAGTTCCTGCGCCATTTCACCTAAAGCACCAACTATCACATTTTTGCTAACTTCCTTCATGGAATTATCTCCTTGTGGTTAAAAACAAAAACTCTTACTATAATCTTTCTATACTATATATAGCTAATTTTATGGAAATTTCCATTACAAACACGTGTGCACTAAAGGCTTACTAATACATTATACTAAACATAAAAAAAGCCATATGATAATATTACCACATGGCTTTGAAGTTTTACTAAAAGGAGCTAAAAGGAAGGACTTGGAGCAGGATCAATCGCTGAGTTCACTTTTTAATCTCTTTCTCAATTAGTTTGATTGCTCGCTTAATTTCTCTTGTTGCTATTTGCACGTTCTCCTTGCCTATTAAACCCATCCTAAATAAATTTTCTGTTACATGATAAGACTCAAGGTTTTCCAATGCATAAATAAGTTTGTTTTTAACTTCAATCGCTGAGTTCATCTTTCACCTCTAATAATTTTGGGTTCTCATAAATATTGCCGATAACCTCACATTCATCACTTAACAAGAAAGTATATTCACATTCAGCACCTTCACGTATTAATTTATCCAAAGATGGAACTTCGTTTCTTAGATAGCCATCGTTCTCTTTGTCGTACTGCCCACCATACCCCCAATTAGGATCTGTTGATTTCACTATATCCCCCTTATAAATCTCTTTTCCGTTCTTGTCTTTGAGTCCGGTGTATTGTCCGATTGTTTCAGGAATAACTTCATAATCTGCGCTATGGGTTCTTTCTATTGCTTCTTTTATCCAATACTTTTTATCGGGTGATTGCCAAAGCCAGCCGTAATGCCATATTCCATCTTTTGTTTTTCCTCTGAACTTAATTTCTTTCATCTTTCACCTCCATTAATCCTTCAATAGCTATACAAGTCTATTAGTTCTTGTGGTATCATAATAATTTATCCTTAATAATCTTCTCAATATTCTCCATAGCAATTTCTATATAATTATTGGCAACTTTAGGACAGTCTATTCTTATTGAATTTTTATACAGTCTTACACATGATTCTATTTCTTTTAAGATCACCTTCTTTATTTCTCGTGGTATCATTTTACTTTTCCTTTCCGGTTGCTTTATAGAATATTGTTAGGTATTGCAATCCACAATCTCCTATTCTTTTATACCTCTTCATCAAATTTATCTATGTCTATGAAGTGTGTCGCATCTATTAGTGTTTCGGTTTCGTTAGAACATTGTATTTTATTCAGAAACTTTGAAACATAGCCAATCATCTTTTCTTTGTAGCCCCTTGTTCCCTGTTTGAAATTAGCGCACAATACTTCGTTCTTAGGCATATTGTTAATATTTATTTTTTGCCATTTCATTGCTACTCCTTTGGGATCAGGATGTAATGAGAGAAAATTTGCTCAAGCATATAATCAATAGCAGTCTTATCTGGATTATTTTGCCAATCATTATATACTTTAAGCATAAATTTCTTAAATTCTTCTTCCGTTACCTGCTTGGATAGTTTTTGCTCAACTACTTCATCAATTTTATCAAATCTTAATCTCCATTCACATTTAGGTAACGGTTCGGCAAGTCCAAGTTCTTCTAAGAAAGAAATTGTACTTTCATATTCAGACAAGAAGTCATGAGTAACAATACAAAGAAAGAATGGTAGCTTGTGGAACAGCACGAATTGGATAATCATTCTGTCTATAAATAACTTCTGCCAAATGATTAAGTAATTCCTGTTTACACTCTTCAATTATCTCTGCCTTAAATTCCTTTTCCTCTTGCTCATTGAGGATGCGGACGGTTTCAGATGTTTGCCCTCTTGCTGGTAAGTTGTTTTCGTTGGCACTGTTTCTGGTATTATAAATAGCACCAAGATAATCATTCTCTTTGTTGCCTTTGTATATATTTACATACCGTGCCATTTCATTTCTCCTCCTTATACGGTTCTGGGTAGGTGATGTATTGCTGTTCACGGTCTATGTGTGTCATTGTTTGGTTTCTCCTGAGTTAAACTTTTCAAAATAAAACACTACGGGTTCCCCTGTTTCTTTTATCAAGTTATATTTTTTTGCAATTCGGTATTGAACCAGTCTTTCGTTCATCGTTCGGGTAAAATTTTTAATCATCCTTCTAAATTCTTCTATGCTTAATTGATGTTTATTGATATTACAACTTGCACAAGCAGGATATTTATTATCATAATTATCATTCTCTTTACAATACATTGGCTCTGGTTTATACCCTGTTCTAATTACTGGTTTTACATGGTCAACATGCCAACCCTTATCTGGTAATAATTCTCCACAATAAGCGCATCTTCCACCAAATTTATTTTTAATAGCAATTCGCTCATCTTTTTTATTCATTTTCCTAATTGCCTTTCTACCTCTGCGCAAAACAGAAGTATAGATGCTTCGAGCTCTGGTGCATTATCAGCTTCTTGACGTGATGGATAATCATTAATTCCAACCGCTCTAACCCCCGTTAATCCCTTTATCATTTTTACATATCGTGTCATTTCATTTCTCCTTATTTATGTCCATCCCATCCTATTTCACAAGCTTCCATTGCTTCTTCATGTTCTATACTTTTCTGTATTTCTTCATGTATACTTAATGCAGTATCAGAATCAATTATCCTTGGATTGTTTAATTTTAGCGATTTTGCCTTAAGAAGTGCAGCTTCTTTTGACGTGTAAAATAGTGCATCATTTATATCTGTTGACCAAAAAGTGTCTTTTCTTTTTGCTCTATCAACCATAAAAACTATATCACTATGTTTTCTATATCTACTATCACATATAATTAAATATTTCATTTCTCCTCCTTATAATAAATTATATTCAGGCAAATTCAGTTCTCCGAAATCTATTCCATCTTCAGGAAGTATAATTTGCTCTTTATATAATTTTTGTAATTTATCAACACATTTACCGCACCAATAATCTGTTCTTATATCATTATCTTTTGTAGTTTGCCTATGCATTTTAGTCCCTATCGGAAACTCCTTTGCACATCCCCAACATTTATGAATCTTTCGAGTTTTTACAATTTCATTTTTAGTAAAGTCCATCTTTATTATTCCTTATACGGTTCTGGGTAGGTGATGTCTGCCCAACGAACAACCAATCCGTCATAGTTTTTCCATTTGCCATCCCAGTAATAATCTTTTTTTGTGTAGTTACAATTTTTTAGTGTTATCCATTTGTCACTTGTATCTTCTGGCACTTCCTCCGGATATTTATGCCAGTCTATTTTGAGTTGAGATTCAAGGTCTTTGATTCCTGTTGTAATACCAAGTTTATAGCCCTCAAAGAATGAGTCTGCCGCTAATTGTGCTAAGTCGCCTTCTTCATATTTCTTATTCATCTTCATCTCCTTAAATATAGGGTTGCCTGACAGGATTCACGGTTCGACCTACTACCTGTAAGGGCGCAATAGAATTTCCCTGCTCACCATTGTCTATTGTCGGCTACGCATTATTTTGTGAAAACTAATTTGGCTTTCACTTCTGCCACAAGCAACCCCCGTTGTTAATTAATTTTCTTCATGTACATATAATACACGTTGTTCTTGGCGTAAAATCTTCTGTTATTTTACTGTTTTTTTCAAGGAAATGGGGGGGAGCCGGTGGTAGGATTCGAACCCACGATTGAGATTACTCTCGGCAGATTACAAATCTGCTGCCGTAAACCGCTTGGCTACACCGGCAAAAACTGCGAACTCTTTTTGTTGCTTATTACTATTTCTCCTAATTCTTCTATTGGCCTCAGTTTTACCATCTTTACGAAGATGCTTAGCCCATTCACGCTGTTTACCAAATCTTTTTACTGCGGAAGAAATTGACTTTTTCATACTTCTTTCATATATGTTAAATTTAAAAGCCTTAAGCAGGGCGTATAGGACTTGAACCTACAGTCTTGGTTTTGGAGACCAATGGTTTACCAATTAACCGAACGCCCTATTTGGGGATATCTAGATTAACTCTATCAAATTCGTCTACATCTATAAAATATACATTCCATTTAGCAAATATAGCTCCTATGGCAGAAGATTTTAAATTATCTAAATCTGTAAGCAATCCTCTCAACATCTTCAAATAATTCTTTCTATCTTCTATAGCTTTTTCGTCTAACGATTTCCAATCTATTAAATAATTTGTTGCTTGTTTTGTTTCCATATTCACCTTCTTTATAAAAATAAGGGCTCCCAGGGTCTGCTACTTTACAAATAGCTTATGGTACAAATATTTTGCTGCTGAGCCAAGATTATTCTGGATTTACGCCCCCCTATGTACTTTAACTTCCTCTTTCCAAAGCTTCCATAATTCTTCTTCTTTATTTTCTGCGGCCTCACGATAAATCTGTATAGCCTTTCTATAAGGCTCCCCTAACTGCCAACACTCTTTACATACTATATCAGGATGATCACAATCATAATTTGGTTCTATTAAATTATAGCAAGGTTCAAACAAAATACCACATTTTTCGCAAACATGCCTTCCACAAATATAACACACCTTACTACAATAACAAGACTGAATTTCTTTTCTACAGAAATCACAAATAAAAATAGTATCTTTAACCAACCTATCTCTTTTTTCTATCATTGTATCTCTCCTAAAAAATAAAGCCGTTAGAATTATAACTAACGGCTTTATTAGAACCCACGCTACTCTTGTTTAGTTCCACAACGCGGACAGAATTTATAATTGTTCTTTAGCTTTTTACCGCAGTTAATACAATATACCTTTTTGGTGGTTGCTACGGTAGTCTCTGTTTGTTCAGGGACTAGTATTTGAAGTCTAATAGTCGTTATTTCCGGACCAAGACAAGAAACAATGGTAGGACTAAAAGCTTGATTTGAAATACCTCCCTCAACAGTAACTCCCTTTTGCGAAGAGTTAATATGCCGTTCTAGGTTAACAAAAGAAGCCATGTTACTTACACTTGACATTCTCTTTGCATTTATGGTTCCGATAGTTCCAGCAGTTCCGCATAGGGTTTCGTAATGTGGAGTATACATAGGTGTAGTAGAAAACTGATAATGGCCTGTACCTGAAGGAGGAGAATAAGTCCAGGTAATTTGAGGAAAAGCCTCCCATTGAATAGTAGCTTCAACTATACCATTTTCTGAAGAATTAGGATCTTGAGCATTACCCTCAACAGGTGCAAACTTGAATCTCCTGCCTGTAAGAAGATTATTTTTTTCAAGAAACCTTTCTAAATCTATAGAATCATTTCCGTATATAACAAGACGATTCCCTCCTAAGATATCCGTTCCGTCAATCTTAAGAGATACAACAGCCCTCTGTGAACGTAGGTTTTTTAAAAAGATTTTGTATTCTTCATAAAAAGGAAGATATACTTTGTTACCAAATTCGCGAAGAATCTGTCCTTGGGAGTTTTTGAGAGATAAAACAAAATGAGAGTGGAACATAAAAATGTCCTTTCAGTTAGTTTGTATAGTCGCGCCAATAGACGACTAAGAAATTGTTTTAATTGGCAACTAAAAGTCTGTCATACAATATATAACAGCTTATGTAAAAATTGTCATCTAATAATCTCTGTATTATTAAAATATAATCTGTTGTACAGGTTTCAATTATGTAATACCAGCAATCTTCTTTAAACCTATACTAGTATTAAGCAACAACACTTCTGTAGGTGTAAGAATTCCATTAAAAATAGCTACATCATCCATAAGTCCTAAAAGTCCAGAAGAACCTGCTCTATTAACTACAACTTGTAATTGAGCTGCCAAATTTGGTGTTGTTAATTGCAACTCCGACAATTTTTTTTAAGACCAGTGCCAGTATTAAGCATTGTTACTTCTGTTGCCGTTATTCTATTTTATAATTGTTGTATGTGAACTATTATAAAGCTTTAGTTTGTAACACCACCTATTTTACTTATTGAAGATAATGGTACGCCACATATTTTACTAATTGATGCTTGAGATACTCCTGCAACTTTTGAAAAAGTAGTTGAAAATGGAGATAGAAATGATAATGCCGAAAAACTTATATTACCTGCAATAGCAACTGGAGAAGAATGTTTTACTGCAGCAGCTTCATTTGTACCTAATTGTCCTTGATCATTAGCTCCCCAAGCATACACATATCCTGTTGATTGATCTAAAGCAAACGCATGATCCCATCCTACAATTGCTTCTTTAAAACTTATATTACCTGCAACAGCAACCGGAGAAGATTTACTTGTTCGGGTGTTATCCCCTAATTGTCCAGAACCTCCATTACCCCAACAATAGACAAATCCAGTCGATTTATCTAAAGCAAGAGATAGATTAGTTCCTGCTGATATTTCATCAAAACTTCTACCCCCTGCAACAGCTACTGGGGAAAGCCTAGTTGTATTAGTGTTATCACCTAATTGTCCGTAATCATTAGTACCCCAAGCATAAACAGTTCCATTAGAAGCATCAAGAGCAAGAGCATGATTGAAGCCACCGGTTACTTCACAGAAACTACGAGCATCATTTATAATTACAGGAGACGAACGAGCAGTATAAGTAGCCCCATCAGCTAATGTTCCATAAGTTCCATCCCCCCAAGAATAAATACGACCAGTATCAGCTTCTATTGCAAAAGAAAAAAAGTCCCCGGCTCCTATCTTACTATAACTACGATTACCTGCAACTAATATAGGAGAAGATCTATTAGTAGTAGAATTATTCCCCAGTTGCCCCTTACTATTATCCCCCCAAGCATACACATAACCATTAGAAGCATCAAGAGCAAGACTGTGCTGTCTTCCTACAACTATCTTACTATAACTACGATTACCTGCAACTAATACAGGAGAAGATGTAGGAGTTGTACTATTATTTCCTAGCTCTCCCTCAGCATTTCTTCCCCAAGCATATAACAAGCCAGTCGAATTAACACGGGCTAAAGCAAAATAATAACCCATAACTATGTTATTAAAACTATGCCCCCCAGCTACAGCAACAGGAGAGGATCTATTAGTAGTAGAATTATCCCCTAACTGGCCAGAAGAATTATAGCCCCAAGTCCAAACTTCCCCCGTTGATTTGATAGCAAATGCTGTATCAATTAACACTCTAAATACCTCTTCTTAATTACTTCTACAACGTGCTTAGGACTTACTAAATAATTATCCCAAGTATTCTTTAACTTGTCTACTGTAATTTCATTTAATTCAAATGGAGAAGTAGAATAATCATCTAAAACTAGTTTCCTGTACAGTGCATCAGTTTTATAGTTTGTTGAGCTATTTCTAAAAGGTAGAATATGATCTGGATGTTTTACTGTAGGAATAACAATAATCCAATTATCAAAAGCTCCTGCTATATGTACTGGAGAAGAATCATTACTAACTAAAACTTTTGCTTGAGATATTAAAGCTATTAATCCATCTAAATCTAATAAATTTACTAAGTTTAGAACCCCCTTTCTATCTTCAAAATTCCAAACCCCTGCTTCATCATCTTTAGCAGTTTTTCCTATAATACAAACAGGAATATTTTCAGTTACTAATCCATCTATTATTTCTTCCCACCATTTATACGGCATTGTTTTACTATCCCAATGTTTACCTGGATGTATTAATATTAATTCTCTTAAATCTGTTATTCCTACAACATCGATAACTTTTTGTAAATCTTTTAATGTAACATTTAATTTGATATTTTTATCTTGAAATGGTAATGTTCTTTTTAATAAAGCCATAGAACAGTAATCAACAGTATGACACAACAAATTCCCCACAATAGAATACATTGTTGAAGATGGTGGTGGAAAACTTTCAACTACTCGATAAGGTGTATCTTGTTCTGCAACAAATTTTTCTTGCGAAAATATATTAATTCCATTTATATCTTTAAATAAGGTTGGATAGTGTGTTGTTATGTTAATTTCAGTTTCAGGTAATACTTTATTTTTCATAAATCTTATTGCAGGTTGCGCATTTAACTGATCACCTAATCCTCCTGATACTTTTATTAAAACCCTCTGTTTATATTTGTAATTTGGTGAATCTTTTTCCCAACTATCCAAATCCTTGACAATCAATTCTTGCATTAAATTTAATGTAGGACAACCAGCATAATGTATAATATAAGCATCAAGCCGAGAAATACCTGTGAATCGATCAATACAAGACATACGATTAAAATTATAATTTAATGAAAACACTTCTTCTTTTGCTTCAGCAAGTTGCATGTTGAAATATGTTTGCTCATAAAAATTGTCAATCTCTTGTTCTGGTTTTACAAATAAATATTTATGTTTTCTTGATACAACCATTACGCCAGTGTTATAATATTTTTCTTTAACTTCAATTTTTTTACCCCAATAATCAGCTATGGATTGAACTAATCCTTGTCTATCTGTGAAAGGAGATTCATCAAATAGACCTATATTTTCTTCAGGTACAATAGAAAATAAATTAGGACAATCTTCTCTAATTATAAGATCTGTATCAAAATAAAGTATTCTACGATATTTATTCAATAAATCAAATATTCTATATTTTTCCCATTGAGGTGAAGTCTTGCTTATTTGCTGTTTATCTAAAACAATAAAATCAGCTCCTATTTTATCAGCATAATTCTTTAAAGTAGGATGAGTAAGTTTAGCGATAGAATTATATTTATTTCCAATATTCAGAGTTACAATAAGATTTTTTTGCATTTTATAAAATTCCTTTTTAAGAGTGTTCAACTTGTACTAATTGTGGATTGAAATAAATTCTAGTAGCTGCGGTAGGAATGCCAACGACTTGTATTACGTTATCTGTTTCTGAGGGTGCTATCTGAGTAAGGGTATTGCCAGTAGTCCCTGTAGTACTTACAAAAATTAAATTAGCACTTCCCACTGTCCATGTCCAAGCATCATTTCGAGCTATTCCATTTAATAACCAGTTTCCAGAAGATCCGGAGGCAATTGTATTGTCAACACACATAACAATCGCCCCACAGTTAGCAATTACATCTGCCTTAGCCAACAACACATTTCCGTTAGCGGCAATCACCCCTACATCTCCAAAAGCAAAAGCTATACCGGCTGTTAAGGAAAGAATTAATCCAGTAGCAGTGTGATCGTCCCCGGGCACAGCCGTAATAGTAGCTACTCCAGAATAACCTGAGATACCACTATCTCCAGAATAGCCTGAGATACCACTATCTCCAGAATAGCCTGAGATACCACTATCTCCAGAATAGCCTGAGATACCACTATCTCCAGAATA
>Ga0265297_10002160_pt1 | contig 41487 bp, 29 predicted proteins | sample Munlanlwell13791_FD_192502 | JGI IMG/M metagenome (GOLD analysis project Ga0265297, IMG submission 192502) | Leachate microbial communities from a municipal landfill in Southern Ontario, Canada - Leachate well 137-91 | ecosystem: Engineered > Solid waste > Landfill > Unclassified | place... | reverse complement strand
TCCGTTGGGATGGGAGCTCGTGGACGCGGTTCAACCTGCCGCATGTGGATGCCACGGTTTCCGGTCTTTACGTGGTTTCTTTATCGGAGGTTTATGCGATTGCGCGGGCGAACACCTATACTTATGTTTATAAGTGGGATGGTATGATGTGGGCGGTGGTTTACAGTGGTGGTACCGGTTACTATCCCCAGAACATAATTTATGATGGTGAAAATTACTGCGCGTCGCTTCAAAATGGCTCTGCCTCCCGAGTGATTTGTTCCACGGATGGGAACAATTGGTCGGTTTATATCACCGGGAGTGCCGGCATGTCCATCAAAAAGATTTGGGGACGGAAAACCAATCTTTTTGCTTGCGGTTCCAACGGCTTGCTGTTGAATTACCGTGCCGGACAGGAGACATGGATTCACCGCGAAACTTCCAACAGTGATGATATTACTGGTAATGGCGGTTTCGTTGATGTGTGGAAAGACCCAGCTTCCGATTATACGGTGATAATCGGAGCGTATTCCAAGGTAGTGGTTCACCGTTAGGGGGTGGTAGGGGCGAGCTTGCTTCGCTGTCACGTTGTGACAGCTCGCAATGACGTCTTTAAACCCGGAAAGGAGAATATTCATGGGGTGGATGATTCGTCGTCCACCCTTTTTTAATTGTTTTGTATAATAAAAAATATTTCGCTTTTTTTTAATTTATGCTATAATAGTTTCAACTTGTTTTGACATATGAAATCAAAATATAAATTAAAAATTAAAGAAATTTCTATGCGTTTAAAAAGCAGCCTATTTTTATTATTAGGCGTTATTTGTTTATTGGCGCTGGGGCAGATGGTTCAAGCTGAACCATGGACTGATCCGACTTGTGCCGCGCCTGGTTGTAATACTGACGGGCCGATTTGGGTGAATCCAAATAGTCCGCAGGATTCCAGTGCTACAAGTACTGATCCGATGATTTATATTATGGACAGTCGAACCAGTGGACCGGCAGCAACCGCTTATGTGGAAAGTGATTTAGATGGCAGTGCAGCTATTTATGGTTATAGCACCGGTGATACAGCTACTTCTTACGGCGGTTATTTTTCTGCAGCCGCTGACACTGCTCCCGGATTAAGAGTTGACAACGGTGTTTTCTATTATCCAATTGGGGATGGTAATACCGGAACGAATGATGATCCATCTTATAATCCAACCGGTTTATTATACTATTCCAATGATTATGGCACCTACCGCTACTACGATGGTAGTGATTGGTATAATTTGCCATTATGGGCGAAGAGCAGTGATTCAATTTATTACAGTTTGAGTGCTGGTTCTGGTAAAGGTGTTGGTATTAAAAACGGTGATTTAACAGCGGCCAATGTGGATTATACTTTGGATGTATATAGAAAAATTTCTACTAGTGCCGTACCTGATCTTTATGATGAAAGAGCAGTATACGGGCGTTTAGCAAGTTATAGTAGTGATGCTAATTATGCTAGCGGAGCTTTAGGTGCTTATACTTCAGTTGGTCAAATGGTTGGTGTAAGAGGTAGTACTAGTGAAACGGGAGCAGTGACTAACTATGGGGGGTATTTTATTGCTTCTGGTAGTTTTGGAGTCGGTGTACAAGGGTCGGCTGATGCAGTCAGTGGGGCCACTAACTATGGGGTTGTGGGTATTTCGGCTGGTAACAATGGTGGTATTGGTGTTTATGGTAATGCAACAGCAACTGGTGCGTTTACTACTTACGGTGTGCAAGGAACTACAGCTTCCAATCTTGGGGCTGGTGTTTATGGTAATGCAACAGCGACTGGTGCGATTGCTAATCAAGGTGTGAAAGGGACTGCGAGCGGTGATTTAGGTTATGGTGTTGATGGTGCATCTAGTGGAAGCAGCGGCATTGGGGTGAGAGGGGTGGGTACTGCTACCGGTGCGGTTACTAATTATGGTGGTTATTTTTCTGCTGCTGGTGATAGCGGACGAGGTGTTTATGGTACATCATCTGGTTCAAGTGGTTATGGTGTTTATGGTAGTGCCAGTGCGACAGGGGCAATAACAAATTATGGGGGTTATTTTACCGCTGCTGGAAATTCCGGTACTGGTGTTTATGCGGCCGGTCCGAGTACCCCAACCGCAACCGCTTATGCTGCTAAATTTGATAATGGTGCGATTGCTATGGAAGAGTTGGGAACAAATCCTACATGGAATACAAATTATGGTATGTTATATGTTAAAACTGATGGAAAATTGTGGTTTACTGATTCGTTTGATGGATCGAGTTATGATTTAACTGCTGGTGGTTCTGGCACCATTGCTGATGGTACGGCTACCGGACAAATGACTTTTTGGAATAATACTGCTGGTGAGTGGCAAAATACTGAAACCACAGAAATGGTTTGGGATGATAGCAATAAACGTTTAGGAGTTGGAGTGGCGGTTCCAAGTTATAAGGTTCATTCCGTGACTAGTGGTGCTACGGATCGTGCTATTTATGGTATTGCCAGTGGTAGCAGTGGTTCTTATGGTGTTTATGGTGAAAACAGTGGGTTGGCCGGAACGGGCGTTTACGGTACGGCTACTGATACTAGTAATCCTAATTATGGAGGATATTTTACTTCAGCCGGTTGGGCCGGTTATGGTGTTCGTGGTTCAGCCACCAATGCCGGAGCAACTACAAATTATGGCGGATATTTTTCTGCCAGTGGTACATCCGGTGTCGGTGTTTATGGTACCAGTTCTAATTATGGTGGTCGTTTTAATTCTACGGGTAGTACGGGAACAGGTGTTTATTCTACGGTTGTGAGTGGGAGTGCTTCAGGTACAAGCTATGCAGGTAGGTTTGAAACTGACACTACAAGTGGTCGAGCGGTATATGGTTATGTTACCGGTTCGGGGAGTCCTTATGGTGGATATTTTTATGTAAATAGTAGTCCAAATACAGGAAGTGCGGTTTATGGTTATAATGCCAGTAATAGTAGCGCTACGGCATATGCTGGCCATTTTGTTATTGCGTCCGGTACTGGAACAGCTGTTCGTGCGGAAAATACATCTGCTACAGGTTATGCTGGATATTTTGATGGAAGGGTTTATACAAGTTCTAAGTTTTTAGCACCAACGATTGATTCTGCTACTTCGCCAAGTTTTACTTGGTATGCTGACGATAATACAGGTTTATTTAGAGTTTCCGGTGGTGATACTATTGGGTTTACCACTAATGGATCAGAAAAAATGCGTATTGATACCAATGGTAGCGTGGGCATTGGTGCAACCAGTTTGACTTCAACTTATAAGTTACAAGTAGATAATAGTGGTACAATTGGTGGTGAACGTGCGATTTATGGTAATGCTAGTGGTACTACGTCATCTAATTATGGTGGATATTTTGTTGCTGCTGGTACTTCTGCCAGTACTTCAGCAGTTTATGGTAATGCAAGTGGTGCAACAGGAGCTACCTACGGTGGTTATTTTACATCTTCTAGTTCAACCGGAACGGGTGTTTATGCGGCTGGTCCGGCAACTCCAACTGTGGGTGCTTATGCGGCTAAATTTGATAATGGCGCGATTGCGATGGAAGAATTGGCTACTTTACCAACTTGGAATTCTTCTTACGGTATGTTATATGTAAAAAGTTCTGATGGTAAAATATATTTTAAAGATTCTGATATTGGCACTGAATATGATTTAACTGGTGGCGCGGGTGCAGCGACTGGTGATAACGGTACAGCTGCCGGCCAAATGAATTTCTGGGATGGTAGTAAGTGGACCTATACCGAAACCAGTGAAATGGTTTGGGATGATACTAATAAGAATGTGGGTATTGGTGTGGCTAGTCCAACATCAACTAACAGATTGGAAGTTAGTAATACAGGAACAACAACTTTGAGTGCGGCGGTGTATGCAACAGCTACTAGTGGTGGTGCTGCAATTCGCAATTATGGAGGATATTTTTCTGCTGATGGTACCATCGCTCGTGGTGTTGAAGGTAGAGCGACAGCTACTGGTGCATATACAAATTATGGCGGCTATTTTGTTGCTTCTGGAGATACAGGCTATGGCGTTTATGCTTTAGCTAATAGCACTACTGGTTGGGCCGGTTATTTTGATGGACGTGCTGGCGTTGGCCAAGATTTGTATGTTGGCCAGGCTGGTGGTACAGATGATGACTATGTGTATTTTGATGCTGGTGGAGAATACATAAAATATAATAATGCATCTGGATATTTTGATTTTAGTACTAATAGTATTACTGTTGGTGGGGGATTATCAACGGATAATGATTATATTCGTTTTGATGATGGAGTTAATGAATATTTACTGTGGGATAATACTAATTCAAGGTTTGAGTTGAGTGATGATTTAGTTATTCCAACAGTAAAAGCGGGCTCTACGGGTACAGCTGCTGCGCCAGTATTTACGTGGAGTGGTGATCCAAATACTGGAATCTATAGTTCCGGAGCAGATACATTTAATATTACAACAGGGGGAACACTTGCCATGACGGTTGGATCAACAGGTAATGTTACTGTAGTCGGTAATATAAATGCTATTGGGAGTGGTGGTGCAGTGTATGGAAATGCAACGGGGAGTTTTGGCCTTTATAGTAACCGTATAGGCTCTGATGGTAATTTACTTCGTTTTGATAGAGATGGTGCTAATGTGGGTTTAATTACAGTGGCTTCTGGAACTATTACCTATGGTACATTTACAGGGTCACATTATGTTTTATTGGAAAATGATAACATTGAGAGAGGTCAGTTGATTCATTTGACAGGTAATAATTCATATAAGGGGGAAAACAATACCGGAGAAATGATTTATGGTGCTAAAATTTCCGAAATGGCTAATGATCCGGCAATTATTGGTTCTTATTTCAGTGTGGTGGAAGATGGTGATGGTTTATCTTGGGCTCAGGCCGTCGGTAACGGTGATATGTGGGTGGTTGATAACGGTAGTAATTTGGAAATCGGTGATTACTTGATTTCTTCTGATGTGCCTGGTCATGCCATGAAAGTGACTGATGAGTATCCGGTGGCTTACGTGGTGGCGCGTGTGGCTGAAAATGTGGATTGGTCCAAGGTGGAAGAAAAAACTGAAGATGGTATTAAACATAAGAAAATTTCCGTTTTCTTTGAAAGTTTCATTTTGAATCAAGACTTGGGATTGGCTTTTGATAAAAATCAAAATTTATATGATTTATCTTGGTTCTACGCCATGGAAGCAAAAACTCCAGTGGAAAAAGCCATACAAACCCAAAAACAACAATTAGACGCTTTGGAAACCAAAGTGGAAATGATTGAGAAAGATGGTTGTTCCAATAACGAAGCGATCTTAATGGAAACCATTGAAAAATTGGAAGCGCGGATTGAGGCTTTGGAAGGCCAAAGCGTTGAACCGGTAAAAACCAGTTTTTGGAGTAAATTGTGGTAAACCCGTGAATTAATAAAAAAATCCCGCCATTGAGCGGGATTTTTTCTTATTGACACAATTTTTTAAAAAGGCTAAAATACTTTCAGATTTTCCGCGGTAGCGCAGTGGTAGCGCAGTTGGCTGTTAACCAATTGGTCGTCGGTTCGAGTCCGACCCGCGGAGCCCCCAAACACATATAAAAACCGCCATTTGGCGTTTTTATTTTTTCTTATGGGAAGCAGGGATTTAATTTTATTTCAAATACTTTTATGGAAATTCGTAACATCGCCATTATCGCCCACGTTGATCATGGCAAAACCACTTTAACCGATGTCTTAATGCGTCAATGTGGTTCAGCGGAGAAAAAATTCGTCAGTATGGATACCAACGCTTTGGAACAAGAGCGCGGTATTACCATTTATTCCAAAAATACTTCTATTTTCTATAAAGATACTAAGATTAATATTGTGGATACCCCCGGCCACGCTGATTTCAGTTCCGAGGTGGAACGTGTTTTGCGCTCCATTGATTCGGTTTTGTTATTGGTGGATGCTCAGGAAGGACCAATGCCCCAAACCAAGTTCGTGTTGAAAAAATCTTTGGAATTAGGTCTAAAACCGATTGTGGTTATCAGTAAAATTGATAAGCCGGCTGCTCGTCCGGTGGAAGCAGTGGAAATGGTTTATGAGTTGTTTTTGGACCTTGGCGCCAATGATGAGCAATTGAAATTCCCAGTGGTTTATACGGTTGCTAAACAAGGTTGGGCCAAAAAATATTTATCTGATACCAGCGATAATATGAATCCTTTGTTGGATATGATTTTGGAAAACGTGGAACCGGCCTCTGATGAAGCTTTGAGTGGCGAAGAGTTAGCTGCTCAATCCTTTAATTTATCCTATGATAATTATTTGGGAAGAATGGCGGTGGTGCGTGTTTATGCCGGAACTTTAAATGCTGGACAAAACGTGTTTATTAAAAATGAACAGGGTATTCGTCGTGGACAAATTGGTAAACTTTTCACTTTTTACGGCACAGTGCGTCAGGAAAATGATCGAGTGGAAGCCGGTGATATTGTGTTGATTTCCGGTTTGCCAGATATTGATATCGGTGAAACCATTTGTACTAATGAAGAAACTGCCTTGTTGCCAGCCATCAAAATTGATGAACCAACCATTTGTTTAAACTTTTTGGTGAATAATTCACCCTTTGCTGGTCGTGAAGGTAAATATGTGACCAATCGTCAATTAAAAGAACGTTTGCAAAAGGAAATTGAAATGAACGTCGGTTTAAAAGTGGATTTTTCTTTGATTGATAGTTATAAAGTTTTTGGTCGTGGGGAATTGCACATTGCGATTTTGTTGGAAAATATGCGCCGTGAAGGTTATGAAATGCAGATTTCTATGCCTCAGGTTATTTTGAAAGAAGAAAATGGTCAGACTTTGGAACCGTTTGAAGAATTACAAATTGATGTGCCAGAATCCTATACCGGTGCGATTATTGAGAAATTATCCAAACGCAAAGGTTTGTTAAAAGAAATTAAACCTAATTTGGCAGATACTCGTTTGTTGTTTGAAATTCCGACTCGTGGTTTATTGGGTTATCGTAATGAATTTATCGTTGATACTCGCGGTACCGGAATTTTGTGTAATCATTTTATCGGATTTAAACCTTACGCCGGTGATATTTCTACCACCGATTTAGGTTCCATGATTTCCATGGAAACCGGTAAAGCCTTGGCTTATTCTTTATTCACTTTGCAGGAACGTGGTACTTTGTATATTGATCCTAATACTGAAGTTTATGCTGGAATGGTTATTGGTAACACTGCTAAGGGGCAGGATATGGCTGTCAATCCAATTAAAGGTAAACATTTGACCAATATGCGCGCTTCCGGCTCCGATGAAAATATTAAATTAACTCCACCGCATTTAATGAGTTTGGAACGTGGTATGGATATTATGAAAGAAGATGAATATTTGGAAATTACCCCAGTTAATATTCGTTTGCGAAAGAAAATGTTAACTGAAGAAGATCGTGTGAAATCCAAACGTAAATAAAACATTGATTACAGTGATAAAGATGATAAAGATGATGGGGATGATATAAAAAAGGGGCATGAAATGTGCCTCTTTTTTATATAGTTTGGTGGTAATGAGTTATTCTAGATTCCGCCCTTTTATAATATGCGTGTTAGTTGTATGTATTTTTCAATGAAGAGGGTGGGGAATGTGATTGTTTTTGGTATAAATAAGGTAGTCTTGTCATCCCGAACTTGTTTCGGGATCTGGAATATATAGATTAAACTTGATTATTAAATCAAAAATATGGCGATAGAGATTGTTTTCCATTTTTGAACTTTTATACAAAAACAAATATAATTCTCAACGTTTGCGCTTGTTTTCGGTTAAATCATACTCCGTGCTAGCATTCCAGATGCCGAAACAAGTTCGGCATGACAGAATGGGGACGGTATCACGATGTTTAAGTTCGGCATGACAAATCACACCTCGTTTAATATAACAATACAAAAAATAATACCATCATAGTTAATCATTCCATCAGATGAATCACAGTTCAAGATAACTTTTCCACTAACACTGCTTTAATCTCTTCCGCGCTGTAGGCGCCACGCGTGGCGCGCATCACCTGTCCTAGGAAAAATTGTAATAATTCGGTTTTGCCTTGTTGGTAGCGGTTTTTTTCTTCCGGGTGTTCGTTGATGACTTGCTCCACGATTTCATTCAATCCGGGTGTTTCGGCTTGTTGGGATTTCCATTCATCTAAAATATGAGATGGATCAGCGTCGGTTTTGCTTAAAATCATTTTTTCCAAAACTTGTCCGGCCACTTGATTATTGATTTCTTCTTTCAAAATTAATTTTAAAAATTCAGCCATATTTTCAGCGGATAAAGCAAGGGTTTGCCAATCCTGTTCACTTTTTTTCAAAAGTGGTGGAACTCGATTGATTAACCAGTTGGCGGCTAATCTTGCTAATTCACTTTTATTGACGTTTAGCTTTTCACTGTGTAACCAGTCTTCCAATTCGGAAATGGTTTTTTCCAAATAATTCAACAAATTTTGATTTTCTAATAACTGACTAATTAAATCTTGTTCGTATTGATATTCTTCCATTAGACGTAAACGATTTTTCCAAGGAAGATTTTTAATGGTGGCTTTAATTTCATTTACTAAAACATCATTTATTTCTAAAATTGGTAAATCCGGTTCTGGGAAATAACGATAATCATTAAGGGTTTCTTTACTACGCTGGGCAACGGTTTCTTCTTTTTTATCATCCCAGCCACGAGTTTCGCTGGTGCTAGGTTGAGTGCCTGCTTCCCACAAGGCTTTTTGTCTGATGATTTCATAGGTCAAAGCTTTCTCAATGGATTTGAAAGAATTCAAATTTTTTACTTCGGTTTTGGAATAATATTGATCATCACCGACCGGACGCAAAGAAATATTGGCATCACAACGCATTTGCCCGTTTTCCATATTAGCATCGGAAATGTTTAGGAGACGTAGCATCAAACGTAATTCTTGTAAAAACAAAACTGCTTCGGCTGGGAAACGAAAATTTGGTTTAGTGACAATTTCCAAAAGTGGTGTACCAGCTCGATTAAAATCAATCCAGGTGTGTTTGCCATCGGCTGCGTGCAAGTTCTTGGCTGAATCTTCTTCCAGGTGCATGCGTTGGATTTCGCAGTTTTTCCATTCATTATTATAAAAAATCGGTAAAACGCCACCTTCCACCAAAGGTTTATCATCCTGAGTAATCTGGTAACCTTTTGGTAAATCAGGATAATAATAATTTTTACGAGCGAATTGGGAAAGATAATTCAAATTGGCGTTAAGGGCCAAACCAGTTTTGATACCCAAACGTACCGCTTCTGTATTGAGTTTTGGTAAAGTTCCCGGATGCGCTAAACAAATCGGGCAAGTATTTTTATTAACTTGATTGGATTCGGGATCATTGGCGCAACGACAAAACATTTTGCTTTGGGTTTTTAGCTGCACATGAATTTCTAAACCAATAATATTTTCTAGCATCATACAAAGTCTTTTAAATATTTATCAAAAAATTCTTGAGTGTGAGTGATGGTTTCTTCCAACGTGCCACTGGTATCCAGATAAATCACTTTAGAACCGTGATTTTCCAAGAATTCACGCAATTCATCGCCCTGGTATTTTAATTGGGCTTTGGTCAGGAAGTCAAGTTTTTCAAAAATGGAATTATCTTGTTTCTCGCGGCCAAGCAATCTTTCAAAGGCTTGTTTGGCATCATTTAATTTAGGAATGATGACATAATCAGGTGTTCTTTGCAAAGCCAGTTGATTGCCAGGCAGCTTCAGAATTTCTTCCAAAGGCAAACCGTTATTATTAGCGCCTAAATTTTGATAAACAATGGAACTGACAAAACCGCGTGATTGAATGATGATTTTGCCTTTTTCTAAAGCCGGCAGAATTACTTTTTCATAAAGCACTTGGCGATCCAAAGCATAGGCTTGGGCTAAAGCGGCCGAGGAATAGGATTTGTCTTTATTGGTTAATTCTTCACGAATGTATTTTCCTACTGTTCCGTAGGTCGGTTCTGAACTGCTGATGACTGGAAAATTTTCCCAAATTTCGGCAGTTGGGTAGTCCTGATGAGTTTCAAAATATTGATCCAAATCAAAAATATTGTTTGCTGGAAATTGTTTCAACAATTCTTTGCCAATAATACCTTTGCCAGCACCATCAATTCCTTCCAACATGATAAATAAACCTTGATTCATATTTATTTTTCTTCAGATGAATAAGAAGCGAAGCGTCCACGCAACTCGGCTCCGTCAATGTTTTTCCATAATCCACAGCTGAGATTGCCTTCCCAGCAAATTTTTTCCGTTTGACAGCTGGGACCAGCATATTTGAAAATTTCCGGAGCGATTTTTTTGACTTCTTCCAACATTAAACGCGCCATTTCTCTAATTTCCCACTGGGCACGCAGGCATAACCTTTCCCGAAAGAAGTTCAACAAGGCGCGAGCATTCATGGTGACGACAATTTTTGTTTCAGCGGCGTTGGGCAAAACAAAGCGAGCATCTTCGGCTGGTAGTTGGTATTCATTTTGTAAGTTTTTATAAATTACGGTGATGTCTTCCATCAATTTTTCAAATTTAGCCAAAGCTTCGGGATTGTTTTTAACTTTCGGCGGGATGATATAATCAAAACCATTTTTTTCAAAATTAACGTAGCGTTGGGATTGTTGGGAATAGGATGCCAAGCGGTGTCTCACCAATTGATGGGAGCAGGCTCGGGAAATTCCTTCCACTGCAAAAGTGAAACTAGCGTGTTCAATGGTGGAATGGTGGCCCGAGGCAATCACCTGATCAATCAGTTTTTTTTGTTTGTCCGTACCGGTTTTTTCTTTCAATTCGGTAGCGCCAACGGCACTATAACATTGACGAATGCCGGCGGTGACGGTGGCTTCCGGATCAGCGGTGTGAGAAATCAAGACTACTTTTAGAGTGCGTTGAGGCATATTCGTTTAATTAGAAAATAAGTTATTTGAAATAATTATAACATAATTTAAAAATAAAAATCATTGACATATCTATTCTTTAATGGGACAATATAAATGTAAGAACTTATATTATCCATATGAAAAATTTCAATTCAAAATTTTTCGTTGCCAGCCTGATTTTTACCGGTGTTTTCGGTTTCTTTTCGTTTGTGCGCGCCGCTGATTTGGACTTGGCAAATGGGGAAATTCAGTTTGTGGATGAGAATTTTTATTATCAAACGTCTGATGTTTTATATAATTTAAGCGCCCAACCGACGCTTTTAACTGATTTGGCAGTGTTTGTTTCCACTGCAGATTTGGAAAACAATTTGAATCAATATTTGGGAAAAATCATTAAAGATGAACAAGGCCAATTGGCTTATGTTTTTCCTCATAATGGCGTAGTGAAAACCATCACTTATCCGGATTGGCAATTGAGTTTATGGGAAATTTCTAATATTAACGCCAGCATTCCTCGGGATATTGGTGGGGTTGATCAGTCGGTGGAGTTGGAAATTCAAGAAGCGGCTAATATTTTGCCAGCACAAATTGTTTTACCGGAAATTACTGTGATTCAGCAATTGACTGATTTGGTCAATCAAGAACGTGCCCAGTATCAATTGCCAGCTTTACTCTGGGATGAAAAATTGGCCAGTGTCGCCCAAGCCAAATCTGATGAAATGAATCAATTAAAATATTTTGCTCATGTTTCTCCGGATGGTTTAACACCTGGACAACGATTATCTCAGTCCGGTTATAATTGGTTGAAAATGGGGGAGAATTTAGCCCATACGGTGGACTCTGATATTCAGGCGGTGCAAGTTTTTCAATTATGGAAAAATAGCGCTACTCATTACGCCAATATTTTATCTAAAGATTTTCAATTTTTCGGCATCGCACGTCAAGGAAATTTCTGGGCTCAAGAATTCGCCAGAAAATAAACAGTAATTTTGTCATGCCGAACTTGAACATCGTGATACCGTCCCCGTTTTGTCATGCCGAACTTGTTTCGGCATCTGGAATGCTAGCACGGAGTATGATTTAACCGAAAACAACCGCAAACGTTGAGAATGGTATTTGTTTTTAAGAGTTTAACAATGAAGAATAATCTCTCTTTTTATATTTAAAATTTATAATCATATTTTTTCTCACCATTCCAGATTCCGAAACAAGTTCGGAATGACAGAATAAAACAGGTTCGGAATGACAGACTAAAACATGTTCGGAATGACACCGCTAAAATGGGTGCTTTTTTTATATTTTCTTTAACCAAACCGGAATTTTGCTCAGTTCGCCAATGATGATTGGTAGAAATCCTAGTAAAATTGCCATGCTCACCCAAGTTTGTTCCATATCTGAAAAAGCGAACATGCTTTGCCAAGAGCTTAGGGTATTCATTAAAATCAAGGCAATACTTGCTAGAACAATAACAATATAAATCATATTGTTATATCTTTCCCATAGGTCTAGAAGGAAAAATCTTTTTCCAGAACGTAATTCCAATAAAGTTGCTAAATTGCCAAGTACCAAGACACAGAACGCTAGAGCGCGGGCGCTATCCATATGCATGCCGCTTTTTTGGGCAAAATAATAAATTAAAATGGCTGCCAATAAAGTGCTTAGTCCTAATAATAAACCTTTGCCCAACATTGTCAGATTAAATAATTTGTCATTGATTGGTCGTGGGGTTTTGCTCATGATATTATTATCAGCCGGTTCCTTCTCAAAAACGATGGTGCAAATTGGATCAATTAAAACTTCCAGCGTCACAATATGCACTGGCAATAAAATCAATGGCCATTGCAGTAAAACTGGAATGATTGCTAATCCGGCAATGGGAATGTGAACGGCCAGAATGTAAGTACTGGCTTTTTTTAAATTCTCATAAATACGACGACCTTCCTTGATGGTAGCCACAATGGAAGCAAAATTGTCATCCATCAAAACTAAGCTGGAAGCGGCGCGTGCCACTTCGGTGCCGCGTTTTCCCATGGCAATGCCAATGTCGGCGGCTTTTAGCGCCGGTGCGTCGTTGACGCCATCACCGGTCATGCCAATGATTTCTTTGTTGGCTTGCAGTGCCCGCACTAATCTTAATTTTTGTTCCGGTTTGATACGTGCAAATATAAAATTTTTCTTAATGCGTTTTTTCAATTCATTATCCGTTAATAAATCCAATTCCGGTCCGGTGATGACATATTGTTTGTTTCGTAAACCGATTTTTTCAGCAATTACCTGGGCGGTAATTGGATGGTCGCCGGTAATCATGATGACATTAATGCCAGCTTGGTAACATTCTTTGATAGCTTGGGGAACTTCTGGTCGGATCGGATCCATCAAACCGATTAAACCGGCAAACTCAAATTTAATGTTTTTATGATTTTTAGAAAGTGCTTTACTTTGTTGGCTGGAGGCTAATCCAATGACGCGCAGTCCATCTTTGGCCATGTTTTCAATGGCTTGTTTGATGGTATTTTTTTCTTCTTCATTTAATTGACAAAGTCCCATCACTGCTTCTGGTGCGCCTTTGCAAAAAATATGAAAAATTTTATTGACATCATCCCACCAGGCTTGGGACATGGCCATTAAACTTGAATCCAATGGGTATTCTTTTTTTAGTTCCCATTCTTGTTCAAACAAGGATTCTTTATTTAAACTTTGATAGGACATTTCTTTGATGGCTTTTTCCATGGGATCAAAGGATTCTTTAGGGCTGGATAAAAAACCAATCATTAATAATTTTTGCAAATCATTATTTAAATTTTGTTTTTCATAAAGAATGGGTGTGATGGTTTGATTGGTGTACATCGCTTTTATTTCCATGCGGTTGCTGGTGAGCGTGCCGGTTTTGTCAGTGCAGAGCGTGGTGATGGAACCAAGTGTTTCAATGGCTGGCATTCGTTTGGTGAGGACTTGTTTTTGAGCAATGCGCCAGGCCCCAATCGCCAAGAAAACCGTTAAAACTATTGGTAATTCTTCCGGTAAAATCGCCATGGCGAGGCTTAGTCCAGCTAATAATCCTTTTATCCATGGACCTTGGGTTAAACCGAAAACCACCACAATAAACAAACAGAGAAAAAGCGCAATCAACGAAAATTTTCTAATGATATCTTTGCTTTGAACTTGTAGATTGCTTTCAATTATTTCAATATTTTTTAAAGATTGTCCGATTTTTCCCAGTTCAGTATCAAAACCGGTTTTGTTGACTATGGCGATGCCACGTCCGGTGACAATCATGGTTCCTGCAAAAATCAAATCGTTGTTTGTTTCTTTGAGATTTTTTATAACCGGCGAAGATTCACCGCTGAGCAGTGATTCATCAGCCATTAAATTTTCTGCTTTGACTAACTGAGCGTCGGCGGGAACGCGGTCTCCTTCGTGAACAATAATGGTATCACCGGGAACCAATAAATCAGAGGAGATTTTTTGTTCCAGTCCATCACGGATGACCATGGTTTTTGGAATGCTTAATTCTCGCAAAGCTGCCAAGGCTTTTTCATTTTTTCTTTCTTGTAAAATAGTAATGGTGATGATGACAAATACAAAAGTTAATAAAAGCAGAGCTTCTTTTTTGTCACCTAATAAAAAATAAAGGCTACCGCAGGCCAATAATAAAAGGAGCATTGGTTCTTTTAAAACATTGATGACAATTTGCAAAAAACTGAGTTTCTTTTCAGTCGGTAAACGGTTATATCCGTATTTTTTGATTTTTATTTCCACTTCGGACTGACTTAATCCCTGATAATTTTTACCGTATTTATAAGCCAGTGGAGGAGCCGTAGCCATATTTTTATTTTGAATTTAAATTTTCAATAAATTTATACATTTTATCTTTATATTTATTTTGAGCGATTTCTTTAGTGTTCACCACGAGCGTGGCTTGCGGTCCTTTTTTTAAAATTCTAGACATTTGGGCAAAGGCTTTTTCTGCGCCACTACTGCCTTGAGTAGCCACAAAAGCCACGTTTTGGCAGACTTCACCATAGTTTTTTAGAAACGTCAGAATCGGCGTACTGCATTTAAAAGCCCAAACCGGTGTAGCAATAATAATTAATTTATATGGTGCTGGATTGTGCGTTAGGCGTTGAATGTCCGCTGGGATTTCTTTCAGAGCATCACGGCCACTGAATAAATATCCTAAAGCGCCGGAGCGATCTTTTTTATCAAAAATTTCTTCAGCGTCAGCCTTTAAATAAACCGCCAATTCCTGGGCCAGTTGTTTGGTAAAACCAGTGCGGGAATAATACACAATTAGAATGTCTTTCATATAAAATATTTTAGTATTTTATTTATTATAGTTTATTTTTGGGAAAAAGGGTACAGTGATGAACATTGATTACGTTGATGGAGATGATGGGGGGCAATTTTTCCCGTAGGGGCGGTATGGAAATACGCCCTTTTTTGTTTTTGTGTTTTTGATAATGTAAAATGATGTTTTTCGTTTAAAGGGCGAATAATTATTCGCCCCTACAGGAGAAAATTGTTTGAAATGATTGGTTTTTAGTGTCGCCCCTTAACGAGCGAAGGTAATAATTTGGCAGTGAGTTGGAGTGGTTTTGGCGAAGCCAAAATCCGAGCAGCGTGTTTGAGTCAACCGTTTTGTCTGCGAAGAAGACAAAACGGTGACGAGTTTGCGAGGAAACGAACAACGAACTCCAAATTATCCGTGCTCGGCTGGGGGCGGCGTTTTTTGGTGTCACCTTTTGTACACACAAAAGGTGACAAACGCCGGTAGGCGATTATTGTTTGTATTAAAGATCCTGAAATAAGTTCAGGATGACAATAGGATTTGTCATTTCCCCCAATCTGCGATAATCTATTTATATTAAGATTATTTATTATGGATCAAAAAATACAAGCAACAATGGAAGAATATTTTTTACGTTTGTGGGCCCAGCGGGATAAAATTAAAACCTGGGACGATTTGGGAAAGAAAAAACGGGCCTTGTCCGCTGAGTTTGCTTTGCCCATGGTAAAAAATTCAGATTTATTAAAAGTTTATAAAGATTTAGTGCTGGCTGGCACGATTGAAGCGGATGCTGCATTTATTGGTATTTTGAAAAAAAGACAAATTAGAACTTTGTCCGGTGTAGCGCCGATTGCGGTCTTAACGCGTTTTCAAACTTGCCCGGGAAATTGTTTGTTTTGTCCGACAGAAAAAGCCATGCCGAAAAGTTATTTATCCAATGAGCCGGCGGTGATGCGTGCTATCAAAACTGAGTTTGATCCGTTTTTACAAGTGCGGGCGCGAATTTTCGCTTTGACCAATAACGGCCATGAAGCCAATAAAATTGAATTGATTGTGATGGGTGGATCCTGGAGTGCTCATCCGGTGGATTATCAAGAATGGTTTTTGAAAAGATGTTTTGATGCGGCCAATGCTGGTTTGGGTGAAGATAAGGAATCTGCCTCTTTGGCTGAAGCTCAAAAAATTAATGAAAATACTGATTTTAGAATTGTTGGTTTAACTTTGGAAACTCGTCCGGATTTGATTGATGAAGCGGAAACTCAACGAATGCGCAGCTATGGTTGTACACGCGTGGAAATTGGTGTGCAACATTTGTCTGATGAAATTCTCAGCTTGAATAAACGTGGACACGGGAGCGCCGAAACCATTCGGGCCACGCGTCTGATGAAAGAAGCTGGTTTGAAAGTAACTTATCATTTGATGCCGAATTTATATGGTTCTACTCCGGAACAGGATTTGCAAATGTTTAAAGATTTATTTTCCAATCCAAACTATCAACCCGATCAAATTAAGATTTATCCCACGGTCGTGACCGAAGGCTCGGAGCTTTATGATTTATGGAAAGCTGGTCAGTATCAACCTTACGCCGATGATGTTTTAAAAGAATTATTATTGAAAATAAAATTGTCTTTGCCACGCTACATCCGAGTGATTCGTTTGATTCGTGATATCCCCGCGGAAAGTATTCAGGCTGGTAATAAGATGAGTAATTTGCGGGAGATTTTACAAACTGAATTAAAAAAACGCGGTCAACAATGTTTGTGTATTCGTTGCCGCGAAGCCAAAGATCAATTATTTGATTTGGATAATGTGCATTTGTATCAGGAAGAATATGAGGCCAGTAATGGTCAGGAAAAATTTTTGTGGTTGGGGAGCGCTGATAAAAATACTTTATATGCTTTTTTACGTTTGCGTTTTAATAATGATTTTTCTCCTTGTCATTCCGGGGCGAGTCCCGATGTCCATCGGGGCGAAGAACCCGGAACCTCACAAATTAAATCCTTATCCAATTATTTACCAGAATTAAAAGAGGCCGCTTTGATTCGCGAAGTGCATACTTATGGAAAATTGATTCCGCCAAAACAAGCTGGTTCCAAATCTTTTCAGCATTTTGGTTTGGGAAAAACTTTGATGGCTGAAGCTGAGCGTTTGGCGAAAGTCGCCGGGTATAAAAAAATCGCGGTCATTTCCGGTATCGGCGTCCGCGAATATTATCGTAAGCTCGGTTATATTTTAGAAGGAACGTATATGGTGAAGGAGATTTAAATTTTCCCATTAAATACGTTCTGCGCGTTGGCCAAGCCTTGTTTCAGAACCAAGTCTAATGCTTCTTCGCCGGCGGAGAGGCTTTTTTCAAAACCGTCACGTTCGGCGGCGGTGATATGATGTAAAACGAATTTATCCAATTCCATTTTTTGACGTAGCGGACTGCTCACACCCAAACGAATACGTCCGAAATTTTTGCCACCGCATTTTTCAATAATATCTGCAATGCCATTGTGTCCGGCGGCGCTATTGTTAAAAGTAATTTTGGCTTTACCTAAAGCAAACGAAACATCATCATGAATGACGATTAAATTTTCCAAAGGCAATTTATAATAATCTAAAATCAAACGAACCGGCGTTCCAGATTCATTCATATAAGTATGAGGAATGGCAAAATAAATGGTTTCTCCATTGAGATCAAATTTTAAAATATCAGCCTGTAATTTTTTATTAACCGGCCAAGTACTTTCGCCCGGCAGAGAATCTTTGGCATAACTTCGTAAACATTCCTCACCGATATTGTGTGGGGTGTTTTTATAATTATCTCCGGGATTACCCAAGGCGACAAATAAACGCATATAGTTTATTTAGTTTGTTTTTTGATGAATTTAATAGGAGTGCCTTCAAAACCGTAACGTTCTCTCAATTGATTTTCAATATATCGCAAATAGGAAAAATGAATCCATTTTTTATTCTTGGCAACCAAGGTAAAGGTTGGTGGATTGGTATGAGCTTGTTCGAATTCTCTAATGTGTGGATTTTTCAAATACGGTGGTGGATTCTTACGTAAACAACTTAATAAGAATAGATGAAGTTCACCGTTAGGAATTTTTTTACGTCTCTCCTGTTGAATTTTCAAAGCCGTATCTAAAATGCTTTTTAAACGAACATCTTTGGTGGCTGAGGTAAAAATAATCGGCACCCATTTCATAAAAGCAAAGGTGGCGTGAATTTCCTTGGTGAATTTATAAATGATTTTTGCATCTTTATTCGGAACTTGATCCCATTTATTCATTACCAAAATTAAACCTTTGTAATGATCATTGGCGATGCCTGCTAAATGTAAATCTTGTTTGTTAATTGGTTGACTGGCATCCAAAACTAAAATGGCAATATGGGATTTATGAATCGCATCCAAACTTCGTTCAATGCTTTTTTCTTCCAATTCCACCGGACTGTTTTTTCCTCGACGAATACCGGCGGTATCAATCAATTCAAAATCTTGTTTTTTATAATTGAAATAAATACTGTTTGGTTCCCGGGTGGTGTGTGCTTGTTCACTGACCACTAAACGTTTTTCTTTTAAAATTCCATTGATGATGGAGGACTTACCAACATTTGGTTGTCCTAAAAAAGCTAATTTTAAATATTTTGAAGTGCGTTCGTTGGCGTCGTTGGATAATTTTAATTTGGCGATTTGTTTAACCACTTGATCCAATAAATCACCAGTGCCACTGCCGTTGCTGGCGGAGACAGGCCAGACATCACCTAAGCCTAATTTACCAAACAGTTCCGCTTCAAATCTTAAAGATTGATTGTCAGATTTATTGGCGACCAGAATAACCGGTTTTTTACTTTTCTTGGCTAAATTGGCAATATCACGATCCATCGGATTTAGACCGACTTGGCTATCTACCACAAATAATAATAAATCAGCTTCATCTATGGCTAAACTAATTTGTTCTAGGGCACCTTTTTTGATGTTGTTATCGGGAATCAAATCATAACCAGCGGTATCAATTAGCCAAAAATTTTGGCCACGCCATAAAACTTCACCAAATTTTCGATCGCGAGTAGTTCCGGCGACAGCAGAAACCATAGCCGAATTTTCTTCGGTTAGGCGGTTGAATAGACTGGATTTACCGACATTTTCGCGGCCAATGATGGCGACGGTCGCTTTGTTTAAATACATAAAAATATTTAGTTATTGGAACTTTCGTCAATAGTAGACGGATTAGCATCTGGTCCTAAAATTACCACGAAATCCGCTGTTGTGTCAATGCCGAAAGGTAACACTTCCAATACTTCTGCTTGGGGAAAGATTTCTTTTAAACTTTGTAAACTTATTGGTTTGGCTTCACCGGCCAAATTATAGATGGTTGTTTTTTGATAATCCTGAGTTGGTGCGTTGTCCACGACCATGATGGTAAAATTTTTACTTTGTAAAACAGTTTTGTTTTTGCTGGCTAAGCCGGCAATTTCCGTGCCGTTGAGTATATCGGCGCTGGCTTTTTCAGTCACTGTTTCATTAAAAATATTGTTAATGACATTTTGAATTTCCCCATAGGTTTTGTCTTTGGCTGTGAGCACATAAGCTCCTTGGTAATTACTGGCTTGTAAATAATTATTGTAATCATCACTTAAACCGAATTTTATAATATCCTGAGTTTGTAGATTTTTTGCCAAAGTGATTAATTTTAAAATTTCCCAAACTTCCAAATTGGTATTGATATTATCCTGATAACTTTGCAATAAGGAATAAATGGTTTTGGGATTTAACCAAGTGTCTTTATTCAGAACTTTATTTTTAATGGCAGTGATGGCATTTTGTTGACGTTTTCCTCGGGAAAAATCGCCTTGTTCTCCGTTATTGCCATGACGAGAGCGAACATATTTTAAAACCTGATCACCGTTCATGTTTTGCCAACCCTTTTCAAATTTGATGGTTTGGTAAAGAAAATCTTCGGTGGGATAGAGATAATCGGTGAAAGCATTTTCCACATAAATATCCACGCCACCGATTTCATCTACGAAATTTTTAAAAGCACTAAAATCCACTTTTAAATAATAGTGAATCGGCATATTAAAAGTTCGCGCTAAAGTTTGTGATAGAAATCCAGGACCGCTACCTTCTTCTTCACTTTCTTTTAAGGCATTCAAACTATTTATTTTTCGATAACCATAACCATCAATAAATATTAAAAAATCGCGGGGAATAGAAATCATAGCTGCTTTGAGAGGGTTCAACTGTAAACTTCCTAAAATGATAGTGTCGGTTAATTGGGCCCCTTCGTGATCGCCACCACCTACACCGAGCATCAAAAAATTAATGCGATTATCACTTTCGCCTTGTAAAATTTGATCTTCACTTTCTAGAAAATTTTTAAAAAAGTTTTGGGTAATGACCGTAATGCTTTCACTGGAAAGTAATATTTTAGAACCAAAAACACCGGCGCAAATGCAGAGCACGATGATGAAATATATGAAGAATTTAGTTCTTTTGAATTTTTGCCAAAAACTTGGCGATTTTTCTTGATAGAGCATGCGTAAAAAATAATCACGAATCAGTAAAACAGATTATATTGTAAATGATTTTTTTAAGAAAGGCAATTTTTGAAAATTTATCTTTAAAAACAGTCTTTTTATTGCTCAAAAACTTAAAAATTGCTATACTGATTAAAGCAGTTAATTTCAAAATTAAAATATAAAAAATCTCAAAACTATGATGAAAAAAATCAAGAACCTTTTTCTGTTTTCGGTAATTTTGGCTTTGGTTTTATTGATGGTTCGTCCGTTATTAGCGGCTCCGGTCAGTATTGTCGCCTTGGATACCAATGGTTTATTGGGTAGTGAAGTGACGGTTAATGCCACGACCAATAATGCTAATTTGAATGTTGTGACTTTGTCTCGGGGGGCTGGGGTGAGTATCCCGCCGATTCCACCGGCTAATACTTTTGTAGAGGATTCCTTTTTACCTGGTGGTTTGAAAGTGAATGCCATTGCTTTGGGTGAATATTTCCAGTTTCAAATTAGTCCTAAGGCTACTTATAAAGTTTCATTGAGTACTTTGGATTTTAATATTAGAAGAAGTGCTACTGGACCTCAGAATTATCAATGGCAATATAGTTTTGATGGTTTTGCTACGGCTGGTATTGACGTTGGATTGGATGGAACTTATGTCGGTACTGTCACTGGCGGTGCGGCCATGCCTCAAATTGATATGTCCGGAGTAGCGGCTTTGCAAAACATTCCAGCTGGAACGACGGTTACTTTTAGATTGTATGCTTGGGGAGCCACCGATGCTAACGGTACTTTTGCCATCGGGCGTATGGCTGGTGATGATTTGAAAATTATGGGAAATGTGGATTTGTTGACTTATGATTTGGATTATACAGCTGGAGTTAATGGCTCTTTAACCGGGGACACTGCCCAAGTCATTACCCACGGAAATGATGGAACCGCAGTAACTGCTGATCCGGATGTCGGTTATCATTTTGTGGATTGGTCTGATGCTTCCACCGATAATCCACGCCAAGATTTAAATGTGACTGGCGATATTTCGGTAACGGCTAATTTTGCTATTAATACTTATGATTTGGATTATACGGCTGGTGCTAATGGTTCTTTAACTGGAGATACTGCCCAAACTGTTAATCACGGTTCAGATGGAACTGCCGTGACCGCTGATCCGGATGTCGGTTATCATTTTGTGGATTGGTCTGATGCTTCCACGGATAATCCACGTCAAGATTTGAATGTGACTGGCGATATTGCTGTGACTGCTAATTTTGCTATTGATTCTCATACTTTGACCTATGCTACTGATGGTCATGGCACAATTTCTGGAACCGCTGTACAAACGGTTAATCATACCGATGATGGTATTTTGGTGCGGGCTGTGGCCAATGCTGGTTATAAATTTGTGGATTGGAGTGATGGATTGAGTACTGAAAGTCGGACTGATTTGAACGTGACTACGGATTTGAGCGTGACTGCTCGTTTTCGAAAATTATCACAACCAGTAATTTTTGTGCCGGTGGGTACCGGTACTGGTTTGATTGATCAGGCAATTCCTATGTATGAAACTAAGGTCGTCGGTCAAATTGATAATGGTGGAATTAATATTTTGTCTTATTTGCAAGGACAAGCTAATTTTGAAGCTAAGGAAAGTAAATTAAAACAATTGGTTTGGCATCATATTAAAATTTCAAATGTTGATTTAGAAAAAAAATTGGTAAAAATTGAAGTGTCTTCGGAGCCGCAAACTCTTGAAATCAATTTAGAAGAAGAGCTTAAAGTGGATTTGGATAATGATCAGATTGATGATATTTCCATTAAATTTGAAGATTTAGTGGTTAATCGGGTGGAATTGACGGTGAAATCTTTGTTAGATGCTGCCAATGTTGCGCCGAATGAAAACGGAACGACGATTGCTCCGATGATGGAAACTAACACTTGCCCGACTGATTTTACTCGTGATTTAAAGAAAGGTATGACTGGTGCCGATGTTAAAGCTTTGCAGATTTATTTGAATTCACAAGGATTTACAGTGGCGAGCGTGGGTGTGGGCTCGGCTACTAATGAAAGTGACTATTTTGGGTCTTTGACCGAATCGGCTTTGGCACGATATCAAAAAAGTAAAGGAATTGTCGCTACTTTCGGTGAATTAGATTTGTCTACTCGGGTTTATTTAGGCTGTGCCACTGTTTCAGCGGTTAATGTATCAACCTTGGATGCTAACGGTAAACATCGTTTTACTCGTAATTTGGAATTGGGCATGAGCGGCGCTGATGTTAAAGAATTACAAAAATTTTTAAATAATCATGGTTTTGTGATTGCCTTGGAAGGTCCTGGTTCTCCGGGAAATGAAAGCGAAAATTTTGGTGATTTGACCAAGCAGGCTTTGGCACGTTATCAGGCTGATCAGGAAATCGTGCCGGCAAACGGTGTTTTCAGTGATTGGACTCGTTGGTGGTTGAATAAACAGTAAATATTAGAGGTTTTATAATCTAAAAAGCACCCCCAAGGTGCTTTTTAGATTAATCAAGAATTATTTGACATTTGAGATTTCTTTTGTTATTATATTGGCACATTACCCAATGTGTTTATTATTAATTGAACCGGCGTGCTCTATATTGGTCCGGTGCTTACAATTAAAGATATTTTTTAGTTATTGACTCTTTTCGTATTTGAAAAGAGATTTTTTGTTTTTCAGAGTTAGCGGTCAATTGTCAGTTTGACCATCATCACTGTCGGTGTGAATTTATTGCAGATTTTAGCACCGATTTCGGAAAATACGCGTAAAAAGCGTAGAGCGCAGCAACTTCTTTTTGATCTTTAATTAAATTTTAAAAATATAGTTTATGGCAAAAGTGGCGCATCTTTCTAAAGGGGCAGAACGCAAGTTTTTTGCGGAAAAGAAAAAATCCCCGTTGCCTGATTTGATTGAAGTCCAGAAGCGATCTTATCGCTGGTTTACTGAAGAAGGTTTAAAAGAATTGTTTGAGGACATTTCACCGATTAAACCATTCAGTGGAGACGGTTTTGATTTATCATTTTTAGATTTTTATTTGGATGAAGCGAAATTTGATGAAAAAACCAGTCGTTCCAAAAATTTAACTTATGAAGCTCCGTTGCGAGTTCAAGTGAAATTATTAAATAAAAAGACGAATAAAGCGGTTAAACAGGAAGTCTATTTGGGTGATTTCCCTTTGATGACCGATCGGGGAACTTTCATCATTAACGGTATTGAACGTTGTGTGGTTTCTCAGATTATCCGTTCTGAAGGTGTGTTCTTCTTTGCTGAAAATTATGGTCCTCGTCGTTATTACGGTGCTAAAGTTATTCCTAATCGAGGTGCCTGGTTGGAAATTGAAACTGATTTAAATAATGTCATTTGGGTAAAAATTGATAGAAAAAGAAAAGTAGCCGTAACTTCCTTGTTGCGTGCTTTTGGTATTGCCACAGATAAAGAATTGAAAGAAACTTTTGCTGATGTGAATACTCATCCGGATATTGATTATATTCAGAATACCATTGATAAAGATGCAGCCAGCAATTTGGATGAAGGTTTAATGGAAATTTATAAACGTATTCGTCCTGGTGATTTTGCTACTCCAGATAACGCTAAATCTTTGATTTATGCGATGTTTTTCCGTTTTGATCGTTATGATTTGGGCCGAGTCGGTCGTTATAAATTAAACGAAAGATTTGGTGATGATATGGAAATCACCAAGGAAAATCGTGTTTTGCGTTTGGAAGACGTGGTGGGTGTGGTGAAAGAAATTATTCGTTTGAATATTACTCAAGAAGATAAGGATGATATTGACCATTTAGGAAATCGTCGTATGCGCGCCATTGGTGAATTGATTCAAAATAAATTCCGTATCGGTTTATCTCGTATGGAACGTATTGCTAAGGATCGTATGTCCACCTTGGATGCGGAATCGATGACTCCTGGTAAATTAATCAATGCTCGTCCAGTGATTGCGACGGTGAAGGAATTTTTTATGTCCTCACCTTTGTCTCAATTTATGGAACAGACCAATCCGTTATCCGAATTGGAACATAAACGTCGTATCTCAGCCATGGGACCGGGTGGTTTATCTCGGGAACGTGCCGGCTTTGATGTGCGCGATGTGCATCCAACTCATTATGGTCGTATTTGTCCGATTGCTACTCCGGAAGGTCCGAGCATCGGTTTGGTAGGCCATTTGGCTTCCTATGCGGCTATTAATGAATATGGTTTCTTGGAAACTCCTTATTATATGGTGGAGAGAACTTTTGCTGAAACTGTTAAGCATAAAGATGAAGTTTTGGTGAAAAAAGGTGAGACTTTAACTCCGGAACAAATTTGGCGAATTCAACGTCGTACCGGCGTGGATTTGCGTAAAAATGATTTTGAATCAAAAGTCACCAATAAGATGATTTATTTGAATGCGGTGGCGGAAGGTCGTTATAATACCACTCCGGCTACTACCAAAGTTGATAAGAATGGTCATTTTGTTGATGAACGTGCTCCGATGCGCGTGGTCGGTGAGCCACGCGAAGACGTGGTTAGCAAGATTGATTTTCAAGATGTGGCTTCCAATCAAATTGTGTCCATTGCTACTTCCTTGATTCCTTTCATGGAACACGACGATGGGCAGCGTGCTTTGATGGGTACCAACATGCAACGTCAGGCCGTGCCAACTTTATTACCACAATCACCGATTGTCGGAACCGGCATTGAAAAGAAAGTCGCTTTGGATTCCGGTTATATTATTGTGGCCGAAGAAGATGGTGTGATTAAAGAAATGGATGGCAAACACGTGGTGGTGAAAGGTAACAGTGGAAAATCTTATACCTATGAATTAACCAAATATCGTGGAACCAACGCTGCTACTTGTGTTACTCAAAAACCAATTGTGGATTTGGGACAAGAAGTGAAAAAAGGCGATGTTTTGGTGGATGGTCCTGGTATTGAAAATGGTGAATTGGCTTTAGGTCAAAACGTTTTGGTGGCTTTCTTATCTTGGGAAGGTTACAACTATGAAGACGCCATCGTTATTTCTGATCGTTTGATTAAGGATGATGTTTATTCTTCCATTTATATTGATACCTATACCATTGAAGTGCGTGATACTAAATTAGGACCGGAATTGATTACTTCAGATATTCCAAACATCAGCGAAGAACGTTTGAAAAATTTGGATGAAAACGGCATTGTGCGAATTGGTGCCGAAGTGAGCTCCGGCGATATTTTGGTGGGAAAAATCACTCCTAAGGGAGAAACCGAATTGTCTGCTGAAGAAAAATTATTGCAAGCGATTTTCGGTGATAAAGCCAAAGACGTGCGTGATAGTTCCTTGTATTTGGAACATGGCGAACACGGTAAGGTGATTGATGTCCGTATTTTCACTCAAGAAAATGGTGATAAATTATTGCCTGGTGTGTTGCGTATGGTGCAAGTGACTGTCGCTAATTTAAGAAAGATTGAAGTGGGTGATAAGTTGGCCGGTCGTCATGGAAACAAGGGTGTTATTGCCAAAGTGGTGGCTCAAGAAGATATGCCTTTCTTGGAAGATGGAACTCCTGTAGATATGGTTTTGTCTCCATTGGGCGTGGCTTCTCGTATGAACTTGGGTCAGATTTTGGAAACCCATTTAGGTTTGGCGGCTAAAACTTTAGGATATAAAGTAGCTACTCCGGTTTTGGATGGTGTCAGTGAAGAAACCATTAAAGAAGAATTGAAAAAAGCCGGTTATGCCGAAGATGGGAAAGTGGTTTTGATTGACGGTAAGACTGGAAAAGCCTTTGATCACCGCGTGACCATTGGTTGGAAATATATGTTGAAACTAAACCATATGGTGGAAGATAAAATCCATCAACGTTCCATCGGTCCTTATTCCTTGATTACTCAACAGCCATTGGGTGGACGTGCTCAATCCGGCGGTCAGAGATTCGGAGAAATGGAAGTCTGGGCCTTGGAAGCTTATGGTGCTGCCCATACTTTACAAGAAATTTTGACCATTAAATCAGATGATGTCACTGGTCGTTCCAAAGCTTATGAAGCCATCATCAAAAATGAAAGAATCCAACGCACTAATTTACCCGAAGCGTTTAACGTTTTGATGCGGGAAATGCGTGGTTTGTGTATGGATGTCCAAATGTTAACGGAAGAGGAATTGGACAGCCATGATTCTTTATTGGCTGAGATGAAATAAGTTAAAAGATTTTTAATAATTTAAATACATAATTATGGCTTCTCCTCTACAAACTTTGGAATTTGAGGCTTTAAAGCTGACCTTGGCTTCTCCGGAAAAAATCCGGGAGTGGTCTCATGGTGAAGTAACCAAGCCGGAAACCATCAATTACCGAACACAACGTCCGGAAAAAGATGGTTTATTCTGCGAAAGAATCTTTGGGCCTACCAAAGATTGGGAATGTTATTGTGGAAAGTATAAGAAAGTAAAATATAAGGGTATTGTTTGTGACAAGTGCGGTGTGGAAGTGACTCGTTCCATTGTGCGTCGTGAACGCATGGGACACATTGAATTAGCCGTGCCTGTTGCTCACATTTGGTTTTTGCGTAGCGTGCCATCAAAAATTGGTATGGTTTTGGATTTATCTCCACAATCTTTGGAAAGAGTGATTTATTATGGTGGATTTATCGTCAGTGAAGTGGATGATATGGCCAAAGCGGAATTGTTGGAACAATTGAAAAAAGAATATCGTGCCAGCAAGAAACAAATTGAACAAGAATATCAACAACAAATTCAAAATTTGCATACTCAGAATTTGAGCAAGAGTGATTTGGAAAATGCTTTGGGACAAGCGGAAAGTCAATATTTCTTGGAAATTAAAGATTTGGATGAAGATTATAAAGTGACTGAAAAAGAAATCGCCGACATTGTGCCGATGCAAGTTTTAAATGAAATTGATTATCAGGCTTTATCTTTAAAGTTTGGTCATATTTTCAAAGCCGGCATTGGTGCGGAAGTGATTCATCGTTTATTGTCCAATATCAATTTGGAAGAAAAAATTAATGAATTGAATGAAACTTTAGAAAGTGCCAGTGGTGCCAAAGAAAAGAAATTGATTAAGCGTGTGAAATTGTTAAAGGCTTTACATCGTAATGGTATCCGTCCGGAATCTATGATTTTAACAGTTTTGCCAGTGATCCCTCCGGATATTCGTCCGATGGTTCCTTTGGATGGTGGTCGTTTTGCCACTGCTGATTTGAATGATTTATATCGTCGTGTTATCAATCGTAACAATCGTTTGCGTAAATTGTTGAATTTGAGTGCACCGGAAGTGATTGTGCGTAATGAAAAACGTATGTTACAAGAAGCGGTGGATGCTTTGTTGGATAACAGCGCTCGTCGTACTAAAACGACCGTCGCTTCCACTGGGCAAAAACGTGCTTTGAAATCTTTAGCCGATATTTTGAAAGGTAAATCCGGACGTTTCCGTCAGAACTTGTTGGGTAAACGCGTGGATTATTCCGGTCGTTCCGTAATCGTGGTTGGTCCTCATTTGCATTTGGATCAATGCGGTGTGCCAAAGGGCATGGCCTTGGAATTGTTCCGTCCGTTTATTATCAGCAAATTGATTCAACGAGAAATGGTTTATAATATTCGTAGTGCTAATCGTTTTATTGAATCCAGTCGTAGTGAAGTTTGGGATATTTTGGATGAAATTATTGCTGATGCCTATGTCTTGTTAAACCGTGCTCCGACTTTGCATCGTTTGGGTATTCAAGCTTTCCAACCGGTTTTGGTGGAAGGTAAAGCGGTGCAGTTGCATCCGTTGGTTTGTTCCGCTTTCAACGCCGACTTTGACGGTGACCAAATGGCCGTTCATGTGCCGTTGACCGAAGAAGCTCGTATTGAAGCTCGTGAATTAATGTTAGCCACTAAGAATTTATTGAAACCAGCGACCGGTTCTCCGATTTCTAGCCCTGGTAAAGATATGTCTTGGGGTGTTTATTATATGACCGGTTTGGATGCGTTAGCCGAAGGTGTTCATGAAAAAATTTATTCTTCGGTTAATGAAGCTAAGATGGCTTATAACTTAGGATATTTAACTTTGCGTGAACCGATTGTGGTTAAAATGAGTTTGAAACTTAACGAAGAAGAACAAGTGGTTAAAACTTGTATCGGTCGTATTTTCTTTAATGAAATTATGCCGGAACAATTACCATTTTATAATGAAGTGGTGGATACCAAAAAAATCAGTGCTATCATTTCAGAGTTATTGGATAAATCCGATTTCCATGAAGTCGCGAAATTGTTGGATCGTATCAAATATACTGGTTTCAAATATGCGACCAAGTCTGGTTATAGTTGGGGTTTGGATGATATTCCAAAAATGCCAGCTAAGTATGCTTTGATTGATGAAGCGAAAAAAGAATCAGAATTAGTGGAAAATCAATATGATATGGGTTTGTTGACCAAGGATGAAAAACATTCTCAAGTGGTTTCCATTTGGGCCGGTGTGAAGGACCGTGTTTCTAAAATGTCTCAGGATATTTTGGATAAAGATGGTTCAGTTTACAGTATGATTATTTCCGGTGCTCGTGGTTCTTGGGGACAGTTAGCCCAGATGGCCGGTATGAAAGGTTTGGTGAGTAATCCATCCGGTGACATTATTGAGTTGCCGATTATTTCCAACTTTAAAGAAGGTTTAACCGTGTTGGAATATTTCATCTCTACTCATGGTACTCGTAAAGGTTTGTCCGATACGGCTTTGCGTACTGCCAGCGCCGGTTATTTAACTCGTCGTTTAGTGGATGTGTCTCAAGATATTATTATTTTGGATGAAGATTGTCATGATGACGAAGGTTTCATCATTACCAAAGAAGATAGTGATAATATTGGAACCACCGTGGTGGCTCGTTTGCAAGGACGTTGGATTTTGGATGATTTGAAAGATCCGAAAACCGGCAAAGTGGTGGTGAAAGCTGATACTTTTATGACCAAAGAAATCGTGGCTGGTATTAAGGATTTGGATTTGGAATCAGCTCGTATTCGTTCGGTTGTTACTTGTAAATTACGTCGTGGTGTTTGTGCCAAATGTTATGGTTCTGATCTAACCAAGCATCAACCAGTTGAATTGGGTACAGCCGTGGGTATTATGGCTGCTCAATCCATCGGTGAACCTGGAACGCAGTTAACCATGAGAACCTTCCACTCCGGCGGTGTGGCGGGATCAGATATTACCCAAGGTTTGCCTCGTGTGGAAGAACTTTTTGAAGTCCGATCACCAAAACATAAGGCTTTCTTGGCCGAAGCCGAGGGCGTGGCGCGTTTGGTCAGCAGCGATGAAATGGTGAAAACCACTAAGAGCAATGCTAAATTATTAGGTAGTAATTATAAGCAAAAGATTATTCAAATCGCTTACGAAGCCGAAGATAAGGATGTTTATATGTTGCCTTCGGAAGGGGATATTTTGGTGGCCAAGGGTGATGTGGTGAAAAAAGGCACTGCTTTGTATAAGGATTCTGCCGGTAAAACCGTCAAATCTCGGGGCGCTGGTGAAGTAATCACTTTGACCAAAGCCAAATTGGAAGTGAAGACCAATGTCAGCAATGTTTTGGAATATATTATCCCTCCAAATTATGTGTTGTGGATTAAAGACGGTGACAAAGTGGAGAAAGGACAACAATTAACCGATGGTGTTTTGGATTTACAACAATTATATTTATTGAAAGGACGTGAATCCGTACAAAATTATTTGGTTAGTGAAGTTCAGAACATTTATGCTTCTCAAGGTCAGAAATTGAACGATAAGCATTTGGAAATCGTTATTCGTCAGTTATTCTCTCGTGTTTTGATTACCGATGCCGGTGACACTGATTTGTTACCTGGCGAAATCGCAGAAAAAGCCGAAGTGGTTTATCAGAATAATTTAGTGTTGAAAGACAAGGGCCGAGAAGCCACCTATCAAGAATTATTGTTGGGTATTTCTAAGGTTTCCTTATCTTCCAGTAGTTTCTTGGCAGCTGCATCCTTCCAAGAAACTTCTAAAGTTTTGATTAATGCTGCTTTGACCGGTAAGGTTGATCGTTTGGAAGGTTTGAAAGAAAATATCATCATTGGTCGTTTGATTCCGGCAGGTACTGGTTTCCAACGTCGTGGTGAGCCAACGGTTGATTTGATTGAAACCTACGGTCCAGCTCCATTGGGTAAAAGCGATGAAGCCTGGCGCATTGAACACGCAGCTTCTACGGAAGAATCCAATTTAGATGCTAAAGCAACTGATTAAGAGTTAATGGCAACTGATTAAAATAAAAAACGAGCACCGAAAGGTGCTTGTTTTTTATCCTGAACTTGCCGTGCCAGCCATAGCGAAGCGACGGCTGATTTCAGGATCTGGTTTAGTGTTCCCCTTGGGTGGGGGATTTTTTGTTGAGGGGGACGAGCACGGCGAAGTGGAGGCTGATTTTATAATTTGTTTTATTGTCCCCTAACTTTAATAGTTAGTGTGCTCGGCTTTTTAGCTAGGTTTGTTAATGTTTGTAAAGCAACGACAAAGGTTACCTTATCCTATTAAATCTTGTTTTTATGGTCTGAAACAGCTGCTAAAATAGCAGCTTTCCTTAATTATAAAGATATGGGTTGACAAGGACATAGGATGTGGCTATAATTAGGATATTATTAATCGCCGTTTGTACGGCACTAACTTATAAACATATGACCGAAAAACAAATTACAAATACAGAGAATAAGACAAAAAGAGATCGCAGCACCGCTTACCCCGCGATACATTTGGGCGAAGCCATTGAGTATAGTAAAAAACTTATCACAGCTTATCCTAGGGGACAATTTGATCGAGCATCAGCTGCTACGTCAATGGGCTACGCAACACTAAGCGGTGCTTCTGCCCCTAAGGTTGCAGCACTTGTACATTACGGATTGCTAGACAGGAAAAATAATGCCTATAAAAATTCCGATCTTGCGGAACGGATATTGCACTATTCGACGGATGAAGAAAAAGCGGAGGCAATACTGGAAGCTGTAAAACATCCTAAATTATTTGAGTCACTCATAGGTGAATATTCTGGACGTGCGATTCCTCCGACACTCAATAACATTCTTGTCCGACAATATAAGATTAGTCTGAAAGTTGCAGATACGGTTGTCCAAATATTCAAAGATTCATTGGCGTTTGCCGGTTTGTACTCCAACGGAATTGTAAGTGAGAGCGCCTCACAAGATACTGGAGGCCTTAAAAATGACGAAGATGAAAGTAAGGAAAAGGTAACTGATTTTCGAGAACACGATACAAAAGAGTCTAACCGACAGACACACGCGGGAATGATTGATGTTGAACTGCCAAGTGGGATGATTCTCTCCTATCCAGCTGATATTGCTTATTTATTTGCTATTGGAAAGTTTGGAGAACAAATTGCAGCACTAGATAAAGCAGTAACGGACGCTAAACCAAAAGACAATAGTAAATATGAAAACAACAATACTTCTACCACAGAATAACTGGAAAAAAGTGTTACCTCACATACAAGCTGCAGGTGAAAATGGGTCTATAAGCCAACATAATCTTGGAGATGATTATTCTTTCTGGGAAGAATTAGGTATCTTTAAGAAACCTGCCACTGGTGAGCTTTCAGAAATAGGTAAGGAAATCTTTGAATCAATATATATCCGTCGTGATGGAAAAGAAATTGAAGTGCTCAAACACTTGCTTTTAACATTCCCTCCAACAATCGCTTTACAGCAATATCTGTGGGGAGTACCCGAGGCAAGTGTTGCCCAAGCGCTTACTGTGCTTAAAACAACAGGGTTTTGGTTTTACGACTCGAAAGAGCCACTGACCCATTTTCTTGATTTCCTGAATTACGCTGGTGTCATTACTTACAACAAGAAAACCAGGGCAGTAAAAATACTTATTTCTCCTGACGCACCGCGTGTTCCGCGCAATGTTTTTATTGACCCCTCGCGACCATTCTCAAATATTTTCTGGATAAAACGAGTACTAAGGGAATGTAAAGGATCAATTCTCTGGCTCGATAAACACTTTCAGAAAGAAGGACTGGAATGGTTGTGGAGTATTGCTGATGCGGAGAAAATTACAGAAATTCGTATCCTCTCTTTAGATATTGGGGATGTGAATTTGGGAAGTGACGTACGAAAATATTTTAAACGTTTTAAGCAAGAGATGGAGAATAAAGGAATTAAAACGTCATGGGCTGCTATTGATAGTAAACAAATCCGAGATACACATGATCGCTGGATTCTTGACGGAGTCGGATACTTGAGGAACGTACCGAATGTAAATGCAATCTCTTCTGGTCAAAGATCAGAGATGAATTTGTCGGAAAACTACGACGAAGCTCGACGTATGTTTGAAGAATATTGGTTAAAAGGTATAGAAATATAGAAACCCGCAAGACTTGACACGATTACCATATTTATCGATTCCTTTTCCTCATAAAAAACAGTTTTTTTATGAGGAAAAGGAATATATCAGCTAGCACTGTATATTTGGTCATGGTTTTTTATATAAAAAATTTAATCAATATTTGCCTTCGCTATATTATAATAAATATCAAATACATTTTAATAAAAAGAAAAATATTATTTTATGAATATCAAAAACAAGATAGTTGCACCAATTTACATAAAAATGGCCAATTCTATTGAATGTTATAATTATTTAAATAAACTGAAAATAAGAAAAATTACTGATGGTGAATTGAAAATATTATTTGGGATTTCGGGGGCTAAATTCAAAAAACAAGATTTTAGAGGGGGAACAAATATAAATAATGTTGATAACTTTTGGTCAGATATTCCAAGCGATAAATTTTTGGGTTTATCGGACTTGTTGGATTGTTCCATACCATATTTTGTAATTGAAGCAGATGATCCCATTGAAATAGAAAGAGTATTATATGCAATTAGGTTATTAAAAGAGGAAAATTGTTTTTGCCCAAAAGGTATTAAATATATTAGCAAAGGATGCACTGAATATTATTTTCGTCCTTTTAATATTTCTTATGAAAAAAGGTTGAAATTAACTAAAAATGATATTGTTCGTCTTAATAAACTTTTAGACGTTATTAAATTTGAAGAAGGTAAATCAAAAATAATTTATGATAGATTGAAAATATGTTTAAATATTGATTTGTCTAAGCAAGTTAGATTTATTGAGGCTGTCGGGGTAATTGAATCCATTATTTTAGGGAATCCAAAGGATGAATTGATTTTTAGGTTTTCTTTGTATTCGTCTTATATATTAAATAAATATAAAATAATCACAAGTTTTACGGAAATGAAAAATATTTATGATATAAGATCGGGCTTAGTTCATAAGGGTGGATGTACAAAATTTAACAATGAAATATTTGCTAAAGTAATCAGGTATTTAAAAACTATTGTAATTTTATTTTATTGGGAAAATATTTCTAATGATTCAATAAAAGAAGATATTTGTAAAAAATTAAAAATCAATGATGAAAAATAATAATTTTAATAATATATAATAAAATAAAAGATAATTATTTTCCCCTAAAACCTTTCTTATACATCTTAATCGCTTTTTGAATTCCCCCCGTGAGGGGGATTTTTTGTTGAGTTCGTTTGATTTTGAAATGATTTTTAGATATCTTGTAACCTTTAGATGCCTTGTGTTACAATTTAATCATTAATAATTAATTAATAATACTAATATGGGTTTGGAAAAAACATCAATGGATAGTGTTTTTTTAGTTTTTGGGTACGGAATTCCAAAAGATATCCTAAAAGATGAAAATTATAATTTTTATTTAAGAATGGTATTCAATAAGATTTATAGCTTTGTGATGGAGAACAAGATTGATAAACCAATAATCATTACTTGTGGTGGTGAAACAGATATGTTGAAGCCGTACAAACGCACCGAAGCTGATGAGATGATAAAATTGTTTAGTGCTTTTATCAAAGAACGACCATTTTTAGATCCAATAACCAAAAATTGGCTTTTTATCCCAGAAAATAAATCTCTTTCGACTTTGGAAAATTTGTTAAACAGCAATAAAATAGTCCAAAAAAGAAAGATTAAAAAAGCTAATTTTTTCATTTTCTGCGAGCAAACACGCGAGCATCGTATTAAAGTTTTGGCTAAAAAAATATTAGATAAAAATTATAATTTTCTAACTGTGCCGATTGATTTTGATGTTTCTGCGACCAGATATTTACCCCAAGAATTTCTTGCCAAGAAAGAAAAAGCGGAGCTCGAACATTCTTTATGGGCATTACAAAGCCCAAAAAATCTTAAAAAACATCACGAAGTTTTTGTAGATAAAATTGAATACTTGCGAAAAGAGGGAGCAAAAGTGCAAGTCGAAACTTTGAAGAAATGGTGGGAACAAAAACTTAATGAATTAAAAAATTAAATCAACATTGCACAACTTTGAGTGTGTGACTCTGGCTTTTTTAACAGTAAGCAATGGCTTGATAATCCTTAGATATCGAGAAATGTTATGTGAAATTATGAGATATGACCTTAGTAATTCAAATTTATTAATATAAGAGTTAGTATGGAGAAATTAAAAGCAGTAGGCTGTTTCATTGAGTATGATAATAAATTTTTAATCCTTTTAAGACCGCCAACTAAAACTCGAAATAGTGAGTGGGGGCTTGTCGGCGGTAAGATTGATCAGGGAGAATCGCCTAAACAAGCAATGGTTAGAGAAATTGCAGAAGAAATAAGTTTTGAAGCACTTGAGAATGATTTAGAATTTACCGGAAATTTTATTTTGAAATATCCAGATAACGATTGGGATTTTTCTGTGTATAAATTAAAATTGAAACAGCCAATCTCTCTTAAACTCAGTGTTTCGGAATGTTTGGATTATAAATGGGTGACACCCCAAGAATGTTTTTCCATGCCAAACCTTATACAAGGGCTTTATGTTTTATTAAAAGAGCTTGGATATATTAACGGCATTCATCTTTCATAATATTTTATTGGCGTTTGTTTGATTTTTATCCTAAAAACGTGGTTTTTGTGCTAAACTTTAGATTAACGGTGGACGTTGGGGGGAAAATTAATCAGTTTAAGGTAACAATGCGCTGTAACTGTAAAATCAATCTGATTATAATAATTTCACTTTAGTTAATTCATTTAAATTTGGATGAATTACAAATAAAAGAAATAATATGCTTAAGAAACAAAAGGTAAATGTAAAAGGAACGGATGTTATAGTCTTCTCTGTTGGAGGGGAAGAATATGTTTCGATTACCGATATAGCTCGTTATAAAAATCCAAATGAACCAAAAGATGTTGTAAAAAATTGGATGCGAAATCGCAGTACTATTGAGTTTTTGGGACTTTGGGAAAAAATCCATAATCAAGAATTCAAAGGGGTCGAATTCGACTCCTTTATGTATCAAGCTGGCGGGAACTCATTTGTTCTTTCTCCCAGTAAATGGATTGAAACTACAAATGCGAAAGGGATTATTTCTAAAGCAGGAACTGGTGGTGGGACTTTTGCGCACAAAGATATCGCTTTTGAGTTTGCGTCTTGGGTAAGTACGGAATTTAAATTGTATTTGTTAATTGAATTTCAACGACTTAAACAAGATGAGAACAGCCGATTGAACCTCGAATGGAATTTGCAAAGAACATTGGCAAAGATAAATTACAAAATCCATACCGACGCAATTAAGGAAAAGCTTATTCCACCTGAATTAACGAAAGATCAAATCAATTTAAAATACGCCGATGAAGCAGATCTTTTGAATGTTGCTTTGTTTGGAATGACCGCACAAATGTGGCGAAACCAAAATCCTAAATTAAAAGGAAATCTTCGCGACTATGCTTCGATTGAACAACTTGTTGTGCTTTCTAATATGGAAAGCGCTAATTCCATATTGATTCATCAGGGTTTAAGTCAAAGCAAGAGATTGATTCAACTAAATGGCACTGCTATAATTCAAATGAAGTCACTTTTGGGGAATAAAGACATCTTACAATTAAAATAAAGCTTTTAAGCACGGGATTTAATTGAAATCATTATGAAAAATATTTTTGGAAATTTTTTCAACAAAGAATCGAAAGATAATTTTTTCGAAACTATTGAGAAAACCATATTGGAGAAACTTGATTCTTTGGGAGTTAACTATAAATGCTCAAAAAATCGAGAAGGTAGATTGATTTATACGTTTTTAAATGTGCAAGAGGCGGGAGACGGTGCTTTTTATCTTGATGCAAAAGGTAAAAGGATTGTTTATTTTTCATTTCATCATGATGATGGTAAATTTAAACACCCAGAATATAAACAGGAAACTTCTCCAGATGAGATATTGAAGTATGCAAATGAAAAGTTTTCAGATGCCGATGAAATTATTTATAGTTGTTGTTATCCTGATGAGGCAAGAAAAAACATTCAAAAACCAGTGCTTATTATTGGGGCTGGTTCTTCAGAATACAGAACTGTATATAATAGTATAAATCATTCAATTACTGTTTCTCCGGTGGATTAATTTCAAGAAGATAAAGATTTACATTCAAGAATAATATGCAAACAAAAAACACATATCATTTGCCTATTGATATGAACAATGTGACTTCAGCGGGGCAAGATTCAATTGCTCACGTCGGTGACCTTGTTTATTCTATTGATTATGACGCGCCTGAAGGAACGCCAATTTACGCAGCCTTGGATGGTGTGGTGATTTCCGTGAAGGATGATTCTGACAAGGGGGGATTGGATCAAAAATTTGAAGATGATGGTAATTACATTGAGATTCTACATGCTAATGACGAAATGTCAGAATATGAACATCTTCGCCAACATTCAGCTAAAGTTAAAGTTGGAGATCAAGTAAAGACAGGTGATATACTGGCAGAAGTTGGTAATACCGGTTGGAGTGCTTGTCCGCATTTGCATTTTATGGTTTATCCAAAAGATAATCCTTATAGAACCATGGAAATTAAATTCTTAAACTAATAAATATGTCTAGTAAAAAATTTTGTATCACCTTTGCCGGAGCTGTTGGTAGTTCGAAAACGCCCATATCAAATTACCTAAGTACCAAGTTAAATTTACCAATATTTAATAATGATGCTATTCGTTCGGAGGTGATTGAAGATTTAGGGTTTTTTGATAACGCAGAATATTTAAAAAGACGTAATGTAAGACTAGGAGAAATTTTAATTGCCGGGAATTCCTTTATTTGTGATGTGAGTGTTGATAGGGAATGGAAAGGGTTTAAAGAAAAATTAATTGCTTTTAATTATGACTTTTTTATTATTAGTTTAGATTTGAGCAAAGAACTCCTAATAAAGCTTTATCAAGCAAAGAATTATTTAGAATCATTGGAACGTATTGATGAACTGATTGAAGCTCATAATAAATTTTTAAATGAATATTCAGTCGACGTCAATTTGCATATCACTGATGCAGAGTCTTTAAATAGAATGCAGTTTTCGTATGATGAAATAAAAAAATATTTATGACAAAAGAAAACCAACAACTAATTGATGATTTGAAAAAATTGGCGAAAAAGGAATTAGAAAAAAATGAACGTTTTCATGATTATGCTCATGCTATTTCGGTTTTTAATAATGCGCAAAAAATAATTGCTGGTGAAAAAACGGAAAAGAAAGTTGATTCTTTGGCGGTTTTAACGGCTACTCTTTTTCACGATATTTCCAGTAAGGATAAACATGATTCTTTGGATAGTGCTAAAAAGGTTGCCAAATTATTAAAAACGGTAAAGAATTTTCCAGTAAATCTCATAAAAGAAGTGGAGCGGCTGATTACTAGTGTGGAAAAAGATAGAATGAATGAAAACGCTTTGGATGAAATGATTGTTAACGAAGCCGATAGTTTGGAGGTTTTTTCTAAACTGTCACTGTGCCGTGGGTTTATGATTTGCGGAAAAAGAGGCTGGAAACTGCAGGCTAGTATTCAAGATTTTAAAAATCTCATAGATAGAAAATATCGAGAAATTAATAAAAAAGGACATAGTAAAACCGCTAAAAAAATCGCCACCAAGCAAATGCCTTTTATTAAAAAATTTTTGGATGATTGTCTTCGTTTATATTAATTAGAGTAATTTAATAACCACTAACAATATGGAATGGACAACAGAACATCAGAGAATAGATGAAGAATTATTAAAATATAGGATAGGAACCGAGCCGTGGCTTGAGGCGAAAAATCTTCCTGAGCAGAAAAAATTATTTTTAGAAAATAAAATAGAAGAGCCAATTTTAAACTTTTTTGTTTTAGAAAACAATGAAGAAAAAAATAAAAAAATTCAGGAAATAGAAAATATTTCTGTACCAAAAGATAATGGTTTTGGAAAAATCCTTCAAGATATAAAAGAAAATCTTTTGAATCAATATGAGATTATAAAGAACAGGGGGAATAAGGAAAAAATAATTGATTTGTCAATAAAAATCAATTCAAAACCAGATGAAAAATTAGTGGAAAAAGCAAAAAACATTCTAAATAAGCCTTTATGTAAAGTTGAAAACAAAGAAGAAATTCCAACAGATATAGTTAAAGAAAAAATAGAGAAAGCTTTTGAAAAATATGATCTTTATGATTGGAAAGTTGAATGTGTTGAAAAAGAAATAACCCAAACTGATTCTCCTAATAAGAGAATTCTAATTGCAAACAACCGGAAATACTTTAAGGGAGATGAAAAAAGACTGGTGGTTCATGAGATTGGAGTGCATGTTTTAAGGTCTGTGAATGGTTTAAATCAACCATTTAAAAATCTAGCATACGGTTTACCAGGATATATACAAACAGAAGAGGGACTGGCCGCATATATGGAAGAAATTAATAATCTCTCAGACGAAAAGCTTATGAGAAATTATGCGGGAAGGGTTCTTGCTGTAAATTCAGTTCTTGATGGATTTTCATTTAGGCAAACATTTGATATGCTAAAAACATATAATTTTGATGAAAATATAGCTTGGACATTAACAGTGAGAGCACATAGGGGCGGAGGATATATAAAAGATCACGTATATCTTGATGGTTATTTCAAAATTAAGGATTATGTTTCCGAAGGTGGTGATATTAAAATATTATTTTTAGGAAAGTTTGCGTTAAATCAGCTTGAAGTCATAAAGGCTTTACTTGAAAAAGGATTTCTAAACCCACCTAAAATTCTTCCTAAATTTTAAGAAATTTAAGATTTAATGTTATGAGCAAGGTTATTTCTGCGAATAAAAATGAATCATTGAGAATCCAAACTTTTTTGATGTCGGTTTCTTTGGTTTTTCTAATGCTTTTTACTTTCACGGCTTGTGGCAAGACCGATGAAGAACGTTTGATAGATGATGGTCTTAAAGGAAAAGAATTGCAGGACGAACTAAAAAAGATTTCTGATGAAAAAGCTAAACTGGCCGCATCAAAACCGCAACCAGCTCCTAAAAAAGCGGATGTTTTTGATACTTTTTATAAAGTGGTTAGTCCGTTATATGTGGATGAAGTGGCCGAGCCCGCCGGCGACATTGAGCGTTTTATGTTTGTTGGTAATGATTTTGAAATGTTTAATGGCGGCACTAGCACGCCTTTTTCCACCAGCAAAGATTATTGGATTCAAGAAGTTTGGACTTATCATTGGAATGGCGGTAAAGGTATCCAGGAAGGTCAAATTGCCATTAAGATGGCCGATGGTAACTATTATGGACCGTGGCAGGGTGAAGTGCGAAATGGCGTTTATTTGGTGGCTACACCGAAAATTATTTTACCAGCGGGTAATTATGAAGTGATCGATTCTGATCCAGCTACTTGGTCGCAAAACAAAGAAACTAATGGTCAGGGTTCAGCCTGGATTAATGGTAAAGCGATAATAAATCAATAAAATATATGTTGTATTTCATTACAGGTAATAAAAACAAATTAGCCGAAGTACAAGCGATTTTGCCGGATGTGGAGCAATTGGATTTGGATTTGCCGGAAATTCAGGAGATTGATGCCAAGGAAGTGATTAAAGCGAAATTATTGGAAGCGCAAAAACATCATTCTGGTGAATTTATGGTGGAAGATACTTCTTTGTACTTTGATTGTTTACATGGTTTGCCAGGTCCGTTAATTAAATGGTTTATGAAAACTATCGGCAACGAAGGTTTGTTTGAGTTAGCTGATAAACTCGGCGATTATCGCGCTGAAGCGAAAACCATTATCGGTTACGCTAAAAGTCCAACGGAAATTTATTATTTTGAGGGAGTTCTGAAGGGCAAGATTATCGCGCCGAGCGGGGCTAGTAATTTTGGTTGGGATCCGATTTTTCAAGCTGCTGGCTATGATCAAAGTTTCGCCGATTTGGGTCAGGAAGAAAAAAATAAGATTTCCATGCGCCGTCTGGCGGTTAATCAGTTGAAAGAGTTTTTAGAGAAGTAAAAACTCCGACGCTGTTTTAATTTTTTAAGCGCCGGAGTCACCACGCAACGTGATAGTATTGTAGCATAATAAAGGTGAAATTAACGTAAAGAAAATCGGATTTATCCACAGGGAATTGTCTTGAACTCTGATTCGTCTGATTCATCTGATGAAGATGAATGTTACATTTCTACTGTAGGGGCGAATAATTATTCGCCCTTTTATCGTCGATGACAATTTTATATGATTTGTAATGATATTTGTTGTTTGTCGTGTATTTGTATTTATATGGTAATTTTATTTTATGTTTTTTTGTTTTTTATAACGTGAAACGTTGATTTTTGTTTATAGGGCGAATAATTATTCGCCCTTTTATCGGCGATGACAATTTTATATGATTTGTAATGATATTTGTTGTTTGTCGTGTATTTGTATTTATATGGTAATTTTATTTTATGTTTTTTTGTTTTTTATAACGTGAAACGTTGATTTTTGTTTA
>Ga0265297_10002159_pt1 | contig 41489 bp, 42 predicted proteins | sample Munlanlwell13791_FD_192502 | JGI IMG/M metagenome (GOLD analysis project Ga0265297, IMG submission 192502) | Leachate microbial communities from a municipal landfill in Southern Ontario, Canada - Leachate well 137-91 | ecosystem: Engineered > Solid waste > Landfill > Unclassified | place... | reverse complement strand
AGTCATTTTACAATGGATATTTAAATCTGTCAAAATTTTACCAATTTCAGCTATAAAATCAAGTCAGCAAATTGATTGTGAAGGCAGTATCGGATATATTTACTAAGAGTTTACAAAATATGGCATTGCTTATTAGTAAAACAAGTCTTTTTGAACGGCGAGCTAAGACCCTGAAAATGAATCTGCTATATATGATAGGACTAATCGCTCCGCTACAGGGAGTTTTTAACCTGATTTATATTTCAAGTTTTATAGGACAAACACGGTTTATCCTAAAAGGAGTTTAACATCGGCAGTTTTAAGCTAAAGCCAGCAGTTGGTGGTGAAACAAGGTTTTTTTATGGATACATGATGGTGGGGGTGGCCTTCCTTGTTTCACTGGTCTGCTATAGTATCCACTTTGCCTTCGGCATCTTTTTCAAGCCGATTATGTTCGAGTTTGGCTGGAATAGGGCTATGCTTTCCGGCGCTTTTTCCGCTGCCTGGATAGTTACCGGTTTTGCCGGTATTGCTATGGGGGGACTTAACGACAGGTTCGGACCTCGCATTATCATCTCCGTATGCGGGGCACTTATTGGTATAGGCTACATATTAATGTCACAGGTTCAAGAAGCCTGGCAATTGTACCTCTTCTACGGTATTATCGCCGGTTCCGGACTCAGTGTCTCCCTACCCCTGATGTCTACTATAGCCAGATGGTTCACCAGGCAAAGAACCCTGATGACTGGAATTCTGGTTGCCGGCACAGGTGTAGGAGCGCTAATCGGGCCTCCGATAGCTGACTCGCTTATTTCAGCCTTCGGCTGGCGAACTTCATACATAATACTGGGAATTGTAGTTTTGGTGATCGTCATTCCAGTTTCACAGCTCTTAAGGCGAGACCCGTCACAAATTAAGCAGATAAACCTTCCCAATAAAACTACACAACAAGAATTGGATTCAGAAACAACAGGATTTTCCCTGAAAAAAGCTGCCAACACCGTACAATTCTGGCTGACTTTCTTCATGCTTTTCTGCTCGGGTTACTTGCTGTACGCTGCTCAAATACATCTTGCTCCACATATCACCGACCTGGGATTTTCAGCTACCACTGCTGCTGCTATTTTAGCGGTTATGGGAGGCACCAGTATTGTGGGAAGAATAGCACTGGGCATGGCTGGAGATAAAATCGGCAATAAATCAATTTTTGCTATAGGGTTGGGCATTACCTTTTTCACTTTTATCTGGTTGCTTTTCTCCAGAGATGAATGGTGGCTCTTTTTGTTTGCTGCCATCTTCGGTATTGCCTACGGTGGGTGCATCTCCCAGCAATCACCTTTGATAGCAAACTTATTTGGGTTAAAATCACATGGACTGGTAATGGGTGTCAACGGTTTCGGATTCACCATTGGGTCCGCCTTAGGGCCGCTGCTGACCGGATATATGTTCGACATTTCCGGCAATTATCAATTAGCCTTTATAATATGTATCATTGTAAGTATATTAGGCTTCATATTAACCATGATGTTGAGGCCTACCGAGTGCTATAGTGTAAAAGTAATCCAACATTAGTATCAATTTAATTTCAAATACACGAAATAAACCAGCGAAAGCAAAAATGAATATTATAGAAGTTACAGAGCTATCCAAAAATTTCAAACAGCTTGTTGCCGTCGATAAAGTCTCCTTTCAGGTAGACGAAGGAGAAATATTCGGTTTTCTGGGACCAAACGGCGCAGGGAAAACGACAACTATAAACATGCTCTGTACTCTGCTGACACCAACAGGCGGCAGGGCAACGGTCAACGGATACGATATAGTGAAACAGCGAAGCGAGGTGCGACGCTCTATCGGCCTTGTCTTTCAGGACCCCACTCTTGACGAATATCTGACCGCCGAACAAAACCTGCGCTTCCATGCATATGCATACAATGTGCCCAAGGAATTAAGAGAAAAACGCATCAGTGAGCTTCTGGAACTGGTCGAGCTGTCTGACCGTCGCAAGAACAAAGTTCGCACTTTTTCCGGGGGAATGAAAAGAAGACTCGAGCTGGCTCGCGGTCTACTGCACAGCCCCAAAGTCCTTTTTCTGGATGAGCCTACCCTGGGGCTGGACCCGCAGACCCGTCGACACATCTGGGACTATATTCTTACCCTTCGTCAGCAAAAGAACTTGACTATTTTTCTGACAACCCACTATATGGATGAAGCAGAGAATTGTGACCGCATAACAATTATTGATCAGGGAAAAATCATTGCTCTTGACACGCCTGACAAACTCAAAGATGCTCTTGGCGGAGATGTGGTTACCTTGAAAGCAAAGGACAACAATGCCGCAGCAATAGAGTTGAAAGAGCGGTATGATTTATCAGCTGTTACCCAGAATGGGCTGCTTACTTTCAGTATTCCCCAGGGAGAAAAATTCCTGCCCAAATTAATGGGAGGCTTCCAGAGCCCTCTCCTTTCCATCAGTATACGCCGACCCACTCTCGATGATGTATTTTTGAAGTTAACCGGTCGTGCCATCCGAGATGAAGAAGCAGGAGCAAAGGACCAGATGAAGGAAATAATGGCCAGAGAGAGGAGACACAGGAAATAACCTATGGAAGACGTATTTCGGGGAATATGGGTAGTGGCATACCGTGAGCTACTCCGCTTCATTCAGGAGCGGTCACGCATCTTTTCTTCTTTTGCCATGCCTCTGCTGTTCCTGGTAATCTTTGGCGCTGGTTTTAACCGAATTATAGGGACAATGGCACCGGGAATCGATTTCATCAAGTTCATGTACCCGGGCATTATTGCCATGACCGTACTGACAAACTCGGTAATGTCGGGGCTATCAGTGGTCTGGGATCGCGAGTTCGGCTTTTTGAAAGAAATTTTGGTTGCGCCGCTGGGAAGAAGTGGCATCGTACTGGGAAAAGCAGCGGGCAATGCCACGGTATCTGTTATGCAGGGTATTATCATGCTGGTACTGGCACCGATACTCGGCGTCTCGCTTACCCCTCTGCTGGTAATCGAGCTTATACCGATGCTAATCGTGATATCCATATCCCTTTCCGGCCTGGGTGTTCTGATAGCTTCACGTATGCGATCCCAGCAGGGATTTCATATAATCGTACAACTCATCATCTTTCCATTGATATTTTTATCCGGGGTGTTCTTTCCGGTGAACAATGTGCCCGCCTGGCTGGGTTTCATATCTAAAATCAATCCGCTAACGTATGGTGTCGATGCTATCCGTCAACTCTTCCTGGGCGGGGAAATAATATACTCCGGTGGGGCTATGGCACAGAGTAATTACGCCATCGGAGTAACAGTTTTCGGGCATACAATGACAGTCCTTGAGGATATGCTCATAGTGATAATCTTTGGCGCTGTGCTGCTGTCAATTGCAGCATGGTCCTTCAGTAAACAGGAATAGCAAAGTCGATCCATTATGCGTAACATATTCGGATACTTTTTCACAGTCATAGCTCTCATTTCTCTTATTCTGTATATTTTCGGCGGTGGTGCACTGCTCAACTGGGATATCCCTATGGTCAGTTCTGAATTTCCCGCTGCCTTTTTCTCATTCTTCGGATGCAGCACCGAATGTTTACAAACGTTTATGCCCATATTCTTTGTCATTTTCATAATTACTGGCATTATAGGATTTGCCTTCTTTCTGGGGCTCAAACGCAGGAAAAGAAAAGACAATAGCGATTAAAACACTACACCAAACCACAAATATAGCCGCTATTTCAGCACAATGGAAGGAAATCTATTACAAGGTTTAGAAAACATTGCTCTACTTCGTAATGACCCTGTCCGTCACCCTGCTTATAATTTCCCAGATTCTATCTATCCAATCAAGGTGTTCCGGCTTCATCAGGCATGAACGCAAACATGTCACCTGATCACCATCCATAGTAACTTCTTTCCATAAGTCCTTCAGCAATTTAGCCGGATAATTAAAAATCGCCAGATGAAGGTTATTCGAAGCTGCCTCTTTGAAAATCTCTTTAGAAAGTTTTGAAATCTGACTCGCTCTTTGAGCATCAGGTGCCCAGACAACAATATCCAGCTCCGGTTCGATGATTGTTCTAAAACGAGAATCGTTTGATAGCTTTTCGTAAAGCGAAATGACTGCTTCTCGCGATTTGGATAGATTTTTAGCGAATTCACCGCCGGGCACCATGGGCAATAATCTCTGTGTCGCCCAGAGCGCTACGGCTGATGCGCCGGGCCTGGAGCACTCCAGGCTTATCTCACCGAGATGTAGTTCCAAAGAACTAAAATAGGTATATGGTGAATCATGTTTATACAGCTTTCCAACGCCCGGATCCTGGAAAAGGACGCATCCGCAACCATAAGGTTGTAATCCATGCTTGTGAGGGTCGATGACTATCGAATCGACTTGCTTAAGACAACGGTATACTTCTCGTGTGGAAAAACTTAAATTATCAACAAGGATAAAATAACCTCCATAAGCAGCATCCGCATGCAGGCGGAAACCATATTTTTGCCTCAGCTCAAGTATTTGAGGAAGACGGTCTACAGAACCGACTCCTGTCGTTCCGATTGTAGCCACCACTGTACCGACGTCGCCTCGTTTCAGAATTTTCTCCAGTGCAGTCAGATCCATTCGTGCCTGACCATCACATGGAATAGCTTTAAATTTAAGCCCCAGAACATCCGAAATCCTTTGATGGGTATAATGGGCTTGTTCAGAAGCAACAACTGTCATGCCTGGCTTCAGTCGTCCTGAAACCCACAGGGCTTCAAGGTTAGCCATGGTTCCGCCGCTGCAAAGATGCCCCAGATGTCTCTTCCAGCCAAACATACTGGCAATTTCGGCAACTGCCTCTTTCTCCATAGCAGAACTGGCACGGCCTCCATCCAGTGCGTGATTATTGGGATTAATCCAGAGAGAAAGCATGTAGGCAAGGCGAGCCACAGGATGAGGAGGTTTAATCATCTGACCAGCATAATACGGATGGAAATAGGGATAATTGTCCTGTAACTTATCAGCAACCTCCAGTAAAACCTTCTTTAATGCGTCTAAATCGTAATCAATACCGACCTCAGGAAGCTTCGAGAACCCGCTTTCTAATCGTTCCAGAGCTTCTGTTAGTAATAGAAGACTTTTTGAATCAAGGTGAGACATAAGTAATCCAGATTGTAGTTATCCCCAGTAACCATGTCAACTATATCTTAACCTATCATTGTGAAACAGATATATACTTTAATGCCCGTTAAGATTTTTCTCAGTTTGCATCAAGCATACTAATCTAAATTTGTAGAACAGCCTGAAAAGGAGTAAAATTCGTCGGCTAAGGATCAGATATAACAGGCTATTAACCAGAATTGCAACATAAATCACAAACCAAGCTTGGTGACAAATTCTATCGCCCCCGGAGACTTGTGGGATTTCGTCTGCGGCGAGTACTCGGAGTCCCGGGACTCTTCAGTTCAGGCTACGGCGATGTCGGCTCATCCATATATTACGGTCTCGGCCTTATAGCTATAGTAGCTCTCGGCGCCACTCCTATTGTACTGGCGATAGCAGGAATTATATACGTTTTCAATGCACTTACCTATGCCGAAGGCGGTGCCATGATACCGGAAGCCGGAGGCTCAGCCAGTTTCGCCAGGCATGGATTCAATGACCTGATTGGCTTTATCGCCGGTTGGGCTTTGATGCTGAGTTATATTGTTACCATGGCGATCTCCGCTTATACCATTCCGCCTTATCTGGCCTATTTCTGGCCGCCGCTGAAAGAACCCTTAATTGGCACTGGCGTGTCGATGGGCATAATTCTGCTTCTTATGCTTGTTAATGTAATAGGCGTTAAAGAATCGACAAGGGTAAACATATTTTTCATTGCCATTGATATTCTTACTCAAATAACACTCGTGGCATTAGGAGCTTTTTTGATACTTGCGCCAAATCCTAGCATCCTGGTTCAACACATGTTTGGCCAAGGTAACTGGCCATCTGTAAACAATTTCATATACGGTATCGCTATTGCTGCTCTCTGTTTCACCGGTGTAGAAACTGTATCGCAATTGGGCGAGGAAACACGCCATCCGGAGAAAAAGATACCTCAGACATATATTCTGATGATAGTTGCGGTTCTTGTTCTATTTGCCGGTATTTCAGTAGTAGCCTTATCATCGATGACGCCTCAAATGCTCGGTGACCCTGTAAATGGATGGGCAAGAGACCCCGTTGCTGGCATTGCCGACAGTATTTTTAAAGTCATATCGCCTGAGACAATAGCATCGGGCATAACATCAGAATTAGCGCCCAGGCTTCTTCTAACCTACATATTTACCGGGCTACGAAATCTGCTACCAGTCTTTGTAGCTCTGCTGGCAGCCAGTATCCTGCTCACTGCTACCAATGCCGGCCTTATGGGTATATCACGTCTTACATTTAACATGTCCACACATCACCAGTTGCCGTCAGGGTTAAAACAGGTACATCAGCACTTCAGAACCCCGTACATAGCCATTATTTTGTTCTGCTTAATCGCCATATTATTGCTGGCACCAGGCATGTTTGCTCCTCATTTTTTCACCGATCTGGGTGCACTATATGTCTTCGGATCGCTGCTTTGTTTTGCTCTGGCTCACGCTGCCCTTCTGGCTTTACGCATAAGAAAACCTGAATTGAACCGACCTTTCAAGCTAGGCTGGAATATAAAGATAAAAGACCGGAAGTTACCTATGACAGCAATACTCGGATTAGCTGCTACATTTTCAATCTGGATTATAATATTGGTTACACAGCCGTTCAGCAGGTGGGCTGGAATTATCTGGATGGTCGTGGGAGTGATTATCTACTGCATCTACCGGTTTAGAACGCATATACCTTTACTGCACTCTTTATCAAAAGACAAACAGGATACAGGTAATAAATCCAATTCACTGCCCAGCCACTAGGGCCACACCGTATTTTCTAAAGTCCCCCCAGGTATTTATCCCTGTTGTTTAAGAAGTCCCGGTAAACTTTGAAATACTCCGTATCTTCATAGTTAATCGGCCTGACAGGTATTTTATCGAAGCTGTAGATTACGGCTCCGGGACATGCCAGAAGAATAGGAGAATGAGTGGCTATTATAAACTGAGCGTGTCCGGCTTCCCCCATCTTCTTTATAATCTTGAGCAATTCAAGCTGGCTTTTGGGCGATAGAGCTGTTTCCGGTTCATCCATAAAATAAAGCCCTTTGATTTTATATCTGGTAGAGAAAAACGAGATAAACGATTCTCCGTGCGACTGGCTCAGCAACGAGTTGCCCCCGAAATAGTCCAACACCTCAGGAGTTGCCCTGGCCCATCCATCCAGAAAACGAGCGAAATCATGAAATATCTGGGAGCCGAAAAACGACCCCGGCACAGAGCCGTTAAGCCATTCTATATCTATATATTTATGTAGTTCCTCTTCATATGAACTTGGACTATAACGAGCCCGTTCCGTATCTTCCCAAATATATATATCACATTTGCGGCATATGGCTTTAAGCAATGTGGACTTACCAGTACCGTTCTCCCCGACAAAGAAGGTTACCGGAGAGGAGAATATGATGCTTTCAGTCTTTTGAATGATATTGAGATTAAATGGGTAACAGTCTACAGCAGGATATTTCTGTGGGTGAAGTATAACTTTACTGAGATGCATTGTGCTGCTCCTTCAAGAGCGGTATTATAACACAAAGAAAAGAGCGCTTTGAATTAGCAGAAAATATCGCAATCGCGTTGCCTCATATATAAACAAAAGCAATTCAAGGCATTATCGAGCATATTGCTGATATTAGTTAAGCTGACTGATATAATATCAATGGGAAGTAACTGTCTTTCAAGGAGGGCACAATGAAGGTTAAAGATCTGTTCAAGAAGGACGTCATTGATGTGGACGGTAACAAGGTAGGCAAAATCAGCGACATGGATGTTGAAATGGAGAAAGGCGTTATAAACTACCTGATACTGAGCACAGGGTTTATGAAAAAAAGTGAAATAAAGGTTAATAAGATAAAGAGCATCGGCGATACAATACTTCTGAATATTCACAAAGATGAACTAACAGAGAAAAAGTGATGCGTTTGACAGCATCTTGGCCTGGCAAAGCATAATAATAATTTCTCCTCCATCCAGGCCTCGGGCATTTCAACCACGGCAGCAAGAATGGTATTATATATAAACTATGCCAACCGAAGACCAAACAAAACTCGACGAACTCTGTATCGATACCATCCGTTTCCTGGCAGTTGACGCTATAGAAAAAGCTAAGTCCGGCCATCCCGGTGCGCCTCTGGGTGCTGCTCCAATGGCCTATGTCCTCTGGAACAGGTTCCTGAAACATAACCCCACCGACCCGCAGTGGCCGGACAGGGACCGCTTTATTCTATCGGCAGGCCATGCTTCTGCTATGCTCTATGCTCTACTACATCTCACCGGCTACGATTTGTCACTGGATGATATCAAGCAATTCCGCCAGTGGGGAAGCAAGACACCCGGCCACCCGGAGTACGGGCTTACCCCGGGGGTCGAGGCGACTACAGGCCCCCTGGGACAGGGTTTTGCCAATGGAGTAGGTATGGCTATGGCAGAAAGGTGGCTGGCACAGCATTATAATCGGTCGGGATACGATATAGTTAACCATTATATTTATGCCATCATTTCCGACGGAGACCTCCAGGAAGGTGTCGCCTCAGAGGCGGCTTCGCTGGCAGGCACATTACGTTTGGGCAAAATAATCTATCTTTACGATGATAATGACATCTCCATCGAAGGGAATACAGATATTACTTTCACCGAAGACGTAGCCCAGCGGTTTCAGGCTTACGGCTGGCATGTAATCGGCCCCATCGATGGTATGAATACAGAGGAGGTAGACAATGCTATCCGCACTGCGCAAGCAGAGAGCAATCGCCCCAGCCTTATCATCTGTCGTACCGTGATCGGTTACGGCAGCCCCAACAAAGCCGGTACCGCTGCGGTGCATGGCGAACCTCTGGGTGCCGAAGAAGCGATTTTAACTAAAAAGCATCTGGGATGGACATATCCCGAGCCATTCACTGTTTCACCGGCAGCGCTGTCTCATATGCGCCTGGCACAAAAGAAGGGGCAAGCTCAACAAGCAAGCTGGGAGGCCCTGCTGAATTCATACCAACAGGCATATCCCGGGGAAGCCAAGCAGTTCCAGGATGACATCGAAGGTAATTTACCTGAGGGATGGGATGCTGAATTGGCCAGTTTGTTCAAGGTCGGGGATAAACCTGTGGCCACACGAGAAGCCTCAGGCAGAGTGATGAACATTATCGCCGGCAAAATTCACTCTTTTGCCGGGGGATCGGCTGATTTAGCTCCTTCCACCAAGACTACACTCAAGGGTCATAACGACTATGATTGTAAAGACTATTGCGGTCGGAATATACACTTCGGAGTGCGGGAACATGCCATGGGTGCTATCTGTAACGGCATGGCCCTTCACAAAGGTATTATTCCCTACGCAGGAACTTTCCTGGTTTTCTCAGATTATATGCGCCCGCCGATACGACTGGCAGCGTTGATGAAACTAAGGGTGGTATATATCTTCAGCCATGATTCTGTAGCTCTGGGGGAGGATGGGCCAACTCATCAACCCATCGAGCAAATTCTAAGTCTTCGAGCAGTACCTGGTTTGGTGACAATTCGTCCTGCAGACGCTACCGAGACTGTTGAAGCCTGGAAAATAGCGCTGGAGCGCTGCCAGGGGCCCACGGCATTAATTCTGAGCCGTCAAAACCTGCCAGTACTGGACAGGTCGTCTCTGGCACCAGCCAACAGCGTAAAGCACGGCGGCTATATTCTGTGGGAGGCAGGGGCTTCTCCTGAGGTTATACTTATCGGAACCGGCTCAGAGGTACATATTGCCCTCGAGGCAGGTAGTTTACTGGAGGAAAAAGGCATTAAAGCAAGGGTGGTCTCGCTACCTTCATGGGCTTTGTTCGATGCACAGCCTGTAGAATATCGTAACAAAGTCTTGCCTCCAAAAATACAGGCTCGTGTCTCCATAGAGGCAGGATTGTCACTGGGATGGGAGCGTTATGTGGGGCCAAATGGTAAGTCTATCGGTATATCTCATTTTGGAGTATCAGCACCGGGTGTGGTAATCTATAATAAGTGGGGCTTGACACCTCATCATGTAGTTGATACCGCATTAAAACTGCTTTAGCAAATAGAAATGGTTGTGTTGATATGGTGAGACAGGACTTCCAAAAGCCAATATAGCCTCACCGGAGAAGATGAGCAAATCTATGGCTAAGAACAATTCCAACAAGTTTCCTTTCCCCAGTATGACCGTAGGGATGATGGGTTCGGCAGGCGGGGAGCTGTCAAAGGATACACTTCAGCGAGTACGCTGTCTTGGCTCCTGCATAGCCAGGCGCGGCCATGTTCTCATAACAGGTGCCTGCCCTGGTTTACCGCACGAGGCAGTCAAAGGAGCCGCTGAGGAAAAAGGAGTGGTAGTAGGCATATCACCTGCCCTCAATCTCGAGGAACATGTCATCAAGTATCATTGCCCTACCAGAGGCTACGATGCCATTATCTATACCGGCAGCGGTCTCATGGGACGTGAGATTGAAAACATAAGAAGCTGCGATGTGGTTATATTCGCCGGAGGACGCTCCGGAACACTGGGAGAGTTCGCCATTGCCTACGACGAAGGGAAAGTGATAGGTGTACTGGAGGAAACCGGGGGTATTACCGAGCACATTGATGATATCGTCAATATGGTTAACAAAGATACTGGGGCAATCGTCTGTTACGATTCAGACCCCGAAAAACTACTGGATAAGCTGGAGAATATCTACAAAGAGAGTATTCTTCCTTATAATCTGAAGCTCATGAAAAGACATGATCCCGATGGAGTAATTGACTCCTAGCAACATATGGTTTAGAGCTGAAAGCCACGAGAAGAAAAAGCATTTGACATGAACTGAAATCAAGCTTATTTCTTACTCGATAGTAGATCATATAAACGCGCTACACTCATTTCCAGCATTATAGGGCCGGAAACCTCAAGTCCGCTATCCATGGGATAACATTGAAGAAATGAAACTCCGGCTAAAGTCTCTTCCTTAGTCCAGCCATTCGTAATTGCATTGCTAACTTTGTCTATGCAATCCTGAATGAAAACCTTTTGCTCTTTAAGATAGCTCTTATCGCATACATCCCCGTGTCCAGGAACAATATAATCTACGTCCATCTTGTCGATTTGTTCAATGGATTCGAGCCAAGCATATGGGTCTGAGTCATGGAGAAACCCCTGTACCTTGTAACAGACATTATCGCCGGTAAAAATTGCCCTCTCCTCGGGTATTAATACAGCAATTTGGCCAGAGGTATGACCAGGCATATGAATCAGGTGGAAACTATGCTTTCCCATATATAATGAAAGCCGCTCCGAAAAGGTAATAGAAGGCGCATTTACTTTGTAGTCTTTAATCAGAGGAATACAGCTCGGATCCTTTTGTACCACTCGTTCCAATATTCGTTTTACATCGGCGTTCAAAATTTTTTCCCTGGCTTTTTCATGTGCTATGACCGTGGTATTGAAAAAGAAGTCGCACGTGGTGTGGTCTTGATGTGATTCAGTATTGATCAAATATCTGACTTTACCTTTATTCTCGACTTCCTCCTTCCATTTTATAGCATCAGACGGCTTATGTGGTGTATCTATCATAACTAATCCTTCTGTAGTTATAACATAGCCTACATTAGCTCCCGACCACCCAGTCTCAACACAAATATTCTTTGTAAGTTGCTTCATGCAATGCTCCTTGAAGTATAGTTGATAGGGGATGTGATGCCGCACACTCGTTACAAATTGGTAAAGATACTTAATGCAGTTTAATTCTCTTTTGCAATTCAAAAAAAGAATATTGAAAATACCGAGTCTTACTTACACTTATTGCCTTATCTCAAAATTAACGTGCTCGCCGGTGAATTCTGACCATTCGACTTCTATATTTTCTACCAGTGCCTCAGGCGGCCCCCCCTCAAGCTGTCTGGCCAGCTCTTCCAGTTTATCTTTTTCGCCCTCGGCGACCACGCGTACTGAGTGCATCTGAACAGGAAGGTTTTGTACATAGCCGCGTAAGCCCAGAGATTTGGCTACCCTGGAGGCAAATGCCCGGTAGAATACACCTTGAACATGACCCGTGACCGTGGCTGACATATGCGCTAATTCTGACATATTTTCGTTATAACCTCACTTCTTTATTTTGCTTAATAATCCCTCATCCAACATCAATTAAAAAATGCTCAAAAGGGCAGGGCGTTTTTTATCCAGACGCATTAACCCCGCCTTATGAGCCAATTCTATCGCCTGGTTAAATTCTGATGTCGCCAGCGGCCGGGAGAGCTTCTGATTCTCATGAGCCTTATAGCAGGGACGGTACTGGTCCATGATATTAACATAGCTGTTTGGCGACAGTTTTTCAGCGATGAAATTGACCGTATCCTCTGTGCCAGCAAGCCGGTATGGCAATACCAGATGGCGGATGAGCAGGCCTCGAACAGCCACGCCGTCCTCATTAATCTGCAGGTCGCCTACCTGGCGATGCATTTCTGTGACCGCAGCCCGGTTTATATCCGGATAATTTTCTACTCCCGACAGTTCCTGTGCAACTCCAGCATCGGAATATTTCATGTCAGGCATGTAAATATCGACAATGCCATCCAGTATTTTCAATACTTCTAGAGAGTCGTAGCCGCCGGTATTATAGACCAGCGGTAATTTTAGACCTAGGTCTATGGCTACTTCCAGCGCCTCTAAAATCTGCGGCACTACATGGGTTGGAGAAACAAGATTGATATTGTGACAGCCCTTATCCTGGAGAAAGAGCATCGCCTTTGCCAGCTCTTCCTTGCTCATTTCCATTCCTTCTCCAAGCTGGCTTATAGAGTAATTCTGGCAATAAATGCATTTTAAGTTGCAATTGGTAAAGAATATGGTGCCCGAACCATGCCTGCCTACCAGCGGTGATTCTTCACCGAGATGAGGGCCACAGCTGGAAACCAGCGCCAGCCTGCTGGTAAGACATCTGCCCTTTTCCCCGAATAAACGATCAACACCACATTGCCTGGGGCAAACCTGGCAGCTTTCCAACAAAGCTCTGGCCGCTTCTACCCTTTCAGACAGTTTGTCGGCAGCACAAAGCCTCAGATAGGCTGGCACAATCGGCCTATTTATTCCTCTTCCCCCTCCGGTCTTGGTTTCTTACCTTTCTTGATTACCTCAACTTCTGCCTGCGGTTCAAAGCTTATAGAAGCTGATTTCTTAGCGTCCTTCTTTGGTTTTTTGGTTTCACGATGTCCGTAATCTTTTCTACCCATAATAGGCTCCCTCCAATTTAATATTGGCCAGTAATTGCAGTTTAACAAATGCCGTTTTTTCTGTAAAGGTTTTCAATCATATTCTCTATCTTCGCTTCAATAACAATTAACGCCGAGCAAAAAAACTTCAAAACCGGCCCCTTATACTAATCTTTATTCTGTGCTACAATTAGGCAGTTTTTAGCCAGCGAGTTTATTTCATAGACGTCTCATAATGAACGAAAAAGACGCTCAGCAATCTTCCGAGGCAAAACCAGGGTTTTTCTACGGATATGTTGTAGTCATAGCCGCCTTCTTTATTCTATTAGTCCCCTGGGGCCTGTATATGGTCTTCGGAGTCTTTTTTGAACCTTTGATAACTGAGTTTGGCTGGAGCAGAGCCGTAACCTCCGGTGCCTTTTCATTATCCATGATTTTAAGTGGCATACTAGGTGTTGCTATGGGAGGGCTGAATGACAGATTCGGTCCCCGGATAGTGTTATCGTTTTGTGGTGTCATCTTAGGCCTGGGATTTTTTCTTATGTCACAGGTCAATGCTACCTGGCAAATGTACCTGTTCTTAGGAGTATTAATAGGAATTGGTGAAAGTGGCATCTGGGTCCCGGTACTATCTACTATAGCCAGATGGTTCACTAAAAGAAGAAGTCTTATGTCGGGTATTGTCATGGCTGGTTCTGGCATAGGAGGATTGATCGAGCCGCCTCTGGTCAGCCGTCTTATTGCAGATAGCGGTTGGCGTATGGCTTACATCGTCCTGGGCATTATAGTCTTGCTGGTTATGGTGCTGGCGGCGCAGTTCATGAGAAATCCGAAACAGAGCAGTCAACTGCCAAATGTTGAAAACAGCCAGAAAGATCCGGCGATGAAGTTCGAAACCTGGGGTTTCTCTCTAAAAGAAGCATATCATACCAGACAATTCTGGCTGGCGATGGGTATGTTCTTTTGCCTGGGATATTGTCTGTTTGCGATTACAGTGCATATTGTACCGCATGCCATTAAGCTGGGAATTCCAGCCATCGCTGCCGCTAATATTTTAGCTGCCATGGGTGGAATGAGCATCATTGGCAATTTTGCGCTGGGCAACCTTGGCGATAGAATCGGGAACAGGCAGGTTTTTGCCATAGGTTTTATTATGATGGCAGTGGTTTTGTTCTGGCTGGTGCCGGCTAAAGAGATATGGATGCTTTACCTGTTTGCAATTATTTTTGGCTTCGCTCAAGGTGGCATGGGAGCATCAGAATCACCTCTGGTAGCATGGCTTTTCGGGCTGAAATCACACGGCTTGATTTACGGGGTCGTTGGACTTGGTTTCACTGCAGGGGCTGCCGTAGGTCCGTTTTTAACCGGCTACAGCTGTGATTTAACTTTCAGCTACCAGATAGCTTTTTTGATTTGTGGTGCGGTTGCCATTATCGGACTGATATTATCCGCCATACTAAGGCCGACAAAAAGGCAAGGTCTTATAACTTAAGTTTCCCACCTTGCTATCAGTCAGCTCTTCTCTTAAAATATCCTCAAAACGCCCTTTGGCAAAGAAAAACTGGAGAAATATTTGAAAGCGCTGATACAAAGAGTTACCAGAGCTGCGGTGACCGTTAACAATGAGGTAGTGGGTAAAATCGGTCAGGGCCTCGTAGTTCTCATCGGCATAGCCAGCGAAGATACCGAAAAAGATATCGACTATCTGGCTGACAAAATAGCTCAGCTACGCATCTTTTCGGATGCAGACGGCAAGTTCAATATCTCGGCACTGGAAATCGGCGGGGAAATGCTGGTTATCAGCCAGTTCACCCTGCTGGCGGACACACGCAAAGGTCGTCGTCCCAGTTTTACCGGGGCAGCACCGCCGCAGCAGGCAGAAACTCTGTTTAACATTTTTGTAGAGCGGATGCGGAATACCGGAATCAAAGTGGAAACCGGCCGATTTCAGCAACACATGCTGGTGGAAATCCACAACGACGGGCCGGTGACAATTATGCTGGATAGCAAGGAAAAACTGGGGTAAGACACATCTCGTGAGAAAAAATTCAGATAAGGAATCGGAGGGCTATTGTAAATGAATATAACGAACTACGAAAAATATCTGGTGAGAAAACCAATTTACGAGGCGGGAGCTCCCATGGTATCAAATCGGCAGAGTCCTACCATGACCTTAATGAGCAATGCTCATGTACCGGAATCCAACTGCTACATCGAACCTGGCTGGATATACGGCATGCCTGAACCAAACCCGCATATCCATGAAATGACACACCGATATGACGAAATCGTGCTACATTTTGGCAGTGACCCTGATAATCCTGAAGAACTCGGCGGTGAAATAGATTTTTTTGTCGGTGGTCAGCCGTTAAAATTCAGCACAACCACAGCTCTCTTTGTACCCAGGGGAGTAAGACATGGGCCATTAATCTGGAAAAAATTCAGCAAACCACATGTCGAAATGGCATTTATCATCGGGACTGGCAATTTGAAAGAAGGTTGGGGTGACAGTGGCGCACATGAGCAAAAAGAAGGACTCCCTCAAAAAACAGATGACGTAAATTATGAAAAATACCTGGTAAGAAAACCCATTTATGAAACAAATGGTCTGAAAATCAAAGGGCGCAGAAGTCCCTTAATGACATATATGAGCAAAGCACTGGTACCCGAATGTGATATATACGTTGGACTTAACTGGATATGGGACATACCCGACCAGAACCCCTATATTCTGGAACATTCACATGACCACGCCGAGATACTCCTATTCATTGGCAGTGACCATAAAGACCCCGAAAATCTCGGCGGTGAGATAGAGCTTTACGTCGTCGGCCAGCCACTAACATTCAGCACCACCTCAGCACTGTTTATCCCCAAAGGAATGAGACACGGACCTTTAACCTGGAAAAAGGTTGCCAAACCTCATATGGAAATTTCGATATTACTCGGCGGAGGCAGCTATGTACAGTCGAAACCCGTTTTCTTGAGATAATCACCTGTACACAACTCTAATGATTTACTGTTTCTGCTATAAGTGGTATGATTGCCTGAAATGAGCTGTAAGCAAACGTTACAGGAAAAAGGGTACCGCCTAACACCGCAGCGGATCATGGTGCTGGATGCCCTTCACAGCGTGGACAGACACATCAGCGCCGAGGAAATTTTTGCCAAGGTCAAAGCCAAATATCCTTATGCCAATATTTCCACCGTTTACCGAACTCTGGAATTATTGAAAGAGCTGGGGCTGATCAACGAGATCGACCTGGGTGACGGTCGTATCCGCTATCATCATGCAGAAAAGGGACATCATCATCATTTAATATGCAGCAAATGCGGTAATGTAATTGACCTGCCCGAATCAGCGTTTCTCAAACTGACACAGGACTTAGCACGCGATTACAAGTTCAAGGCAGATTTGAGGCATCTGGCTATTTTCGGGCTTTGCTCCAATTGTCAGAAATAACCAGACTAATATCAATCCAGCTTCATATTGATATCCAGGGCTCTGGGTGAATGTGTCAAAGCTCCTGCTGAGATAATATCCACGCCGGTTTCGGCAATAGCCCGTACTCTATCCAGGTTAACACCGCCCGAGGCTTCGATCAGGCAGCGTCCTTTGATCAATCCCACTGTCCTACGCATATCATCGAGGCTCATATTATCCAGCATGACTATATCGGCACCGGCGTCAGCAGCCTCTACGGCTTCTTCAGTGCTTTTAGCCTCCACCTCAACCCTAAGCCCGGCGGTACTTCCGGCTCGGGCCTTCGCCACAATCTCCTTCATACTCAACCCCTGGCTGCGGAGCGCCTTCAGATGATTATCTTTGATCAGAATGCCATCGCCCAGATTCATGCGGTGATTCTGGCCTCCACCCACCAGCACAGCATATTTTTCCAGTGCCCTCAAACCGGGTATAGTCTTCCTGGTATCCACGATTTTAGCATGAAGTCCCTTAATGGCTTCTGCATAATGGGCGGTTTCGGTAGCAATGCCGCTCAAATGCTGCAGGAAATTCAACGCCGTGCGTTCAGCTTTCAGCAAACTGGCAAATTTGCCTTCTATTCTGGCTATAGCGTCACCCGTCTTAAGAGGAGTTCCGTCTTCGATAAGAATGTCTACCTCCAAATCAGGATCGATTTTCAGGAATACCTGCCTGGCTACCTCCACCCCGGCAAGTACCCCATCAGCCTTAGCCCTTATTGTTGCCGTTCCCTTCTGGGACTCAGGTATCAGGGCATCAGTAGTGCAATCCCCCGTACCCAGGTCTTCGGCAATGGCCTGGTCGATAAGCTGATTATATTGCTCCTCAGTTAGTTTCATTTACCCCTGATTTTAAGCCAGTTAAGATTGTTTAGCAAATTAATCTCCCTTATTATTTCGTCCAACATATTTAAATAACGCAGATTAACGAAATTTATTAAACGATGTAACAAGAAAAAATCAAGCAACGGTGCTATTCCATCTTAATCTCTTGCAAGATGTCTGAAATAGCGGTATCTTAAGTAATAAACAGCAGAACCAGCGTGCAAGTTATAAACAAGCAATTCAGATTCATGCAACTAATCGATAATATACTCCTGTATGTAAAACTTCCTGAATATTCAAGAGCCAGACTATTACCAGGTCTGACATTATTTCCCAGCCACTTTGAAGATAGGCCAAAAGAAAAAATATTAGCAGGAATGTAATTATGGAACCGAGCATTAAATTAGAGCAGGTTTCCAAGATATATCAAATGGGACAGGTGCAGGTAACCGCACTTAACAACGTGTCTCTTACCGTAGCTCAAGGCGAATTTATCGTCATCCTGGGCCCCAGCGGGTCCGGTAAGACCACAATGCTCAATCTGATAGGCGGGCTGGACTACCCTACGTCAGGCCGTGTCGAGGTAAACGGCATCGACGTTTCCCAGCTTAAAGAGCATCAGCTCACCCAGTACCGCCGCAGCCAGGTGGGCTTTATCTTTCAGTTCTTCAACCTGATTCCCACGCTTACAGCCAGGGAAAATGTCGAGTTTGCCGGTGAGCTGGTGAAGCACCGCCGCCCGGCACAGGAACTGCTGGCAGAGGTCGGCCTCAAGGAGAGGATAGACCACTTTCCCAGCCAGCTTTCTGGCGGTGAAAATCAGCGCGTAGCCATTGCCAGAGCGCTGGCTACCGACCCGCAGCTTATTATCTGCGACGAACCAACGGGCAGCCTGGACTTCGAGACAGGTAAGCGTATCCTGAAACTGCTCAGAACCCTTAACGAAACCAGGCATAAGACAGTGGTGATAGTGACCCATAACTCGCCGGTGGGGGCAATAGCCGACCGTGTGGTGCGCATGCGCGACGGCAAGATTTTTGAGATATTCAGCAACGAGCATCCGCTGGACCCAGAGGCTCTGGAATGGTAAAGATTCCCAAAATCGAGCTTAAGCTGCTCCGCGATGTCAAAGCAGCCAAACTGCAATTCGGCGCCGTAGCCCTGATAATACTGCTCGGAGTAGCTATCTTCATCGGCCTCTACGGGGCTTATCTTAACCTCGAGGTATCCTACAATACCACGTTCAAACGGCTGGATATGGCCGATTACTGGATATCCGTAGACCGCATAAGCCAGACAGCGGTGAGAAGAATGAATGAAATCCCCGGGGTTACCGCTACCGGCCGCATCATAGAAGATATCAGTATCGACCTGGAAAACGATAGCGGCGAAAAAGTAACGGCCAGAGTAATCTCTTTGCCTGCCCACAGCCATCCTGAGGTCAACAACATACTGGTGGAAGAGGGCAGCTATTTCGATTCCGCCTCAAGTCGCGAAGTGCTGGTAGAAAAAAGCTTCGCTGATTATCATAAATTTGCTCCCGGCGACTGGATAACTCTCAAGCGCGACGGAGCCATAGCCAATTTCAAGGTCGCCGGCATAGTCACCAGCCCCGAGTTCATCTGGGTGGTCAAAAGCGAGCAGGAGCCGATGCCGTCACCGCGCACTTTCGGCATTTTATTCATGACACAAACTGCTGCCGAGAACGTTTTCGGCATGGCCGGCATGTATAATGAAATCGCCGTAGTCACAGCCCCAAATATAAACGAAAAGGAATTCATAGCTGAAATCAAACAGGTGCTCCGCGATTATGGTATAGCCAGAATCACCACCAAGGACGATGCCACCTCAATAAAATCCCGAAAATTCGATATTATCAAAGGCGTAAGGTCGGCTTATCTGCTCAAAAGGGACGACCAGCCCAGCAACAGGCTGCTGAAGCAGGACCTGGATAGTTTCGCTTCGCTTGCTTTCCTGTTTCCATTACTGTTTCTGTCCATGGCTTCGCTTACTATCTATGTTTTGATGAACAGGATGGTGGAATCGCAGCGGATGCAAATCGGCATAATGCGGGCAATAGGCTATTCCAGACTGGCTGTCCTGCGTCATTATCTGGGATTCGGTCTGATTGTGGGCATAATCGGCTCGGTGCTCGGTGCCATATTAGGAAATTTCATTGCTAACGGCTATACCTCGCTCTATGTCGACCAGCTAAACCTGCCGTATACGGTTACCACCACTCACTGGGACATTATAATAACCGGTATCATCATCGGGACTGCGGTCCCGCTGCTGGCGGGGCTGCTGCCGGCCTGGTCTGCGCTGAGAATACGCCCGGTAGAAGCCATGCGACCTCCCATACCGGCCACAGGCAACAGGATATTGCTCAAGATTACAGAGATTTTCCTGCACCGTCTTCCCTACATCCTGAAATTGCCCACACGCAATATTTTCCGCAATGTGAGAAGGAGCGTTTTCATGTCCCTGGGGGTTGCTTCAGCGGCATTGATGGTGCTGGTATCGATGTCCTTTGTCGATGCTCTCGATGCTATTCTGAATACTCAGTGGGACATCATCGAAGATTATGACGGTAAGATCGTCTTTCAGGGAACGGGAACTGCCTCAACCGCCACATTCGTAAGCCATCTGGACGGCATCAAAGATTCCGAACCTTATCTTGAAGTAGCCTATCGTATCAGATACGGCGATAATGTAATAGATACCAGCATTATGGGACTGGCGCCGAATTCCTCGATGTACCACCTGGTGACGCCGAAGGGGGACCGCGTAGAGGTGGTCGACGACGGGATACTGCTGCCGGCTTCGTTTAAAAACAAACTCGGAGCCCAGATAGGCGATACCCTGTCCCTGGAGCCTATTGTGGGCACGGTCGGAGAGACCGAGAAAAGGCTGGCGGGTTTTCTGGAGATGCCCATCGGCGCCAGGGCATTCATGTCCTTAGAAGAAGTACAGAGGCTGCTGCGCCAGCCGGGAACGGCTACCGGCATTTTCGTGGACTTCAGCGGCGAGCCGTCGAACCTGCTGATGAAAAGGTTATATAATCTGCCTCAAGTTACTTCGGTAGAACTAACCAGCGATACCCGTGCCCTTATCGACGAGCAGATGGGCTTTTTCTGGGTATTCATAGGCGTTATGCTGCTCATGGGTGCTGCGCTGGGCACAGCTATAATTTTCAATGGAGTCACGGTGAACGTGCTGCAACGTATACGAGAACTTGCCATAATGCGCGCTCTGGGCGTCAGCCGCGCCGGGCTTGCCGCCATATTGAGCCTGGAGAATTTCGCTATCGGCTGCCTCGGCATCATTATAGGTATTCCGGCAGGCCGCTATATTGCCGAGTACTTCATGAGCTCCATGAGCACTTCTACAGATGATATGTTCAGCTTCACCCTGACCATCCTGCCCCGGTCCTACATTATTGCCGTTGTCTTCGCCCTGATTATCCTCATGGTATCTCAGTTGCCGGCAATCAGACAGGTCACCCGCATCAGCCTGGCCATAGCAACCAAGGAATGGGCTGAGTAAACTGCAAAGGTTCAGGAATGGAGGTCACCTGTAGGTAGGCGTCTGACACGAAATTTGACTGTTACTCTCCAAGTCATCAGAATATATGTAAAAATTACTCAATTTGGAGGTGGTTGAAATGAGTATTGCACCAAGAGGGATGAGTGTCCAAGAAGCGTACCGTCTTTATGCCGATGGCCATTTACTAGTGAATAGAGGATATCAAAGAAAACTGGTATGGACAGAAAAAGAGAAACAGAAACTAATAGACAGTATACTTCGAGGTTACCCAATTCCATTGATACTTCTAGCAGAGAGGCCGAAACTGCACGGTATGGGAAAATATGAAATTATGGACGGCGTGCAACGGTTCAATGCTATCTTTGCTTTCATAGAAAATGCATATAGCTTAAATGATGCTTGTTTCGATATTAACCAATTTGCCAGAGCAAAACAAGGTAAAGAAGCGGGACTGTTTACTATAGCACCGCAAACAACGAAACTTCTATCTCCCCAAGAATGTGCAAATTTTCTAGATTATCAACTCGCGGTTACAATATACCCTTCACTTCGTGATGAGGAGATAACAGCTGTGTTTGGACGAATTAATTCTGGAGGAAAGCAACTAAGCTCACAAGAAAAACGCCAAGCCGGCGTAGTTAGCCCCTTTGCCGAGTTAGTAAGGAAGCTTGCTTCTGAGGTTCGTGGAGATGCATCTAAAGATATACTTCTATTATCTGAAATGCCAGAAATCAGTATTGATTCCCGAAGAGCACGTCAAACATATGGAATCACCGCAGAGGACATATTCTGGTGCAAGCAAGGTATCCTTTGGACCTCACAACTACGTGATAGCGAAGACGAGGAAATGATTGCAGATATCGCAGCATCAATATTGCTTAAATCACCCTTTGCAAGCAGTAAAGAAAAATTAGATGAATTATATGACTTGGAAACTGAATTATCAAAAAGTGTTGAGGCAGCATTAGCAGCATATGGTGCCGAGCGCCTTCTAGAGGAAATGAAATTCTGTTTCTCGATTTTACGTGAAACTATTGAATCTTATAGTGGTGAATCAAATGCTCTCAGAAGCGCTGTTGCTCCTGGAAGTACAAATCCTATCAAAGCTTCTTTCTATGCGATATTCATGGCCTTTTTCGACCTTATATTTTGTCACGATCTTTCGCCAGCAGACCCACAAGGTATAGTTAACGCCTTGAAGAATCTTCAATCTGATATGATCCGTAGTGCACATTACGCGACGACCGAAGATCGTCGGAAAAACATCGATAAGACAACCGGATTAATACAACGCTATTTCGTAAAGAAAGATACGAATGTATTAGGTCATGGTGCAGCACTAGCAATTGATTTTGAAAACTCATTACGTAGATCTAGTATTGAAACACCAAGGTATGAGCTCAAACAAGGTTTACTGAGTCTAGCATCACCACGTATTTTCAATAGCACTATTTTACAGAAGATTATTGAAACAATTTGTGGAATTGCGAACGTAGGTCCTGAATCTAATGGTTATATATTTATTGGCGTTGCTGACAAAAAAGAGGATGCTAATCTAATTCAGAAGATTGACAGCATACAATCAATCACCATTGGACAACGACATGTAGTCGGCGTGGATAGAGAAGCAAGGCTATCAGGAATTACAATGAACCAGTATTTGGAAAAATTACTGGGATTTATAAAATCTTCGAAGTTGAGTGAGCCACTCAAGCAACAAGTCTTGGCAAAAATCGATGTGATTACATATCGTGGATATACGATAGTCAGAATCACAATCCCACCACAAAGTGGTATTTCTTTTGTTGATAAAGATGCTTTTGTTCGAGAAGGTTCCTCTACAGTGAAAATAGCTGGGCCGCAGGTAGTTAATATTGATAGATTATTTAGAAAATAGACATTAGTTAAAATCACTCGCCTACGGGTAGCCACATATAGGTTCATCTGTGGACAGATAACCCTACGAATCAAACTATTAAAGCAAATTGTCTAAATATAAAGAGGTATCAAAGTACAAAAACTAAGGATAAAAAATAGTTAACTTTACCTAAGAGATGGTTCAACAGTATAAGCAAAAAGTTCATGTTTGGACAAATCTTCAGCTAGGGCTTCCAAAAAATCTTGATCATCTGGTGTAACCCACCTAACAAACCTCTGAAATTTAATGCCTTGCTGTGTCTTTTGCCTTTTATCAAAACGAAGTGGAATCCCTTTCTCCGAAGCATCCTTAATGACATGTGCAATAATCTTTTTTACATCAGCATTATCCGTTATAATGCTAAGCGTCCCCTTAGTCGTCTTGGTTACTGTAGCAACTTTTCTTTTATGTAAGTCTTCTACTATTAATTCAATCATACCTCCCCCTACAAAATACTTCATCCAACATATATTTATATTCTAACTCAAATCTTTTCTCAACTAAAATAGGGGTCATAATAAAATAAGCATAAGTATCACAAAAATGCTCTTCCGGAACTCTCCCAGCCTCGTTCCAGATAATTGGGGTTTGACCATACAATGAATACCACTTTTTTCGTGAAGATTCATGCAAAAACCAAAAAACTACGTGTCCGACCTCATGAAGAATGGAAAACTTAAAATCATATAAGATATCATTGCCTATCTTTTTTTGCCGATATATTCTAATGTCAGCGAAAGCTTGCTCGTCATCTATCTCACATTCTCCCAATATTTGGTCAGGTAAACGACGCCTATCTTTAGGATTTCTTAATTTTGCTTCATCGATATATTTTATAGAGCGAAGCGGGGGATTTGACACATGCTTGCAAGGTAATACTTTTAAAAATTCGGCAACTTCTTTGTCTGACATTAAACCACTCAGACTAAAGTTCTCAATACACGGTTTTTGCAAGCCACCTCTCATATACAATAGTACACATCCTCATTTTCTTTGTCAACAGGCGGCATTATATATTAGGTGAAAGAAATGAAGCAATATGGAATACAAACATTCTAGCGTATACAACTTAGAACGTCTCACAAACCGCTCTTTGCCAAGAAGATAGATTATCTTCCACGACGTATTACCCGCCCACAGAATTCTAAAGCCTTCTATAGGTATCGTCCTTACGTCTGGCGACACGGACTATAATGACCGATCGGGCTTCATCATCTATAGCATGAAGATTCGGTAGCGACCTGCCCGAATGCGCCATAAACCGCTGTCAGCTAACTTCTTAGTTCTCCGGAGCCTGGGATTTTTCTCAAGTCCTGAAATAGCTCTGGCAACGACTTCGTAATCCCGCTCTGAAAGTGCATCAAGCTCTTTCTGTGCTGACCGCCTTAGCCTGACCTCATAGCTCAAACCGACGTTACCTTGCCCTTCTGGATCGCTGGTATTCTCTCCAGGTTATAGTGCCCTTTTCGTCGGCCAGCGCCTTCAAGCCCTCACGAATATCCTCTTCATCCTCGATAATCTCCAGAGCAGCATCGCGGATGAGCTTGGCCATAGAAGTCCGCTGCTCAAAAGCCATACGGCGAAGCGTCTCATGCTGTTCCTCAGTCAAAAAAATCGTGGTACGTTTTAACTTGGTTTCCATATCCTGTCACCTCGACAGGGAGAGTAACATATATATGTAGGTATGTCAATATGTCATTAGTTATGTACTATCAGTCTGTGGATGACCGAAGGGGCACCTGTAGACAGGTGCCACCTAGAAAGTCTTGCCAAAAGTTTTCCCCCTCTCTCTGACTCTCTCCCGCAAAGGGGAGAGAGAATTTCTTCTCTTTTGATATGGTGTCTTCTCATAGCCCCCTCTCCCTCGACGGGAGAGGATTAAGGTGAGGGTGAAAACAAAAATGTACTGGATTGTTGTTCTGAAGCTGTGTTACAATCCCTCTGTTTGGGCTAGTCGAAATACCCCTGAAAGAACGGCTAGCCCTAGAGGCATTTGTAATGAATTTATCGATTCTGCTTTCTCTGATAGAACAGGATGCCGCTTACCGGGAACTGGTCGGCAAGCTAACCAAGCCAGCAGAAACCGAGAGCAAGCTGGTAATCTCCGATGCTGCCAAATCATACTGTATAGCCTCTTTATATCAGAGTATTAACCTGCCTGTTCTGGTGGTGACATCGCAGCCGGAGAATGCCAGAAGGCTTTATGACGAGCTTGAGATATGGTGCCCTGATTCAGCTTCACTACAGTTCTTTCCCGAAATCGATTTTCTGGCTGGAGAATTCTCTTCGGCGGACTCGGGGGCGGTCACCGAGAGGTTGCAAGCGCTGGCAACTCTGGCCCATTATCGGGACAGGTCAGCCAATAGCCATAATATCCCCGTAATCATCAGCTCTGCCGCAGCCATCGCCAGCAAAACTCTATCCCGGTCAGATTTCAGCAAAGCTTATCATACCATCGAGGCAGGCCAGGAGATAGACCCAATACAGCTAATCAGTAACTGGCAGGATATGGGGTATGAACTGGAAACCGTGGTGGAAGTGCCAGGAACCATAAGCCGCCGCGGTGGTATCGTCGATATTTTCCCGGTATCCAGCGAACTGCCGGTAAGGATAGAGTTCCTGGGCAACCGGATAGAAAGCATGCGGTTGTTCGATTCCAAAACTCAGCGCTCTAAAGAGCTAATAAGCTCCGTAACGGTAACACCGGCCAGAGAAAACTACCGTCGCAGCAACAGCGATACCATTCTGAGCTACCTGCCGGACAAAGTCCTGCTGATCTTAGACGATCTCGATGAAATCCGTAATGTCATCGAGACCATAAACAATCAATATGCCGAATTCCGGGAGAGCAATGCCCGTAACGGGAACGAGCTAAAAGGTGATTCTCCATTACTTTCCTGTGATGAGTTCGAGACTGAGATCGGGAAAATGGAACAAAAGCTATTCCTGCATTCCTGGAATATTGAAGGTTCTCACGAAGTCAGCCTTCAATCCTTACCGATAACGGCGGTGCCGCAATACGGAGGCAGGCTGGAGCTATTCTGCAAAGAGCTGAAACAGAAGCTCGCAGAAAAGCGCCGCGTGGTCATAATCAGCCAGCAAACCAAACGCCTCTCTGAAATATTGCAGCAGGAGGACATCCTGGCTGCACCTGTCTCACAACTGGACCAGATACCACCTCCGGGTTCGGTAACACTGGTTCAGGGCTCTATGGCAGAAGGCTGGGAATTGAAAGACCTGTTGACCATGCTGACCGATAACGAAATTTTCGGCATGGTAAAGCAACGCCGTTTGTTCAAGCGGAGGCCGGTACGGCATCACCGTTTTATTCCAGAACTGAACCCGGGTGACTATGTAGTCCACATCGAGCACGGCATCGGCAAATACAACGGCATGACCAAAATGACCACCGACGGAGTGGAACACGAGTATCTAGTCTTAGAATACAGCGCCAATGACAGGCTTTATGTTCCCGTAGACCAGGTCGACCGTGTCAGCCGTTATATCGGCGGCATCGACCAGCCACCCAGGTTAAGCAGACTGGGAACACAGGAATGGGCACTAACCAAGCAGCGAATCAAGAAATCGGTAAACGATATGGCAGAAGAGCTGCTAAAACTCTATGCTGCCAGAGAGACTGTTTCCGGCTTTGCTTTCTCTGCCGACGGTGCCTGGCAGCAGGAACTGGAGTCATCTTTCCCTTATATGGAAACATCCGATCAGCTGGAAGCAGTTAAAGCGGTCAAGGCCGATATGGAAATAAAGAAACCGATGGACCGTCTGGTATGCGGGGATGTAGGCTATGGCAAGACTGAAATTGCCCTGCGGGCTGCTTTTAAGTCAGTTCTGGATAACAAGCAGGTAGCCATGCTGGTGCCCACCACAGTGCTGGCACAGCAGCACATGGTCACGTTTCACGAAAGGCTGCAATCGTTTCCCTTAAGAGTCGAGGTATTAAGCCGTTTCACCCCGGAAAAAGAGCAAGCCGACATAATTCAGGGGCTGGCTGACGGCAGCGTTGATATCTGCATCGGCACACACCGCTTGCTGCAAAAAGATGTGATATTCAAAGACCTGGGGTTGCTCATAATCGACGAGGAGCAGCGCTTTGGCGTAGCCCATAAAGAGTATTTCAAAAAGATGAGGCAGGAAGTAGATATCCTGACCCTGAGCGCCACCCCCATCCCACGCACCCTGCACATGGCTTTATCCGGCATCAGAGACTTGAGCATCATGGAAACGCCACCGGAGAACCGGTTGCCCATCAAAACGTATGTCGGCGCTTATGATGACAGGTTGATCCGCGAAGCAATACTGCGTGAGCTGGAACGAAACGGACAGATCTTCTTCATCCACAATCGTATTCACAACATTCACGCAGTGGCACATAAGCTAAGCCAGCTAATTCCAGAAGCCAGAATATCAGTTGCCCACGGTCGGATGCAGGAGGAACTGGAAGAGGTAATGGCGGATTTCGCCATTCATAAAAGCGATGTACTGCTCACTACCACTATCATCGAGTCCGGGCTGGATATGCCGAATGTAAACACCCTGATTATCGATGAAAGTGATAAGCTGGGGTTGACACAGCTTTACCAGTTGCGCGGGCGTGTAGGGCGCGGCAGCAATAATGCCTATGCTTATTTTCTGTTCGCCGGCGGCAAACAGCTAACTCCCCAGGCACGAAAGCGTCTACGGGCAATAGCCGAAGCCACCGAACTGGGAGCTGGATTCGCCATTGCTATGAAAGACCTGGAGATTCGCGGCTCAGGAAACCTGCTGGGTGCAGAACAGAGTGGATATATAGCTGCAGTGGGTTTTGACCTCTACTGCCGTCTCTTAGCCGAAGCTATAGAGGAAGCGAAACTGAAACAGACAGGCAAAATCGAACCTCAGAAAATATCACTATCTGCCCCCAGTATAGCTCTACCCCTGATATCACATATACCCGCAGAATATGTCTCCAACGAAAATACCAGGATCACTTTCTATCAAAGACTGGCCTCTGCTAAAGATAGAAAAGAAACAGCAGAAATAGCCGACGAGCTTAGAGACAGATTCGGAACTCTGCCACAGCCGGTTAAAAATTTGCTATACACAGTAAACATCAAACAGCTAGCTGCCGAAGCAGGCGTGGAGTCTATCTCGACAAAAAACAAACTTATCACCGTACAGTTTCACGAAGCCAGAGAGCTGAACATATCATATTTATTAAAGGACTCTAAAACCGGCATAAAAGCGGGTACTAAACAGATAACACTGGACATAAAGCATATCGGAGATAAATGGCAGGAGTTACTTGAAAGAATACTTGGAGAGTTCGGGGAATAAAGGTTCTACGGTTAATCCTCGGGGAAATACTCGCGGAGAAGATCGATAAGGTCCTGAACGGTAAAGATTTCATCTAACGCTTCATCCCTAATCTCAATCCTCCGTCGTGATGTGCTGAATTTATCTTCGACTACTGCTATCAACTCAGCTAAATCGGAGGTGCTGGCATTGAAGTCCTCGGTAAAAGAAGCCGAAGGAGTTACCGATTCCTCATCGACTCCAAGTTCCCTGGCTATTATTTTGGTTAGCCGCTCCAGTATAGTAGCCATATCTTATCTCTCTACTACGTTAGCTTATCATTTTGAGAGGTCGGTTAGCAAGGCTTAAACACAGCTATATTATCATTTAAAAACAATCGGCTTTGAGCGGAGTTCTTTACGCTCTCTAAGGCTGCTCTGGTTTTTTGGGTGCCGCTAACGAATTGTCTGAATTGGCAATCACCGAACCCAGAACACCATTGATGAATTTGGGCGAGCCGTCACCACCAAACTCTTTGGCCAGCTCAACAGCTTCGTTAACAGCAGCTTTAACCGGTACATCACTGTTGAACAGGATCTCATAGATAGCAAGTCGGAGAATATTTCGATCGATAACCGCTATTTGTTCCAGAGGAAACAGAGGCGCAAAACGGCGAATCTGGTCATCTATAGCTTTTTTATTCTGAATAATGCCGTTAATCAGCTTTCCGGCAAAATCAGCTGCTAGCTCAGGGAGAGAGCATTCCTGGACAGTTCGAGCTAAAACTTCCTCAGCCCGATGATTGGAGTTATCGATTTCATAAAGGACCTGTAAAGCTGCAATTCTGGCTTTTCGACGTAATCCGGTCACTGGTTATATACCATCCATCGGGCTTGCCAACCGTGATTATCCTTTACGCCAGTTCGCTATCTCGGTAATCGATTCCACGCTGTTAACGTTAAAAACCTGGGCCCCTGGACTAATTCGCTTGATCAAGCCGGCAAGTACATTACCCGGCCCTATTTCAAAGAAAGTGGTCACGCCTCTGGCTATGGTAGCTTCTATCGATTGCTGCCACTTGACACAATGAACAACCTGGCTGACAAGCTCTTCTTTGATTGTTTCTACAGCAGTCAACTGCTGGGCAGTGACATTAGATATAATCGGCATTGCAGGCTTGTTAAAAGTAAACCCTGCTACAGCGTTTTTCATCCCTTCTATGGCCGGCTCCATCAGCGGAGAATGGAAAGCACCGCTGACTTTTAATGGTATTGTTCTTCTAGCGCCTTTTGTCTGTGCCAATCTCCTTGCCTTATCAAGGTTTTCTTGAGCACCGCTGACTACAATCTGCCCCGGGCAATTGATATTGGAGACCGTAGTCCCCACAGACCGGCAAATATTTTCTACAACCGGCAAATCCAGCCCCATTATAGCCAGCATACCGCCGTGCTTTCTTCTTCCAGCTTCGTGCATCAACCTTCCACGCTCACGAACCAGGCGTACAGCATCCGACAGACTGAGTACACCGGCAATTATCAGCGCCGTATACTCACCAAGGCTGTGCCCGGCAACAAAAGTAGGAACTGGCAAAGCATTGTTGGTAGCTTCCTGGGCCGCTCTGAGGCAGGCAATGCTTGTGGTCAATACCGCTGCCTGAACATTTATTGTTTGTAATAGGTCCGATTCGGGTCCCTCAAAGCATAAACGAGAAAGCGAAAAGCCTAAAATACTATCCACCTCATCATAAACTTCCTTAGCGGACGCATAGTGTACATAAAGGTCTAAACCCATACCAACTGCTTGAGACCCCTGTCCCGGGAATACGTAAGCGACCTTTACTTCCTCTGCCATGTTCATTCCTCCTTATGATTTAAAGTTATTAAGTATTTCAATGGTTCTCTCGGCTTCGGTCATAATATCCTGTATTATCTGTTTTACCGGTTTTATATCCGTTATCAGGCCAGCTATTTGACCCGCCATAAGCGAACCTTCCTCTATATTACCCTGAATGACTCCTAAATACAACCTCCCCCGGCCAAATTCTTCCAATTCAAATTTGGTCGCTCCCGACTTTTCCAGTTCTGCAAATCGTCGGGTTAATTTATTCTCCAAACAGCGAACCTGATGTCCTGTAGATTGCCCCGTGACCGCTGTTGCCCTATCCATCGATTTAATAATCTGCTCTTTAAACAGGGGGTGAGCAATACATTCATCGGAGCAAATAAATCTTGTACCGATCTGTACTCCCTGGGCTCCCAGTGCCAGCGCCGCAGCCAGTCCACGTCCATCGGCGATACCGCCGGCAGCTATAACCGGCACCTTAACATTGCTGGCAATCTGCGGCACCAGGGCCATTGTAGTAGTATCACCGACATGGCCGCCGGATTCCATGCCTTCGGCAATAATAGCATCTATACCTAATCTTTCCAGGCGTTTAGCCAGAGCAACACTGGAAACAACAGGCATAATTATAATACCAGCTTCTTTTAATGCTGGAATATGCGTACCGGGGTTACCTCCGCCGAAGGTAACGATTTTAACCTTCTCTTCTAAAATTACCTTGAGATTATCATTAAGATACGGGGACATCAACATAACATTAACGCCGAAAGGCTTATCGGTCTTCTCCCTGGTTGATTTGATTTGCTCTCTGACCCAATTCGGGGATTCGCCTCCACAGCCGATTATGCCCAAACCCCCAGCCTCAGACACAGCTGAAACCAGTTCAGCTGTTCCCAGACAAGCCATACCTCCCTGGAGGATAGGATATTCGATCTTGAGAAGGTCACAAAGTTTGAAGTTATGCAGCATAGCCAACTACCATAGCAATAGCATAATGTTTGCTGTGAGACAAACTGACGGCAAATCGGGACATCCCGATTTCTTTAGCTTTATCATAAGCTCTGCCGTAAAGACGAACGAAAGGAGCACCATCACTATCGGAAAGCACCTCGATGTCCTTCCAGCCCAGGCCTTTAGCACCCGTTCCCAGGGCCTTCATTACCGCTTCTTTAGCAGCAAAACGGGCAGCTAAACTCGAAGGTCTATCGTCACTGTTTTCCAGCTCGACGTCAGTATAAACTCGCTTGAGAAAAGAGCCTCGCCAGTTTAGCATGGCTTCCTCAATACGATCTATCTCTATGATATCAACTCCGACAGCTATTTCAGGTGCTTTCTCCACTCTATCTCTCCCCAAACTAATAATATCTGCTGATAGCCAGAACCGAGTTGTGTCCGCCAAAACCGAAAGAATTGGAAATAGCTAAATTAATATTACCAGTTCTGGCTTTATTCGGTACATAATCGAGGTTACATTCGGGATCAGGATGCTCCAGATTTATGGTTGGGGGAATAACGCCGGTTTCTATCACTTTACAGCACGCCACCGCTTCTAACGCTCCGGCAGCACCAAGCATATGACCGACCATCGATTTTACCGAGCTAACCGGAATTTTGTAGGCGCGTTCTCCAAATGCTTTCTTAATGGCTCTGGTCTCACTCAAATCATTCAATGGTGTCGAAGTTCCGTGAGCATTAATGTAATCAACCTTATCACGATCTATACCAGCCAGGGCAAACTCAATCGCTTTTACCGCAGGGTCACCGCCTTCAGCAGGCTGTGTGATATGATAAGCATCAGAGGTAGCCCCATAGCCAACAATCTCAGCCAGGATATTAGCCCCTCTTTGCCTGGCATAATCGAGGCTCTCCATAACTACAACCGCAGCACCTTCACCCATAATAAAGCCATCACGCTCTGCATCAAAAGGGCGCGATGCCGTCAGTGGGTCAGGGTTTCGTGACAATGCACCCGCTTGCTGAAAGCCAGCAACACCTATAGGTGTTATGGCAGCATCGGTGCCTCCGGCGAGTACTATCTTAATTTCACCATGTTTAATCATTTTATAGGCAATCCCAATAGCGTCCGCTCCTGTGGAACAAGCAGTGACCAAACACAAATTAGGCCCCATAATTTTGGTGATTATGGATACACGGCTGGCAGCATTATCAGCTATCATCATGGGCACAGTAAAAGGACTGACCCTTGACGGCCCTCTGGAACCCATCACCAGAATCTGCTGAGATAATGTAGTTACACCACCGATGCCACTACCTATCAAAACACCAGCATCATATCTATTTGAATCATCTATCTTCAGCTTGGCATGTTCAATAGCTTGCACACTGGCAGCTATGGCAAACTGGGTAAACCTGTCGGTATATTTTGCAGTGGTTGGATCCAGATAACTGAGCGGATTAAAATCTTTAACTTCGGCAGCGACTTTGACGCCAAAATCGGCAGCATCAAATAAACTGATGTGCCCTATTGCTGATTTACCAGCTACAAAGCCCTGCCAAGTTTGCTCAACGGTCACGCCCAGTGGTGTAACCGCTCCGTAGCCTGTGATTACTACCCGATTAGGCATCTTGTGTTCTTAATTTTGTCTCTTTTAACTTGGACTCTATCAGAACTACAGCATCGTTAACAGTGACGATATTTTCCAATTCCTCATCCGGTAAATAAAAACCGAATGCATCTTCCATGGCTAAAGAAAGTTCCACTTTAGTTAAAGAATCTATTTCCAAATCTTCGGTCAGCCTGGCTGAGGGAACTATCTTTGACTCATCTATTCCCGGTTGTACCTTGATTATAGCCTGCTTCATTTTTTCGAAAATATCCATTTTTTCTCCTTTGGTTTACCTTACTGCATTGTAATCAAATGACTACGATACACTAAGCTAACACAACATGAAGGTAAGCCGAATATTTGCTATCCAGCCTTTTTCTTGGGGCTCTTTATCTCGATCACTTCACGGCCGTCATAGCTGCCACAGGTAGGACAAACATGATGAGAGCGTTTCGGACTATGACATTGAGGACAATCGATAATTACCGGAATGCTTAGAGCCATATGGCTGCGTCTTTTTCCCTGACGTGATTTCGGGTATTTTTTCTTAGGTAATGCCATTTAAATTTTCTTCTCCCTTCCTAGGTTAACCAGCTTTGACCAGCGAGGGTCTTTTATCTGTGTCGGGCATGAGCAAGAACCTTTATTAAGGTTGCGCCCACAAGAAGGACAGATCCCGGCGCAATCAGGGCAACAAAGCACCTTCATCGGCAGCGCCATCGCCAGATACTGGTTCAAAGCCTCACCCAGGTCTAATATATTATTCTTATCCACGGTAAAATTATCTGAATTGACAGGCAAGGGCAAACCGCTAACAATATCTATAGTGGGGAAATATTCATCCTCTATGTCAAAAGCAACTGAGAAATCAACCGGCTCGAGGCATCTACTACATATATCTGTTGCGCTGGCAGTCATAGAACCCTGAACCAGCACACTGCGATTCGTGTGAATCAATTTCACCTTGCCCTGTACGTGATTAGCACCATCCTTACCAATAAACTCATCAACCTCATAGGTCCTGCTTGAGCCTACCGGTTCCTTGAGTAGCTGGGCCACGTTAATGTACATTTTAAAGTCCTAAGTCAAACAGCTTCCAAAGCTGAAAGCTTATTATAAGCGGGGAAAACTGGGGATGTCAAGGAGTTCATAGTTAAGGAGCATCGTAAACCGTCCAGGATGCATAGCCAGTAGAAAACAGCCTAACAACAGGAAGATTATGTAAAAATCTAATTAACTAAAGATAAGGCAAAATCCAGGTAGAGTTGTGCTGCTTTTACCACTTGAGAAAAATGTACTGATTCTTGTGGGTTGTGTGCCTCTTCCAATCTCCCGGGGCCAAGGATAATAGGGTCTACCCCCGCAGCCCAGAGAACGTTGCCATCAGAATGGCTTCTGAAATCCTGGGGCGCCCACTGTAAAGACATCCGATCAAAAGTCTCTTTCAACTTCCTCACCAGAGGCCTGTCTTCAGAAATATGGTAGCCGGCATGAGTATCTTCGAATCTAAGGTAGGCATCAAGATGAGGTATAGCACTACCCGCCTTTTCTACCAATTGCTCCAATTCCGATTTCAATACGTCAATCCTTGAGTTAGGCGGTAAATGAATATCCAACCAGGCTTCGCAGGTATCAGGTACTACAAATCCTCCGGGAAAACCAGAAAGCTCTCTGATGTTATAAACCAGGCCATTGGTGGCGGACTCAGTATATTCAGTTACCTTCAACAGCAGCTTTAGCATACTCTCGATGGCATTATGACCCAGTTCAGGCATAGAAGAGTGAGCTCTCTTACCACGAGTTCGCAAAAGCACTTCAAGATAAGCATAATGGCCCAGACAGGGTGCCATATTAGTGGGCTCGCCAACTATAGCCCATGGAAAACTGTATTCTCGCATAAGAGTCTTGGCACCGTAGCTATCTTCTTCTTCTCCAACCACCAACGCCAGACCTACTGGTGGGAACTTTTTCTTCTTTTTAGCCAGGACAGCAAATGCCTCAATCATGGCAGCGCAGCCTGCTTTCATATCCGAAGTCCCCAGGCCATAAATTACATCCTCTTCCTCATAAAAACCATAATCATCCAGGTCATACGCCGTTATCGTATCCATATGTCCCACAAAACAAATGTCTATCTCATCATTTTCTTCAGGCAGCACTATCAAATTAAAGCGACTGTCATCGACTTCCTGTCTGGTCACTGCAAGACCCTGAGACTTTAAGTATTCCTCGGTATACTCCATGACTTCCTCTTCCTTGCCGGGAGGACTATATACATCCACAAGGTTCTTGAGTAAGTCTTTTAATCTTTCAGGTTGTATATCCATTGATTTACTAAAATTCGCTTTAATTGATTATTTTGCTTTACCGGATATTATATTAACCGTTCTGCAATTTATTATTAGACTTCTTCGGCCTTCGAAGTGTCTTAGCCAGCCACTGGTGCTTGCTGGTGAGAGAGAACTTCATAGCCTTAAAAAAGGCAATAGCTCCTTCGTTATCAACATCGGTATCGGCTATGACCATCCTTACCCCTTCTTTCTTAAATCTTTCTTCAAGCCTGCGGTAAAGACGCTGTCCCAGGCTAGACCTGTGGTAATCCTCGTCTACTCCTATCCAGCTCACATATCCGTATTTCTTCCAGGCAGTACCCTCTTTCTCAATAGTGTTGGCTAAAATAAAGCCGACAATTACGCCATCTGCTTCGGCTACCAGACAGTAGTTGGGATCGGAAGTAAAATAGTCCGTAACCTCATAAGGGTCCCAAGTCCGATATAAAATAGGAAATTCCTCACTGGTGAACAGACTTTCGCCGAGATGATAAACAGAGCTGAGATCATCTATCTCCATTTCTCTTATCTCTACTTCTTTCTTCTGTTTACTATCGTCATCGCTTTCTAATGACATGAATCTTTCAAGCTCCTTTCACTGCTTATGGATTAAACGTTACTCATACAATAGCATTTTGAAGCCCCATTTTATCCAAGTAACGGTACGGTTGACAAATAATTAAAAGAAAACAAAAGTAATCCATAAAACCTATCAATCTACACTAAATATATACTCTTCAAAAAGAATTTATCAGCATTATATCTTAATGGGATATTTTCCATACTTCTTGGCCGCATTCATCATTGCCTGCACATTTTGAGGCGGGGTATCTATTGGTACCTCACAACCAGGCCCAAGCATATATCTGCCTCCAGGTGCACATTTCTGAATTAGTTCCACACAAGCTTTCTCAACATCCGATGGAGAACCATGCAGCATTATATCTACCGGAGAAAAATTACCACACATTACAGCAGGAGCAAGCTGTTCCTTAGCTTCAGCCAAAGCAACAGCGCCACCGCCTTCAGGCATGATAAATACGTCTGTATGATCCAGCCATGTCTTGAACGCTTTTATCCCAGGTAAACAAGAACCCACCGAGCAAGGATGTAAAGCAGTCGGCATACCGAATTCCTTAAAAAGTCTCACACATAGCTCGGGAGGATGAGCCGCATGCACCCATACGGGTTTTGATAAAAACATATCGGAGCCTACCCACTGTGCGAACTCGCATACGGTACCCAGCGATGCAGCTCCGGACTTTATTTGAGCCTTGGCGAACTCAAAGCTTGTTTTAATCACCACATCCTCCACCTTCTTAAATAGCTCCAAATCTTTTTCCATGGCAATGAACATTTGTGTATGCCCCATAAAAGTGCCTACTGGAGTTGGTGGGACATCGTAAAAACCCCCAATAGTCCACTTGCCTTTGAGTTTCTCATTAGCCAATTCTATTACTTTGATTACCACATTCAGCCTACCGTGTTTGTAAGGATCAGCAGGTACTAACTTTTCAGCGTCTTTCATAGTTTTAATCAGCGGATCTCCATACACCACATCCTTCAAAGGGTCTCCCTCATAGAGTCTGTGAGGCTGTGCCGGCTCGAAATCCTCCCAATAAGTAGCCGCATAATTCATACCGCTGGCCTCAGCGATAGCTTCCCAGGTCATCTGCGTATCAATCATGGTCATAACACCATCGATGCCCACTTCCTGACAAGCCATACCGCAGCTTTAGCTATCTTCTCCGGATCACGAATAGAATCCATAAAAGAGTTACGTCCATATAACTGAGACAAAGCCCAAGGTAATACAGGTGCGGATACAGGTACTCTATCTGGCTCGCCACCCATAATCACAGTCTTTACTCTCTCAGCAGAAGTCATTTCGCCCATACTAATTCGCTCCTATGCATTTTTTGGCTTGCTTTACAGCACCCGATGCCGTCCTGGCATATATCAGACCAAACTCATCAGCAAACCTCTCCGTTACCACCGTTCCCCCTACCATAACTTTTATGCTATCTCTCATTTTAGCAGCGCCTAGCAAATCCAAAATCTTCTTAATCCTGCTGAATCCAGTCGTCTGATAACATGATATCGCTATAATCTTGGCTCCGGTCTCGCGAGCTTTGTGTACGAAGAAGCTCGGTGGAACATCTCTCCCCAAATAGACTACTCTGAAACCGGCAGCGGTAAGAGCTATTGCCACCATTTTACCACCCATATCGTGAACATCACCTTGTGGAGTCCCCAGTACAACCGTCCCAAGTGGCTTATCAGATTTGCTCACAGGCTTCAGTACTTCCAAAGACCTGCGAGCTGCCTCCATGCCCATAAAAAGGATGGGGTGCAGCCATACCTTAGAATCACCATACAAATTTTCTTCAAGTTCAGCAATTCCCTGGCATATTGCTTTCTCCTGGATAAGGTCGGCAGGTATACCGTTGTCCAGTGCTTCTCGGGTAATATCTGGAGCAGCATCGAACTCTGCCTCCAAAATCGCTTTCTTCAACCTGTCGATAACTTCATCTTCCTTACTAATACGACTCAATTATCCGTGTCTCCCTTCTTAACAATATTCTGAGATTTATATTATTAATTAACCATGATATACAAAAGCATGTCTCTGCCAACGGTATAATACGCCTACCAACAAAAACCTAGCAAACGCTGAAATCACCCAGGACTGCAAAAAACAGTTTCAACAGAAACTGGCAACTAATATGCTCAGGATTTAATCCAGTACTTCTTTAAAACTTTTTTAGCCTCTTTGGCACCAGCCCAACCCTGCACAGAGCTCTCTTTCTTTTCAGGCATTTTATAGGTAGCAAAAAAAATTTTCGATCTCCACCACAGCCTAGATCGCTACAAAATTATTTTTCCTCAACATCATCCAAAGAGGTTTAATTGTCAACCTCTTGCTATATGCCCAATCTTATCCGAATTCTTCTATAATTTCCAATACCACAGAAATAATTGAGCAAAAAGCCTCGAATTTTAGCTTCGTTACATAGTGATTTATTAAATTTTTTTCAAATTCCAGACCAAATCACTTGACATATGTTTTATTAAGTGTTATAAAACTATGATTAGAAATGCATGATGATAGTCATAGCATTATAAAAAATATAAAGGAGAAAATAAGGAGAAACATTAGTTGACAAAAGAAGCAACAGAAATGAAAAATTGCGTCTCCGGTGAAGCCGAAGAAGAACCCCCAGGCTTTGCCAACACACCCACCGAGGTAGATGAAGAACCTCCAAGTAATACTAAGTTTACCCATAAGAGCAGGTTCTTTGGCCATATCCAGGATGAATATTGGAATGACTGGAAATGGCATTTCCGAAACCGTATTGTTACTGTTGAAGAGCTGATAAAGTACATCCCCCTTTCAGTTACCGAGCAAACTCAGGCCAAGTTAGTAGCGACCAAATTCCCCATTGCTGTGACGCCGTTCTATCTATCCCTTATAAACCCCGCTGATCCCAACGATCCTATCAGAAAACAGGCGTTACCATCGTTCCAGGAAATAGCACAGGGCAATGTGGGATTTGAGGACCCTCTTGAGGAAAAAAGAGATTCCGTAGTTCCCGGGTTAGTTCACCGCTATCCAGACCGGGTACTGATGGTATTAACTGACTTGTGTCCTATGCTCTGCCGCCACTGCACCCGGAAAAGAGAATGGCAGCATGGAAACTGGGTACGTACTCCAGCCGAGATCGACAGGATGCTGGACTACATCCGTAATAATAAAGCTGTTAGAGACGTCATCATCTCCGGTGGTGATCCGCTGACTCTATCAACACAAAGGTTGGAAGCGGTTCTTCGAGGTTTAAGGCAAATTGAGCATGTAGAAATAATCCGTATAGGTTCCAGATGTCCTGTGGTGTTACCACAGAGAATAGACGACGAGCTATGCAGCATGCTCTCAAAATATGGGCCAATATGGCTTAACACCCATTTTAACCACCTCAATGAAGTAACACCTGAAGCAGCACTGGCTTGCGATCGCCTGCTGAGGAGTGGAGTTCCCGTAAACAACCAGACTGTTTTGCTCAAAGGTATAAACGATTCTGTTGAGACACAGACCAGGTTGAGTCACGGTCTCCTTAAGATAAAGGTAAGACCTTACTATCTCTTCCAATGCGATGAAGTGCAGGGAACAGAACATCTACGTACTCCTGTAGAGACGGGCATTAGCATTATAGAAGGCATGCGTGGCCACACATCAGGATTAGCTATACCATCCTTTGTTATCGACTTGCCTCAAGGAGGAGGCAAAATTCCGATTCAGCCAAACTATGTGCTGATACAGACAAAGGACGAGATGATAGTGAGAAATTACAAGGACCGTATCTTCTGCTACAGGAATCCCAGGGCAATTGCAAACTCCGGTAATGGTCACAAAAACGGCAAAAAAGTCAGCAATACATCACTCTTGCCCACCAGGCAAAATGGTAAACAGTCCGTGACCGTGGGAGCAATGAATGATAATAGGCCTAGCATATGATCTGAAACAAGCAATTCAACTGGGACAAGGCTATCCCGATGATACCCTAGAAGAGTATGACTCCCCGGAAACAATAGACGCTCTTGCCGCTGCTATAGAAGCACAGGGATATTCTGTGGTCAGACTTGGCGGCGGCAGAGAATTTATAAACAATATTACCCAGCACAAAGTTGACCTGGTATTCAATATCGCTGAAGGTTTAGGCAACTACAAAAGCCGTGAGGCTCAAATACCTGCTATCCTAGAAATGCTGGACATACCTTATTCGGGCTCAGACCCGCAATGTCTTGCTATCAGCCTAGACAAACCACTGGCTAAGAAAATACTGGCGGCATCAGAGATAACTACGCCTGAGTGGAAATTGGTTACCCAGAGAGACAAATTAAAAGAAACAGACTGGAACAGTTTTCCCCTGCCTGCTTTTATCAAGCCAGCATACGAAGGCTCCAGCAAAGGTATTACGCTAGGTTCCATAGTTTATAACACCAAGCAACTAGTTGAAGTAGCTGCAGAAACACTGGAGCGTTATCATCAGCCGATACTGGTGGAAAAGTTTATCTCCGGCGATGAGGTAACTGTGGGCATCACAGGCAACTCGCCACCGAAGGTATTAGGCATAATGCGCGTCTTGCCCAAAAATAGCACGGCAAATTTCATTTACTGCCTGGAGGTAAAGCGAGATTGGGAAAATTTAGTAGAATATGAATGCCCCGCCCGACTTGATAAATCTGTTATGCAAAAAATTGAAAAGGCCAGCTTGAAAGTATTCAGTGTCCTGGGCTGCCGAGATTTTTCCAGGATTGATTTTAAAGTCAGCTCTAACGGCGAGCCTTATTTTCTGGAAATAAATCCGCTGCCTGGCCTTAATCCTAAAAGTGGAGACCTGCCTATAATGGGTGGTAAAATGGGCTGGACATACCAGGGACTTGTATCAAACATACTAAATGCAGCTTTGGAGAGATACCGACAGTGCGTCCGAATATAGCTATTATCTATAATCAACCGTATTACGGCCGCTGTATCGTGGCAGGAGAAGAAAAAGCTGAGGCAAGCATTGCTATCACGGTCAGAGCTGTTCATCGTGCCCTGACTGATTTAGAATATCCTGCAATTAAATTTCCTATACCGCCACCGCTGGAACAGGCCAAGGAGCAGCTAAAGCAATTAGAAGCGGATCTGGTGTTTAACCTCTTCGAAGGTTTCGATTCCCAACCAGAAACGGAGGCAGACGTAGCTTATACCTTGTCTGATCTGGAGATACCTTATACCGGCTGTCCTGGCGACACTCTGGCTCTGGCTCTGGATAAAGCAAAAACTAATGCCATTCTGAGTGCAGCAGGAATCGATACCCCTGACTGTCAACTATTAACCCCCGAATCTTTATCGGACTTTAACTTGGATTATCCCTGTATTGTTAAACCGGTCGGAGAAGATGCCAGTCACGGATTGACTGAGGAAAGTGTAGTAAACGACGCCGACCAACTGGAAAAACAGGTTACCAAGATAAGCAGCTTCTTTGGTGGCCAGGCACTGGTAGAGGAATTTGTGAGTGGGCGCGAGCTAAATGTTACTGTTATGGGAGATTACGAACCCGTGGTCCTGCCAGTCAGTGAGATAGTCTACTCCCTGCCGGACGAGATGCCCCAGATTCTTACCTTTGCTGCCAAATGGGACAAAAAGAGTGTGTATTATCAGGGCACCAAGCCAATCTGCCCTGCTGATATTAGTGATGAACTGCGTAACAAAATCGAAAGGATTACAAAATCCGTTTTCAAGCTTCTAAACTCTTCAGGATCGGGTTACGCCAGGGTGGATCTTCGCCTGGACGCTAATGAAAAGGTTAAAGTCCT
>Ga0265297_10002158_pt1 | contig 41501 bp, 36 predicted proteins | sample Munlanlwell13791_FD_192502 | JGI IMG/M metagenome (GOLD analysis project Ga0265297, IMG submission 192502) | Leachate microbial communities from a municipal landfill in Southern Ontario, Canada - Leachate well 137-91 | ecosystem: Engineered > Solid waste > Landfill > Unclassified | place... | reverse complement strand
CCCAAGTAGACTTTATACCGGCACGAATAAAGTTGCGTACTATCCAAGTAGACCTTATACCGGCATGAATTGACTTGCGTACACCCCGAGTAGACCTGCGTACTATCCAAGTAGACTTTATACCGGCACGAATAGGCTTGCGTACTGCCCGAGTAGAGCTGCGTACTATCCGAATAGACTTGCGTACTACCCAAATAGACTTTATACCGGCACGAATAGATTTGCGGACGGCACAACTGAAGCTGCGAACTAGGAGTGTACGGAATTATGCTTCCGCACTCTTACTTCTCACTCCTTAATTTTATTGATTCCTTCCAGCGCCTGCATACGCTGTGTGGCTTTAACTGTATCGTTTGACGACCAGTCGTAATTGTAAATAGCACCTTCCCAGTCTCCGTACATGGCATTGGGCAGCACAATAAATTTCCTTCCGAATTCCTTATACATTTTATCTACTAATTGCATACGTTCTGCAGGGGTTTTATTTTCAAAAACCTGTGCAAAGTCGTTCAGGTTGTCTCCCATTAAAAGGGAAATATGGTTACGTTGCATGATCTGCAACCTGCGGGCTTCCTTGCTTGATTCGCCGGAGGGCATCAGCAGGTGGGCATCATCGGCAAAGGGGAATTCAGCTTTCTTCAGGTTGTCGAGGGTGGCTTCCCTTACTTCTTCTTTGCGGTTGGTAACATAATATACATCCACCCCGTTGGCTTTTACGTAGTGGAAAAATTCGGCGGCTCCGGGAAGAGATAATGCCTTTCGGCGATTGCACCAGTTGTTCCATGTTTGGGTGTTGTATGCCGTTTGTGTAAGTATGCACTCTGCCTGGTAAGGGCTGTTGTCGAGCACGGTTTCATCAATATCCACTACCACGCAGCGGTGCTGGTTGATATTTTTATCTGCAAGATCTTTTTCGAGTACGAGACGGGCAAGGGTAAAAGCCTGGTACGATAGTGCACGCCATTCACCCGATTTTTGCTGGTACAACACCGCCAGCGTCATATAGTCGTTTTTGGGCAGATTTTTTTTCGTTGTATCGGAAATAGTAACGGTATCAGTACTTTTGATTATTCCCCGGGAGGATTTGTCCTGCTTTGCTCCCGGTTTGCAGGAAGCCATCAGAATGATTACTACGGAGAAAAGGAATGTAAATTTTACAATCGTCTTCATATTAACAGTTTTAGCGAAGGCAAAAATACTGAAATTATTATTTTTTAACGCTTAATTTTTAATGAGTGATAGCATCTTATTTTTAATCTCAACCTTAACTTTCACCTGGATACTTTGTTATTTCATGTGTTATTAATTATAGATTAAGGTCGGATGGAACTCGCATATGAGATTTTTATCCGTGTTTGTGTTTAATGAACATGCTCGGTTCATAAATATTGTAACTTTGGCTCAACATTGTAAAGCGATGATAAAAGGAAAAGAAAACAAACCCCACATCGGGATTTTCGGAAGAAGGAACTTTGGCAAAAGTTCGTTAATCAATAATTTGGCAGGTCAGGAAATTGCCATTGTTTCGGATGTTGCCGGAACTACTACCGATCCGGTTAAAAAATCTATGGAAATAACCGGCTTAGGTCCTGTTGTACTGGTTGACACGGCAGGCATTGACGATTCCGGGGAACTGGGCAAGAAGCGGGTGGCAAAAACGCTGGAAGCGTTGAAAACAATAGATTTGGCTATCCTTGTTGTCAATAATAACCAGTTTGGTGAAGAAGAAAGGCAGTTGGTAAAACAATTTGCCGGGTTTGCCGTTCCTTTTATCGTTGTACACAGCAAGTCGGACAGGGAAGCCTGCAGCGATGCTTTTTGCAAACAAATTGAAGAAGGATACAATACACGGGTTATTGCATTTTCGGCACTTTCGCCTGTGAATAAGGAATTACTGGTACAAAGTATCCGGGATTTTATGCCTGAATCGGCTTACCACTCCCGTTCGCTTATCGGTGATGTATTACAATATGGAGATACGGTACTTCTTATCACGCCTATTGACATAGAAGCCCCTGAAGGCAGGCTGATACTGCCACAGGTGCAGGTGATACGCGATATTCTCGACAATGACTGTATAGCCGTGGTGGTGAAAGAACGGGAGGTAGATACTTACCTTAAGAGGCTGCAACCCCAACCGGCATTGGTGATCACCGATAGCCAGGTGTTTCTGAAAGCTGATGCTTCAATTCCGCGCAACATTCCGCTAACGAGTTTCAGCATAGTTCTTGCAAGGCACAAAGGCGATTTCTCCAATTACCTGAAAGGAACACCCCGCCTTTCGCAATTGAAAGACGGTAACCGTATTCTCATCCTTGAATCCTGTACCCATCATGTTTCGTGCGACGACATCGGCAGGATGAAAATTCCCCGCTGGCTGAGTAATTTTTCGGGGAAGAAACTCGAGTTCGAGGTGGTTGCCGGTTTGAGTGCGTTGCCTCGTCCTATTCATGATTATGCAATGGTAATCCAGTGCGGTGGCTGTGTGCTTACCCGAAAGCAGATTATAAACCGGCTGAAGCCAGCAGTTGACGCAGGTATCCCGGTTACAAACTACGGAATGGCTATTGCTTACATCCATGGAATTTACAACCGGGCAATAGAGCCTTTTGTAAAAGTTAATGAAAATCCGGCAGATTACCTGTAAAACTATTTTTTAACTAAAATTTTTACAAATGAATATTTTAATCACTGGAGCGGGGAAAGGAATTGGGTACCAAACGGTAGTAGAATTTATTCGCCATCAAAATCATACCATCATTGCCGTTTCGCGCAACAGCGAACACCTCAGCCGGCTTACAGAAGAATGCAGGCTGCTGAATTCAGATGCTACGGTGATTCCCCTTGTTTTTGATGTGGCATCAGGCGATTATACTACTTTTTTCAAAAACGTTTCCGGGAAAGTCAGCCATATTGATATTCTTATCAACAATTCCGGAACACTCATCAACAAACCGGTGGAACAATGTACCGGAGCCGATTTTGATGTTACGTTTGGAGTGAATGTGAAAGGGGCATTTTTAATGACTATCGCCATGCTTCCATTGTTACGAAGTGCATCTCACATAGTAAATATCAGCAGTATGGGAGGATTTCAGGGCAGTGTTAAATTTCCGGGTCTTGCGTTGTACAGCGCATCGAAAGGGGCTTTAGCCATACTTACCGAATGCCTTGCCCTGGAAATGGGTTCAAGGGATATAAAAGTGAATTGTCTTGCATTAGGTTCTGTGCAAACTGAAATGTTTACTTCAGCTTTTCCCGGGTACAAAGCCCCGCTGACAGCCGGAGAAATGGGAGTTTTTATCAGCGATTTTGCCCTGAACGGACATCGCTATTTTAACGGAAGAATATTGCCGGTTACGATAAGCACTCCATGAGAAAAGAGCAACCTCATCCCGTAAAACTTATTAGCCCGGCTATTGCTGAACAACTCGTTTTTTAAGATATTGTTTTATTCTTATTTTCAGACTGAGCCACCCGATAACACCAAAAACCAGAGTCATAATTGTAAGAGAACGTATCTCGGGCATAAGATCAGCAAGGCTGTTACCCATCAGTAACATTTTACGGTATCCTTCGAGAAAAGGAGTGATGGGAATGAGATTAGCTAAAAATTGCATATAAGAAGGCATAGCCGATACAGGCCAGGTGAATCCGCTTACGATAAAACTGGGGGTGGCAATTATCATTAAAACGTCGGTAGCCATAATCATGGTGCGGGTAAATACACTTACCATAACCCCTAAGGCAAGGATAGACAACAGAAAAAGAGCAGAAAAAACGCCGATACCCCATACCGAACCGACAATTTCGACCTTGAAAACGGGGAAAAGAAATACCAGGATTGCCATCCAGATAATCATCATCAGCACAAAATAAGGCAGCGATTTGGCAAAAATCATGAAAGAAGCCGAATGCGTACGGGTAAGCAAATCGGGGAAAGTATTTTTTTCAAATTCATAAGCAAACATCAGTGCGATTGCCATCAGGAAAATCTGCTGGAGAACGGTTCCGACTACACCAGGCCAGAGAAATTTTAGGTAGTTGGTTTCGCGGTTGTAAAAGCGGTTGTAATTTACCCTGAACGACTCAAACTGCTGCATAGCCGAACTTTCAGGCATACCTCCTTTCTGAAGTGTGGCAGCCTGTATCCCGGCATTGATTATGGCAAGAGTTTTGTTTACACCGGTGTTTATATAATTTGAAGTGAGAATATTAGATGAATTCAGATCAAGTTGGATTTCGGGATGATGTTTCATTTGCACGTCAGCTTCAAAACTTTCGGGAATAGTAACCACCGCCTCTACTTTTACCTTTTGAAAATCCCGGACTGCCTGTTGCTGGTCGGCAGTAATCCGGTATACTTTCAGGAATTGATTATCATCAAAGGCTTCCGCAATGTTCTGGCTCAATTGCGTATTATCATAATCGAGAATGGTAATTGGCAATTTTGCAGGCTTCGCATTGATATACACTAACCCGATAATAACAGGGAAAAAGAGCGACCCTCCGAATATAATCAACATCAAAGGTTTGTTGCTGATAAACTGTTTGCCCTCTCTTACAATGATGTTCAGGAGTTTTTTCATAGAAAACATTTGTAATGGTGTTTATTACTTATTCATCAAAACAGTCATGTTGGAATATAATTGGGCGGTTTCCTCCGGGTTTACAGGAATCAGTTTTAACTCATATACAGTTTCGCCAAGTTCATAATCGGCATAGCTTGAGGTTTTATCGGCGTAGCTTGCTAATTGCTTTATGCCTGTGAGTTTTGCAGGGATAGTTTTTTTCAATGCGGGAACTTCCACCTGGTAAGTTTTTCCTTTTTCAAAATTAGCAACTCTGTCTTCATTCACAGTAAAGCGGAAGTAGGTTCCTTCGGTTTCGTATCCTACAAACATATTGTAACCGGGTAAAGCCAGTTCGCCCTGTTTTACGGCTATAGTTTCTATGGTCATGTTTTTTGGTGCACAAATAAAGCGTTCGTTATACGCTGTTTGTACTTCTTTCAATACTCCTTCGGCTCTTTTCATATCCCCGAATGCCATATCGGTTTTTTCCTTGCGCACGCCATGGTCAATATCATCCTTCTGGGCTTTTACTGCATCAAGCTGTGCTTTTGCCGATTGGTATTTTTCGAACACCTCATCGTATTTTTGCATGGCAATCAGCGAGTCTTTCATCATATTTTCAATTCTGCGAAAACTTTTTTCGGCAAAGGCAAACTGTTCGCGGGCAGCGTTGAGTTTGGCGTTAATTTGTTCCCTCTCAAAGGATGTGGCGCCATGTACTGCCATTTCATATTGTGCTTTTGCAGCAAAATAGGCTCCCTGTGCCTGTATGCATTTTGCTTCCACTTCGGGAATATCAATGATAGCCAGTGTATCGTGGGCTTTTACCACATCAGCTTCGGTTACAATAATTTTAATTACCCTGCCGGCAACTTTAGGAGCAATATACTGGGTTTCCCTTTTTACTTTTCCTTCCATTTTTCCTTTAAACTTATCTTTTTGTGTATTGCATGCCTGAGTTAGCACAAGCAGAACGATTAGGGGAATCAATACAAACTTTTTCATAGACAACATGTTTTATCGGATATATTTAAGTTTTATTCATTAATTACATCAGGGGTAAGTTTTCCCTGCACCCTGAGGAGGGCAAGTACAGCCATTCGCTGGTTATAAACAGCCTGAAGATATTCTAACTGTGCAGTTTGTAAATCTGTTTCGGCAATAAGCCGTTCGGTTATGCTACCTAAGCCCAGTTCATATTGCCTGGTAGCAATCTGCAATCCTTTGGCGGCGGTAATTTTTTTCTTTTCAGCAACTGAAATAAGTTGGTAAGCAACATCCAGCTCGCTTTTGCATTTTTCAACCTGCAGGTTTAACAACGAAATGGCATCATTATAATTATTTTCAGCTATCTGGCGTTCGATACAGGCTTTCTGGTAATCGCGGGCACCCTGCATTCCGTCGAAAAGGCTCCATTTTAATCCAATGCCGATATAGCCTTGCGGATCGAGAGCCGACAAGTCTTCTGTGCGGAGTTCTTTTTTTGAAAAGGCATATATTCCGGGCATATAGGAAGTTAATGCCAGATCTTGTGAAACCGAACGAACAGCAACCACTTCGGCAAGGGCTTTTGCTTCGGGTACCTGGCTCATTTCAGTTTCCCCTGATTGCAGTTTCCAGATGGAAAGAACAGGATGCAGACTCTCAGGGGAGATGTCATAACCGGTAAGTTGCCTGAGTTTGCTCAAAGTCAGACTTCTTTTGGCGGCAAGGTCAATACGTTTTGCTTCCAGTTCCTGTATAGCAATATCAATTTTACTCAGGTCGTAGGCACTGATTAATCCCTGTTTGAAGGCTTTGTTGGCAAAAGCATTTTCTTCATCCAAACGGGCTTTACTGTCGTCGAGTACTTTTAGTGATTGGTCAATAAGTGCCAAACGGTCGTAATAATCAACAGTTTCTTTTATTACGAGCGCTTCGTCAATCCGGATGAGTTCACGGTTAGCATTTTCGCGGTGTTTTAAGGCTTTCAATGTAAGAGGGACTTTTAAACCCGAGAACAATACCATAGATGCACTAATATCGGCTTTCCATATCTCACTTTCCTGAAGGATCATGGGAGGAATCACGATGGTTTTGGATACTCCGGGCGCCAGTTCGAGGGTGATAGGAGGCACACCAAACTGAATATCATCATCCAACTGCATATATGTACTGTTCAGGCTTACGTTGGGTAAGTAAGTCTGGTACAACTTTTTTTTGTCTAACCGGTCTTTTTCAAGTTCGGCTTTCCGGTTTTTTAAAGTATAACTGTTATCTACAGCGTTCTTAACTAATATTTTCCGGCTAAGTTCTTCGTTTCCGTTTTGTCCATATAAGCCAACGGAGAAACTTATCAGGCAAATTCCGGGGATAAAATATTTCCAGTGCATATCGAGAAGATAATTTAGGCTATTGAATAAATTCAGGTTTTGTTTCATCGGCAAGTATGCCTTCATAAATAATTTTGATTACCGAATTAAATTTATCGAGGGGTAACCGTGGCAGGTTTTGAATAAAATCATCGGGGTGCGATTTCTGGTATTCCAAATCGAAAAGTTGGTCAATAGCGGCTAAAAAGGTTATCACTGTAACATAGATATTGATATCTTTTTTTACATAACCGCTTTCGGTGCCCTCGCGAAGCAATTGTACAAAGTGTACCTTGGCAGCCTGGGTTTTATGATTTTGCCATTCACGCCAGATGTCGGGGGCATGAAGTTGCAGATCGGAGGCAAAACGTGCCGAAATACTCGAAATATGAAACGTGATTATCGAAAGGTACTGCCGGAGTTTTTCCTTAAAGTCAATTTGGGGATTTTGCAACAAATTCTCAATATCTTCCGACATTTTGGTCTGCATATTTTTCACTATATCAGAAAGAATCACCCGCTTACTGGTATAGTACTGATAAATTGTTTTTTTTGAAATTCCCAGTTTATGCGTGATCTCATCCATAGTTACCTTGCTGTATCCGTAAGTAAAGAAAAGTTCTTTTGTTGTCGCAAAAATTCGTTGTTTCGTCAGCGTTGTTTTCATAATTAGGAAACCGTTTTAGTTTTATTAGTTTTTAGAGAGACAAAAGTAATAGTTCTTAAACAATTCCAATGAATTATTGTTGCTAAAAAACGAAGGATGATAACTATTAGGCTGGTTTAATTCAATAAAAAAGCCTGCAAAACATTGTTTTGTACAGGCTTAAAAATATTTTCATGAAAGAAGTCAGACTATTTTTTGATTAACAATTCCGAGAATTTCCTTTTCGAGTTGTTTTGCGTTCTCTTCTAACTGCTGGGCTTCATTAAGAATGGTGAAAAGAAAATCAGCATCTTTTAATCCTGAAGCATTGATTTTTACGTTGAGATGGGCACCCATCACCGCCGAACGGGCACATAAAGCGCCAACACCTGCATCGCTTACCGAATTGGGATTACCGGTAAGAGCCATAGCTTTTATTATTTCCATAGTGTCGAAAGAGGTCTTCATCACCTTGAAAGGTATTTCAATAGCGTATTTGGTTGCATTCTGAATTGCCTGTGTGCGAATGGCTTTTTCTGCATCAGAACCTTTAGGCAAGCCAAAAGCATCCATAATTTTATTGAATGCATGGGTATCTTCGTCCACCAGCCAAAGCAGTTGTTCTTTGAGTTTTTGCCCTTTTTCCGCCCAAATGGAAAATTCCTCCCAACGGTCGTCCCAACCAGGTTTATGCGAACTCAGGTTGGCAACCATAGTTCCCAGCGATACACCCAAAGCGCCCATGTAGGCAGCTATGGAACCTCCGCCCGGAGCAGGCGATTCGCTGGCAGTTTCATCGGCAAATGCATTGCAGGTCATATCCATGAGTTTTTTTTGCTCAGAGTCGGCAAGCACGTATTCTATGATTTTTTCCTTGGGGTTGAAGGGTTTTAAATCGTCGAGTCCGAGCGATTTAACGGCTATTTTGATGATTTCCGCCTCCGAAATGCCCACGGAACGTTGTTGTTTGTGCAGAAAGTATTTTCCTGCTTCAATCATGGCTTTCAGTGGGATAAGTCCTACAAGTTCGGATCCGGTAACCCGCAGACCCCGCTCCAGCGCTTTTTGGCAACATTCTTCAAAGGCAATGTGTACAGGAGTAATGCTGATATTGGTAAGGTTGATGGAGACCTGTGCAATTCCGTATTCTTCGATAAACCAGCCAATGGCTTTGCAGGCTTTGAGAGAACCGGGCGTCCAGATTTCTTTACCATTTTCGTCTTTTTTTATTTTGCCGGTAACTGGATTGCCTTCGCGTATAGGGCGTCCTTTTTCGCGAATATCGAAGGCAACGGCATTGGCACGGCGGGTGGAAGTAGTGTTCAGATTAACATTGTACGCCACAAGGAAGTTGCGGGCTCCGATGGCAATAGCCCCTGTTTTGGGTAAAAATTCTGCAGGACCGAAATCGGGTTTCCATGCAGGATTGCTTAATTTTACGGGTAACCCTTCGTATTCTCCGCTGCGGCAGTTTGCCAGGTTGCGGCGTTCGGTTGTGAAAGCGGCATTTTCGTAGCAATAAACAGGTATGCCCAGTTCATTTCCCACTTTTTCGGCAAGACGCCGGGCATACACCACCGTTTCTTCCATGGTAATATTTGCAACTGGTACAAAAGGACATACATCCGTGGCACCAAAACGGGGATGTTCGCCATGGTGTTTGCTCATATCAATAAGTTCCATAGCCTTTTTAATACAACGGAAAGCGGCTTCTATAATTTCTTCGGGGGTACCTACCAGTGTAACTACGGTACGGTTGGTGGCGGCACCGGGATCAACATCGAGAAGCCTCACTCCTTCAACAGTTTTTGCCTGTAAAGTAATTTGATTGATAATATTCATATCGCGTCCTTCGCTAAAATTCGGAACGCATTCAATGAGTTGTTGCATAAATTCAGATTTTAATAAAACTGGTGCAAAAATAACAATTGCAGCCGATTTGTATAATTTTTGGGTATAGGAAGAGTACACTTACGGTTTCATAAAAGCAGCAGCAGTCCGAAACGTATGATCATTTTACTGATTTTTATATTTTTAAAAAAATAAAATTTACTGCATTTGTAGAGAAAACTACTATAATGTGTATTTTTATCATGCAGTTTGCCTGTTTTGTAAAATGCATATTGATAACAACAAAGGTAAATACCGTATGGTATTGTTTTTTAGGAATTTTTTTTGACTATACCGATTAAAAAGTTTTTTGCATGAAAAACCACAATTACCAGCATTTTTCTAATTTTGCGTACAATTAAAAAAAAATTATGGAACTAACAACTATCAATGCAATTTCGCCTGTGGACGGACGATATCGCAAAAATGTGGAAGGACTGGCTTATTACTTTTCCGAAGCCGCTTTTATTAATTATAGGGTTTTTATTGAAACTGAATATTTTATAGCACTTTGTAGACTGCCGCTTCCGCAATTGGCAGATGTGGATACTAAGTATTTTGAAACCTTAAGGCAATTGTCGCGCGACTTTACTTTTAAAGATGCAGAAGACGTAAAAGAAATAGAAAAAACCACCAACCACGACGTAAAAGCCGTAGAATACTATCTCCGGAAAAAATTCGACCAAATAGGACTTGGGAAATACAAGGAATTTATCCACTTCGGGCTTACTTCGCAAGATATAACAAATTCGGCAGTTGCATATTCGTTTAAATTATTTCTGAATGATGTGCTCTTACCGTTTTACGAAGAGGTGATAACCAAGCTCACACAAAAAGGCAAGGACTGGAAAAATATACCAATGATAGGTCGTACACACGGTCAGCCGGCAACTCCCACAACAATGGGCAAAGAAATTATGGTGTTTGCCGAACGACTGAAGAACCAGGTCAGGTTTTTAAAACTAATTCCATTTTCAACCAAATTTAGCGGGGCAACAGGCGGATTTAATGCTCACATTGTAGCTTATCCCCAGATTGACTGGGTTACTTTTGCTGATAATTTTGTCAAAAACGATCTCGGACTGGAACGACAAAAGTTTACCACACAAATTGAACATTACGATAATTTTGGTGCATTTTTCGATACATTTAAACGTATCAACACCATTTTGCTCGACCTGAACCGCGACCTGTGGTTGTATGTTTCTATAAATTACTTTAATCAGGAAATAAAACCCGATGAAGTAGGCTCATCTACCATGCCCCATAAAATAAACCCCATTGACTTTGAAAACGCTGAAGGGAATATAGGTATTGCCAATGCCATTTTTGAACACCTTTCAGCTAAATTACCCGTTTCGCGTTTACAACGTGATCTCTCTGATTCTACAGTCATCAGAAATATTGGTGTACCTCTGGCACATAGTATTATTGCCATCAAATCCTTTATTAAAGGATGGAACAAACTTATTCTGAACAAGGAAGCCATTAATCATGACCTGGAAAACAACTGGGCGGTAGTTTCTGAGGCTATTCAAACCATTCTTCGCAGGGAAGGCTATACCAACGGCTACGAAACGCTGAAGGCACTTACCCGTACCCACGAAAAAGTAGATAAAGCGTTAATAGACAATTTTATTGATTCCATTTCCATTTCTAAAAAATTAAAAGAAGAACTCAAAGCCATTACCCCATTTAATTATATGGGATACAAAATTAATTAATTATTGAATGAAAGAAATAGGTAAAATCCTTAAGTATGTGAATCCCTACTGGGGGCTCGCATCATTGAATATTTTGTTTAATGTGCTGTCCGTAGTATTTTCTTTGTTTTCCGTTACGATGGCTATCCCGTTTCTGCAAATTCTTTTCGATAAGCAGGATTTGGTTACCCATGTAGGAGAATTCAGTTTCTCAACGACTTCTATTAAACAGCATTTTTATTACTTCCTGAGTCAGATGGTAATCAGCAACGGAAAGGCATCTGCCCTGGGAATAGTATGCATAATAGTGGTAATAATGACTTTCTTTAAAACATGGTTCCGTTATCTTGCCATGTATTTCCTTGCTCCGATACGAAACGGAATAGTGATGGATATAAGAGAAAAAATCTTTAGGAAAGTACTTAATCTGCCACTTTCTTATTTTACCGACGAAAAGAAAGGCGACATAATGAGCCGTATGACCAATGATGTTAAAGAAATTGAATGGTCAATACTTAGTTCACTGGAGGTTTTATTCCGCGATCCCTTGACGATTGCAATTTATTTAGTTGTTCTGGTAGTACTTAGCCCAACCTTGTCGTTGTTTGTGTTTATATTGTTGCCTTTTACAAGCTTGGTGATAGGCAGATTGGGAAAAAATCTCCGTAAACGAAGCAAATGGGGACAGGAAAAGGTAGGCGGACTGTTGTCAATAATTGATGAAACGCTTGGAGGAATGCGCATAGTGAAGGCATTTACCGCAGAAGAAAAAATGAAGGAACGTTTTACTTCGCTCAATGTTTCCTATACCAATCTGATGAATAAAGTGTATCGCCGCACTTATCTGGCTACCCCGTTGACTGAGTTTCTTGGTACGGCAATAGTTGTTTTGGCTATGTGGTATGGAGGTTCGCTGGTACTTTCGCATTCAGCATCGTTGAATGCAGAAATACTGATAAGTTATCTGCTGGTATTTGCCCAGATTATCAATCCTGCCAAATCATTTTCTACCGCAAGATATAATATCAAAAAAGGACTTGCTTCGGCCGACAGGGTAAATGAAGTGCTGAATTCCGATGATAAAATTGTGGAAAAACCCGATGCCAAGCCCGTTTCCGGGTTTAGTCAGATGGTGGAATACCGCAATGTTTCCTTCAAATACGAAAAGGAATATGTTTTGAAAAATATAAACCTGAAGGTGGAAAAAGGCAAAACCATTGCCTTGGTAGGGCAATCGGGTTCGGGAAAATCCACTTTGGTAGATTTGTTGCCTCGTTTTTACGATGTGGATGAGGGTGGAATTTATTTGGATGGTATTTCTATACGCGATTATAAAATTGCGGATTTGCGCTGCCTGATGGGAATTGTTAACCAGGAGCCTATACTTTTTAACGATACAATTTACAATAACATAGCTTTTGGCGCAGAAAATGTAACTTATCAGGAGGTGGAAGCCGCTGCCTGCATAGCAAATGCACATGACTTTATAATGAATACCGAGGAAGGCTATGATACCAATATAGGCGAACGCGGGCAAAAACTCTCTGGTGGCCAGAGGCAAAGAATCTCCATTGCAAGAGCAATACTGAAAAATCCGCCGATTCTGATTCTTGATGAAGCTACTTCGGCTCTCGATACCGAATCGGAAAAGCTAGTGCAGGATGCTCTTTCCAGAGTGATGGAAAATCGTACTTCTCTGGTTATAGCTCACCGTCTTTCAACCGTGCATGATGCCGACGAAATATGCGTTTTACACGAAGGAGAAATAGTTGAAAGAGGAACTCACGACGAACTTCTGAAAAATAATGGTATTTACAAAAAGCTGTACAGCCTCCAGGTATTTGAATAAGACTTCTACAGACAGAATCATAAATCATCAAACAAAACGGCAAAACGACACTATGAAGATAAGCGGTTTCTCGATGGTTAAAAATGCTGACAAACTTTATTACCCCGTAAAGGAGGCAATATTATCGGTTTTACCAATCGTAGATGAGTTTGTGATTGCTATTGGCGACTGCGACCCTGGTGATCATACCCGTGCGCTTGTTGAAAATATCGGCAGCGAAAAGATAAAAATTATTGACACAGTATGGGATATTGCCCGTTATCCGCGCGGGATGGAGAATGCACACCAGACCGACATCGCCAAAAGCCATTGCACCGGCGACTGGCTATTCTACCTGCAAGCCGATGAGGTTATCCATGAAAAATATCTTCCCGAAATTCGTAATAAATGCGAAAAATACCTGGACGACTCTTGTGTGGAAGGCTTACTTTTTAAATACCTACACTTTTGGGGCGACTATCAGCATTACCATAAAGCGCATGGATGGTACCCCCGCGAAATACGAATTATCCGAAATCTACCCGAAATTCACTCTTTTGAGTCGGCACAGAGCTTTCGCCGCATTCCTGACTTCGATGGCTTGAATTACCGCAGACAGGAGAATACCTTTAAACTGAAAGTGGCAGAAATAGATGCTTATGTTTACCATTACGGATGGGTACGTCCGCCTTCATTGATGAAAAGCAAGACAAAAGCCCTCGCTACGATACATAAGGGTAGGGAAGAGGTAGAACGCATGGACAAAGAAGGAAAATTTGATTTCGATTACGGACCACTGAATTATCTTGCCGAATTCAACGACAGCCATCCTGCAGTGATGAAAGAGTGGATAAGCCGGTTCAACTGGAAGGAGCAACTGCAATACGGCGGAAAACCTAATCCTGAGCGTCCCAGACATAAGCATGAGAAATGCAAATACCGTATATTCGGCTGGTTGAAACAACAGTTGCCTTTTTTAAAAGAATGGGGGACATTTAAGAACTATATAAGGGCGAAATGAATTAATAAACCTACTTTTACATCCTATCGGGCGGGTTTTGCAACGGTCTCGCAATGTTCTTTATTTGCACATCTTCCAATTGTTTCTCCATCTTTTTGGCATGCCTGAAAAGAGCTTCCTGTTTTAGTCGTTCTTTCCTGTTGTTACTGGCAATGATACAATAACTTATGGCGCATAACGCTTACGCCAAGATATAAGTACTTACTTTAAAAATCAAACCGCTCAACAGCTTGTTGTACGCTTATTTTTCCTGATTCTATCTCCCGAACCAGCCATCTGCGATGGGCTATGGCAAATTCTTCTCTCTCACTTCTCTTTTTTTTCTTTCATCTTGGAATTTGCTTGAAAAACCTGTCAAGCTATTTTGGGAATAGACAATTAATTTGACTATAAAAGCCCATAGAAAAATTTATCCTACACAAGCAGAAAAAATTTAATTTTGTGAAAAATAAACAAACGGCTATGCCTGAAACAATTTGCCACTCTCGATTTTAAAATAAACCAGTACCAGACGTCAGAAAAACATAGTAATATATTGGCAGGGATTAGCAACTACGATATACAGTAAAACAGGAATGAATATATTCAAAAAGTGGGTAATTGCTTTGCAAAAACTCGTAATAGTTTTTGGAGAAAGTAAAGTGGTTTCTTTTGTAATCAATACATCGAAAAAAATGGTAATACCCGGTTTCGATAGAATTCCGCTGTATGATGTTACCGTATTTTTTATCCGGGGTTTGCAAAAAGGCTCATTAACCACAAGGGCTGCATCGTTATCCTTTACTTTTTTTCTGGCACTTTTCCCTGCTATTATATTCTTTTTTACCATAATACCCTATATTCCGGTAGTAAGTTTTCAGGAAACCTTGCTTAATCTTTTAAAGGAGGTGATACCCGGTAATGCTTTTGATGCGGTAAAAGCTACCGTTGAAGACATCATCTTACGGCAAAGAGGGGGGCTACTTTCCGTTGGGTTTATTCTTGCGCTGTATTTTTCAACAAGCGGAGTAAACTCAATAATAACAGAATTTAACAACACCTACCATACCATCGAAACACGAAATTGGTTCATTACCCGTTTAATTTCAATTTTTTTAGTCGTTTTGATTTCTACACTGATTATCATTGCCATCGTTTTAATAACAACCGGGGCTTTCCTGCTCAACTTTCTCGAAGAAAAACAAATTTTAACCAATAGTTTTACGCTCGTCATGCTTGAGTTGGGAAGGTGGGTGGTTGTTATAGCATTAATTTTCTTTTCAATATCTTTTTTATACTTTTTTGCTCCCGCAAAAAGAACCAAATTCCGTCTTTTTTCAGCAGGTTCCACTTTGGCAACTTTGTTATCGCTAGCCACTACATTGGGGTTTAATTATTATGTGAGTAATTTTTCGAAGTACAATACCTTGTACGGCTCCATCGGGACGCTTATTGTGGTTTTATTATGGATAAATTTTAATGCGATTGTTCTACTTATTGGTTTTGAGTTGAATGCAAGCATTTTAAATGCTAAGAAAAATAAAAATCATTAATATTATTTTTTTAAAAATAATGTTTTTATTTTTGCTTAGTAAGAAAATGTTTACAGTATGAAATCAAAATTTGTTATTCTGATATTATTTTTATTTTCTTCTTTTACCGTATTATCACAAAAAGAAACCAATATTTGGTATTTTGGCGAATATGCTGGATTAGATTTTAATAGTGGCATTCCAATTCCCTTATTTAATGATAGTTTAACAACAAATGAAGGAGTTGCAACTATTAGTGATAAAAACGGCAATTTATTGTTCTATACAGATGGAGCAACAATTTGGGACAGAAATCATGCTATAATGCAAAATGGAACTAATTTATTTGGTCATTTTTCAGCTACACAATCAGCGATTATTGTTCCACAACCTAAACATAAAAATATCTATTATATTTTCACTGTTGATCAAATGGCTACAGGGGAACACAAGGCTTTTGCATTCAATTGTTGATATGACTTTAAATGGAGGATATGGAGCAGTTACAACAAAAAATGTTAATCTTATTCCTGGTGCTAATTCCACTGAAAAAGTGACAGCTACAAAACACGCAAACGGAAAAGATATTTGGATAATTACTCATGGCTGGCAAAATAATACTTATTATTCTTTTTTATTGACACAAGATGGTTTAAATACTTCACCTGTTGTTTCAAATGTCGGTCTAATTCATTTTTCTAATTATTGACACAAAAAATATACCATTACTTTTGTCCACATGGAGATATGTTGGTTGAAAAAACCATTACTTTTGTCTATTATACTGAATCTTTTTATGCAACAGCTAATAATATTTATGATTTTGATATGACCATTTTTAATCGCTGGGGGCAGAAAATTTCTATACAACTTCATTAACTGAAAGTTGGAATGGAAAATTTAAAGGAGAGGATAGCCATATAGGAGTGTATTCCTATATAATTTTTTACAAAATTAATAACAATAGCAAAAAAAATATCATCTTGAGGGTTCAGCGACCCTCTTAAGGTAGGTAACTTTATATTTCTTTAAGCATTAGTGGAAATAATTGTAAATTTGCAGCTTTACAATTTTTACGTGTCTTGAATGAAGCTAAACCTTAAAAGATATTTAAAACTTTCTTTCATATATACTATTGGTGCAGCTTTTCCTCCCATTTTACAAGTCATTGTGCAGCCTATTATGGAAGGGAAAAATCGATTAAATCAAATCGATTTTTCTCAATTGGCTATTTCCGAATCTATTACAACCTTAGCATTTGTTATAGTATTATTTTCTATGGGAAGTACATTGGCAAGGTTTTATTATGATTATCTGAGTGACATTAATAAGCGTAACAAAATGATTGCCAGTATTTTTTCCTCAATGTTACTGAGAGGCATTATACTTCTTTTCATTGCATTTATTTTTCAAGATTATATTGGACAATTATTTTCACAAAATGCTCTTAAAAATTTTGGCTCGTACGGATATTTGTGTATTATTATTGGCATTGCCAGAGCTATAAATCTTTCGGCAGTAACACTTTACAGAAATGAAGAAAAAGTTGTAAAGTTTATAATAATTAATATAGTTTCTGGATTAGCAAGGGCTGCATTTCAACTAATTGGAGTTTTTTACTTCGAAATGAGTTTTATAGGTTATTTATGGGGAAGCGTTGTGGGAAGCTCTCTTGTAAGTATTTATATTCTTTTCGATATTTACAGAACCACTGGTTTCTCATATGATTTTATATTACTAAAAGCACTTAATAAATTCTCATTTCCCCTTTTTCAGTATGAAATTCTTAGTTGGGGTTTAATGTTTATTGATAGATTCTTTTTAGAAAATACACCAAATGCTTTAGGTATCTATGATAATGCCATGAAATTTGCACTTGGCATACAGCTGGTTATACAAGGGCTCATGGCTGCATTTCAACCAGAAATTTTCAAATTAATGACTGAGGGAATTAACAAAAATGAAAACACAATAAAACAAATTTCAAACATTGTTATATCTCAGGCTCAAATAATTGTGGCTATTTCTATTCTTCCAGTAATGATATTTATATCTATTTTTTATGAAACTCAACTAAGCCTTTCTTCTGGCTTTATTGCTATTATATTTATTCGTTTTATACTTAGGGCTCAATATACAGTATTTGCTATTCCAATAATGTATTTAAAGAAAACAAAAGTCTTTTTTTATGTTAACAGTTTAGTCCTTTTTTTTAATATAATTTTAAATTATTATTTGATACCCAAATACCATGCATACGGGGCTATTATAGCATTTATGATTCCTTATATTATTCAAATAATATCTATTTATATTATTCAACAAAAAATGATTAAAATAAAATGGAATTTGAAAAAGGTATTATATTATCCTCTTATAATAATATTAATAACATCAATTTTGGAATATATTAAAATACAATATAATATAAATTCATATATCACATCATCTATTATAATTTTTATTATATTTATCTTTCAAATCATATTATACTATAATGAAATTAAAAATTTTATTAACAAAAAATATAAAAGCATTTCAATTTAATTATGAAAATATTAATGATTCTTGATAAAGAATTCCCCCCAGATGAAAGAGTTGAAAAAGAAGCAATTTCATTAATAGAAAATGGTCATTTCATAACTCTACTTTGTCTTACTTATGGGAACGAGAATTCATTTGAGGAATATCATGGGATTAACATATATAGAATTTACATCAATAAAAAATTAAGAAATAAGATTGCAGCTACTTATTTGATTTTTCCTTTTTATAGATGGTTTTGGAAAAAGCATATTAACGATATTATTAAAAATCATTCAATTCAAGCTATACATGTTCATGATTTACCATTAACAGATATAGCAGTAAAAATTAAAACACAAAATAATATTAAATTAATTTGTGATCAACATGAGTATTATAGTAATTGGATAAATAAAACAGCTCATTACAATACTAAAATTGGAAAAGTAGTCAAGTTACTAAGCAATTGGCGCAAATATGAAAAAGAAAATTTATCTAAAGCAGATTTAGTTATTACAGTTGAAGAACCACTTAAAGAATGTTACATTTCAGAAGTTAAAATTTGCCAAAGTAAAATAATTTCATTACCTAATACTCCCTTATTAAAATATTTTACTCAAAATAATATAGACAATAGCATTACAGAAAAATATAAAGATAACTTTAATATTTTTTATGCCGGAGGAATTGATATTTTAAGAGGGATCAGTACAATACTTAAGTCTCTGGAATTATTGTACAATAAAATTCCTGAAATAAAATTTATTATGGCTGGAAAAATTATAAAACCTTTTGATTTATTTGACGAAATTCATAAATTGAAAATTGAACCGTATGTTGATTTTGTAGGATGGATTCCATTAAATATCTTACCATCTTATATTGCAGCCAGTAATATTTGTATTCACGTACCTCCCGCAACACATGATGAAGTCAATAAGACTATTGCAACAAAAATTTATCAGTATGCGGCTATGAATAAATTTATTATTGTTGGGCAAGCTAAAATGATGAAAGAATTTGTAACTAATAATCGTTTAGGTGTAGCCATAAAAGAATCTGACCATAATGATCTTGCAAATAAAATATTGGAATACTATAATAATTATAAAACATCATCATTATATTTGGATACCAAGCAAGTCAGCGCGAACTATTTTTGGGAGTCATCCGTTAAAGTACTTATAGATGCTTATAATAATTTATAAACTAAATGATTATTCGTTTTCTATCCCCCAAAAGTATGAAACAATTATTTATGAAAAATATTAGTGATTTTTAGTATGATACGTTATTTTTTCAACAAGTTAGGCTTTGCGGTTCTCTGTGCAATTCTTTCCGTACTCTGGGGTAAAAAAGATTTAAACCGCAAAGAATACGCTAACTCTTTGCAAAGGGGTGCAAAGAATTTTTTATTAATAAATTTGTTCAGGTAAGATATCAGATAATCATTTAAATTAATTATATGTTTAAAAAAATATTAGTCTTAGCACCACATACAGACGATGGTGAATTAGGTTGCGGTGGTACAATTGCCAAATTTATTGAAGAAGGAAAAGAAGTTTTTTGCGCTGCATTTTCAATCGCAGAAGATTCTGTTCCCATGGGTTTTCCAAGGGATATACTTTCCACTGAATTTACTCAGGCTATGCAAGTTCTTGGATTAAAAAAAGAAAATATTATAATTTTTAAATTCAAAGTAAGAAATTTTCCTCAATACAGACAAGGTATTATTGAAAAAATTATAAAATTGCAACAAAAAATAAATCCTGATCTTGTATTTATCCCATCCAAAAACGATATTCATCAGGACCATCAAGTTATTGCAAATGAAGGATTAAGAGTTTTCAAAAAAGTATCCATATTGGGCTATGAAATGCCGTGGAATAATATAATATTTGAAACCAGATGTTTTGTTAAACTTGAAGAACGACATATTCAAAAAAAACTTGAAGCATTGAATAGCTATAACACTCAAAAACACAGAAAATATTTAAATAATGATTTTATATACGGATTAGCAAAAACAAGAGGAACTCAATTTGAAAATGATTGGGCTGAAGCATTTGAAGTCGTAAGATTAGTAATTGAATAGTTATGACAATTGAAATTTTAAGTAAAGAGTTTTTAAAGAATAATATAACTCAATTTGTAAATATTTTAGATGGTATTCCTCATGAATATTGGGAAAGTGAGCACTTTTTAAAAGAATTGCCGAGAAAATGGAACTTTAGTACAGTAGTTACTGAATCTAATGAGATAATAGGTTATATTATTGCTTCTAAAAAGGAGCTATCCGTACACATTCATAAATTTATTATTAAAAAAGAATTTAGAAATAAAAAAATAGGGAATAATTTATTTTTATTTTTTGAAAATATATGCAAAAAAAATAATATTACTAAAATTACATTAAAGGTTTACAGGGATAATGTCAAAGCAGTTAATTTTTATGTTAATTTAGGTTTTATTAAAGATGAAGAAAATGAAGAATTATTAATATATCAAAAAAATATTTTAAAAATAATTTCAATTCATCAACCAAATTTTTTCCCATGGATAGGATATTTTTATAAAATATTAAAAAGCAATAAATTTGTAATTTTAGACGAGGTACAATATACAAAAAACAGTTTTATAAATAGAAATAGAATAAAAACTCCAAGTGGTATTCAATGGTTTAGCCTTCCAGTGATTCATTCAGGTCATTTTGGTCAAAAAATTAATGAAACAAAAATAATGTCTCCCGATATATTCAAGAGAAAAATCATTAAATCATTAATATCAAATTACTCAAAATCAAAATATTCATCTTTATATTTACCAGAATTAGAAAATATTTTTTTTACTCAGGTAGATAATATTGCCGAATTAAATACGATATTACTCGAATGGGTAATTAGCAAGTTAGGCATCCAAACCGAAGTTATAATTTCTTCTTCATTAAATATAATTGAGGATAATCCAACAACTCGATTAATAAAAATTATAAAAGCTGTTGGTGGAAATATCTATTTTTCGGGTTTTGGTGGTGATAATTATCAGGATATAGGACAATTTAACGAAAATAATATTGTTGTTATACATTCAGATTTTAAACATCCCATTTATACTCAATTATGGGGTAATTTTGTTCCTAATTTATCAATAATTGATTTATTATTTAATGAAGGTCCATTTTCAAAAGATTTTTTAAAATAATTTTAGAATTTGAAAAAAATAATAATCATCGGTGATTCTGTTTCTTTAAGATTGCGACCAACACGGCAGCATGCAGAAGAACTTACTTACACGGAAATTCTCCGGCAAAAATTTCCCGGTTCGCAGGTGATCAATCTGGGCATGGGTGCTTTCACAATGGGGCATTCATCGTCGTACATTGACACATTAGTAAGGCAATTTGCTGATTATTATATAATTAACTATGGCATAGTGGATGCAAGTACACGTTCAGTGCCTCAATGGGTATTCCGGTTTATGAATAATGATAATCCAAAGAGTTTTGTTTTTACTAAGGGTCTACGTTTTGTTATTCAATGGATGGAAAAAAAATTCAGAAGGAATATGGTTTTCATTCGGGGTTGCCGTTCATGGACATCTGTCAAAAGTTTTCGGTATATTTATCAAAAACATATTCAACTTTTGCAAAAAGAAACCTCCGGTACAATTATTTGTATTGGCATTAATAAACCTTCAGAAAGAATTGAACACCAACTTCCAGGAACTACAAAACAGGTGATTCGATTTAATTCTGTTATTGCAAATTTGTGCAAACAAATGAACTGCGTTTTTATTGATACTTACAAAATCATTAACATTAAAAACGTACCGGATGGAATTCATTTCGATTCTGAAGGGCATATTAAATTGGCTCAGAATATTTTAGAAGCAATTACAACTCATGAAAACACTTACTCATAATATTTGTATTCTTGGCGCTGGTGCTATCGGAACCGCGCTGGGAAACGTGCTCGCAAGTAAAAAATCATTGAATGTAACTTTACTTTCGATAGAAAAAGAAGTTATTGTATCTATTACTAATGGGCATATTAACCAAAAATATTTCCCAAATATTCCCCTCAACTCTCGGTTGGCAGCTACGGAAGACCCTACTATACTCAGAAAAGCTGATATAATTTTTCTTGCGGTTCCGTCGGTGGTAACAATGGATTATTTGCTTAGTATCAGTGATTTTATTCCTCCTTCAGCCTTTTTAGTCAATCTTGCCAAAGGATTTGGAAATGGCAACAAAACCATCACCGAAAATCTTACAACTGCTTTCCCGAATCCGGCTTTTGCGATGAAAGGACCTTCATTTGCCCGCGAACTTATCAATAATATGCCCACTTCTTTTACCCTTGCCGGTAAAAATGAAGAATTATTTAGCGTATTTTCAGATATTTTTAAAAAAACACCTGTTTATCTTGACTTTAGCAAGGATGTGAAAGGAGTGGAAATTCTTAGTATCCTGAAGAATATTTATGCAATAGTCATTGGGATAGTAGATGCTCATTTTAACTCACCCAATTTACGATTTATGGTGCTAACAAAGGCATTTAATGAAATGAAAAATATTTTGCTGCATTTTGGAGGAGAAGAAGAAACCCTGTTTAAATATTGTGGCATAGGCGACTTTGGGCTTACTGCTCTTAACGACATGAGTAGAAACCGAACGCTGGGATTACTGATTGGTAAAGGATTTTTTACAGAAAATATCTCAGATAAAGTTGTTCTTGAAGGGAAAATTGCAGTAAATATTTTTACTAATGAAATAGCCAAAAATCATCTTGATGCCGACAATTATCATATAATTAATGAATTAAACAAAATATTTCATTTTAATAACAGTATTCCTGAGTTTGTGAATAATATTATCAAAAAATAAATCAGGATATAGATTGCAGAATCCCGGCTAATTTTTGGGTGAGCATCTTGCGTGAAAACCTTTCATATCCGATATTGTTTGTCTTCAGGTTGCCTCGTTTGTATAACTGGTAATATTGTTCAATAATGGCTTTAAGCCCGTCATAGTTTTCATAATCCAACGCATAACCCGCTTTTGTTTCGTTAAGAATTTTGGCTGCATCGCCATTTGAAGGTCCTATACAAATTATCGGACGGCGGGCAGCAAGGTATTCAAAAAATTTTCCGGTGAGTATGCTTACAGCATTAGGAGTATTATTTATTACAAGCAACAATACTTGGGATTGCTGTTGTACACGAATTACCTCATCGTGTGGCATGTAATCTATCTTTGACAGGTATTTTCTCAAACCGTTTTCGTTGATCGCATCCAACACTGAAAAATCAGCTTTGCCAACTAACTTAATTTCCAAATCATTAGCAAAGTCTTGGTTTTCCATTATTAATGAACTCAAAACTTTCCATAAAGTATGGGGGTTACGGGTTTTCACCATCGTTCCTATATGTGCAATGGAAAATTTTTTATCGGGCTTGGTTTCAGCAGGCAAAATACAATCTTCATAATCAAAGCCATTGGTTATCACATCATATTTTCTTGGAAAAATGGTATACATTTCTTCTGCCATTGTAGGACTGATTACTGTAACAACATTGGCATTTTTAAGTACTTGTTTTTCAAGATTTTTATGTTTTTTATCTGCAAATGAGGTAAGTTTAAGGTCCTTATAAAAATCAATATTCGTCCATGGGTCGCGGAAATCTGCAAGCCAAGGAAGTGACAATGATTTTGCTAATTGCATTGCAATCAGATGCATACTATGAGGAGGACCTGTAGAAACGATTGTATCAACCGGATGCATTTCCAAATACTTTTTCAGATATTTTACTGAGGGCTTTATCCAGAATTTCCTTGCATCGGGAATAAAAAAATTCCCTCTTATCCACACTGATATATTTTCAAGAAAACTTTTTTTCTTATTTTCAGACAAAAAGCCTGCGTTTATTTTGACATGTTTTTTCTGTCCTGTAAATTTTTTATAAATATCATAGGGCTCCCAGATATGTGTTCTTAATATAGTAATATCCGGGGGAATATCTTTATAAAGAGTTTCGTCGTATTCTGGATATTCCGGATTTTCAGTAGTATATATTACAGGCTCGAAACCATATTGTCTTAAATATTTTACAAACTTAAGCCATCTTTGCACCCCCGCACCCCCGCTTGGAGGCCAGTAATATGTAAGAATTAAAATTTTTTTCATTCAATATATATATTTTTTTCTTACATTATTTCTTAAAAAATCTATAGTACGACTCTTTTCCAAGCATTCCAACAACAAGCATTAACAACAAAAGAGAACTTGCAAATGAAACCTTCTCTCCGGTTTTGTAGCATTTTGGTTCAAAACGAAAATCAATAGTATGTTTACCTGAAGGTAACATCATTGCCCTTAGCACATAGTTTGCCCTTAAATGGGAAACCGGCATGTTATCAATGTAGGCGTTCCAGCCTTTTTCATAGTAAATTTCAGAAAAAACTGCCAGTTTCTTTTTCGCTGCAATATAGGTATATTGCAAATGATTAGGGGCATAACTTACCAATGAAATCTTTGAATTTGAATCTGTTCCGGCGACAACGTTTTTCAGTAAGGGTTCGAACCTTTTATCAACAATTGCTTTTGTTTTTGGATTGAATTTTGAAAGTGCTAAAAGTTCTGCATCAGCATTGGAAACATATTTTATACTATCAACAAACCACGCATGTCCTAAAGCTTGCATGTTGATTTGTACAACAGGATTACGTTGCTGATCAGGAACAATGAAATATTTGGTATTGAGCATATTCAATACGCTCATATTATTCATATTGATTTGATGGTCTATAAGTTCCTGATATCTACGAAGTTTTGCACCATGATAACCACCGATAGATTTATGGAAATAGCTTGTACTTGCATCGTTAAACGGGTCAACAGTTACATTTAAAACCCTGAAATCCGGGTCGGGATCTTTTAAAATCAAACTATCGGCTTTTGAAGCAAGGAAAGGGTTTTGAAAAGAAGATTTACTTACAAATTTATCGTTGTCAACATATCTTTTGTTAACTGTCCACAAATCAATAAGCATCAAAGCAATTATTCCTGCAATCATGTATTCTTTTTTAATCTTTTTAAATAGAAATGCCCAAAGAGCTGCTGCCATCAGTGTAATAAAAATGAGCGAACGGAAAGCGTCGGCACGTAACATACCCGACCTGTCTTCACGGATTGCATTAATTAGCCAATCGGGGTAAATTTTGGCATAATTGGCATCAGCTGGGCTGGTAAAATCATAAAAGCCAGATCCAAACAAAGCAAAAATCAAACAAACTATCGCTAAAACAGCATAAACATATTTTACGACATTGAATATTTTTTTATTATCATGCTCCTGTTGAAAAATATTTCGAAGTGAAATGAAGGCTAATAAAGGTATTGCAAATTCTGCAATTACTAAAATCATTGTAACAGCCCTGAATTTGTCATAAGCAGGAATATAATCGAGAAAGAAATTAGTAAATGGCATAAAATTTTTACCCCATGATAATAATATTGATAAAATAGTTATCGAAAGAAGCCACCATCTGAATCTGCCTTTTACAATAAATATTCCGATTAAAAACAACAAAATAACAGAGGCTCCCACATATACCGGACCAGAGGTGCCGGGTTGTCTGCCCCAATACAAAGGAAGGCTTTTAATAATTTCTTTTGCCTGGTTTTCTGAAACTACTTGGTTTTCCAATAATATTTTATAAGTTGAAGAATTTGTGCTTAATTTTCCAACAGAAGCTCCGCCTTTAAAACCAGGAATCAGCAATGTCATTGTTTCATCAATTCCATAGCTCCATTGAGTTGTATAATCTTTGTCTAAACCACTTGTACGGTTTTCTTTCTCTGTTGTTAATTCTGATTTCCCTCTTATGGTATATTTACCATACTCATAAGTTGACCAAAGATTGCTGAAACCAGTACCGATTGCAAGCAATGCGGCTATTATCAATACACCGGTTGATTTTGAAAAATTCAACAATTTTTTTTCTTTAATTGAATATATAAATTCTACAATGCCAAAAACAAGAATTATTAGAAGCAAATAATAGGCTATTTGCAAATGGTTGGCATTGAGTTCGAGGGCTAAAGCTAAAGCTGTTATTACACCTCCCAGAAGGTATTTCCCTCTATATGATAATATTATTCCTGCTAAAACAGGAGCCATATAAGCAATTGCATGGGCTTTACTGTTATGTCCAGCTTCGAAAATGATAAAAAAGTAAGATGAAAAGGCAAAGGCTATTGAACCCGCAAGACTTATCCAGGGGCTAACGCCTAAAACCAGCAATAACAAATAGAATCCAATAAAATATAAGAATACATAGTTTGCGGGTGTGGGTAATCCCAGTTGCAAAAAGTTATCTACATGCTTCACCAAGTTTGCTTTGTATTTTACCGAAATCTGGTAAGCAGGCATTCCACCAAACATCGAATTGGTCCAAAGAGGTTCTTCGCCGGTTTTTGCTCTGAAATCAGAGATTTCCTTCGACATACCCTGCCAATGGGTAATATCACTTTGCATTAATCTTTTCCCTTCGATTAATGGGCTGAAATAAACCATACTTATTATTACAAATAAAACAACAGCAATAAGATACGGGCTGAATTGTTTAAAAGAAATATTTTTCATGGATATACTATTTTGGATTTATTTTTGAATTTCTTCGTAATCTACATATTCTCCACTATCCGAAGTATGTTTTGGCTTCTTTTGTTCAGGCATATAATCAATTTTAACATCCCCTTCGTGTCTGGAGTTATCCTCTTCTTGGGTATTACCAAAAATTGAAAATTTGTTTTGCAGATGATGAAAATATTTACGCAATACTAAAGGGAAAATAATACGGAATATTATCCTGAGTATGAAAATGAATAAAATACAATATAGAATAAACTCAAACACCTGCATCTGTAAGTTATACATTCAGACTGCGAAGATACATCAATAAATACAAAAAGCAAAAGGAGGCTTAACAACCTCCTTTGCAATATTTTGAGAAGAATTATCTTTTACGATGATTCAAAATTACTTTTCGTCGGAAACCGTGAGTTTTTTTCTGCCTTTTGCCCTGCGGGCAGCAAGTACTTTGCGACCGTTAGTTGTTGACATCCTTTTACGGAAACCATGTTTGTTTCTTCTCTTTCTGTTTGATGGTTGGAATGTCCTCTTCATAGTTCATTTTTTGGGACTGCAAAATTAGTTTTATTTTTTATTTTTACAAATCAATCCGAATTTTTTTCATACTCTTCCTATTTCTACTTTCTATCGGTAGGTTAATATTGCTCGATAAAAACGGTATTTTTGTCGTTTTAAATACATAAAATATGCCTGAAAAAATTTTCAGCCCTCAAAATCCCATGGTAAAAAACATTGTCAGACTGCAAAAAACCAAGGAAAGGAAGGCGCAAAACCGTATAGTCATTGAAGGATACAGAGAAATACACCTTGCATTAGATGCGGGATTTTTGGTAGAATATTTATTTGTGTGTAAAAAAATAACTGGTGAAGCGCTACCCGAGCTGTTTTTGCCTGATCTTAAAGAAAAAATAATTGAAGTTACTCCGGCCGTCTTTAATAAAATAGCTTACAGGGAGCAATCTGACGGCTTAATGGCAATAGCTATACCCAAAGATATTTCAATTCATTCTGTATTCCTGTCGAACAACCCATTAGTTATTGTGCTTGAATCGGTAGAAAAACCCGGGAATCTGGGAGCCATTCTTCGTACAGCCGATGCCGCTAGTGCTGATGCTGTTATCATCTGTGATCCGTTATGCGATATTTACAGTCCGAATACCATACGTTCATCAATTGGATGCGTTTTTACACAACAGGTAGCAGTTTGTACAACTGAAGAAGCTATTTCCTGGCTGGTGGAAAATAAAATAACAACATTTGCAGCAGCGCTTACCGGAAATAAACAATACCATGAAATGGATTTTTCAAGAGCTACTGCAATTGTGATGGGTACCGAGGCGCATGGGCTAAGCAAACAATGGATAGAAAATACGGATTATCAAATTAAAATTCCGATGTTGGGTAAAATAGATTCATTAAACGTATCAGTTTCAACAGCTATACTCGTATTTGAGGCTTTGCGGCAAAGGAATTTTTATCAATAAAAAAGGGGGCTCGCAAGCTCCCTTTTTAGATTTACTGCACTTTTGTGGCTCCGGGACGTTTTTTCTTATCCACAGGCTTGGGTTCTTCCTTTTTAATTTGTGCCTTCTTAGTAGTAGCTTTAGGTTTAGCAGCTTCGGCTTTGGCAATGCTGTCTGCCTTAACAATACTGTCCTGTTTGGCTTTTTCAATTGCCTGAGCAATACTGTCAGCTTTCACGGTACTGTCCACTTTGGCAATGCTGTCGGCTTTACGAATAGAATCCTGACGGGCAGCTTCGTCTTTCTCTTTCTGGCTAGGGCCACATGCTACAAAAGCAATCATTCCGGCAACAATAAGCAATGAGAATAATTTTTTCATTTGAAATACAATTTAATGGATTAATTAGCTGCAAAATTAACTGTTTTTTTTGAACTATTTAATGTTACCATTGTTTTTTTATTTAGTTTTGTAGCATTCTTTTATATGAAAAATATTTTTTTTGTTCACTAAAAATTTAATTATGAAAAAGCTTTTTTCAATCTTCGTTTTAGTTGCTACTGTTGCTGCAACTACTTTTTTTACATCGTGTTCGGAAGATAACGACAACACGGTTCCAGACATCACTCTTGGTGGTCAAGCCAATATGGACATTGTTATCAATAGTGTTGGCAACTGGGTAGAACCCGGATTTACGGCTACCGACAATAAAGATGGAGATATTACTTCAAAGGTAGTAATTACCGGAACTGTTGATGTAACCAAATTAGGTACTTATGTAATTACTTATCGCGTTGAAGATGAGGCGGGCAATTATATTGTGGTTGAACGTACGGTTAATGTTATTGTTAATAATCAAACGTATGTTGCCAGTTATGCTGTTGTTGATGTAATTACAGGTCCCGGAAGTGGCACATACAATTATACAGTAACGGCTTCTATTTCTTCCATTGATACAGGAAAAATCCTTCTCGCCAATTTTGGTGGCTATGGAAATACGCAAATTGCATATTTTACCTTTACAAAAGAAGGTGTCATTAGCATTCCCAGCCAACATGTAACCGGTTCCCCTGGATTTGAAGGTACATTACAAGGTACTGGTACTACTGCTGACAATGGTAATGTGTTAAATATCACTTATAGCTATACTTATGATGATGGTAGCGGTACAGATAATGGTACTGCAACCTACACAAAAAGGTAGTTTTTAATCATATGTAGATAAAAAAGGAGACATCAAAAACAGATGTCTCTTTTTTTTATTTTTGCCTTTTGCATCGTGCCGGAATAAAAATTAACCGGATTCTTGATTACGAACCATATACGGATGAAAAAAAAATATTTCTTCAGTGTGGGAATTCATAAAGCCACCGTATTAAAATTGTTTTTTTCCTTTATTCTGCTTATTATCAGCAGGCTTCTTTTGTATTTTTTTAATATTCAATTTTTTAAGGATATTGATTTTATAGAACTAATTACTCTTGCTTTTTATGGTTTGCGCTTTGATCTGTTCACCTTGGTGCTTATTGCATTTCCGCTCCTGTTTTTCAATTCTTTACCTATTAAAATCAGGTATAACTCTATATACCAATTAATTGTAAATATTATTTTTTATTTCACCAATGCCATAGCCTTTACTGCTAACTGTATTGATGTGGTTTATTATAGATTTACGCTGAAGCGAACAACGGCAGATATTTTTAACTATCTTAATTATCAAGATAATATGAATGTCCTTATACCCCAGTTTATTTATGATTTCTGGTATATGTTTTTGATTTGGATAGGGTTGATTTTTATGCTTGTTTTTCTTTGCCATAAAATTAAAATTAACAATAAAGTCCTGTACCACACCTTATATTATTATGTGGGGCAAACATTAATTTTTATTGCCTTTCTTTTGTTTTCTCTTGTTGGCATCAGGGGCGGCTTTCAGTTAAAGCCCATCAGCATTATAACAGCCGGCAATTATACTTCTTCCCCTAAAATACAGATTGTTGTAAATACTCCGTTCACAATAGTTAAAACATGGGGGCAAAAAGGGCTGAAAGAAGAGCATTATTTTAAAGACATTAAGGATGCATCTTCCATTTATTCACCTTTTCATCACGAGGCTATTGATTCATTACCTCCATTCAGAAAACTGAACGTGGTTATTATTATCCTGGAAAGTTTTTCGCAGGAACATATCCATGCATTGAATAAAAATATTGACAATGGACGATATAAAGGATTTACTCCATTTTTAGATTCTTTAATTAATGAAAGCTATGTTTTTGAAGGGTTTGCTAATGGGAAACGCTCTATAGAAGGCATTCCTGCCATTCTTTCGGGGCTTCCCACCCTGATGGATAAGGATTATATTACGTCAGCATTTGCCGCCAATAAAATGTTTAGTTTGGCAAATTACCTTAAAAAAGAAGGTTACCATTCTTCGTTTTTTCATGGGGGTAATAACGGAACGATGAATTTTGATTCCTATGTAAAAACTGCAGGTTTTGATGCGTATTTTGGCAGGAATGAATACAATAACGACACCGATTTCGATGGGAAATGGGGAATCTGGGACGAGCCCTTCCTGCAATTTTTTGCCAAAAAACTGAATGGATTTTCACAACCTTTTTTATCCTCAGTTTTTACTTTATCCTCACATCATCCGTATAAAATTCCGCAAAAGTATGAAAACAAATTTCCTAAAGGGGAACTTCCTATCCAGCAAACTATTGCCTACAGCGACTATTCTTTGATGAAATTTTTCAAAACTGCACAAAAAATGCGATGGTTTGACAGTACACTTTTTGTAATCACAGCCGATCATACTTCGGAAGCTGCCCTTCCTTACTACGAAACAGTCCATGGTAATTTCAGAATTCCCATCTTTTTTTATATGCACAACAGCCCGCTGAAAGGCAAAGCAAACCATATAGCCCAACAAATAGATATTCTTCCCAGCATACTTTCCGTTTTACATTACAACGACAATTATATTGCTTTTGGCACCAATGCCTTTGATAACTCAGCCATACATTTTGATATTACCTATTCGGGTAGCGGTTACCAGCTTATTTGTGATAATTATCTTTTGCAATTCAACGGAAAAGCATCTTCCGGGTTGTATTATATCCCAGGCGACCCATTTTGTAAAAAAAACCTTGTAAATTCGCTACCTGTAATAAAAAACAAACTGGAACTACTTTGCAAAGCCCTCATCCAGCAATATAATTATAGAATGATAAACAATAAATTAACAGAATTTACCCCATGACAGATGTTGCTGTAAAAAAGAAAATTTTGTTTATCATTAACCCCATTTCAGGTGTAAACCAAGGGAAAAAACATACTATTGAAGAAATTATTATCCGGCATTTGGATCACATTGTATATGATTATTCCATTGCTTATACCCAATTGCCGGGACATGCAACGGACTTGGCAAAGGATGCCGTAGGGAAAAACTATTTTGCTGTGGTAGCCATCGGCGGCGATGGCTCCATTAATGAAATTGCCAAAGCATTAATCGGAAGCAAAACCGTACTGGCTGTAATACCTTCGGGCTCCGGTAACGGGTTTGCCCATCATTTGCATATTCCCTTTGTATTTGAAAAAGCTATTGAGGTTATTAACAAAGGAAGGGTAATTTCAATAGATACCGTTCACCTTAATGATGAAATTTTTATCAGTATTGCCGGAGTAGGATTTGATGCCTTGGTAGCAAAAAAGTTTGCAAAAAAGAAAAGAAGAGGATTTCTTTCGTATTTTTCTATTGTTTCGCGCGAGTATGCCAGGTACAAACCCAAATCCTATAAGCTTCTTATTGATGGTAAGCCATTGAAAAGAAGGGCATTATTTATCAGTTTTGCCAATTCAAACCAGTTTGGATACAATACACGCATAGCCCCTAATGCCGAAATTACCGATGGTTTGATTGACGTTTGCATAGTAAAAAAAATTCCTCTTCTGAAAATTCCTATCCTTGCACATTTTCTCTTTCAGCGGAAAATTGATAAAAGTAATTATGTGGAATGTTATAAAGCCAAAGAAATAAAAGTAATACGTAAAAAAAACAGGGTAATAAACATTGATGGCGAAGCCGTTAAGCTATCAAAAAATATTAGCATAAAGATAAATCATCTTTCACTGAATGTTATTGTTCCATAATATAAATATATTTTAATGAAAAATTTTATAAAATTTATTATTCTATTTTTAAATATTTATTCAATATCTGCTTATTCGCAAAATGACGGTGCAATTACACCAAAGTTGCTTTCAAAAATTAAATCTACCTATCTGAATACTACTTCTGACAAAGCCATCCGGAATGCTGTTACTACAAACAACATCAACAAATTGAGTTTGAATCGGGAAAATACTGGGAAATTTGATAATTATTTTTCCAATAAAGTAAAAGTTTCGGGAATTACCGATCAAAAATCTTCTGGTCGTTGCTGGTTGTTTACAGGACTTAACATCTTGCGTCCCATAACACTAAATAAATTAAACCTGAGTGATTTTGCATTTTCACAGAATTATTGTTTCTTTTGGGACCAGTTTGAAAAAAGCAACCTTTTTCTTGAAGCCATTATAACTACCAGAGACAAACCTCTCGACGACCGCACAGTGGAATGGCTTTTTAAAAATCCGATTGGAGATGGTGGACAATGGACAACTTTTGCCGGAATAGTACAAAAATACGGACTTGTACCTGCCGAGGTGATGCCCGAAACTTACAACACGGATAATACCTCAGTTATTTCTGTGCTACTCGCCCGCAAACTAAGAGAAAATGGATTGATAATTAGGGATATGGCTCAACAAAAAAAGAACGTCGAAAATTTAAGATCAAAAAAAATCGAAATGTTGAGCGAGATTTACCGTATGCTCGTAACCGGATTTGGTGAACCGCCTTCGGAATTCGACTGGCGTTATAAAAGCAAAGATGACAAAATTTCGGAAACAAAACAATATACACCCCTCTCGTTTTACAATGAAATGGTTGGAATTAATCTTTCTGACTATGTAATGTTTATGGACAATCCTGCCCGTGAATACAATAAAGTGTATGAAATTGAATACGACAGGAATATGATTGAAGGGTTCAACTGGAAATACATCAATCTCCCTGCATCGGTAATTAAGGATTTTGCCAAAAACTCCATTTTGGCTAATGATGCTGTGTATTTTGGTTGCGATGTAGGCAAGCAGCTCAACTCCGAAGCCGGTATTCTTGATGTAAATAATTATGACTACAACAGCCTTTTGGGTGTTAATTTTGGTATGGATAAAAAACAACGCATTCTGTCTTTCGATTCAGGTTCTTCACATGGTATGGCATTGGTGGGTGTTGAAGTAGATAAAGATGGTAAACCAACAAAATGGATGCTCGAAAATAGCTGGGGCGATAAAGCCGGAAACAAGGGCTATCTTACTATGACCGATCGCTGGTTCGACGAATACATGTTCCGTTTGGTAGTAAATAAAAAATATATTTCTGCAGAAGCACTGAAGTTGCTTGAACAGAAACCGGTGCTGCTTCCTCCTTACGACCAGATGTTTTCGCCTGAAAACTGATTGAATGTAAATTACGTATAACCTTTACCGTTTGCGGTAAATTTATGTGTATTAATTTTGCCAGTTTCGATTTTTTTTATTCCTTTGCAGCAAAAGTGGAAAGATTTGATTGCTTGCAACCACTGGAAAAAATGCTAAACCAATTCCTTTTTTCCCCGCCAATCAACATTTTTCCCATTATACCGTTTAATCATAAAATTTTATAACAATGGGATATTTATTTACATCAGAATCGGTTTCGGAAGGACACCCGGACAAAGTAGCCGATCAAATTTCAGATGCTTTATTAGACGAATTTTTGCGTTTTGACCCCGAATCGAAAGTTGCTTGCGAAACTTTATGTACCACAGGTCTTGTGGTTTGCAGCGGGGAAGTGAAAACCAAAGGCTGGGTGGATGTACAGAATGTTGTTCGCGATACCTTGAAGGAAATAGGATACACCAAAGCCGAATACCGTTTCGAAGCAGAATCGTGCGGAATAATTTCCACCATTCACGAGCAGTCGCCCGATATTAACCAGGGAGTAGTCAGAAAAAAAGACGAAGAGCAGGGTGCCGGTGACCAGGGAATGATGTTTGGCTATGCTTGTACCGAAATGGATAATTTTATGCCCCTCACCAGCGAACTTGCCCATATTTTCCTGCAGGAATTGGCAGCCATTCGCCGTGAAGGCAAAAAAATAAAATATCTTCGTCCCGACAGCAAGTCGCAGATTACCGTTGAATACGACGATAATGGAAAACCAAAGCGTATAGATACCATCGTAATTTCCACCCAGCATGACGATTTCGATTCGGAAGAAAAAATGCTGGCAACAATTCGCCGGGATGTTGAGAAAATTCTCATACCGAGGGTGAAAAAAATCATCCCTGAAAGAATAAAACGCTTGTTTAAAGGAGACTATAAATTGTATGTAAACCCAACGGGCAAGTTTGTCATCGGCGGACCTCACGGCGATACCGGACTTACCGGCAGAAAAATAATTGTTGATACCTATGGCGGACATGGAGCCCACGGCGGCGGCGCTTTTTCAGGAAAAGATTCTTCAAAAGTTGACCGCTCTGCAGCCTATGCAGCCCGGCATATTGCCAAAAACCTTGTTGCTGCCGGGGTTGCCGAACAGGTATTGGTACAGGTTGCTTATGCAATTGGAATTGCAAAACCCGTTGGCTTGTACATTAATACGAATAAAACAGCCCATGTTAGAAATAACGATAAAAAAATCACAGATGGCGAAATAGCCGAAAAAGTGATGAAGGTTTACGATTTAACACCTTATGCTATTGTGAAACGCTTCGGGTTGAAAAACCCGATTTTTAAGCCTACTGCTTCTTACGGGCATTTCGGCAGAGACCATTATGAAAAAGAAGTTGAAGTGTATTACAACCCCGTAAACGGCAGTTTAAAAGACAATGGCAATGAGCGGCATACTAAAAATGTAGAATTTTTTGCCTGGGAGAAATTAGACTTTGTAGACGCATTTAAAAAGGAATTTGGGCTGTAAACATGAAAGGCTGTTTGAAAAAGCAGCCTTTTTTATTGATTTTTGAAATAATACAACACCTCTTTCGTTTTAAAAACGAATTTTCTTTGAATACACGTAGAGAACAGAGCAATCGTTTCACAATTTTTTTACTTTTGCTGTTGATGAAAAAATACAAACCGGGATTTTGGCTTCTACTCTTTTTTCTGTTTGTGAAAAACTTGTGCTTTTCCCAGACAGCAAAAGATAACGATCTTATCCAGTTTTCGGGTATAGTGGTAACGGAAGAAGGCGAAAATCTGAAACCCGTTTCTTTTACCAATATAGCCGTAAAAAATACATGGAGAGGCACAGTATCCGACTATTACGGATATTTTTCTTTTGTTGCCCGGAAAAAAGAAACGGTAATCTTTTCGGCAGTAGGGTATAAAAAAGTAAATTTTACTATCCCTGACACTATCACTACCCATCGTTATTCACTTATCCAGATAATGAGTACCGACACGCTGCTTCTTCCCGAAACCGTGATTTATCCCTGGCCAACCCGCGAACAGTTTAAACAAGCTTTTGTAAAACTGCACGTTCCTGAAGATGACATGATAAGAGCCTACCGCAACCTTGAACTGATGGAACGAAAAGAACATGGTATTTTAAACGAAACTACTCCATACCTTGCCGATGGAGGCACAAATTATTTGTATTATATGAATAGTCAGAATGATAAGTTATATTCTCAGGGGGGGGTAACCACCAACAACCTGCTCAATCCCATGGCGTGGGCTGAATTTTTCAAAGCATGGAAGGATGGAAAATTTAAAAAGAAAAAATAATTAATGCAAAAATTTAAAACTCTTTTCATAATTTGTTTCAGTTTATTTGCTGTTTGGTGTTCTGCCCAGGAAAAAGCTACCGTTTACGGAATTGTAAGCGACAATAACAAGAAGCCTCTCGACCTGGTTAATGTTTCCATTGAAGGTTTGCCCGGAGGAACCACCACCAATAAAAATGGTTATTTCGAACTTTCAATTCCTTCAAAACAGCCTATAAACCTGATAATTTCCTTTGTAGGTTACGACAAACGGGTGTATCCTCTCATGTTGCAACCCAACGAACGCCGCAACATTAACCCCGTATTAAGCACCTCGTCTATCAGATTACCCGATTTTGTAGTAACGGAAAGCTCTATAAGCCGGACATCCAATTTAACCCGGGTTGATCCCAAAACAGCTACCATAGTACCAAGCCTTGGGGGAGGTATTGAATCGTTGATTAAAACCCTTCCGGGTGTAGCTTCAAACAACGAACTCAGTTCGCAATACAGCGTAAGGGGTGGAAATTTCGACGAAAACCTTGTCTATGTCAACGATATAGAAATATACAGACCTTTTCTCATCCGTTCGGGGCAGCAGGAAGGACTCAGTTTTCTTAACCCTGATTTAGTTTCATCTATTTCTTTTTCTGCCGGGGGTTTCGATGCAAAATATGGTGACAAAATGGCTTCTGTCCTTGATATTCAATATAAAAAACCTGTAAGAACAAGCGGTTCGGTACAGGGAAGCCTATTAGGAGGAAATATGCACATCGAAGGTGCTTCGCACAATTATCGCTTAACCTATCTGTTGGGAGTCAGGCAAAAATCGAACCAATACCTGTTAAACAGCCTCGAGACCAAAGGCGACTACAAGCCCTCGTTTACCGATGTGCAGGGGTTGATCACCTACGACCTGAACGAGGAACTTGAAATTTCTTTCCTGGGATACTATGCCCGTAATCAATATAAATTAAAACCCAAAGATCGTGAAACTAATTTTGGAACCCAAGATGAAGCCTTCCGGTTTAAGGTTTATTTTGAAGGACAGGAAATGGACCATTTCAATACCAGTACAGGTGCACTGACTTTAACATATAAACCTAACAATAATTTGAAACTCAAATTTATAGCATCCTCATTTCATTCCCTTGAAAGTGAGACCTATGATATTTTAAGCCAATATTGGATAGGAAAACTTGAAACCGACCAGTCGAAAGGTAGTAACAATCAGGTGGTAGAATCTTTGGGGGTGGGCTCTTTTTTAAATCATGCCCGGAATTATCTTACTGCCGACGTCATCAATGCGGAGCATCGTGGAATATTTACTTTATCGGACAATTCATGGCAATGGGGACTTAAATACCAGCACGAATATATTTCCGACGAACTGAGCGAATGGCAGATGATAGATTCAGCCGGTTATTCGCTGCCGGTTCCTTCCGATTCGCTTGGGGCTGTATTTCCGGCTAACCACGACCTTGTATTAAAGAGCGCTTTACGAAGCGAGCATACCCTCAGCAGCAACCGGATTATCGGTTTTTTACAACATTCCCGATCGCTCGATACCGATAACCATTTTACACTTTCAGCCGGCATACGCGGACAATACTGGGATATGAACCAGCAATTTTTGGTAAGCCCCCGTATGAACATTTCTTTCAAACCTGATTGGAAAAATGATGTTTTGTTCCGGTTTGCAGCAGGCTTGTATTATCAGCCACCTTTTTACCGCGAAATGCGTGATTTGGAAGGAAACCTGAATACCGATTTGAAAGCACAGTCGTCACTGCATTTTGTTGCCGGTAGCGACTGGAATTTTCAAGTCTGGTCACGCCCGTTTAAATTTGTTACCGAAATCTATTATAAATATCTTGATAATCTCGTACCTTACGAAGTGGATAATGTACGTATCCGCTACTATGCTAGCAACAGCGCACATGGCTATGCAACTGGAATTGATATGAAAATAAACGGTGAATTTGTTCCCGGAATAGAATCCTGGGCAAGCCTTTCAGTGATGCAGACGGAAGAAGATATTAAAGATGACTTTTATTACGACTATTTTAACAGCAAGGGAGAAAAAATCATATCAGGATATACCATGAATAATGTAGCTGTTGACAGTGTTATTCATCATCCTGGCTATATCCCCCGACCTACCGATCAACGCTTCAATTTTGGGTTGTTTTTCCAGGATTACCTGCCTAATAATCCTACCTATAAGATGCATCTTAGCTTTTTGTATGGCAGCCGGCTTCCTTTTGGACCTCCCGACTCGCCCAAATATAAACATACCCTTCGCATTCCTCCCTATTTTAGAGTAGATATTGGTTTTTCAAAACTTATCAAGGGCAGAGACACTAAATTGCCACCGAAAAATGTTCTCAACTATTTTAAAAATATCTGGATTACCGCCGAAATATTCAATCTGCTTCAGGTGAGCAATACGGTTTCTTACTTTTGGGTAACCGATGTTACCAATCGGCAATATGCTGTACCCAATTATCTTACATCAAGGCAATTGAATGTTAAGCTCATAGCTGAATTTTAAATGTTTTCAATTAAATATCCGAATTTTTCCTTAACCCATAAAAAACTAAAAGGTGAATACAAGAGCAGAAATTGATATTTTTCTCAATGATAAAAACCTGGCTATTGCAGGAGTATCGCGAAATTCTAAGAAATTTGGCAATTATGTTTTCAGAATATTGCAATCGAAAGGATTTGCAGTTTGCCCGATTAATCCCAATGCCGATACAATTGAAGGGGTGCCTTGTTATTCACGGATACAGGATCTTCCAATCGGGATTAATAACCTTTTGATTATTACTCACAAGCGCGATACATTGCAGGTGCTTAACGATGCCATAGCAAAAGGAATTCGTAACATCTGGATACAACAAAGCTGTGATACTCCTGAAACCATAAAAATAGCAAAAAATAATACAGACAATTTAATAACGAGAAAGTGTATGCTAATGTATGCATGTCCTGATGGATTTCATAATTTTCATCGCTGGTTAGCCGGAATTATAGGCTCATATGTAAAATAGCCTGAAACCCCGTCTTTGTCCTTTTCTTGCCATAACCAAACTGTTAAAAAGAAAAAAAGCATATTGCTGCCAGTTTTGCCTTACTGTGGAGAAAGGAAAGTACAAATCAGGCTTTTTGCTGCGACCGGTTAATGGCGGTTTGCAGATCGATAACCAACTCCCTAAAAACTTCTTTAACGGTAGTTATTTTTGTTGCCAGATACGCATTGCTTCCGCCAAAAGCATATCCGCTTTCCATATTGCCTTTATAGGCATTAAATAAAGCTTTAATGATACAGTACGGACTGCTCGACACATCGCAGGTTTTAATACAATGAAACGGGCAGTTTATAGGCATCTTTAATCCCTGTTTTACTTTATCAATAAAGCTGTTACTGACAGCTCTTCCGGGCATACCTACAGGACTCTGGATGATTTCCATATCATTTTCGTCGGCGTTAATGTAAGCTTGTTTAAAAGCCATTGAGGCATCGCATTCCTCGGTGGTAACAAACCTGCTTCCCATTTGTACTCCTTTTGCACCCATTTGCATGATGTTAAAAATATCTTCGCCTGTATAAATGCCTCCTGCTGCTATTACCGGTATTTCCTGATGGTACCTATCTTCAAAATATTTAACTTCATTAACAACTTCAGGAATAAGTTTTTCAAGCGTATAGTTTGCGTCTTCCAGTTGCTCTTTTCTGAAACCTAGATGTCCTCCGGCTTTGGGTCCTTCAACAACTATAGCATCGGGAAGGTAATTGTGCGCTGATTTCCATTTTTCGCAAATCAGCCTTGCTGCCCTACCTGATGATACTATGGGCACAAGTTTTGTCGTGCTGTCGTGCTTTAAAAACTTCGGTAATTCCATAGGCAGCCCTGCACCCGAGAATATAATATCAGCTTTTTCCGATATGGCAGTACGTACCATGTCGGCAAAGTTCGACATAGCTACCATAATGTTCACTCCGATAATGCCTTTTGTTTTTTCTTTGGCTTTTCTTATTTCTTCCTTTAAACCCTCAATGTTGGCTTCAAGATAATCAAGAGCCGGGTTATGATGTACAAGACCAAGACCGGCAGCTGAAATTACTCCTACTCCCCCTTCGTTGGCAACCGCAACGGCTAAGCCAGATAATGAAACACCTACTCCCATTCCGCCCTGGATAATAGGCACCTGAATGGTTAACCCGCCTATATTTAATTTTTTCATTAATAGTTAATTTTTATGACCTGATGACTGTTCCGTGTACCCGAAAAAACTCCACGTGCCCAAAGATTATTTTCATCAGTATTTGCATACGCAATACACATGGATTTCATTACGATTACTTAGAAAGTAAATATAATAATTGCGGCAAAGGTAGGTAAAGTAATTAAACAGCGTTGAAATTGAATTAATTATTTTATCAGTGATAAAAGATATCTTTTCCTGTTGAGCAACAGATAATATGGCAAATCTGCAGCAATTGCCGGTAAAAAGTTAAAATTTAAGGGGATGATGCAAAAAATCAGGGGAGGATACCTGAGAACGCCGACGTAATATATTAAAAATAAAAAAGAAAACCTTGTTGAATCTTCCCTTTTTGATGTTGGCAGGCTGATAAACTCGAAAAATAATTTTCTCAACCCCTTTTGTAAAACATTTACCCTATTGAGATTATATTGGAATTTCAATTTTAGTGGCATTTCTATATCTTAGTTTTAGCAGCATACAACTTATTATTTTAATAAAAGTTATTGTTTCGACTATTTTGATTAAGATTTTCTGGGTACTGTATATGTGATAGTGTAATACTAAGTTTCATAACTTTGCGCCTAAACTAATTGCTGTGTAATGTTTTAAACAATAATGTTAAATTTATAATTAAAAAAATGAAATTTATACTGAATGAGTTTTCGGACGACCCAAACTTTCAACCTGATGAAAACTGGACTCCATTAAAAGAATCTTCCAATTTGTGGGCGGTTCAAGTTCAGGCAACACCGTTTGCCATTGTGAATGTATTATTGGTGATATTGCCGATGTGGCTAATTGGAGTTAGTTTCAGGTTCGACGTATTGACTACGTTTGTTTCCTTATTAATATTCATACCTTTACATGAATTTATTCATGCTTTGTTTTTTCCAAAGAACTTAATGTCAGAAAATGTATATTTTGGTTTTACATCTAAAGGACTTGCTCCGTTTGCCACCTACATTGGTGAGATGAAAAGAAATACTTTTATCAGAGTTTAATTAGCGCCATTTGTTCTTATATCAATATTGGGATTTATTTATCTTTTAATTTTTGGAGGCAATAATCTGATTGAACATATTATCGTGTTTAATGTATTTGGAGCCTGTACCGATTGTTTAGGAGTTTTTTTAATACTAAGGCAGGTGCCAAAAGGTGCCATTGTAAAAAATAAGAAAATCAAAACATATTGGAGAAC